>JAESGR010000986.1_pt1 | contig 12121 bp, 15 predicted proteins | sample 9269771 | NCBI WGS metagenome assembly JAESGR01 (sample SAMN15739572, study PRJNA653492) | algae metagenome | isolation source: Chroococcus sp. CMT-3BRIN-NPC107 and co-occurring heterotrophs from well... | place: USA: Clark Mountains Wilderness, California | collected 2010-04-18
GGTGGTGTGGGTGAACTCGCGGGGCACCGGCACCCCGATCCACCTCCTCGCCTCCGAGGTCGACGCCGCCCTGCCCGGCGCCTGGACCGGCGTGGCGTCCACCGCCGGGTGGGGCACGTGGTCGGTCCACTGGCGGACGCCCGTCTGAGGATCACCTGGCCCGGGCCTCGACGGCCCGAACGTGCGTTCGGTACCATCGGCCCATGTCGTCCCGCACACCGCTCACCGGCTCGGCCCAGCTGCGGTGGGAGCTGGCCGACGAACCGGCGCCCCAGGGCGCGCTGTTCGAGGGCGTCCGACGCGAGGTCGGCACCGGCGAGTTCCGGGGCATGGAGTTCCTCCACGTCGAGGCCAAGCGCGTCCTGAACGAGGTCAAGGGGAGCGGGCCGGGCAACCCCGGCGGGCTGCCGTTCCGCTGGACGGTGAACCCCTACCGGGGGTGCTCGCACGCCTGCAGCTACTGCTTCGCCCGGCCGACCCACACGTACCTGGGGCTCGATGCCGGCACGGACTTCGACCAGCGCGTGGTGGTTAAGGTCAACGCGGTGGAGCGGCTGCGGGCCGAGCTCCACCCGGCGCGCTGGGCGGGGGAGCTGGTCGCCATGGGCACCAACACCGACCCGTACCAGCGCTGCGAGGGGAAGTACCGGCTCACGCGCGGGTTGGTCCGCACGCTGCTCGAGGCCGGCAACCCGTTCTCGATCCTCACCAAGAGCACGCTCATCCTGCGCGACCTCGACCTGCTCGGCGAGGCCGCCCGGCGGGGGCTGGTCCGGGTCTCGCTGTCCATCGGCACGGTCGACGAGGCGGTGTGGCGGGCCACCGAACCCGGGACGCCGCCGCCCGCCCGGCGGCTCCGCGCCGTGGAGCAGCTGCGTGCCGCAGGCGTGCCGTGCGGTGTCCTCATCGCCCCGATCCTCCCCGGCGTCTCCGACGGCGACGACCAGCTCGCCGCCGTGGGGCGTGCGGTCGTGGAGGCCGGCGCCATCTCGGTCGGGCACGTCGTGCTCCACCTGCGCCACCAGGAGGTCCGTGACATCTACCTCGAGCGGCTGGCGACCACCTTCCCCGAGGCGGCGGTGGACACGGCGAGCCGCTACGTCGGCCGCACCGCGCCGAAGGCCGACCGGGAGCGCATCGCCGCCACGTTGCGAGCCGCGATCGAGGCGGCGGGCGGCCACCTCGGCGCCATGGAGCCCCCGCTGCCGGAGGCGCCCGCGGTGCGGACCCCGGCGGTCGAACCGCCGTCCGCCGACCAGCTCGCCCTCCCGCTCTGATCGAGGTCACGGTCGAGAGGGGAGGGGCCGTGGTGCGGGCGGTCCCGACGGGCATGCTGGCGCCGTGACCCGTGACCTGCAGTCCCTCCGCGAGCGCTACGACCGTGGCGTGCTGCGGCGTGCCGACCTGGCCGCCGACCCCATCGAGCAGTTCGGTCACTGGTGGGACGAGTGGATGGGCGTGCCGCGCTACGACGCCGCCGCCTGCGTCCTCGCCACCGCCGGCGCCGACGGCACACCGACGGCGCGCTACGTGCTGTGCCGGGGGTTCGACGAGCGGGGCTTCGAGCTCTACACGAACCAGGAGAGCCGCAAGGCCCGGGACCTGCGCGACAACCCCCGGGCGGCGCTGGTGTTCGGCTGGCTGGAGGAGAACCGCCAGGTGCGGGTGGAGGGGCCGGTCAGCCTCATCGAGGACGACGTCGCCGACGCCTACTGGGCCTCACGACCGCGCGGCAGCCAGCTCGGCGGCTGGGCGTCCGACCAGAGCGAGGTGCTGGCCAGTCGCGACGAGCTGGACCGCCGGCGGGCCGAGGTGGCCGAGCGCTTCGGCGGCGAGGACGACGGCGACCCGATCCCCCGGCCGCCGTTCTGGGGCGGCTACCGGGTGGGCCTCGACCGGGTCGAGTTCTGGCAGGGCCGGGCCGATCGCCTGCACGACCGCTTCGAGTACCGGCGCGATGAGCACCAGCCCGACCGGTGGCGCATCGCCCGCCTCAGCCCCTGAGCGCGGTCCGTGAGCGGTCTGCTCCGCGCGGGCGACGGGCAGGCGCAAGGGGTCCGCCCACCAAGGAGCCCCCATGGCCACCGACCTCACCGGAACGACCGTCGCCTTCCTTGCCACCGAGGGCGTCGAACGGGTGGAGCTCACCGACCCGTGGGACGCGCTGAAGGGCGCCGGCGCCACCGTGCACCTGGTGTCGCCCGAACCGGAGGTGCAGTCGTTCGACCACCTCGACAAGGCGGCGTCGTTCCCGACCGACCGCAAGGTGGCCGACGCCAACCCCGGCGCCTACGACGCCCTCGTCCTGCCCGGCGGCGTGGCGAACCCGGACCAGCTCCGCACCGACGAGATCGCCGTCGGGTTCGTGAAGGCCTTCACCGACGCCGGCAAGCCGGTGTTCGCCATCTGCCACGCGCCCTGGACGTTGATCGAGGCCGACGCGGTGCGGGGCCGCTGCGTCACGTCGTGGCCGAGCCTGCAGACCGACCTCCGCAACGCCGGCGCCGAGTGGCAGGACGACGAGCTCGTCGTCTGCGAGCACGGGCCGGGCCTGCTGGTCACGAGCCGCAACCCCGACGACCTCCCGGCCTTCACGGCCAAGCTGGTCGAGGTGCTCGACGGCCTCGAGCTGCGGGCGACGGGCAACACCTGATCCGCCCACGCGGCGGCGGTCGGCGGCCGGCGGCTCAGTCGCCGTCGAGCAGGCGCTGCACCAGGCGCTCGGGGCGGTCGAGCCACCGGGTCGGGCGGGTGCGGGGCCACAGCTCGGCCAGGTGCCCCGACCGGTAGGCCTCGGGCACCGCCGGGTGGACGTAGGACTCCCGGCAGACCGTGCGGGTGTTGCCGAGCACCTCGGCGGCCACGTCGTAGGCGGCCAGCACGGCCTTCTCGGCCTGGGCCTCGCTCTCCGCCGGCCGGGTGATCACCAGCGCGGCGGCGGCCGACACCGTGCCGCCCCACGTGCGGAAGTGCTTGGCGGTCACCCCCTGCCCGATGACCTCGCGCAGGTAGGTGTTGACGTCGGTCGACGTGACGTCGTGGACGCCGTCCTCGCCGCGGTAGGTGAAGAGGTCCTGGCCGCCGAGCTCGGAGCACGCCTTCACGACCTGGGCCAGGCGCTGATCCTCCACGTACACGTTCCGGGCCAGGCCACCCTTGGCGGTGAAGTCGAAGGCGATGCAGCCGCCCTCGACGTCGACGTGGTCCGGCAGCATGGTCGTGAGCCCGTACGACTCGTTCTCGGCGGCATAGGCCTCGTTGCCGACCCGGATGAGCGTCTGGTCGAGGAGGCGCACCACCAGGGCGAGGACCTTCTCCCGTGGGAGGTTCCGGCGGCGGAGGTCGGCGTCGACCCGCTCGCGCAGGCACGGCAGGGCGTCGGCGAAGGTGGGGAGCGAGCTGAACTTGTCCTCCGAGCGGACCCGGCTCCACTCCGGGTGGTAGCGGTACTGCTTGCGGCCCTTGTCGTCGCGGCCGGTGGCGAGGATGTGGCCGTCGGGGCTGGGGCACACCCAGACGTCGGTCCACGCCGGTGGGATGGCCAGCGACGCGATCCGCGCCCGCTCCCCCGGGTCGCTCAGCACGGTGCCGTCCGGTAGCTCGTAGCTGAACCCCTTGCCCCGCTTGCGCCGGCGGATGCCGGGCGCCTCGTCGGAGACGTAGGTCAGCCCCGCGGTCTCGGCGGTCGCGAGGGACAGGTCGGGGTCGGTCACCGCGCTCGGCTCTGCCCGACGGGGGTGGGCAACAGACCCCGGGGGCCGGCGGGACCTCCGGGCGGGCGAAGCGCACGCGACCGGTGGCCCCGCGTCAGCGCAGGGCCGGTGCCACCTCCTCGGCCACCAGGCGGAGGTGGTCGAGGTCGGTCAGGTCGAGCACCTGGAGGTAGGCGCGGGTGGCGCCGAGCTCGGCGTAGCGGCCCAGCTTGTCGACCACCTCGGCGGGCGTGCCCGCAGCGCCGTTCTCGCGGAGCTCGGCCGGCTCCCGACCGATGGCGGCGGCCCGCCGGGTGACCTCGGCCTCGTCGGCGCCGATGCAGAGCACCTGCGCCGCCGAGTACGCCATGGAACCGGCGTCGCGGCCGGCGGCCTCGACCGCGGCGCGCACCCGATCGAACTGGGCAGCCGTCGCCCCGACGTCGCTGAACGGCACGTTGAACTCGTCGGCGAAGCGCGCCGCCAGCGCCGGCGTGCGCTTCGGCCCGTGGCCGCCGATGACGATCGGCGGGCGGGGCGACTGCACCGGCTTGGGGAGGCCCGTGCCGCCGGCGACCTGGTAGTGCGCCCCGTCGTGGGCGAACGAGCCCACCTGCTCGGTGGCCCACAGGCCGGTCACGATCTCGAGCTGCTCCTCCAGGCGGTCGAAGCGCTCGCCCGTGGCGGGGAACGGGATGCCGAAGGCGGTGTGCTCGGCCTCGAACCACCCGGCGCCCAGGCCCAGCTCGATCCGACCGCCGCTCATGGCGTCGACCGTCGCCACCGTCACGGCGAGCGGCCCCGGCAGCCGGAACGTGGCCGAGGTGACGAGCGTGCCGAGGCGGATGGTCGACGTGTCGCGCGCCAGCCCGGCGAGGGTGATCCACGCGTCGGTGGGGCCCGGACCCGGTTCGCCGCCCATGTGCAGGAAGTGGTCCGAGCGGAAGAAGGCGCCGAACCCCAGCGCCTCGGCCTCGAGGGCCACGGCGAGCAGGTCGTCGTAGGTGGCGCCCTGCTGGGGCTCGGTGAAGATGCGCAGTTCCATCCGGCGACGGTACCGCCGGGCCGCGGCGCCGGGGCCGGTCAGTCGGTGCGGTCGTGGCGCGCGCTGCGATCAGCCCGCACCAGGGCGCCGAGCACCACGAGCGTGACCACCAGGCCCAGCACCAGCGCGGCCTGCACCGGGTCGACGCCGACCAACCGCTCCGACAGGTCCGAGGACCAGCCGGTGACCAGGTCGACCGGGCCCTGGCCCGACGATCGGCCGCTGCGCACGAGGCGGATCTCGTAGACGCCGTACCAGGCGAGGTAGGTGCCCATCAGCACCATCAGCGCGCCCGACGCCCGCTGGACGTACGGCAGGGCGCGCCGCAGGCCGGTGACCAGGCCCCGCCGGGCGAGGGCGAGGGCGACGGTGACCACCATGAGCAGCAGGGCCATGCCGGCGCCGTAGGCGACGAACGTGGCCACGCCGGCGGCGAACGACTGCCGGGAGAAGGTCGAGGCCACGACGCTGGTGAAGGGGCCGATGGTGCACGACAGCGAGGCGATGGCGTACGACAGGCCGAACAGGAACATGGACCCGAGGCCGCGGTCGCGGCCACCGCGGTCCAGGCGGGGCAGCGCCAGACGGGGCGTCCAGCCGGTGAGGAAGCGCAGGCCGAGCGCCACCAGCACCAGCCCGATCACGACCGTCAGGTACGGCGAGGCCTCGCCGACCCCGAACGACGTCCACGAGACCAGCGCGCCGGCCACTGCGAAGAGCACGAGGAAGCCGGCGGAGACCACGGCGCCGACGACGAGGGCACGGACCAGCCCGGCGGTCGCGTGGTCGCCGTCGCCGGTGGTCGCCCCCTCGATCCCGAGGAAGTAGCCGAGGTAGGCGGGCAGCATGGCGAAGCCGCACGGGTTGACCGTGGCGACCATGCCGGCGGTGAACGCCAAGGCGAAGGGGGCGTCGATCACGGCCGTGGCCCCATCAGGCGGCGTGGGCGTCCAGCCACCCCTGGAGCTCCTCGGCCGAGGAGAAGGCGCCGGTCTTGGACGCCACGACCTCGCCGTCGGTGGTGAGGATGAAGGTCGTGGGCATCCCGGCGCCCTTCGCCGCGTAGAAGAAGTCGCCCGTGGGGTCCTGCACCCACTGGTAGGTGATGCCCGTGCGCTCGGCCATCACCTTGGCCTTGTCGACCTGGTCCTGGGTGTCGACGCCGACGAACGTGAGGTCCGGGTTGGCCTGGTGGGCCGCCTCGAGCAGCGGCATCTCGTCGATGCAGGGCACGCAGCTCTGCGCCCACAGGTTCACGACCATGGGCTGGTCGGTGCGCAGGGCGGCGAGGGTGGTGGGCTCGCCGGCGACGGTGAGCACCTCGGTGGCCAGGAGGTCGTCGGCGTCGACCTCGGTGGTGAGCTCGATCGCGTCGGGACCGCCGGCGCGACCGTCGTCCTCGTCGTCGAGCACGACCGACGCCACCAGCGCGGCGGCGATGGCGGCGACGAGGGCCAGGCAGGCGCAGATCGCGATGGTGCGGGCGCCCAGCCGGCGGGTGCGGCGCGGCCGGCCGGTCGGCGCCGCCGGTGGGGTGGCGTCGTCGTCCGGCGCACTGGGCGCCGCCACGGTGTCCGCTTCGTGGTCCATCGCACCCTCGACGGTACCGGCGCCACCCCCCACGACGCCCATCGCGGCCGGCATCGGCGGGCCCGGCGCGCCACCCGGCTCGGGCCCGGGCGCGCCACCGGCGCCGACCGCAGGAGCATCGCTCCTCCAGCCGGCGCCGGTGTCGATCGACCGCCAGGCGGGTCCGGGCTCATCGTGGGCGTCGGTGCGCCCCTCTGCCACCCGTATCGCTCGGCGCCCCGGGGTGCGCCGCGGTCGCTGCCCGATCCACCCCGGGCCCCTCCGGTCACGCGGACCGGAGGTGCTCCGGGATGGGGATGTCGGGCAGCTGGTCCTCGGGGCGGGCGACCTTGGGGGGTCGCCCGCGCCGACGCTTCGAGGCGAGGATCCGGCCGTTCAGGAACAGCTGGCCGCCCCACACGCCCCAGGGCTCCCGACGCCGCATGGCGCCCTCGAGGCACAGGGCCATCACCGGGCAGGCGCCGCACAGCCGCTTGGCGGCGGCGATGTCCTGCAGCTCCTCGGAGAAGAAGAGCGCCGTGAGGCCGGCACCGCCGGTGGCGCAGGAGGCGTCGGCCCACCAGGACCGGTCCTCGTCGTCGTCTGCTCGGTGTTCGTGCTCCGGTGCGGCCAGCATCGGGTTCTCCCTGTCTCGTGTGCTCTGGGTGGGTCAGTCGGGTGGTCGGTGTGGGTGGTGCATGGGGTCTCAGTGGATCCTCGGGTCGTGGTCGTGCCCGAACGAGGACCGGAAAAGGCGAAAGGCCGCCGGGTGAACCCGGCGGCCTTTCGGAGGTCTTCGTTCGATCTGGGCGGTGTGCCTAGCTCGAACCCTCCGTCGGCCGACGGGTGATGCCCTCGAAGGACGGCTTCACCACGTAGGTGGCGGCGGTCGGCATGGGGGCGATCACGGTGAGGTGATGGCGGACCCGTGCCGACACGGCGTCGGTGGCGGACCAGCGCGCGGCGGGCGCGACGCGACCAGCGGCCACCGGGCCCTGGTTGAGGTGCGTCATGCTTGCCATCGGAGTGCTCCGGGGTCGCGTGCTGGTCGGGGACGAGCTGCGCCCCGTCGGGGCGCCGTTGCATGGCACCACGGCACGGCCGCGCTCGTCAATCGAATTAACGAAAGAATCTCGGAGATCTGACGCCGGCGGCCCGAAGACGGGCGTCGCGGTCAGGCGGAGGGGTCGGGCGCCGCCGGCGGCGCACCCCCCGGGACGGCCTCGTCGCCATCGCTCCCGTCGCCATCGGCCTCGACCGCAGCCGCGACGGCCTCGGCCGGCACGAAGAGGTGCTCGCGGTAGAACGCGAGCTCGCTGATGCTCTCGCGGATGTCGTCGAGGGCCCGGTGGGCGGTGGCCTTCCGGGGTTGGGCGGCCAGCGCCGCCGGGTACCAGCGGCGGGCCAGCTCCTTGAGCGACGACACGTCGATCGACCGGTAGTGGAGGTGGTCCTCGATCTCGGGGAGGTAGCGCACGAGGAAGCGGCGATCGGTGCCGATCGAGTTGCCGCAGAGCGGCACCGAGCGGCGATCGGGCACGTGCTCCTTGATGAAGGCGAGCGTCTGGCGCCCGGCCTCCTCGAGGGACGTCGTCGACGCCTTGATCTGCTCGAGCAGGCCCGAGGACGTGTGCATCTCGACGACCACGGCGTCCATCTCGGCCAGCGCCTCGTCGGGCTGGTGGACGACGAGGTCGGGGCCCTCGGCCACGATGTTGAGGTCGTCGTCGGTGATGAGCGTGGCGATCTCGACGATGACGTGGCGGTCGGCGTCGAGGCCGGTCATCTCGAGGTCCATCCAGACGAGCACCGGGCGAGGTTAGGCGCGACCGCTCCTGCGGCCCGCCGCTACGGTGCGCCGGTGCTGCGCGTGCCGGTCATCCGCCTCGACCCGCAGCTGCCGCTGCCCAGCTACGCCCGTGCCGGCGACGCCGGCGCCGACCTGCTGGCGCGCGAGCCCGCCGAGCTGGCCCCGGGCGGCGGTCGAGCCCTCATCCCGACCGGCATCGCGCTGGCGCTGCCCGTCGGCACCGCCGGCTTCGTGCAGCCGCGCAGCGGCCTCGCGCTGCGCCACGGCGTGACGTGCCTCAACACGCCGGGCCTCATCGACAGCGGCTACCGCGACGAGCTGCGCGTGCTGCTCGTGAACCTGGATCCCGAGGTGCCGTTCACGGTGGCGCGTGGGGACCGCATCGCCCAGCTGGTGATCCAGCGGGTCGAGCACGCCGAGCTGGTCGTGGTCGACGAGCTGCCGCCCTCCGAGCGCGGCACCGGGGGGTTCGGCTCCACCGGCTGACGCGCCGCCCGCCGGGTGCGTCCGCCGCCGCCGCCCTCGTACCCTGGACCCATGTTGCCCGCCGCGCCGACGCCCGATCGCCGCGTGGCGACGTCGCTCGACCACCTGCCGACCGGCCGGCGCAGCATCCTGGTCGCGCTGAAGCGCCGGGGCGACGCGTCGGCCGACGAGCTCGCCGCCGACCTGGGCGTCACCGTGAGCGCGGTGCGCCAGCACCTCGCCGCCCTGGCCGAGGCCGGCCTGGTGACCCACGAGCGCGTCCGCACCGGGCCGGGCCGGCCGCGCCACGCCCACCGCCTCACCCCGGCGGCCGGCGAGCTGTTCCCCCGCGCCTACGCCGAGCTCACCACCGAGCTGCTCGCCTGCGTGGAGGACGAGGACCCCGAGATGCTCGAGCGCGTCTTCGAGCGCCGTCGCCGGCGCCGGGTCGAGCGCACGCTCGCCCGCATGGAGGGGCAGGACCTCGCCGGTCGCGTGCGGACGCTGACCGCCGTGCTCGACGAGGACGGCTACGTCGCCGAGGCCACCGACCTGGGCGACGGCGCCTTCCGCGTGGTCGAGCACAACTGCGCCATCCTCAACGTGGCCCTCCGGTACGGGGCGGCCTGCGGCACCGAGATCTCGTTCATCCGGGAGGTGCTTCCCGAGGCCGAGGTCGAGCGCACGCAGCACCTCCTCGACGGCAGCCACGTCTGCGGCTACTCCATCGTCGCCCGCTGAGCCCCGCCCCCGCCGGGATCGTCCGCTCCGGGCGCCTCGTCGCCCCGCGCCTCGGCCTCGAGCACGGCGCGGAACTGCTGGAGGCACCGGGCGAGCAGCCGCGACACGTGCATCTGCGAGATGCCCAGGCGGTCGGCGATCTCGCTCTGGGTCATCTCCTCGTAGAAGCGCAGGCGGATCATGAGCTGCTCGCGCGGCGCCAGGGTGGCGAGCAGCCGCTCCACGAGGAGGCGGTCCTCGATCTGGAAGAGCGTGGCGTCGGAGCCGCCGAGGTGGTCCACGGCGGGGGCGGCGTCCCCGTCGACGCCCGGTGCGTCGAGCGACGCCGACCGGTAGGCCTGGGCCGCCTCCATGGCCTCGAGCACCTCCTCCGGTGACGTCCTCGCAGCCAGCGCCAGCTCGGCGATGGTGGGCGAGCGCCCGTGGCGGTGCGTCAGCTCGCCGACCAGGACGTTGAGCCGGACGTGGAGCTCCTGCACCCGCCGGGGCACCCGGACCGACCAGCCCTTGTCGCGGAAGTGGCGCTTGAGCTCGCCGATGATCGTCGGGGTGGCGAACGTCGAGAACTCGAGGCCGCGCTCCGGCTCGAAGCGCTCGACGGCCTTGAGCAGGCCGAGCGACGCCACCTGGACGAGGTCGTCGTGGGGGACCCCCCGGTTGCCGAAGCGCCGGGCCAGGTGGACCGCGAGCCGCAGGTGGGCCTGCACGAGCTCGTCGCGCACGGCCGGGTCGCCCGTGTGGCGGTGGTCGTCGAACAACCGGCGCAGCCGGGCCCGTTCCTCATCGGAGATGGTCAAGGGCTACGGCCGCCGTCGCTTCACGACCACGATCGCGGCCGGATCGGTCCCCAGGTCGACCTCGTCGACGACGGCGGTGAGGATCTGCCGGCTGAGGTCGCCCACCGCACCCAGCGGCCCGGGCGGTTCGAGGCCGGCCTCCACCCGCAGCGCGGCGACGCTGACCTCGCACCGGAACACGAGCCGGCTGCCGGTGGCACCCGGCGCGTCGAGCAGGAGGCTGCACACCTCGCCGACGGCGATGCGGAGGTCCTCGATCTCGTCGTACGAGAACCCCACCCGGGTCGCGAGCCCGGCGACCGCCAGCCGGGCCACCCGCGCGTACGCCGCCACCGCCGGCAGCGTCAGCCGGATCTCCTCGACCTGCTCCAGCTCGGGTTCTCCAGCCACGACGCCGGTCATGGTACGGCGCCGTCGGCACCGTCGCCGCCGCTCGCCCCTCCGGGTGGCTCCCCGCCGATCGGCTCGCGGACGACGTCGGCGGGGTCCTTGTCGAGGCGCAGACCGAGGTAGGAGGGGTGGCGCAGCCGGGCCTCGGCCGACCACTCCGCGAACGCGACCTCCGCCACCAGCTCGGGCCGCACCCAGCGGGCGGTGCGGCGGATCGGGGCGGGTGGCGCCGGGGAGAAGGGGCAGTCGTCCGTGGCCAGATCGGCGAGGCGGCCTCGGAGCTCGGTGAGGGCGGCGTCGTCGAAGCCGGTCCCGACGCCGCCGGCGTAGCGGAGCGGGCGGCCCGGCGCCGTGGGGTCGTGGACCCCCACCAGCAGCGATCCGAAGGTGCCCGACCGGCCGCCCTCGCCGGCGCTCCAACCGCCGACCACCACCTCCTGCTGCCGGCGGACCTTGCACTTCCGCCAGCTCGCCGAGCGCCGTCCCGGCAGGTACGGGCTGTCCATGCGCTTGGCCATGATCCCCTCCAGGCCCTGCCGGGCCGCGGCGGCGAAGAGGGCGGCGCCGTCGCCGATCTGGTGGGCGGGGACCGACCAGCACCCGGCCGGCTCGACCAGGCCGGCCAGCAGGCGCCGGCGGTCGAGGTAGGGCAGGTCCACGGTGCGGGCGCCGTCGACCTCGAGCAGGTCGAACACCACGTACGACAGCGGCACCTGGGCGAGGAGCCGGGCCACGCGGGCCGGGTCGCTGACGTGCATGCGGGCCTGGAGCCGCTGGAAGTCCGAGCGGCCGGCGTCGTCGAAGGCGACCACCTCGCCGTCGAGGACGGCCCGGTGCCCGGCGAGGTGGTCGGCCAGGTCGTGGAGCTCGGGGAAGCGGGTGGTGACGTCGATGGCGTTGCCGCTGGCGAGCCGGACCTCGTCGGGCGCCACCGTGGCCAGGATGCGCATGCCGTCCCACTTGACCTCGTAGGCCCACCCGGTGTCGTCGGTCGGCACCGGCCCCGACACCGCCCGCATGGGGGCCAGGGGCGGGAGGCGGTCGGCCACGGCTCAGGCGCCGACGGCCACGGTGACGGCGACGTCGAGCTGCTGGGTGAGCGCCGCCGCCGGCTCGGTGCCACGCACCAGCTCCAGCTCCTGCGTGCCGGTGAGGGTGGAGGTCGCGCTGGCCACCAGCGCATCGAGCTCCAGCGACCCGCTGCCGGTGCCGGCGACGTCCGACGACACCAGCCGGGCCGTGGTGCCCTCCGGCAGGCCGGCGAGGGCCTGCTCGGCCGCCCGCTGCGTCGTCGTCACGTCGTAGGCGACGCCGGTGTCGGTCAGCTTCGTGACCTCGTACGTGGTGACCTGGTCGAGCGTCACCCCGGCGAGGGTGGTCCGGCCGGTCGTGCGCCAGCGTCCCCCGACGCCGATGGGCTCATCGGGGAGGGGCACGGCCAGCGCCGGGAGCTGCTGCTCGAACTGCTGCAGCGTCGCGAGGACCGACGGGTCGACGTCGGCGGGGACGTCGTAGGCGAAGGACCGGAACGCGCCCTTGGGGGTGACCCGGCCGGTGCCGCCCAACCCGACCAGCTCCTGGAGGGCGACGGTCAGCTCGAGGTGCTCCTGAT
>JAESGR010000987.1_pt1 | contig 12097 bp, 10 predicted proteins | sample 9269771 | NCBI WGS metagenome assembly JAESGR01 (sample SAMN15739572, study PRJNA653492) | algae metagenome | isolation source: Chroococcus sp. CMT-3BRIN-NPC107 and co-occurring heterotrophs from well... | place: USA: Clark Mountains Wilderness, California | collected 2010-04-18
GGCGGTCATGGGGCCGACGATCCCGGCGTCGTCAGCGCGACTGCGCGTCATGGGAGCCATGAGGATACGGTTGGGCAGGCGCAGCGCGCCGGCGCGTAACGGGGTGAACAGGGCGTCGTACACGGGAGCTTCCTTCGTTGGTGGCGCAGGGCTGCGCGACGACGAGGAAGATGCTCAGCGGGAATGTTGCGAAAAAGCAGAGCTTCGTGAGATGATCTTGCACGAAACGTGAATAGTGGGCGCCGTGAACAAGCTGGTTGCGATGCATACTTTTCGGCGCGTCGTCGAGAGGGGTGGCTTCTCCGCCGCAGCGGCGGACCTCGAGCTTTCGAATGCCGCCGTAAGCAAGCACGTGCGCGAGCTGGAGGAGGAGCTGGGCGTCGCTCTGATGACCAGAACCACCCGCCGGATCAGGCTGACTGAGGCAGGGGAGGACTACTTCCGCCGGTGCTGCCGTATCCTGGACGACATTGAAGCGGCGGAACTTGAAGCTGGCGCCTCCCAGATTGAGCCCAGGGGGCGGCTCCGGGTCAGCGCGCCAATGACGTTAGGCCTCCTGCACGTGGCCCCCCTGCTGTCGGAGTTCGCCGCGCTGTATCCGCTTGTGCAGTTGGACCTGTCGCTGGACGACCGCTTCGTCGACCTAGTCCAGGAAGGCTTCGACGTCGGGCTGAGGGCGCGGCGCCAGCTCGAGGATTCCAGCCTTATCTCGAGGCGCGTGTGCCGCGTCGAACGGGCGCTCGTGGCCGCCCCGTCATACCTCGCTCACTCAGGCGAGCCGCAGAGCCCAGCTGAACTCTCGGCTCACCGTCTGCTGGTTTATAATCTCGCAGCCCAGCGCAACACTTGGGAGCTGTTCGAAGGCGAGACGCGCCATAGCGTTGAGCTGCGCCCATTCATGCAGGCGAACTCGGGCTTGGCGCTGCGCGCTCCACTCCTCGCAGGAGCGGGTATCGCGCTCACACCAACATTCGTGATCGGGGATGAGCTTCGCACCGGCCGCGTGCAACGGATCATGCCAAGGTACCAGCCTGCGTCGTACGACCTGCACGTCATCTTCCCTGGCAGCCGCCATCGCGCGCCGAAGGTACGCGCGTTCGTCGAGTTCATCATCTCGCGGCTCGCCGACCCGCCTCCCTGGGAACGCACTTCCCTTTGACAGCCTCGCGGGCGAACGCAGACTCCGGGGTCCACTTTCCGCCCGAACGGCCCAATGCTGCTCATTTTCTGCGACGCTGCGACGACGCCAGAGGTCTGCAATCAGCCCTGATCTGAATGCCCGCTCCTCGTTCTCTGCCCCCGGTGTTGGCCGGACGGTCTCGCGACCCATCACCGCGCCGACCTGGCCGGTGATGACCACCGCTTCGGGGGTTCGGTCGAAACGGTCCGTCCTCAGCGCTCCCGCTGCAACGGGCGGCCGCAGGGAGGGTGGTGGAGGCAGTCAATGGGCCGCGCTCGCCGCCCCACCGGCAGGACATCAGAAGTACCTGCGGACGCCGAGCCGGATCGTGCGCGGCTCGATCGGGTGGAGGTGGACGTCCTCGACCCCCTCCAGCGACTCGTCCTGAAGCCGTGAGGCGTAGAAGTAGCTGATGTCCGCGTCCGAGCTGTCGAAGGCGTTGAGAAGTTCGCCAGTAAGTTCGAAGTCGCCGGCGCGATAACGCACCAGCAGGTTGGCGACGGTGGAGGAGGGGGCGCGGGCGCTGTCGTCCTCCACCAACGGGGCGGGGCCGAGGTGACGGACGGTAAGCCCGCCCGTCAGTCTGTCGGTGAACTGCCAGGTCGCGCCGCCGGTGACAACGTATTCGAGGGCGTTGGGAATGCGGTCGGCTCCGGGGGCGTCGAGATATCTGGCGTGGGTGAGGGCGGCGCTCGCCTCCAGGTTCAGCCTAGGGCTGGGCGACCAGTTGACGAGCCCCTCGACGCCGATCCGGCCGCTGGCGTCCGTGCTCTCGGTGTCGCCCGCATCGCCCGTGTAGACGAGCTCGGAGTCCAGCTTCAGCGCCCACAGCGCGAGGCTGGCGGAGAGGCCCGTGCGCTCCCAGCGCACGCCCAGTTCCCCGCCCGTGGCGGGGACCAGCAGGCGTACGGGCTCGAGCGGGGTCGAACCGTCCGGGCTGATGCGGGCGGTGGCGCCGCGCGCGTCGTTGGAGTGGAAGCCGCGTCCGGCGTTGGCGTAGAATTCGAGCTCCGGCGCCGCGCGCCAGGACAACGCAAGCTTGGGGCTGACAATGAGATCGGCCTCGTGGCCGCTGTTCCGGGGATCGTCCGACGCCACGCCGACGACCATGCCGTCCAGCCGAACGCCGAACGTGGCGCGGAACGGGCCGTCCTGCCAGGCGGCCTCGCCCCACGCGGCGGCCGACCCCTGGTCCACGCCGTCCTGGCGATCGGTCGACAGCCGCTCGCGAGCGCGGGTGCGGTAGAGGCCGATGGAGGGGATATGATCATAGCGGGCCTCGACGCCGGCCGCGTAGGACCACGGCCCTGCGTCGAGCCAAGACTTCGACATCGCGCCGCCGGCGATCCACCGTTCCTCGGCCTGTTCGAACTGGTCGCCGTGGTCCGGATCGTTGAGGAAGTAGGTGAAGTTCGACCACAGGTTCAGCCGGTAGTACTGGGCGTAGACCGATGCTCCTAGTCCGTCGGCGGCGTCACGACGGGCGGCCAGGAGGAGGCGGCGCGAGCGCCCGCCGTCGGTCGGATCCAGGGCGCCGAAACGGTCCAGCAGGCCCTGATCCAGCGCCCGCTGGGGAATCTGGTCAGTGGCGTTCCAGTCGCTGGCGTAGGCCAGGCCGGTGAACCGCCAGTCGCCGAGGCGCTGGCGTAGCACGAGGCTCGCTCGGCGTAGTTCCTCCGGGCGGTTCCAGGGACCATCGTTGCCGGTGACGTCAGCGGCCAGGTAGCCGGCGCCCAAATTCACGGCCGCCAGCAGGCGCGCGTAGTCATGTTCGCCAAACGTCGCGGAAGCGAAGGACTGCGGCAGGGCGTCGAAGGTCGAAAGGTCCGCCGAGCCGGCTGCGGAAAAGTCGCCCACCGTCGCGAAGTAGGGCCCCTTTCGGTAGCTGACCGTCTCGACCAGCTCCGGCGTGAGGAAGTTGAGGTCCAGGTAGCCCTGTCCGTGAGCGTTGCTGCGCAGGTTGATCGGTGCGCCGTCGAAGCTCACCGAAAAGTCTGTCCCGTGGTCCAGGTTGAAGCCGCGAAGGAAGTACTGGTTGGCCTTGCCTGCGCCGGAATGCTGGGTGGCCGCCAGACCGGGAATCACCTCCAGGACTTCCGGTGGACGCAGGAGCGGGCGATCCGCAAAGGCGGCGAACGCCACTTCGCCTGCACTGGCCGAGGTCGCCGTTCCGACCCCGTTTTGGCGCTTGCCCCAGACGTAGACCGGCTCGACCTCGCCGGCCGTCGCGTGCGCGCCGTCCGGATCGGCGTGAGCGATGGCCGGCGCGAATGCGGCCAGGCCGAGCAGCAGAAACGCGCCGCGCATCGAACGTCGCTCCTCGAAACGGTTAAGCTTTGGAATTCTACGGACGCGAGCGGCGGTCGGATGCGTTGCGGACGGGGGCCGCGCCTTCAATTCCCGGCGCCTCGCGGGTAGCCCAGCGTGAGGCTCGAGAAGGTCGTGTCGAGTTCGGCATCGGCGGCGCGCGACGCCGGCTTGGTCCAGACGACGTTCAGCTGCCACGCGCCCGTGCGCGGCGCCTGAAAGACCGCGCGGCCGGCCGCATCCGTCCGATGCTGCTCCACCACCTTGGCGTCGAAGTCGAGATTGTTCAGCTTCACCAGCGCGCCGGCCAGGGGGCGGCCTTCGAAGTAGACCCGCACCGGCAACGCTGGTCCGGCGCCCGGTGCGTAGGGATTGGATTCAGGAACAATCTCGAGGGTCAGCCCGGCAGGGCGAGTGAGGTGAGGCTGAGACTGAGCCGTCGCGGCGCCGACCTGCACCAGGGCCTTGGCCCGGCGGCTGTAGATTTCGCGCCCGGGCCGGTCGGTGGTCCCGGCGCGCGTGCGGGCCTGCAGCGCCGGCGTCAGCCCTTCTTCCTTGAGGTACTCGGTGAACCGCGGACCTGGCAGGACGCTCCTGGCATGGTTGGTCTGCAGCACGACGACGTGGACGCCCGGCTCGCGAAGGACCACGCGATGATCCTGATCGATGCGGCCTGCGTGCAGAGCGGACCTGTGGTCGGTGCGGCCCTTCGGGCCCAGGCTGTAGAAGCCGATGATCCGACGGGGATCGGCCGTCCAGCGCTGGCGGTCGGCGCCATGACCCACCTGCAAGGCGATCGGCGCGGCGCCCATCGGCGCGATCCAGAAGCTGCGCGGCTGAAGCCAGAAGTCGTGGGCGCTCGCAGCGCCCGCCAATAGCGCCGAGGCGAGCGCGCCCCCTGTCAAAAGCGCGAGACGTGCAGGCCAGTGCATCCCTACTCCATGTGGTCGGCGACGTAGCCGGGCGTGGGGATGAGCGCCGGCAATGCGACAGCCAGCACCGCCACCGCCGCGAGCCAGCTGGCCATGACTTTCAGCGCGATCTGGCGTCGGGCGGAGACGATCCAGGCGCCTGGGAGGCAGATCAGCGTCCAGGGGAGCGCCACCAGGAGGTCGGACGGCGCGCCTGCCGCGGCGACGACAGCTCCAGACCAGGCGCCGGCGTTCAGCGCCAGGGCGAGGGCGACGTTGGCGTGCAGCCCCCTAGGCGCGTGGACCGCCAGGGCGCAGAGGAAAACGCTTGTCCAGCAGCCTGCGAAGGCCACGCTCGACCAGGCCTGCGCCGGCAGCAAGCCGGCCAGACCGGCGGCTCCGGCGGTGAGAGCCAAGCAGCCGGGCAACGCTCTGCGCGGGGCGAAGCTCAGCGCGAACCCCAGGGCGGCGCAAAGCAGGCCCGCGGCGACCAAGGCGCCTGTCATGCCGCCGCCTCGAAGATGAAATAGCCGCCGGCCGCCGCGATCAGGGCCCCGACGCCACGGAGGGCGAGCACGCCTCCCGGACGCGCGGCGATCAGGCCCAGAGCGACGCCGGCCAGGTGCAGCAGCCCGGTGGCCAGCACGAAGCCGGCGCTGTAGCCGACCGGGTCGGCGGCGGAGGGAAGCTCTTGCCCGTGCGCATAGCCGTGGAAGATGGCGAACACCGCCACCAGAAGCGCGGCGGCCCAGACCGGCGCCCGTACGGCCGCGGCGATAGCGCCGCCCAGCACAAGCACCGAGAGGGCGATGCCGATCTCCACCGGCGGGACGGGGACCGCCGCCATTCCCATCACCCCGCCCAGCGCCATCACCAGGGGGAAGATGACCGGCAGAGCGAAGACGAGCGGACGGCCGAGAAAGGCGCCCCACAGGCCCACCGCCACCATGGCCAGCAGGTGATCCAGGCCGTGGAGCGGGTGGGCGAGGCCCGCCGCCAATCCGCCGGCGAGCCCCGCGCCCTCGTGGGCGAAGGCGGGGCCTGCGGCCAGCGCAGAGCCCAGGCAGAGGCCGGCGATCCAGCGGTCCGGATGTGTGCGCAAGGGGCTACTCCGGCGGGCGAAAGAGGATTTCGGACACCACCCGGCGGCCGTCCCGGCGCGAGAGCTGCACGAAGACGTCGACGACGCTGCGCACATAGTCGCCGATCTCGGTCCGGCCCAGGTTCAGGCCGCCCTGCAACACCAGGAGGGCGATCTGGTCCACCGCGCCGCGCGGGCTGTCGGCGTGCAGCGTGGTGATCGAGCCCGGGTGACCGGTGTTGACCGCCCGCAGGAAGCTCGACGCCTCGCGGCCGCGCAGCTCGCCGAGGATGATGCGATCGGGACGCATCCGCAGCGAGGCCCGCACCAGATCGTCGGCGTCGACCTGGGACTCGCCGGTCTCGCCGCGCACCGCGATCAGGCCCAGCGCATTGGGGTGGTCGAGCTGCACCTCGGCCGCGTCCTCGATGACGATCAGCCGCTCGTCACGGGGGATCTCCTTGAGGAGCGCGTTCAGGAAGGTGGTCTTGCCGGTGGAGGTGCCGCCCGAGAGGACGATGTTCTTGCGGGCGCGCACGGCGCCTCGCAGGAATCCCGCCACGTCGCCGGCGGAGAGCAGGCGGCGGAGCGCGTCGTCGACGGCGGCCTGTTCCGAACCCCCATCGGTCCGCACGCCGGCGAAGGCGTCGGCCTGCAGGTAGTCTTCGAGGGTCAGATCGGCCACCACGTGCTTGCGCACCGCCAGGGCGATGTGGCGCCGGGTGGCGGGCGGGGCGATCACCTGCACCCGTTCGCCGTCCGGCAGGCTGGCGCTCAGCAGCGGATGCTCCCGGCTGACGCCCTGGTGGGAGAGGCTGGCGATCTGCCGGGCGAGGCGCCAGAGGGTGGTCTCGTCCAGCTCGGGCGCGGCATGGCGCTCGATGCCGCCCAGCACCGTCTCCACCCAGACCTCGCCAGGTGCGTTGATGAAGATGTCGGTAACCTCGGCCCGTTCGAGGAACCGGGCCAGCGGCGCCAGGTAGGTCCGCAGGTAGATCGGTGCGGCGTCGGCGCTCAACGAACGGCGTCCACGCCGGAGAAATCCAGGTCGCGGGCGACGAAGATGCGGATCGCCTCGCCCTGGGCCACCTTGATGGTCGGCGAGATGTTCTCGCCCTGCAGCGCCGAACTCGCCAGCCCTGAGGCTGCGCCGGGCGAGCCGATGCTGATCTGGGTGGAGGGCTGCGAGCCGATCGCAGCCACGCCGGCGTTCAGCACGGAGAGCAGGATAGAGCCCGCGAACCGCCGGAAGAAGTGCCGGTCGACGTCGCCGTCGAGGCCGCCGCGGCCGAGCGCGTCGGTCCCGGGAGATCCGAGCTGGATGGAGACGCCGTCAGGCCGGATGGCTCGCGTCCAGATGATGAAGGCGCGCGACTGGCCGAGCGAGACGGCGCTCTTGTACTGGCCGATCAGGCGGCTGCCGCGAGGGATCAGCACCTGCGAGCCGTCGAAGCTGAGGACGTCGCGGCTGACGATCGCGCGGGTGTAGCCGGGCAGGTCGGAGTTGATCGCCGTCTCCAGGACGCCGGGGATCATCGCCCCCTGCGGCACCAGTGCGCTGGGGTTGCGCATCGGCGTCGCCCGGGCGCGTTCCGGCTCCTGGCCGCCGACGCGCTGGGCGAACTGCTCGCTGTCATTCAGCTGGGGACCTGCGTCGGCTGCGTCGCCGGCCGCTGGGCCGGCGGCGGCGGCGATCACGGCGCCTGGACCTGCCGGCGTCGTCGTCGCCTGGGCCAAGATCATCCGTTCCGCGCCGCCTCCGCCGAGATCGACGACCAGAGCGGGCGCCCGACGGCGCTGGCCAGGATCGACCGCGGGGGCCGCCGGCGCAGGGTAGGACGGCTGGGCCGCGGCGACGGGTGCGGAAGGACCCGCGGGCTCCGCCGTGAGGGCGGTGGCCGGGAGGTCGCTGAACGCACCGGGCTGCGCCGGTCGAACGCCGGGCGGCGGGAGGGCAAGGGACGGAGCCGCACCGGCCTGCGGCGCGCCCAGCGATCGGGCCGCGGGAGGGGTTTCAGCAGCCTCCGTCCGCCGCCCGTTGAGCCACAGGAACAGGACGAGAGCCAGGACCGCGAAGATGGCGGCTGTGGCCCAGGGACTGAGACCGGAGCGCTCGCCGCCGACCAACGGTCCGGTATCCTCTGTGGCGGCGGGCGCGTCGGGATTGGCGGCGACGAACCGGGGGTCGTGATCGAAGGTCGGGGTCATCTCTTCGCCGTCCTCGGAAGGGCCGCCGATCGTGCGAAGGCCCGGTTGGTCACGGTGGTCACCTGCTTGCCGTTCCGCAGCATGAAGCGGGGCGCGAGCTGTTCGACGACGGTGTAGCCGCCGCGTACCCCGTAGTTGACGAGGCTTTCGGCCCCATCGGCGCCCACGGCGAAGATGGCGGGCGCAGACGCCTGCGCCGGCCAGGCGAAGTAGGTCATCCGCCCATCATCGAAGACTTCAGTGGGGGCGTTTTCGCCGGAGCCGGTGACCGCGTAGGCGGCGTTGACCACCTGGGGCCCGGGGTCGGGCGGCGGCGGCTCAGGCAGCGCCACGGCGACCTGCGGATAGTTGAAGCGGACGATGTAGGGCAGGCTGGAGGGTTTCACGGCGCTCGAGGCGACCCTCAGATCGAAGGCGTAGCGCCGCAGGTTGGTCACCACCGTCATATTCGTGGTCGCCGAGCGCTCGAGCGGCTTCAGGAACAGCAGGCTGGCTTTACGGTTCGGGGTGACCTGCCAGGCGAGGGAGTCGCCGATGGAGACGTTCTCCAGCCGCTCGTCAGGACCGAACTCCAGCATCAGCTGATAGCCCAGCCGGCCGCGAAGCACGATCACCTGGTCCGGATCGTACTCCACGGTCTGGATACGCGGATCCACGAGCCCGGGCTGCGGGCTGTCCGCACCGTGTGCGGCCACAGGAGCGCTGAGCAGGGCCAGCACAAGAAGCAGGCTCCTCATCAGCGGGTCCCCTGGGAAGCGACCGTGGCGCCGATCGTCTCGGAGTCGCGGCGGTAGCTGGTGACCTGGAAGCCGAGCGGGTTGAGGAACCGGTCCTCCATCCGCATGGGTTCGCCGGTGTAGCGGAAGCCGATCACAGCGGCATAGGAGTGGCGCTCGCCCAGCGTGGCGCCATAGGTGCGCCGCTCCACGTCGAAGCGGACGAGGGCGCTGGTCGGGGACAGCATGGAGATGCTCTTCACCGTCGGGTGGAGCACGGTGTCCGTGCCGAGCAGCTTCACGGGGCTCTGTGGATTCGAGGGCGCCATCGCCGCCAGGTACTGGGTCTTGGCGTCGCCGACCGACCATTGTGCGACGCGTCCGTAGGCGGCCTGCAAGTCGGTCGTGTCGTAGCCTTCGCGGGACAGGACGTACTGGGCCAGGAAGGCCTGAGTGACGGCAGCGTTCTGCGACAGCGTCCCCGGCTCGAGGGCCTTCGCCGTTTCCACGTAGCCGGTCTGGCGATCGACGGTGATGGCGTAGGGCACCACCGACTTCAACGGCGTCAGGGCCGCCAGCGCGGCGCCTTCGAGCAGGGCGATCGCCCCGGCGACGCCGGCCACGATCCAGGCCACCCGGCGCGAGGTGCGCAGAGAGCCCTGCACGTCACGGGACCAGGAGGCGGCGTCGGCGTAGTAGGCCTGACGGTCGGCGGCCGGCGGCTTCTCCGGTTTCATCGATCCCTCCGAACGTTACTTGCGGCCGTGGGCGGCCTTGCTGTTCTGCGGTAGGCGTGGCCGAGAGGGGCGTGGGAGATCTGCAGGGGCGCGGGGGCTGCGCTCCCGGTTCCCACCCTAAGCAGGCGTGGGGCGCCTCCGGGCTCGGCGGCGAACACCCGGCTCTCGCGACGCTCCATCGCCGCGGCGGCGGCGGCGATGGCGGCGGCCCGTGGCTGGAGCTCGACGCGGTCGCGCGGCGCGCCGAACGCAAGGCTCGGCCCCGCATCGACCCGGGCCGCGGCTGCGGCCCGCTCGGCGACCGTTGCCTCATTGGCGCGGCTGCGCGGCAGACGCAGGCTGAGAGCGATGACCCCCACGGCGACCCCCAGGGCGATGCTGACGCCCGTCGAGACCATGGTGAGCAGGAAGATCGCGTTGGGCGCTGTCAGGTCCACCAGGCCCTGTGCCCGTAGCTCAGCCAATCGAACCACATGCGGTGCGATCAAGGTGAGCTGCACCACCAGTCCCAGGACGGCCATCAGCGGCGCAAGCGCGAACGCCAGACAGGCCCGGAGCCAGCCCTCGAAGATCCCGCGGGTGGCGTCGAACAACAGGAAGACGATGAACAGCGGGCCGAGGCCGAGCAGCACTCCCAACACGATCTTGGCGGCCAGCACCGCGCCCAGGCTGGTCATCAGCATCAGGAAGGCCGAGGTGTTCAGGGCGAAGGCGGCGAACGCCGGCCCGCCCTGCAGCGGCGAGGGCGCGCCCAGGGTGCGCCCGCTGAGGAAGGCGGCCGAGCTCTGCATCTCGTCGTAGACCACCTGCAAGGCCTGGAACGGATTGGCGCCCAGCACCGCGGCCGGGCCCTGCATCGTCCCCAGGATCGAGCCGGCGAGCTGCTCGGGCCCGCGGAACAGCGTGTCGAACACCAACTGCTGGTAGGTCGGCCAGTTGGTCGCCAGGGCCAGGACCGCGCCGATCTTCAAGGCGGTCATGGTGAGATCGCCGATGCGCAGCGAGGCCCGGCCGACCAGCAGGCGGAACCCGAAAAGGGCGATGTAGATGGTCAGCAGCAGCGTCAGCGCGAGCGCGAGGGGGGATCCCGGCTGGGCGAGGGCTGCGTAGCCCGCCTCGGCCATGCCCTGCACGTTGCAGTCGACCGACGTCAGCAGGCCGCGGACCATGCCCTCATCGGGCTCAGGAAGGGGGCAGGCGTAGGCCATCAGGCGCGCTCCAGCAGGCGCGGCAGCCAGACCGAGGGATCCTCGCCCAAGTCCTCGCGCAGGCTGTCGAGGATGCGGACGGTGCTTTCGCGGCCGGACAGCACGGTCAGCAGCTCAGGCTCGCCCGACAGATTCAGCCGCGCCACGACGCTGTCCGTGCCGTGCTTGATCAGGAAGCAGCGGGCCGAGTCCGGCAGGGCCCGGATGAGTTCGAGTTCGTGCAGGGTGAGCCCGAATCCGTCGCAGTAATCCCTCGCCTGCGCCTTCGGATTGGCCATGAAGATTTGCGTGGCGGCCTGCTCGATGATCGCCGAGGCGATGCGGCTCTCGAGGGCGTCCTGGGCGCTTTGCGTGGCGAACCCGACCACGCCGTTGCGTTTGCGGATGGTCTTTTCCCAGTCCTTGATGCGCGCGACGAACACGTCGTCGTCCAGCGCCTTCCAGCCCTCGTCAATGACGATCAGGGTCGGCTGGCCGTCCAGCCGCTGCTCGACACGATGGAACAGGTACATCATCGCCGGGGTGCGCAGCGCCGGCTGGTCCAGCAGCTGGGTCATGTCGAAGCCTACGGTGCGGGCGTCCAGGTCCAGCGCGTCCTCGGCGTTGTCGAACAGCCAAGCCCGCTCGCCATCGCCCCACCAGGGGCGCAGCCTTGCAGCCAGGTCGGCGGCGTTCGGCCGTCGGTCGCCGCGGAACAGCTCGGCGAAGTAGCGGAGGCGCCGAAACGCCGGCTGCTGATCGAAGTTGGCGTCCACCGCGTCTTTGACGCGCGCGTGGTCCTCCGGGCCGAGCGTTTCGCCCGGCTGGGTCACCAGCCGAACCGTCCAGTCCGCAAGGAAGGCCCGGTTGGCCGGCGTGTCCTCTAGTTGCAGCGGGTTGAAGCCGGTCGGCTGTCCGGCGCGAATGGCGTCATAGCGGCCGCTGATCGCTCGCAGGAAGATCTCGGCCCCACGGTCCTTGTCGAAGAAGACGATGCGCGGATCGAACTTGCGGGCCTGGGCCAGCAGGAAGCTCAGCACCACGGTCTTGCCCGAGCCGGAGGGCCCGATGAGGGTGAAGTTTCCGAGGTCGCCCTTGTGGAAGTTGAAGTGGTACGGCCCCGCCGAGGTTGTCTCCAGGACGGTCACGGCCGGCCCCCAGTGGTTGGCGTGAGCCTGGCCGGTGGGGAAGTTGTGACCGGAGGCGAAGCCGGCGAAGTTGGCCGTGCCGATCAGGGCGCGCCTGGCGATGTCCTTGAAGTTGCCGGGGAACTGCGCCCAGAAGGCGGGCTCGAGATTGGTGTCCTCGCGCACCGCGATGACGCCCATCTCGGTGAACGCGGACTGCACCTCGGCGACGGCTTCGTTGAGCGCGGCTGGCGTCGGGGCCCGCAGCAGCACCGTCAGGTGGTGTTCGCCGAAGGCGGCGCGACCGGCCGCCACGTCGTCCTTGGCCGCCAGCAGGCCGGCCCGCAGGCTGACCGCCTCGTCGTCGGCGGCCCGCATGCGCCGCAGGGCCAGGTTCATCCGATCCAGGCTGGCCTGCCGGTCGACGAAGCCGAAGCTCTGGCTGACCACCAGCTCGTAGGGGAGCCGCAGGAGGTCGTCGAGCATCCCAGGGGAGGTCTGGGGCGGGTAGTCTTTGATCGAGATCACCGCGGCGAAGCTGCGTGGGCTGGCGCCGGGGCTGGAGAGCTCCAGGGTCTCGGCGCCGAAGCTCACCCGCCGGTAGGGGATGTATTCGCCCAGGTCCGAACGCGGCAGCAGCACC
>JAESGR010000988.1_pt1 | contig 12091 bp, 8 predicted proteins | sample 9269771 | NCBI WGS metagenome assembly JAESGR01 (sample SAMN15739572, study PRJNA653492) | algae metagenome | isolation source: Chroococcus sp. CMT-3BRIN-NPC107 and co-occurring heterotrophs from well... | place: USA: Clark Mountains Wilderness, California | collected 2010-04-18
CTGAAGACGATCATCGGCTTGGCGGACTTCAGCCGCGCCACCGCGCCCGGGCCACCGGGCTTGTCGCCGGCTTCCGCGGGCTCGCGGATCCGCCCGTCCGGCAGCATCACCCGGTCGACCACGTCGATGGCGTAGGTGGTCGTCTCCGTCCCGCGATTGAGCAGGAACATGGTCGCCGCCCGGCTGTTGGGGGCGATCACCAGCCGCTTGGGCGAGATCGTCAGGTCGTCGCCGACCTGCGCTGCGGCCGGGCCGCCGAAGGCGACGGCCAGGCCGCCGAGACTCAGGACTTGGAGTGCGCGTCTGCGCGATTGCATGCCATCCCCCCACGAATCAGGATGGTCAAAACGTCGCAGCAAGCCATTCATGAAGTATTGACGATACCAGGACGGTCCGGCGGGTAGCTCACCCGTGTTTAGCGCTCTCGCCGCGGCGAGTTCGGTTCCCGTTCTACTGCTGCGGTTCTGCTTTTCTATGCCGACGTGTACGGCACGGTCGGCTCAGATCGGATCCGGCGGCGCCACGGGGGCGCCTACTCTCGGCCCTGGCGACGCAGCGGCGCGCTAACTCTATCTTTCTTCCAGCAGCTGCTTGTAAATGGTTGCCGACGTTGAGGTTTTCGGCGCGGCCTCACACAATTTTGGGTTAAGGGCGCCTTAAGCTGCGGATCCGCCGTTAATCTGGCGGAAGCCGGGTGGGTGAGACGGGGGGCGCCGGACAACAAAAAACCCCGCGGCCCGGGCGCGCCGGATCGCGGGGCTGAGGCGGAGCCGAACGGCTCGGAAGATCAGTTGTAGGCGGCTTGCAGGTTGACGGTGCCGGTGTAGGTGCCCGCGGGCTCCGTGCCGGCGAAGACGATGCGGCCGCCGACGCTGACGGTGCGGTTGCCAGACAGACCGGTGCCGCCGTTGACCACGAGGCCAGCCTCGCTGGTGCTCAGCGTTAGGGTGTTGGCGCCGCTGGTCAGGGTCACGTCGTCCGCCACGTCCACATCGTAGGTTGCGCTGGCGTCGGCCGTGATGTCGAAGGTCGCCACCGCCGGGGTGACGCCGCCGGCGAAGGCGTCGACCGTGCCGGCCGTGTCGGTGACGGTCCCGTTACCCGCGAGCTGATAGCTGCCGGCGCCGCTGACCACGATCGAGCCCAGCTGCAGGTCGGTGTCCTTGGTCACCGTGATCGGCGCCAGGATGGTGATCGAAGCGGTCGCGTCGTCGTCGGCCACGACTTGAGCCAGGGCCGGTGATGCGATCGATCCGATCATAAGGGCCGCACTAGCGGCCAGGAGAACGCGTTTCATTCTGAAGTCTCCATCATCAGAGTTCTGCGACGATTGGAGGTCCCCCCCCAGTGCCAGGGGAAACTAGAACGGCAAGGTTTCCTGAGCCTTAACCGTGCGCGGTTTTGTCGCACTGCGGCGCTTTGTCTGCCCAGCGACGCGGCCGCCGTCCGTCTAAACGTCTGATTCTTCTGCGTGCGCACGAGGCTCCGCGCGTGCGCGGAGGTGCGCACGCCTGCGCACCGAGATGCGCGGCGTACGGAGCTTTACCTTTCCTAAAGGCGCGCGCCGTGGAGGCCTAGACGTCCACCTCGGCGTCCAGGGCGTTCTCCTGGATGAACTCGCGCCGCGGCTCGACGAGGTCGCCCATCAGGCGGGTGAACATGTCGTCGGCGTCGTCGGCGTGGGTGACCTTCACCTGCAGCAGGGTGCGGGCGTTGGCGTCCAAGGTGGTCTCCCACAGCTGGTCCGGGTTCATCTCGCCCAGGCCCTTGTAGCGCTGGATCGACAGGCCCCGGCGACCGGCGTCCATCACCGCGGCGACCAGGTCGAGCGGGCCGCGGATGGTGGTGACCTTGTCCCGCCGGGTGAAGGTGGCGGGCTTGTCGAACGTCTCGGCCATGGCGGCGGCGCGCTCGGCCAGGCGCCGGGCGTCGGCGGCGTGCAGCAGCAGGTCGTCGAGCACGATGCGCTCGGACACCCCGCGCTTCACACGGCTGAACACGAAGCCGCCGACCTCGCCTTTTTCGCCGACCCAGGCGCCGTCGCCCTCCTCGGCGTAGAGGTCGAGACGCCTCGCGGCCGTGGCGACGTCTTCGGAATTGCCGAGCAGTCCGGCGAGCGCCGCCTGCTCGATCGCGAAGGCCGGGGCCCGGGAGGCCAGCCGCTGGATCGCGGCGCGGGCGCCGCGCGAGGCGATCACCAGTTCGTAGAGATCCTTGCCCAGCCGCCGCTCGCCGGAAGCGAGGTCGAGATGGGCGCCGTCCAGCCCCTCGTCGACCAGGTAGGCCTCGAGCTCGGCGTCGTCCTTCAGGTAGCGGCTCTGCTTGCCCTTGGTCGCCTTATAGAGCGGCGGCTGGGCGATATAGAGGTAGCCGCGCTCGATCACCTCCGGCATCTGCCGGTAGAAGAAGGTCAGAAGCAGGGTGCGGATGTGGGCGCCGTCGACGTCGGCGTCGGTCATCACCACAATCTTGTGGTAGCGGATCTTCTCGATATCGAAGTCGTCGCGGCCGATGCCGGCGCCCAGCGCGGTGATCAGCGTTCCGACTTGGTCCGACGAGATCATCTTGTCGAAGCGGGCCCGCTCGACGTTGAGGATCTTACCGCGAAGCGGCAGGACCGCCTGGTTCTCCCGGTTGCGGGCCTGCTTGGCCGAGCCGCCGGCCGAGTCGCCCTCGACCAGGAAGATCTCGGATTTCGCGGGGTCGCGCTCCTGACAGTCGGCGAGCTTGCCGGGCAGGGAGGTGATGTCCAGCGCCGACTTGCGGCGGGTGAGCTCGCGGGCCTTGCGCGCCGCCTCGCGGGCGGCCGCGGCCTCGGCGATCTTCTGGACGATCATCTTGGCTTCGGTCGGGTGCTCCTCGAACCATTGACCGAGGCCCTCGGAGACCAGGCCTTCCACGGCCGGGCGCACCTCGGAGGAGACCAGCTTGTCCTTGGTCTGCGAGGAGAACTTGGGATCCGGCACCTTGACCGACAGCACGCAGGTCAGGCCTTCGCGTGCGTCCTCGCCGCTGACCGAGACCTTCTCGCGCTTTGCGGCGCCGCTCTGCTCGGCGTAGCCGGTGATGATCCGAGTCAGCGCCGAGCGGAAGGCCGACAGGTGAGTGCCGCCGTCGCGCTGGGGGATGTTGTTGGTGAAGCAGAGGACGTTCTCGTGGTAGCCGTCGTTCCACCACAGGGCGAGATCAACCTGCACGTTCTCGCGCTCGCCGCGGATCATGATCGGCTGCTTGAGCAGCGGCGTCTTGGCCTTGTCCAGGTGCTGCACGAACGCCGCGATGCCGCCCTCGTAGGCCAGCACTTCCTCGAACGGCTCGGCGTCCCGGTGGTCCTTCAGCCAGATGGTCACGCCGGAGTTCAGGAACGCGAGCTCGCGCAGCCGGTGCTCCAGCGTCTTCCGGTCGAAGTCGATGAACGAGAAGGTGTCGGTGGACGGCAGGAAGGTGACTTCGGTGCCGGTCAGGAACTCGCCGTTCTCGCGCAGCGGGGCCTTGCCGGTGACCGCCAGCGGGGTGACCGCGTCGCCCCGGCGGAACTCCATCTCGTGCTTCAGGCCGCCGCGGTAGATGACCAGCTTCAGCCAGTCGGAGAGAGCGTTCACGACCGAGACGCCGACGCCGTGCAGACCGCCGGAGACCTTGTAGCTGTTCTGGTCGAATTTCCCACCGGCGTGCAGCTGGGTCATGATGACCTCGGCGGCCGAGACGCCCTCGCCCTCGTGGATGTCGGTGGGGATCCCCCGCCCGTCGTCGGTGACGGTGCAGGAGCCGTCGGCGTTTAGGATCACCTCCACGCGGGTGGCCCAGCCGGCCAGGGTCTCGTCGATGGCGTTGTCCACCACCTCGTAGACCATGTGGTGCAGGCCCGAGCCGTCGTCGGTGTCGCCGATGTACATGCCAGGCCGCTTGCGTACGGCGTCGAGGCCCTTGAGGACCTTGATCGACTCTGCGCCGTATTCCGCGGCGCCGTTCCCGTTACCGTTGCCGTTGGTCTCGTCGGTCATTCGTGATCCAGAATCGCCAGTCCCGAGGCTTCCACGCGGACGCCCAGAGCTCGCCCTTTCAAGTCTTCGAACAGATGCTCGTCCGTGCCGGTGAGAAAGGCCTGAAGCCCGAGCGCCAGAATTTCGTCGAACAGCGCGCCCCGCCGGCGGCGGTCCAGATGCGCTGCGACTTCGTCCAGCAACAATATAGGGTCTGGGGCTGATTCTGCACCTGAAAGACGGGCCGCCTGGGCCAAAACAAGGTTCAAAATCAGCGCTTTTTGCTCGCCGGTGCTGCACTCGGCCGCAGGCCGGTCCTTCTCGGCGTGAATCACCTCCAGATCGCCCCGGTGCGGGCCGGTCAGGGAGCGTCCGGCGGCGGCGTCACGACCTCTCGCGGCGGCCAGGGCGGCGACCAGTTTCGGCTCGATGGCGTCGATCCCCTCCCCCGACGCGGCCATCGCCTCCCACTCGCCGGTCAGCGACAGCCGAGCCTGCGGGAAGGGGCGCTCGCCGCGGGTGTCGATCTCGGCCTGCAGGGCCGTCAGGGTCCGCGCCCGGGCCGCGGCCATCAGCGCGCCGGCCTCGCCCATCCGCGCCTCGAGGGCCGACAGCCAGGCCGGGTCCGGCGCCTCGTCGGCGGTGAGCAGCCGCATCCGCTCGCGCTGGGCGCGCTCGTAGGCCGAGGCGTGGGCCGCGTGCAGCGGCTCGGCCGCGAACACCAGCCGGTCGAAGAACCGCCGCCGCTCGGACGCTCCTTCCAGGAACAGCCGGTCCTGAGCCGGCGTCAGCCACACCTGCCGCTGATGGTCCGCCAGCCGCCCGGGCGGAACGGTCTCGCCCTCCAGCCGCACGAGGCGGCGCGGCGCGCCGGGGCTCTCGACGCCGGTGCCGAGCCGCACCGGCTCGCCTGCCTGCTCCACCACCGCCGAGATCGCCCAGGCCCGCCCGACCGCCTCGCCCGGCAACCGGCGCCCGACCTCGGCGAGGCTCGAGCCGCGAAGGCCGCGTCCCGGCGTCAGCAGGCTGACGGCCTCCAGGAGATTGGTCTTGCCCGCCCCATTCGGCCCCACAAGCCATACCGCCCGCCCGCCGATCTCGACGTGCGCCCGCTCGTACGAACGGAAGTCGGTGAGGGTGAGGGAAGCGAGCGCGGTCCGCACCGGGAGGCTCTACCAGATGCGCCCCATCAGGGGGAGCGTTACGGCAGGCGGAAGACCTTCTTCAGGAACAGGGTTTCGGCTTCGCGCAGGGCGTCGCGGTTGTGCTTCTTGGCGAAGCCGTGGCCCTCGTCTTTGGCCATCATCCACCAGACCTCGCCACCGTTCTCGCGCACCTTGCGGACGATCTGCTGGCCCTCGGTCCAGGGCACCCGCGGGTCGTTGTAGCCGGCGACAACGAACAGCGGCCGGCTCATGCGGTCGGTCAGGTGGATGGGCGAGATCTTGCGGAACAAGGCCTGCATCTTCGGGTCCCGCTCGTCGCCGTACTCGGCCCGCCGCAGGTCGCGGCGATAGCCTTCGGTGTTCTTCAGGAAGGTCTCGAAGTCGGAGATGCCGACGCTCTCCATCGCCCCGGCGATGCGGTCGTTGTAGGCGGCCAGGCTCGCCAGGGTCATGAAGCCGCCGTAGGAGCCGCCGGTGACCACCACGCGGCTCGCGTCGAGGTCCGGCTGGGTCGCGATCCAGTCCAGCAGCGCGCCGATGTCCTTCACCGAGTCCTGCCGCTTCTCGCGGTTGTCGAGGGCGACGTAGGTCTTGCCGTAGCCGGTGGAGCCGCGGACGTTGGGGACAACCACCGCCGCGCCGAGTTCGTTCACCCAGTACTGGTAGGTGGGATTAAAGCCCGGCCGCTCCTGGCCCTCGGGTCCGCCGTGGATCGAGACGATCACCGGCGCCTTGCCGCCCGCCGGCGCCTTGGGGCGGTAGACCCAGGCTGGGATCTGGCGCTTGTCGAACGAGCGGAAGCGGATCAGCGACGGCTCGACCATCGCCGCGCGGTTCAGGCCGCCGAGTTCGCTCTCGGTCCAGCGGGTCAGGCGCGCCTGCGCCAGGTCCCAGACCCAGACGTCCGCGGGCGAGGTGGCGGTGTTGAGGCCGATGGCCAGCCGCTGGCCGTCGGGCGAGAAGCGCAGGGCCGTGAGCACGCCGGTGGGCAACTGCGGCTGGACCAGGTCCGCCCCGCCGCCGAATGGGCTCAGCGTCACCCTGGAGCGGCCGTCCTCGTTGGCCGAATAGGCGAGCAGCCTGCCGTCCTCGGAAAGGTCGAAGCTCTCGATGTCCCAGCCGCGGCCTTCGGCGATGGTGGTCCTGCGCCCGTCGGCCAGGTCGTAGCGGACCAGCCGGGCGAACTCCGAGCCTTCGTCCGAGATCATCAGCACGGCGCGACCATCGGCGGTGAACTCGCCGTCGGTGTAGGCGATCTCGGTCTCGGAGGGATTGATCTCGGTGAGGGCGCCGCTCGCCAGGTCGAGGACGAAGCGCTTGGACGACTGCACGGAGATGTAGCGGTTCAGCAGCAGCTTCGACCCATCCGGCGAGAAGGCGATCGGCGACATCGCCCCCGTCCCCTCGTGCGCCACGCGGCGGGTGGCGGGATCGCTCGCCTCCATCAGCAGGATGTCGTAGTCGCCCGAGCCCGGGGTCACCCGACTCCAGGCGAGGCGCCGGCCGTCCTTGGAGAAGACCAGCGACAGGTTGCGGGTCTTGGGCTCGGTGATCTGCACCTCCGCGCCGGCCAGGTCCGCCGCGTAGGCCTGGAAATACTCATCGCCGCCGGCATCCCGGCTGAAGATGTAGCGGCCCGGCGCCCCCGGCTGCGCGACGGCGCCCGCCACCGGCTCGTCGAAGAAGGTCAGCTGGCTGCGCACGCCGAGCGGCGCTGTGACCCGGTGCAGCTGGTTGGTCTGGCCGAACCTCGTGGTGATCAGCATCGAGCCGTCCGCGAGCCAGTCGCGGAAGCCGGCGGAGCGGGCGTTCTGGTAGCGCCGCAGCCGCTCGCGCACCTCGGGCGGCGTCTCCGGCACGTTCTCCGTCACCAGCGTCCCCACCTCGCGGGTGACGACCGTCGGCTGGGCGAGGGCGGGGGCGGAGAGGAGCGCGGTCGCGAAGGCGAGGAGAACGAGCTTCATTGCACCTAAATACCGCCTCACACGCGCTTGCGCGACGCCGGGCTTGCCGCCGCAAGCTGCAGCTTTAGGCTGGCGATGGGGGTGCGTATGCGACTGATGCTCGAACTGGCGGCGCTTTGGCTTGGGGCGCTCGTTTCCGCCGCGGACGCACAGCCGCGGGTGATCACCAATCCCGACTGGCAGGCCCGCCCTACCGGCGAGCAGCTCGCCAGCGCCTATCCCATGGTGGCTCAGATGCTGAACCTCGAGGGCCGGGCCACGGTCCACTGCCGAGTGAACGACCTTGGGCTTCTCGTGGACTGCCAAGTGCAATCCGAACTGCCGGACGGGCTGGGCTTCGGCCAAGCGGCGCTGGCGCTGACCGAGCGGTTCCGCATGAAGCCCAAGACGGTGGACGGCGAGCCGGTGGATGGCGGCACGGTTCGGATTCCCATCCGCTTCAGTCTCCCGGGCGGGGAGCTGCCGCCCCCGCCCGCGGCGCCCGCGGCGCCCGAACCGAGGCGGGCCCTCGCGCGGGAGATCTGGAACCGCGGCGGCGGGCAAACAGCCTTCGTGGCCGCCATCGAGGAGAGCGTGGCCGCCGCCACTGACTATGAGCTTGACCCCGAGGCCCTGGACCTGGCGCGGCAGGCCATGCGGCAGGCGGCAGAAGCTGCGGCCCGGGACGCCGGAGACTACTCCGTGGCTGGCCTCGCGGCCGCCTACGACGAGGCCGAGCTTCGCGCCATGGCTGATTTTGCGGCAAAGCCGGCCGGTCGCGCTTGGCTCGGCCTCGACCCGACGCGCGCGATCCCGTGGCAGGAGATGGTGTCGACTTATTTCGAGCTGGTGGCGGCGGACGCACGAAACCGCTTCTGCGCCTCGCGACTATGCGCGGTCGAAGGTCTGGAGGTCGCTTCGGCCCCGGAGGGGACCAACATCATCGACCCGGACTGGCTGCAGGAGCCGACGTTCGAGCACGTCTTCCAACGCCTGCCGGAAGCGCTGAGGATGCTCCGCATCGGCGGCCTGGTTCGGCTGGCGTGCCGGGTTGGCGCGTTCGGGGTGCCGGAGGACTGCAAGGTCGTCGGCGAAACGCCGCCGAACCTTGGACTGGCGAGAGCCGCGCTGGAGGTTTCGCCCTGGTTCAAGCTCAACGCCGAGATGATGGGCCAGGGCGCCGCCGGCGAGAGCCTGAGCTTCGTCGTCGTGTTCCCCGGCGGGAACTTTCCGGGTGTGGAGATGCCCACGCGGGCGACTGTGACTCCGGGCGACAACCACGCGCTCGCCCGGGAGGTCGCGCGGCTGCAGGTGGGCGACCTCCCGGCGGAAGCCGCCAAGACTGAGGCCGCCTCGGGCGCGGGGATCGAGGCCGAGGTGCGGAGGGCGTTCGCGGCCGCCGCGATCGCTCAACGGCCCGCCTTCGTGGAGCTCCTTGCGGACGCCTTTGCGAGCACCTTCACTCGCTCCGATCTCGAGGAGATCCGCGCTTTCCTCTCCTCGCCGATAGGGCGTCAGATCGCCACCGGTGATGTCAACGCCAACCGCGCAACGCTCGGCGCCTATTACTACGGTGTGCGGGTCGGAGTGATGGCCGGCGAGGCCTTCTGCCGCAAGCGCACCTGCCTTCCGATCGAGCCGCCGGCTAAAGCAGCCACGCCGGCGGGCGGCCCGCCTAAACCCTGAGCGGCATCAGCACGTACTGGACGTCCGGGTCGACGGGGTCGAGGACCAGGGCCGGGTCGTTGGGACCGCCGAAGCGGAACTCGGCGGTCTCGCCGCTGATCTGGTCGGTGACGTCCAGCAGGTAGCGGGCGTTGAAGGAGAGCTCGAAGGGCTCGCCGGAGTAGTCGATCTCCAGCTCCTCGACGGCCTGTCCGGCTTCCATGTTGCGGACGGTCAGCACCACGCGACCGGGCTCGATGGCCATGCGGACCGACCGGCTCTTCTCGGCCGAGATGGTGGCGACCCGGTCGACGGCGGCCGCGAACAGCCGGTTGTCGACCATCATCACCCGGTTGTTGTCCTTCGGGATCACCCGGCTGTAGTCCGGGAACGAGCCGTCGATCACTTTCGAGGTGAGGGCGGCTCTACCGAACTCGAAGCGGACCTTCTGCGGGCTGACCTGCAGGTCGACGCTCTCGCCGGCGTCGTCCAGCAGCCGGCGGGCCTCGCTCACTGTCTTGCGCGGCACGATCACGCCGGGGGAGCCGGCCGTGCCCTCGGGGGCCGGCATTTCGGCCAGCGCCAGGCGGTGGCCGTCGGTAGCCACGGCCCGCAGCTTGGCGATGCCGTTGTCATTGACGGTGTGGAGGTAGAGGCCGTTCAGGTAGTAGCGCGTCTCCTCGGTGGAGATGGCGAACCGGGTCTTGTCGATCAGCCGGATCAGCTCGTTCACGTCGACGCCGACCTGACCGGAGAGGCCGTCGGAGCTCATCACCGGGAAGTCGCCGGCCGGCAGCACCGGCAGGTTGAAGCGCGAGCGGCCGGCGGCGACCGTCAGGCGCGGGTCCTCGCCGGTGAAGCTGAGCGTGACGTCGGCGCCCTCGGGCAGCTTGCGGACGATCTCATAAAGGGTGTGGGCCGGCGCGGTGATCTGGCCCGGCTGGTCCACCTGAGCCATCGCCTCGTCGATGATCTCCATGTCGAGGTCGGTGGCCGAGAAGCTGAGCTTGTCGCGCTCGGCGCTGAGCAGCACGTTTGACAGGATCGGAATCGTATTGCGCCGCTCCACGGCGCTCTGGACGTGGCCAAGGGCCTTCAAGAGCGCCGCTCGCTCGATCGTCAGCTTCATGTCTTTGTCCGCACTCCCGCGCAGCCGCTCTCGGCGCGCCAATACCCCGACGAGGAAGGGACTTGCGACATTAGCTGAAAAGCGGGGCTGGGGAAGGGGGCGAACTGTGCGGCTTGCCCGCCTCCGCCGCTTACTAAGCCCGCGTGTCGACGCTGCCGCCGGGCTCGTCCTCGTCGTTGGCGGCGTAGGGTTGCTGGGCGGCGGCGGCCTGGCCGGAGCCCTTGGCGGCGACCACGACCATGGCCGGGCGGACGATACGGCCGAACAGCTCGTAGCCGGACTGCATGGTCTGCAGCACGGCGCCGCCGGCCACGTCGTCGGCCGGCTGTTCCATCATCGCCTGGTGCAGGTGGGGGTCGAACTTGTCGCCGCGGGCCGGATCGACCTTCTTCAGGCCGTTGCGCTCGAAGGCGGCCTGCAGCTCCTTCTCGGTCATCTGCACGCCGAGCACGAAGTTCTTCACCGCGTTCGGATCGGCGTCCTCGGCCGGCGCGGCGGCCATGGCGCGGGAGAGGTTGTCGGCGACGCCCAGCAGGTCGCGGGCGAACTTCTGGATCGCGTAGGCGCGCGCGTCGTTGGCCTCGCGCTCGGCCCTGCGGCGGGTGTTCTCCGCCTCGGCGGCGTAGCGCAGCGCCTGATCCTTCAGCGCCGCGTTCTCGGCGCGCAGCGTTTCCAGCTCTTCAGTGGCGGCGTCGGCCAGCACCGGATCGATATTGTCTTCGGCCGGCGTCGTTTCGTCGGTCATCGTCACCCTTTACAAGTTCATCACCTGGCCAAGCACGCGGGCGGTATAGTCCACCAGCGGAATGACCCGGGCGTAGTTCAGGCGGGCCGGCCCGATCACGCCGATCGCGCCCAGCACCCGCTGGTCGCCCGTCATATAGGGCGCCGCGATCACGGCGGAACCCGACAGCGAAAAGAGCTGGGTCTCGGCGCCGATGAATATCCGCACGCCCTGCGCCTCGCGGACGTTGTCCAGAAGACCGATCAGCTGTTCCTTCTGTTCCAGATCGTCGAACAGCATCCGCACCCGCTCGAGGTCGGCCAGGGCCTGGGTGTCACCCAAGAGGTTGGCGCGGCCGCGCACGATCAGCGCCCGGTCGGCCGCATCGCCGCCGCCCCAGGCGGCCAGGCCGTCCTCCACCAGCCGGGCGGCGGTTTCGTCGAGCTGGCGGCGCGCCCTGTCGAGCTCGCCGCGGACCTCCGCGCGGGCTTCTCCCAGGGTCTTGCCGCGCAGCCGGGCGTTCAGGAAGTTGGACGCCTCCTGCAGGGCCGAGGGCGTGACGCCGGCGCTCAGCCGCATCAGCCGGTTCTCCACCGCCCCGTCCTCGAAGACCATGATCGCCAGGGCCTGGTCGCCGCCCAGGGCGACGAACTCCACGTGCTTGACCCCGGCGTCGCGCACCGGCGTCACCACCACCCCCGCTCCGCCCGCCAGGCCTGAGAGGATGGCGCTGGCTTCGTTCAGCGCCTCGTCGAGATTGCGGCCGTGGCCGCGCAACCGGGCCTCGATGTCGCGCCGCTCGTCGGCCCCGACGTCGCCGACCTCCAGCAGGCCGTCGACGAACAGCCTAAGGCCCGCATGGGTCGGCAGCCGCCCGGCGCTGATGTGCGGCGCGCCCAACAGGCCGAGCGCAGTGAGATCCTGCATGGTGTTGCGGATCGAGGCCGGGGAGAGGTGGACGCCGCCCTTGGAGATGGTGCGCGAGCCGACCGGCTCGCCCGTCTCCAGATAGGTCTCGACGATCCGACGGAAGATGTCGCGGGCCCGCTCGTCCAGTTCGGCCAACGAGGGCCCGCGGGAAAGCAGGGGGCTGGTCACGAGGTTATGGTCGGTCCTGATCGCCCATGGACGAAACTCTTGTGAACTAGGATAAGCGCCCGCTTCCGCCACGCAAGCCGCGGCCCGACGCGAGAGGACCATACATGCGCCCATCCGAACGCGCGCCCGATATGCTGCGCCCCGTGACTCTTGAGACCGGCGTCAACCGCTACGCCGAGGGCTCGTGCCTGGTCAGCTTCGGCCACACCAGGGTCCTGGTGACCGCCAGCGTCGACGAAACGGTGCCGGGCTTCCTGCGCGGGCGCGGCCAGGGCTGGGTGACGGCCGAGTACGGGATGCTGCCGCGGGCCACCCACACCCGCGGACGGCGCGAGGCCGCCGAGGGCAAGCAGTCGGGCCGCACGCAGGAGATCCAGCGGCTG
>JAESGR010000989.1_pt1 | contig 12086 bp, 8 predicted proteins | sample 9269771 | NCBI WGS metagenome assembly JAESGR01 (sample SAMN15739572, study PRJNA653492) | algae metagenome | isolation source: Chroococcus sp. CMT-3BRIN-NPC107 and co-occurring heterotrophs from well... | place: USA: Clark Mountains Wilderness, California | collected 2010-04-18
GGAGATTTAGGACGGGAAGCGCCGATGAGCCCAAGGCGCCGGATCGAGGCGGCCGCGGCCAGGGCCGTGACATAGAATGTAGTCAGGCAGATCGTGCCGACCGAAGCTCTCCTGCTTGCGGGGTCGGGCAGCGAGCCTTCCCTGCCATCCGCGAGGACCGGGTTACACGCGTTACCGGCGGCTGGATGCCATGCCGAACGAGAGCTCCGGGAATGGATGCCGTCCCGGACTAACGTAACGGATACAATCTGTGAAATCAGGCACGTCATCTCGACAAGGATCCGACCCCAACGGGAACGCAACCTAGCCGCGGAACTCCGGCGCGATCGCGATTCGAAAGTGGAAGGTCGCTAAGCCGATTGGTCACAAGACACCCGTCTCCGCGGGGATGTTCCAACGGATGTCAGTGCGGCATGACGGCTCCGTCGCCATCAAAGCGAGCTGGTCACCCCTCGACACGGCAGCGCGATGCGAGGACGTCAGTGATCGCGAAGACTCCCAGCCGCCAGGCCAGGACGGATGGGCGCCGAAGCGATCCCGACTTGAAGCCTGTGCTTTCGGATAGCGGGGCATACTCCCTTTGGCGGGTGGACAACCGATTGGTGATTAAGCTTCGCATTGAGCACACCTTGCTCATGTCTCATGAATAGCATCCATGCTGAAGTGAGATCATCGGTTCCCATACAGGAATACGGGTGTGAACGTGATTCTCGCAAACATGAGAAGCCACCGATCCGCGCGAAAGCGCCTCTCATCCCTCATCGTCATCGCGTCATTGGCGTGCGGCTCTGCCGTGGCGGCGGAGCCTTCCTACAAGCTTGGCCCGCAAGATCGACTGCGGATCCACGTCTACGAGTGGCCGGCCCTCACGGGTGAGTTCACCGTTGGCGCCGACGAGCACATCTCCCTGCCGCTCATCGGCGACGTACGCGTGTCCGGGATGCAGCCCGCCGATCTCGCCCGCGAGATCTCGACCCACCTGAGGGCGAAGGCGAGCCTGACCGATCTGCCCAACACCGCAGTCGCGGTTGCGCAGTACCGACCGTTCTACGTCATCGGCGGCGTGGAGCGATCCGGCGAGTACCACTATCGGCCAGGCATGATCGTGCTTAACGCGGTGAGCATCGCGGGCGGAGCCTACCGACGCCCCGAAGTGTCGGGCTGGGCCTCCGAACGCGACTCGATCAGCGCCCAGGGCGATGTCCAGGTGCACGAGCTCAAGCGGCAGGAGCTGATCGCCCGGGAAATGCGCCTCAGGGCAGAGATCGAGCAGCTCGACGCGCTCCCGGCTCCCCCTGCGGACCTGTCGCGTGCTGCCGCGGGCTTTCTCGCCGAGGAACGTGCGGTCTTCGCGGCACATCGCGAGCGCCTGAAGAACGAGACCGCGGCGCTCACGCAGGTGATAGCTCTGCACCGGGAGGAGATCGAAGCTCTCAAACAACAGCGCGAAGCCGCCGAGAAGCAGCGCGCGTCCGTGCAGCGGGAACTCGTGGAGGTGCGTGACCTGATCGGCCGCGGGCTCAGCCCGACCTCGCGCGTCCTGCCGATCGAGCGCACCGTCGCCCAGATCGAGCGGGAGCAGAAGGAGCTTGACACCATGGTCCTGCGAGCCCGCCAGCAGATCAACGTGGCCAGCCGGATGATCGCGACCCTCAAGGACGAGCGGGTCACGGCCGCGTCGACCGAACTCGTGGCCGTCCAGGCACAGCTCCGCGAGGCCGGAGAGCGCGCGACGACGGCGCGCCGAGTCGTACAGGAGAGCGCCTTGTTCACCGCGGGCACGTCCAACAGCGCTGATGGTGCGATGCCGATGGTGTTTGCCTTCTCGATCGTGCGCGTCGAGGACGGGGTGGCCCGTGAGATCGAGGCTTTCGAAACGACTGGCATGCTGCCAGGTGACATCCTCAAGGTGCAGATCCGGCGGCGCGACTCGGGTCCCCAACGCATCTCCCGCAACGATCCGGGGTTCCTCGCTCAGCGATGAGCCCAGCCGCCGACGGCTGCGCTCGGTTCCGCCGCGCCCCGGGCGCCGCGACGTCTGGAAAACAGGGTTGAGGTCAAGCGTCGGGGAAAGAACCCAATATGCTGCACGTCAAGGGATCATCGATCAGCTTTCCAGGTCCGCCCGCGCTCACCGCGCCGAACAGGGACCCGATTGACTTCCGATGGATGCTGAACGCCGTCCTACGGCGTCGGATTTCCATTCTCTTGACGACGGCTCTGTGCATGGCGGCAGCGGTCGCCCACGTCGTGCTTCGTCCCGGCAGCTACACCGCGCAGACCCACCTGCAGCTGACTAACCTGAAGCTGACCTTCAGCCGCGACGACGCGCTCTTCGCGGAATCCCTCCTCGATCCGACCTTCCTCGAGACTCAGATGCAACTGATGCGTTCCGAGAAGATCGCATTTGCCGTCGTGGACAATCTTCAGATGGCATCGACTGCGCACGCGGAGACTTCCGGGGGGATCATGGGCAGGCTCCGGGACCTCATGCCGACGAACCTGACGGGTGAAACTGCGCAGCCGCGGAACGACGAGGGCGATGCAAGACGGGAGGCCATGAAAAGACTCCAGCGCAGCTTCGCGGTGGACCGAGTGGGCATGAGCAATATTGTGACACTCCGTTACACAGCGCCCGATCCCGTCCAGGCTGCGAACGTCGTCAACGAAATCGCGCGGGCCTATGTCGAGGATCAGACGACTGCGCGCATCGAGAGCGCGCAATCGGCCAGCATCTGGTTGCGCGAACGTCTTCGGGACGTTGGTCCCAAGACCCGCATCGTGGCTCGAGCCCTGGTTCCCACCGAGACCAGCAACCCTCGTGGGATCCTGCTCGTGGGGCTGGCCGGATTCATCGGCGCGGCCTTCGGAGTATCCTTCGCATTGCTTCGCCAGTTGTTCGACCGCACCGTCAGGACCCCAGAGCAGGTCGTGAGCGCGAGCGGTGCCGAATGCCTCGGCTTCGTGCCAAAGATGAAGGTACGGCGTTTCCTGCGGCGCGCCGAGCGTCATGCTTCGGCGCAACGTGCGCTTCTCGTACCGCCGCTTCTCTGCTGGGCATCGCGCAGTCCGAGCTCAAGCGCAGCTTCGGCCCTGGATCTAGCCAAGGTGGCGATCGACGGAGCCCTCGGCAAACCCGAACCGCGATGGATCGGCATCTCGGCGACATTTCCCGGCGAGGGCGCCTCCGTGATCGCAGCAAACCTGGCGGATCTGATCGCGGCGCACGGCGAACGCACCCTGCTCGTGGATTGCAACCGCACCAACCCATCGCTCTCGCGAACCCTGACTCCGGGCGCGCGGACTGGTCTGATCGATTGTCTCGGTGCCGAGGAGGACCGCCTCACCGAGGCGATCAAGGGGGATGCGATCGACAGGATGCATTTCCTCCCGATAGGCGGATCGCGTCCCGGCGAATGGATCCCGACGATCTGGTCGAGCGGCATGGGTCGCTTCCTCGGATCGGTGGCGTCGTCCTACGACTACATCATCTTCGACCTACCCGCCCTCATATCCGTCGCGGAGGTTCGCGCAGCGGCGCGCCATCTGAGCGGCTTCATCCTCGTCGTTAAGTGGGGACAGACGAACGAGGAGCACCTGCGTATCGGCGTCCGTTCGGCCGGTGCTTTACAGGACAAGCTGCTGGGCGTCGTGCTCAACCGGGTCGGTGCCCCGGATCTTGGTCGGACGGGCTCGCCCGCCGCTGCCTTCCTGGAACATGGCGCCGCACTCGCCTCCAGTCGCGCGCGTCGGGGTTCGTTCCGATGACCGCCCCCGATGCTGCCGTAAGCAGGGCATCGCCTTCCAAGATCAGTGCCGCGATCGTTCCTGATAGCGTGCTCCTCGTTACCGCCGTTCCGCTAATGCGGAACGGGGGGCGGGTCCGACTAGACGAGCAGACCTGCGATGGGCTGGAGCGATGGAGCGAAAACTTCGCCCACGTCGTCTTCGCGGGGCTGGAGCTGGAGGCCGGCAACGGCGGCGAGACAAGCTCCACGACGTGGCGCGAGGTTCGTGACCTGCGTCGCGCTGACCGGCTCAGTATCATTCTGCTTCCCAACGCTTATCGCATCCAGGCCTTCGCAGCGCATTACGTTGCCACCCGTGCCGTGCTCGGCGAGCAGATCAGCCGCAGCCGCTATCTCTGCTTCACGCTCGGCGCCCTTGTCGGCGACTGGGGCGGCATCGCTGCTCTCGAGGCGATCGCCAGGCGCCGCGACTACGCCGTGTGGTTCGACCGGGTCGAGCACGAGGTCGTCCGTCGCACTCTCAAGGGTATGCGGCTGCGCCGGCGGATCAAGGAAGTCGTAAACCTGCCGCTGATGGAGCGCTATCATCGCTATCTCATCCGCCGCAGCGCCGTGAGCCTGCTGCAGGGGCAGGATTGCTTCGAAGCCTATTCCCCCCATGCCGTTCGGCCGTTCTGCGTCTACGACACGCACACGACCCCCGACGATCGAATCACCGAGGCGGATCTGCGCCGTAAATGCGAGGCCGTCCTCGGGGGGGCGCCGCTGCGTCTTCTCTATGTCGGACGCGCGAGCGCGATGAAGGGCCCGCTCGACTGGCTCGACGCGATCGCCTGCGCACGCCGAGCCGGAATGCAACTCACCGCGACCTGGTTCGGGGACGGGCCGCTCCTGGAGGCGATGCGCGCCCGTGCCCAGGCCAACGGGATCACGGATTGCCTGACACTGCCGGGTTTCGAGGGTGATCGCGCACGGTTGCTCCGGGCGATGCGAGAGGCCCACGTCCTTCTGTACTGCCACAAGACGCCCGAATCACCGCGTTGCCTCGTTGAGGCGCTCGTCTGCGGCACCCCGATCGTCGGCTATGAAAGTCCCTATTCGCAAGCACTCGTCGAGCGTGACGGCGGCGGCATGCTCGGACCCATGAACGACCCCGCCGCACTCGCACGGCTTCTCGTCGCCATAGATGGAGATCGGAATAGGCTCGTCACGCTCATCCAAGCCGCCGCCAGGACAGGAGCGGGGTTTGACGCCGGGACGGTCTACGGCGAGCGGGCTCGACTACTGAAGCGCTACCTGTAGCGCGAACGGAACCGTTCCCACGGCGGTCGCTTCGGACATCCCGAACCGCGAAGCAGGGGCAAAGCGACAGGCGAGGTCTCGCCAGCCACATCTCTCGCGCAGTCGGGGCATGATTCCACCCTGCTTCAGGAGTCGGCCTGAACGTCATCCAAAGGGCGTAGCCAGTCTTTCGTTCTCGGATGCGAGTGTACAGCCGAGCCTATGTAGAAATTAACGCATGATGGCTGGATTTCAGAGAGTCACCGTGCGCAAATAGCAAATTATTCCTAAAAAGTTGTGCAACGTCGACTGGGGTCCCGCCGTAAAATTTGTGTTTACATTTAGCTCAGCCGTGTCACATTTCCGTGTAGACTGGCAATCCTACGGAGGATGAATTGCGATATGTGCGCCTTGCCTCTTCCCGACATGCTGGCTGACGGAGCTGCGGACAAACTTGGGAGTGCGTCAGCACTCCCCGCATCAGAGCGACGGCAAGGCGCAGTCGTTGTTATCGATAAGCGCACGATCATCCGAGAGTGCCTTGCGCAATCCATGCTCTCCTGCAACTACGATGTGAGGACATTGCCGTCCATCGACGGTTGCGCCGATCTCGTTTCGACGTTCGACTGTGACGTCGTCGTTCTGTGCGGGAACAGCGATTCGGACGTCGCGCACGATCTGAAACTACTGCAGACGGAGTGCCGCGACTGTCCGGTTCTCGTCATCTTCGACGCGATAGGTCCCGACACGGTTATCAACAACCTTGAGATTGGAGCCCGCGGTGTGCTCCCGACAAGCTCGAGTCTCGGTATCCTTCATGGGGTCATCAACTTGATCCGCGCTGGCGGAACCTACGTGCCGCCCGATAGCATGATTGCCGCTCAGCGAAGCCGCGCGGGCGGCACAGTCGCACCCGTGAACGGTCAGCCATTCACGGCGCGCCAATCGGCGATCATCGCTGCGATCCGCAAGGGCAGCCCGAACAAGATCATCGCCTACGAGCTTGGTATGTGCGAGAGCACCGTCAAGGTCCACATCCGCAACATCATGAAGAAGCTCAAGGTTAGAAATCGTACCGAGCTCGCCTTCAAGGCATCGGAGCTCCGGATCGTGCCATAAGCTGCACATGGACCGTTACACTAGCCGATCGCGCTCCTGGCGATCGGTTGAGAAGAACGATCGGTGCGGGCGCTCACACCCTTAAGCCATTCATCCACGGGCTAGGGCCTTGGGCATCCTCGATGTCAGCCGTCGCGGGTCGACCCAGCCACCGCGCTGTATCCACCGTTCGAATGCTGCCATCGCCCGCGTAGTGACATGTCCTGCCTCAGAGCTAGGCGATCCGCGGCAATCATCTTGAGATCGGCGCTACGCCTCGGGAACCGACGGATCGGGTCGGCACAGGCTGTCCGGAAGTTTGTACGGATCTTCGGAAGGGAGGAGCGCAGCCATTAATCCGACCTTCGTTGAGCCTCTTGGCTCAGGCCACGTGGCTCAGCGTCCGCCGTACGAGCAGTGTCAATCTGCCGCGCAGGCCGTCGGAACCAAAGTTCTTAGACGAAAGTCGTGATCTACGAGCACTTTCGCCCGAAGGGTCGATAGGAACGCAACGTTTGGCAAGGTTTACACATCTTCGCGAGTGCGGTTCAATTCCGGCGGTGCTGCGTTGAGGCAATGGTAAAAAGCCATTGCGCAACCAGGTTATGATCGCAACACAACATGTCGCAGAGATACTTCTTCCACTTGGTGAATTGCTCTGACCAGATCATGGATCCGGTGGGTGTCGATGTCACCGACGCAGCACTGGCTCGTGCCGAGGCCGTAGCTGTGATCAAGGAGATGAGGAGCGTGGGTGACCTGCCAGACGATCTCTCCGGCTGGAACCTTGAGGTCCGCACGGGCAACGGCGAGCTCGTGCATCTCATACCGCTAAGCTGAAGACACGTTCGCCTGTTTAGGGAACGCTCAAGTCACGCATGCAGGAAGGAAGTGGTCCGTCATCTTACGACGCGGCCCTTCGCCAGTGTGAGTATTTGTTAGTAGTACATCTTTGCGCATAGAACGTATTGACTTCAAATACGATTTTAATCCCTAATTCCATTGATATGCTTTATTATGTTATCATAATGAGGCTTGGGTATATCTTAGTCGACCGCCTTATGGTGTGGGCTTGAGCAGCTCAAATGCGACCTGGGTCCCCTCTCGTCGTTGGTGCCCTGACTCCCGAGCTATCCATGCCGACGTTCAGCTATACCCTCACGCGCGGAAACGAGACGAGGACCACGGAGCTTCGGAAGAGCAACCCGCAAGGCTGGTTGCCGGAGGCCGTGCGGGCTACGCTCCCTGACCTAGCCTCTCATCGCGCCGACGACGTTCTCCGTCTTCGTCTTGAGGCAGTAGGGAGCTCGAGGCAGGCTTGGCGTGCGGTCCTTACGGGGAGACCTCGGACGTCTTGATCCACGTCGTGCAGACCCGCGCCTAAGGGTTGCAGGGCACCCAAGCCGACGTGTCGATCGGGCTGATGTGGTGGCGCTTGATCAGCACCGGAACGCGACGACGGCGGAGGTGAAGTCGGCCGCGAGCTTGTCGTGGCGGATGGCTCCGACCCGGAAATCTTTCAGGCGGCAGAACGCGGCTTCGATGCAACAAGGCGCCTTGTGGCGGAGCTGATCATGCTGGATCGGGCGCTTGCGCGAACGCTTGCCGGGGATCACGGCCCAGGTGCCGCCTGCCCTCAGGTCGAGCCGAAAGTGGTTGGTCTCACAGCCTCGGTGGGTGATGAGCCGCTTGAGCCGGCCCGGTGCGGCCGCGAGCACGTCAGGTGCGCTCACCACGTCCGAAGCGTAGCCCGGAGTGAGGTGGACAACGGCGGACCGCCCGGCTGTGTCGGCAAGGAAGTGGACCTTGGTGGTCTGACCACCGCGCAACGAACCGACGGCTTGGCTCCCGGACCCTTTGCCGCCGTGCGCCGACCGGTGCGCCTTGACGCAGGTCGAGCTCAGGACCGTCTCCGCGACCCAGCCAGCCTCGGCCAACGTCGCCAGGATCCCAAGCCAGAGGCCGCGCGGAGATCACCTATTGCAGAGGTTGGTGCAGGAGGAACTTGCTCTCGATAGTTCTCCTGTTCGGGCGCATCGCTACGCAATACCACCGGCTTGCCGGCAACTACATCGTCGCCATCGTCCTCGTTGCTTTTGCCACGCAGTGGCTTGGATGAGCCCTATCCAGCAGGAAGCCTCTGTTGATACGCTACGGGGCCTTGATGCCGGCTGCCTTGGGATCGGGTCGAGTGAATAGCACCTGCCGAGAACGCTTTCAGCCTTGACCACAGGCCCAGCCGGAGCCTGCGAACCCGACGTAGATCCGGCCGAAGGTGGCCTTGTCGGCCTCGATGGCACAGATCCGGTCGAGGCTGCCCAACGGAAATCTATCCCCTAACCTCGACCAGGACGCACCGGCGTCTTGCGACCGGTAGATGCCCCAGAGGCCCGCGACGTATCCGGCGATGTAGAGCGCTGGGTAGGTCGTGTCGGGTGCCGCCTTTCCGAAGGCGAAATCCGCCACCTCACGCACACCAGGGACGGACGACCAGGTCCGGCCACCATCCTGGGAGCGGAGGAAGGGGCCGTGGCGGTCGGCGCTTGAATGTCCGGCCGTGTAGAACAGGTGGCCGGACTGGCCCGGCACGGCGCGCAGCTTGGCGTGAAATCGGTCGACCCAGCCTTTGAAGGAATGACGTAGAGTCCAGTTCTCGCCCCCGTCGACGGACGCGAAAAGGCCGGCGGGATGGTGCACGAGGTAGAACGTTCCCACCGCCACCCGATCCGCGCAGAGCGGGTAGCGCCGGATGTAGGACGGCGCGCCGAAGCCTGCCGCGTCGAGGTCGGTGAGACCAGCGATGCTGCAGGCCCGCCAGCTCGCTCCGCCGTCGCGCGTATAGTGGGGCAGTCCCCGCCCTTCGCCCGGCGCCCAGACGAGATTGGCGGGTGTGGACGCGGCCATGAAGCCTTTCCCGCTGGTCCGCTGCGCCCAGGGCGGCAGGCTGCGGAAGGTCTGCCAAGTCCTGCCGCCATCCGTGGAGTGGCCCGAGCGGTCGCGATCCGTCGCCTGCTGGCTGCTCATCGTGGCCACGAGGAAGCCGGCATGGCCCTCAGCATAGTCGATCCCCCAGCAATGGGTGAATGTGCGGTCGGGGCCGTGGTGCGAGGGGTAGGCATCCGGATCCGTGACGCGCCAGATTCCGCGATCCCAGCAGGCGAGGAGCGGCACGCCGTCCGGCTCCGGCGGGTGGACGCATTGGTTGCAGACAAGCTGCTCGATGTTTCGGCTCTGGGACACCCAGCGGAGGTCCTGAGCCCGGGGCGCGAAACCCGCGTGCCACACTCCGATCCCCTGTGCGAACAGGATGCGGTCCGGATTGGCGGGGTCGAACCGAATGTCGCCGTTCGACATCCAGGTCTCGTCCGTCCAGGCGAGCCAGGGAACGTCGTCGGCCGATCGGCGGATGGCCGTGCGGTGGATGGGGCGCTGCCAGGTTCGGCCTCCGTCGAGGCTCTCGCAAAGGCTTCCCTCGATCTTGCCGACGAGGATGCGACCGGCTGCGTGAGGCGAGACGGTGATGCTGTGCCATGCCTCGGCGCTGGCGTTCGGTGGCGAAATGTTCGTCCAGCGCCCGTCGAATCGGTGGATCTGCTGCGCCGGCTTCATTCCTGCGCCGCTCACCACGTAAAGGGTGCCGTTTCCATCGATCGCGGCATGACGCAGGCTGGACGGTGCGCCGGGCAGGGGTGCCCAACTCGCTCCGCCATCGACTGAGCGATGGACGCCCGCGCCCCAAGGACAGGTATAGACCACGGCGGCCCGCCCGTTCAGCCGTGGGGAGGTGGGATCGACGATGGTGAGATGCCCCATTCGCTCGCCGCCCAGCGTGCCGGCGAGGGGGAGGCCGGCGATGGCGCGCCAGGTCCGCCCACCGTCGTGCGTCACGCGGAGCGGATCCTGCGGGCTACCGACATAGACCGTGTCGGGATCGTGCGGGTCGACGGCGATCTTGCGCCCGTTCACCTTGCTCTCGTTGGCGACGCCGCCCATCCCCTCGACCCGAGGGAAGCCGGTTCTGACCCAGTTCCGGCCCGCGTCGTCGGATCGGTAGAGCCACCCGTCGAGGCCCATGTAGAGCCGCCGCGTCAAACTCGGGGCGATCACGAGATCGAGCGGCCACGAGGTCGCGGACGAATCCTCGTTGCGATCCTCGGGTGGCATGCTGTCGATGGTGACGAGCTGACGCCAAGCGGCGGCCTCGCGCTCCCAGATCCAAGCGCCGTAGGTGTCGGTGCGTACGACGAAGGTCCCGTCGGCGGCCACGTCCATCCCAACGAGGAAGCCGCCTGCGCCGATCCGCAGTCTCCGCCACCGTACGTCGGCGACTTGCGCCGTCGCCTGGGAGGGCGGGAGCGGGAAGAGCGCGGCACCGACGAGGCCTAGGACGTCACGCCGCCGCATGCCGCTTCAGGCTTTCGCACCTGGCGCGGCGCGCCGGACGTGAAGCTGCAAGGCGAGGGACTTATCGGATGCGACCTGTCCGACGAGACCGAGGGTTACGCCGACGATCATGGCGTGGAGATACTGCGCCTCCTTCGAGATCAGGACATATTCCAGGGTCGAATGCCCATAGACCATCAGGAGGCCGATCCCGAGGCCAATGAGCAGGTCGCCTCGCGGACTGCCGCGGGTCTGCCACCCCACGCGCAAAGCTGCGGCCAGCGGGTAGGTCAGCACGAGCAGGAAGGCAACGAGTCCGGGATAGCCCGTCTCCGAAGCCGTGAGCCAATAGACATTGTGGACGATGTTGTTGCGGCTGCCCTCGACGGGCGCGACGCCAGCCCGGTCCGAATAGCCGAAGTTCTTGGCCATGTAGACGTAATGGTTCGCTCCTACGCCTAGGGGATGATCCTGCAGGATGAAGGCTGCCGCGCGGTTGAAGGCCGCACGCTCGTCGTACTCTTCCTCGGTGAGCGGATTCTCCGCGAAACGCTTCTGGAAGGAGGCGATGGCGACGGGTGCGATCGCAAGGAGCACGAGCGTCCCCACGGCCCCCACGAGGCCCTTGCGCAACGTGCAATGTCGCAGGGCCGAGATTGCGTAGATCAGGACGAGGCCGATGCCCGCATAAAGGAGGGCCGCTCGGGACGTCGTCAGCACCACCACCACGATGCCAGCCAGCGGCGCCGCGACGACTTGCCAGCCGCGTTGCCCTGCGAGCAGGAGCGCGACCTGCGGGAAAAGCACGAAATGCGTGACGAGGCCGAGAGTGTTCTGGTGGAAGAACGTTCCGGAGGTCTGGACGATGCCGAGACCGAAACGCTGCCAGACGACGACGGCGGCCTGAAGCATCAGGCCGAGCACCATGCCTGTGAGCACATAGTCCCGCGCGACCTCGTCGGAGCAGGCGCGAGCGACCACGATCAGAAGCAGCGCGGCGCGGCAGAACTGCCAGACGTAGAACCAGGCCGCCGTAGGCTGATCCGCCTGAGCCACCGAGAGCAGAAGCGCCACGAGGTAGAGGGTGAGGAGGAGCCCGAACGCGGTGTGGCCCGGGCCGCGGGCCATGCCGAGGAACAGCGCCAACGAGAGCACATCGAGGATCGTGATCTCGAGACCGTTCAGCAGCCCGGGCCAGTCGAGGCCCCACGAGATGATGGCCACGTCGAGCTGTGGCGCCGCCGGCAGCAGGAAGGGCAGAAGCCCGAACAAGATCCAGACGCGCTTGCCGAAAAGGTCGCCGCCGCGCAGCCAGAGGGCGAAGGGCAGAAGCGCCCCGAGACAGGCGATGAGAGCCAGGACTTTGATCAAGGTCGTCCTCGGCGCCAGGGACATGACGGCTCAGGCTAGCAGGAGGGCCGCCGAGCTTGAACGCCGCCAGCGGTTGGCCGCCTACCCTTTCCGAAGCACAGGCCTCTACGCCTTTCGATACCGACGCCTCGTCCCAATCCCGAACAAAGGCGTAATCGCCAGGCCGGGAGCCCTCGCCCTAAGCTGAACCGTCAACAAACGGTC
>JAESGR010000990.1_pt1 | contig 12075 bp, 11 predicted proteins | sample 9269771 | NCBI WGS metagenome assembly JAESGR01 (sample SAMN15739572, study PRJNA653492) | algae metagenome | isolation source: Chroococcus sp. CMT-3BRIN-NPC107 and co-occurring heterotrophs from well... | place: USA: Clark Mountains Wilderness, California | collected 2010-04-18
GTCCCTATCTGCCGTGGGTGTACGAAGCTTGAGAGGATCTGTCCCTAGTACGAGAGGACCGGGATGGACACACCTCTGGTGGACCTGTCGTGGCGCCAGCCGCGCAGCAGGGTAGCTAAGTGTGGAACAGATAACCGCTGAAAGCATCTAAGCGGGAAACTGACCTCAAAACAAGGCTTCGCCGAGAGCCGTGGTAGACCACCACGTTGATAGGCCAGGTGTGGAAGCGCCGCGAGGCGTGTAGCTTACTGGTACTAATCGCTCGATCGGCTTGATCGTTCTTATCAAATCTCATGAGAGCGCTTCGATGCGTCTCCGCAGATAATGATGTCTTCGCATCCGCTTCGTTGACCTGGTGGCTATGCCGGGGGGTCCCCACCCGATCCCATTCCGAACTCGGTCGTTAAGCCCCTCTGGGCCGATGGTACTTCGTCTTAAGGCGCGGGAGAGTAGGTCGCTGCCAGGTCTACCAAGCGGATGCACTCAGATCCTTCCCTTCCAATCACGATCTCTTCTGCCGCGGGGTGGAGCAGCCCGGTAGCTCGTCAGGCTCATAACCTGAAGGTCACAGGTTCAAATCCTGTCCCCGCACCCAAAACTCTACGCCAGGCCTCCCTCACGGGAGGCCTTTGTCGTTTGGGCCCACGGTTGTGACGGTGCGGGCGGTGTGGGCGCTGAGGGACGTCGCTCCCGAAAAAAGGCGCCGCCGCGGTAGACAGCCGGCGAAAGGTGCGCTTGGGGTTGGCCTATGACACGCCGGCGAGCCTTGATGGGACATGGCCAGACCTGAGCCCGTTCCGGTCCCGCAGGATCCGTCCCCCGAGACGGAGCTGAAGTTCATCCTCACCGCCGAGGCGCTGAAAGCGCTCGCCGCCCACCCGGCGCTGCGTGGTCCCGGCCAGGCCGAGCGGCTGCGCTCGGTCTACTTCGACACGCCGGAACACCTGCTGCGCGACCGGGGCCTAAGCCTGCGGGTGCGCGAGACCCCGAAGGGCTTCGTGCAGACCGTCAAGCGCCGCTCCGGCGCCGGCCGCGTCGACCGCGACGAGTGGGAGGCGCCCACGCCCGGCCCCACGCCCAACCCCGCCGAGCTGAAGCGCACGCCCGTGGCCGAGGCCTTGGACGGCGCCCTGGGGCGGCTGAAGCCCCTGTTCGCCACCGACGTGACGCGCACCACCCGCTACTGGACTGAGGCCGACGCGGTCATCGAGGTCAGCCTCGACCAGGGCGAGATCATCGCCGGCGACCAGAGCGAGCCCATCCTCGAGCTGGAGCTGGAGCTGAAGCAGGGTGAGCCGGATAGTCTGTTCGGCCTGGCGCAGGACCTGGCCCGCACCGCCGCGATCCCGCTGTCCTACGAGAGCAAGGGCGACCGCGGTTATCGCATCGCCGGCCACGACGGCGTCGCCGCCCAGAAGGCGGGGCAGGCGGGCGTGCGGCCGGGCACGGCCACCGCCGAAGCCTTCCGCATGGTCGCCCGGAGCGCTCTGGCCCAGTCGGCCGCGAACGCCGAGATCCTGGTCCGCCGGCGCAACCCCGAGGCGCTGCACCAGCTGCGCGTCGGCCTGCGTCGCCTGCGCGCCGCCTATTCGGCCTTCAAGCCGCTGCTGCTTGGCGAGGAGGCCGAGCGCCTGAAAGCCGAGACCCGGTGGCTGGCCTCGGAGCTCAACGAGGCCCGCGACCTCGACGTCTTCCTGGAACAGACCTTCCGCCCCGCCGAGCGCGCCGAGGGTGAGGACCCGACCCTGCAGGCCCTCGGTAAGTGGCTGACCCAGGCGCAGGGCAAGGCCTATGAGCGGGCCCTGGCGGCGGTGGAGTCCGAGCGCTTCGCCCGCCTGCTGCTGGATACCGTCGCCTGGGTGGAGGTCGGCTCCTGGAGCCGCGATGCGTCCACCGAGCCGTTGCGGGCCATGCCGGTCGAGGCGTTCGCCCGACCCAGGCTCGATCGCCGCCGCCGGCGGGTGCGCAGGGCCGGCCAGAACCTGCGCGATCTCGACCCCGCCAGCCGCCACGAGCTGCGCATTGAGGCCAAGAAGCTGCGCTACGCCGCCGAGTTCTTCGGCGAAGCCTACGGCGAGGCGCCCGCCAAGCGCCGGCGCGCCTTCATCGGGGCGCTGAAGCGGTTCCAGGACGCGCTGGGCGAACTCAACGACATCGCCGTGGCGCGCCAGTCCACCGCCGCCCTGGTCCGCAACAGCGGCGCGCGCCTGGCCTTCGCCGCCGGCCTTCTGGTCGGCGAGCGCAGCCGCGACGAGGAGGGCCTGCTGCGCACCGCCGAGGCTTGCTACGCCGCCTTCCGCCGGGCCCGCCCGTTCTGGCAGCCCGCCGACGCCTGAATTCCTCCGTTTGCTGAGCGCTTGACCCGGCCCGGCCGCCGGCCCAACCATCGCCGTCGGACCTGGGCGGCTGGGAGGCGGCCGAGACCGCTCACCAACCGCCGGAACCCACTTGGACACCATTCACCGGATCACGCGAGGAGAGCTCTACGAGCTCGTTTGGTCGCAGCCGCTGAAGCGGCTGGCGCAGGATCTGGGGATCAGCGGGAACGCCCTGGCGAAGATCTGCGACCGGATGCTCGTGCCCCATCCCAGCCGCGGCTACTGGTCCGCGCAGAGCGGCCCGCGGCGCGAGGTGCGCCCGCCGCTGCCACCGGCCCCCGAGGACTGCGGCGAGGACATCCAGATCTCGTCCCGCCGGGCCGCCTCCCGGCGCGGCCTGCGCCGGATGAGCCTGGAGGCCCGCCGCGAGCAGATCGCGGACGCCGCCGCCGACCTCGTGCTGGAGGCCGGCGTCGGGGTGGTGACCATGAAGGCCGTCGCCCGCCGGGCGGGCATCAGCGAGGCGCTCGCCTACCGCTACTTCTCCAGCGTGATCGAGCTATTGGCCTATGTGGCCCGCCGCGAGCAGGAGATCATGGCGGCCATGCAGGACGCCGCCATGAAGCCGCACACGTCCTACGTGGACCGCGCCCAGGCCTCCATGGTCGGCTTCCTGGATTATGTGGCGCAGCGGCGGGGCCTGCTGCAGGCGCTGCTGGCCAGCGGCGAGCTGCGCCGCACCCTCAGTCCCGAGCACCGCAGCCGGATGGCCTCGGCCACCCAGGTCAGCTCCAGCAAGCTGCTGCAGCAGAGCGGCGTGCCGGTGGAGGTGGGCGGCGCCGGCTGGCGCATCCTGCGCGCCTCGGCGACCCGGGCCGGCAAGCTGCTGGCCAGCGGCAAGCTCTCACGCGAGCGGGCCGGCGTGCTGGCCAGCGCCATCATGGACGGCGCCCGCGAGCGGCTGGTCAGCTGGCCGCGAGAACCCGCGGCGGCCGCTGCAGGCGCACCGAAAGGTCGCAAAGCGCCCCGTCGGTCATCTCGCGCGCGAGCCGCCGACCGAGAGCCGGATCCAGCCGCTTCCTGAACACCTGCTCGCCGGCGTCTTCGGCCAGGGCGGCGAGGATGTGCAGGGCGGCGACGCACTCGCGGCTCGGCACGCCGAAATGGTCGCGAAGCCCGACCGCCAGCCGGCGCATGATCCGCCCGTAGAGCGCCCGCGCCCGCGGCGTCAGGGCCCCGGCCACCATCGGATCGCTGAGCAGCAGGTGGAGCAGGGGCCCGTGGCGGGCGACGTGGTCGAAATAGGCCTCGGCGCAGCGCAGCGCCGTCTCGCGAAGGGATCCGGCTTCGAAGGCCGCGTCCACCGCCTCGCCCATGGCCTCGAGGTGCGCCTGCAGGATGCGGTTGCCCAGGTCCTGCTGGGTGGGGAAGTAGGCGTAGACCAGCGCCTTCGAGACCCCCACCCGCTGGCCCAGCGTCTCCAGCGGCAGCGGCAGGCAACCCTGCTCGACGGCCAGCGCGGCCGCCCCCTCCATGATCTGCTGCTCGCGGGCGGCCCGGCTGAGGCGCGCGCCGCCGGTCGCTTCCCGGCTCATACCGCTGTCATATCAAACGGAACGGCGATCGCCGAATAGGACCTTTTGCTCGCGCCCCGGGCTGGATTCAGACGCTGCAGTCGGTCTAGGCCTCATGAGCCGGCGCCATTCGGCCGGCGTCCGCCTCAGGTTCTGACCCATGACTGCTCCGCAAGGCCGGCTCGCCGGCAAGGTCGCCTTCGTCGCCGGCGGCTCGTCCGGCATCAATCTCGGCATCGCCCGACGCTTCGCCGAAGAGGGCGCCACAGTCGCCATCATCAGCCGCAATCCCGAGCGGGTGCAGGCTGCCACCGCCGAGCTTTCGGAGATCGGCCCCGCCTTCGGAACGCCTGCCGACGTGCGCGACTACGCCGCCGTGGAGGCGGCGCTGAACGCCACGCGCGAGCAGTTCGGCGAGCTGGACATCGTGGTCTCCGGCGCGGCCGGCAACTTCGTCGCGCCCGCCCTGGGCATGTCGGCCAACGGCTTCAAGACCGTCGTCGATATCGACCTGATCGGCACCTTCAACGTCTACCGGGCCGCGTTCGAGCACCTGCGCAAGCCCGGGGCTTCGCTGATCTCCATCAGCGCCGGGCAGGCGGTGCTGGCCAGCCTCAACCAGGCCCACGTCTGCGCGGCCAAGGCCGGGGTCAACATGCTGACCCAGTGCCTGGCCCTGGAGTGGGGGCCGGCGGGGGTGCGGGTCAACGCCATTTCGCCGGGCCCGATCAGCGGCACCGAAGGGATGGCGCGGCTTGCGCCCACGCCAGAGGCCGAGGCCCGGGTGAAGAACAGGGTCGCCCTGCGCCGCTATGGAGAGAAGGAGGAGATCGCCGAAATGGCCGTCTTCCTGTCCACGGAACAGGCCAGCTACGTCAACGGCGCCATCATCCCGGTCGACGGGGGCTCCGCCGCGGGCGACGCCACCGGCAACGCCATCCCGGAGCAGTTCGGCCGACCCGCGAGCTAGCCTCAGCAGGCCCTCATCAGCGTTCGCGCCGGATCGCCAAGGCGATATCGGTGGCGAAAGGCGGCGCCTCGAAACGCAGCGCCTGTCCGTCGGAGACCGCGAGCAACTCGGGCCCTGGGGCGCCGGATTTGGTGTCCCAGGGCGTAATGCGACAGCGGCCTGGCGCTAAGCCCGGCACGCTCACGAGCGTGCGGATCGGGGCGGCGTTCGCATCCAGGCTGCCGTCTTTGGACAGCGGCGCGCGGCGCATCAGCCAAACCACGGCCTGGTCCTCGTCGCCGCAGCCGAAGGTGGCGACGGCGCGGTGCGAGGTCACGATTTCCGTATTGAGGTTGCGCCTGCGCAGCCGCCGCCATTTGATCAGGGGAAGGAACCCTGCCATGGCGCGCTGCGCGCGCCGCATGCCGGGCGTCAGGGTATGTGGGCGCCGATTGGGCCAGCGCATGCCGCCGCCCGCCCCGCCGCTCGCCAGGTGCGCCCACTGGGTGTGCCGGAAGTACTCGTCGTCGAACGCCTCCGGGAGCGTCTTCTTGCGATCCTTGAAGGTGTGGATCGGCCCGTGCTCGGTGTCCAGGAACGGGCGCTGGTCGGTGATCTCCTCCAGCGCCTGCCGAACGATGCGGCCCATCGCGACGGCGCCCTCCACGGTGTTCCGCGGATCGTCGATGGCTCCATGGGCGTAGATGTGCAGGCTGGCGAAATCGAGCGCCGGGTGCCGGAAGATCGGTGTCGTCAGGTCGAGGTGGGGCTTCAGCTCCAGTTCCGGGCCAAAGAGCGAGACCGTTTGCGGGTGCGCGCGGCCATACAGGTCCAGTTCGGCGTGCCGTACCGTCCGGCTCAGGTCGGAGATGAAGTCCGGAAAGACGTCGGCGCTGTCCTCCGCCTGGGCGGGGTGGATTTCGTTCCACAGGTCCCAGGCGAACAGGGCGCCCGAGCCGCCCCATCGGGTCGCCGCGAACCTGAGGCGGCGACGTATCAGCTCTCGCGTCTCCGGACACAGCAGCAGCCTCGATGGGTGCGCCAGAGGCCCCCCGTTCGCGGAATTGTAGGGGTGATGCGCCCAATGCAGCCAAGTCCAGAAGGTGTCGAATGGGGTCAGGAGGATCCGGAGCCCGAGCCGCTCGCACATCGCAAAGAGATCGTCCCAAAGCTGAACCATGTGTGGATTGAACCGCCCGGCCGGACGCTCGAAGTAGCGCGTCCTGACCTGCGCGTATTCCAGCATCAGCCGCAGCACGGTGACGCCATGGTCAAGCAGCCAGCGGAGGTGGCGCTCGACGGCCGGCAGGTCACGCCTGCGGTAGAGGCCCTGGAATTCAACCCAGCTGATGGCGTCGTTCTGGCCCACGGGGGTGAAGTCCCGGCCGTGCTCGTCCACGAAGTACGGCGCGCCATCGGCGGCGAATATCCACGGCAGGCCCGATCGCGCGGGGGTGCGCTCGACCGCGTCGGCGGGCCGCCGGTGCATTAGGTTCATGGTGTCCGTGGTCAGCCTGGGGGCGCCGCCTGGGCAGAGCGACCACCAACGTTCCGGACGCACACGGGGTCCGCCGAGTATCCCAGGTTAGTTGGCGCCGGCGCCCGCGCCGACGATCCGCTCGCCGGGAGTTGACCGACCAAGCCGCTCAACCCAGCTGCTCAGCAGGCTGGCCTCAGCAAGCCCGGCGTGGCGGGCGGCGACCTGGCCGTCCTTGAAGGCGAACAACGCCGGGATCCCTTGGACGCCGTAGCGGGCGGCCAGGCCCGGGTTGGCGTCCACGTCGATCTTCACGAACCGCGCCCGCGGCTCCAGCGCCTCGGCGGCCTTGGCGAACACCGGGGCCATCGCTCGGCAGGGACCGCACCAGGCAGCCCAGAAATCGACGATCAGCGGCAGGTCGGAGCGGGCCAGGTGCTTGTCGAACCGGGCCTCGTCCAGGTCGACCGGCACGCCGGCGAACAGCGCCTGGCGGCAGCGGCCGCAGCGGGCGGCGGCGGCCGGGCGCTCCGGCGGCAGGCGGTTCACCCCGTCGCACGTCGGACAAACGACATGCAGCGCGCTCATGCCAAGGCGAACCGTTCAACGCCCCCACGGGTTTCGATCTGGTCCCACTGAACGATGGAGCCGAGGATGACGACGCTGAACCGGGAGGCGGTGACCAAGGTGCTGGGCCCTGTGGACGAGGCCCTGACGGCCGAGCTGATCGGCACCGGCGCGAGCGCCGAGGAGCTGTTCCAGGCCTACGCCTGGCTGACCAACGACGAGGCTCTGGCCAACGCCCAGCGCGGCTTTCCCACCGCGCGGGTGGGCGAGCTCGTCCAGATCCTGCAGCAGGCGGAACAGGAGGAGGAGGTCGGCGGCGGCTAGAGCGTCCGGAACCGGCTCTACGCCCTCGGGGTTGCTCGGCTAGCGCATTCGCCCCCGAGGACACGCCGTGACCGAGACCTATCCCGAGCCTCCCTTCAAGCCGCAGCCCCAGCCGATGCCGGGGCTGACCAGCAAGATGGACCCCAAGCCGGACCACGGCGAGACGACGTACGTCGGCGCCGGACGGCTGACCGACAAGAAGGCGATCATCACCGGCGGCGACTCCGGGATCGGCCGGGCCGTCGCCATCGCCTACGCCCGCGAGGGCGCCGACGTGCTGATCAGCTATCTGAACGAGCACGAGGACGCCGAAGACACCAGGCGCCTGGTGGAGGAGGCCGGCCGCAAATGCGTGCTGGTCCCCGGCGACATCTCAGACGCCGCGCACTGCCGGGCCATCGTCGACAAGGCGGTCGAGGCCTTCGGCCGGGTGGACATCCTCGTCAACAACGCCGCCCATCAGGCGACCTTCGAGAGCCTCGAGGAGATTCCGGACGAGGAGTGGGATCTGACCTTCCGGACCAACATCCACGCGATGTTCTATCTGGTGAAGGCGGCCCTCAAGCACATGCCGGAGGGGAGCGCGATCATCAACACCACCTCGGTCAACGCCGACACGCCCAGCCCCGACCTTTTGGCCTACGCCACCACCAAGGGGGCGATCCAGAACTTCACCGGCGGCCTGGCGCAGATGCTGGCGGAGAAGGGGATCCGGGTGAACTGCGTGGCGCCGGGCCCGATCTGGACGCCGCTGATCCCCTCGACCATGAGCGAGGACCGCTACCGCAGCTTCGGCAAGCAGACGCCGATGCAGCGGCCGGGCCAGCCCAAGGAGCTGGCGCCGGTTTACGTGATGCTGGCCTCGCCGGACGCCTCCTACGTCTCCGGCGCGACCATCGCCGTCACCGGCGGCAAGCCGATCATCTAGTACCGCGGCCGTGGACGCCGCGCACGTCCCCGACGACTGGGCGGCGCTCGCCGAGGACCTGGCGGGCTCCGAGTGGCGCCGGCTGGTTGTGCTGGGCGCGACCGACCGCGGCAAGTCGACCCTGATCCGGGTGCTCGCGTCACGGCTGGCCCGGCAGGGCGCCGAGCTCTCGCTGCTGGACTGCGATCTCGGTCAGAAGGCGGCCGGCCCGCCGGGCTGCGTGACCCTGGCAGACTGGCGCGGCGGCTTCGCCCTCACGGCGCTCTACTTCGTGGGGACCACCAATCCGGTCGGTGTCATGCCGGCCGTCGTCACCGGCACCGCGCGCCTGGCCGCGCGGGCCAGCCGGCGGCTGCTGGTCAACACCAGCGGTCTGGTGGACGGGCCGGGCCTGGCCCTCAAGCGCTGGAAGCTGGACGTCCTGGACCCCGACCGGATCGTCCTGCTGGCGCAGCCCGGCGAACTTCCGGGATTGACCGCCCTTATCCCGCCGAGACGACTGCTGCGCCTCACCCCGTCGCCGGAGGCGCGTCGGAAGGGGCAGGGCCGCCGCGAACGGGCTCGGCGGGCGAGCTTCCAGGCCGCGCTCGCAGGTGCGCCGGAGCAGGTCCTCGCCCCCACTGCGGTCGAGCGGATGACCCGCGATGCGCCGTTCCCAGAGGACCTGCGGCTCGTCGGGCTGGCGGACGCCTTCGGAGAAGATGTTGGCGTGGGCCTCGCCCGGTGGCCCGCCGAGGGCGAGCCATGGCGGGTGCGGACCTTTGTCGATCCCGCCCGCGTCTGGCGACTGCGGATCGGCATGGCGCTGCCGGCGGAAACGGAGTTTCCTGGCCCTGGTTGGTCGAACGATGGCGCTCGGTGAGACCTCACCGATCCCGCCACCGGTACCGCTCGCCGCGAGAACCAGGACCTCACGATCCGCCTCGACCGCATGCCGGCGAAACCCGAGAGGGTTGGTGCTGGAGAAGGTCGGGGTCACTCAGCCGTTAGAGCGCGAGGGTCTGCGCCAGCCAGTCTGACACGTCCCGGCCCAGCGCCTCGCGGCACTGGTCGAGCCCGTGCCGGCAGCCGGGGTAGAGGACCAGCCGTTTCGGCTCCTGCGCCCGGGCGTAGATGTCCTGCGAGCATTGGGCCGGGAGGACCTCGTCCGCCTCGCCGTGCGCGACCAGCAGCGGTCGGGGCGCGAGCTCGGCGACCGCCGAAGTCCCGGACCTCTGGCTCGACAGCGCCGCCACCCCGACGACATCGTCGCTGAGGACGCCGGCGGTGATCACCACCGCCCCGCCGAACGAGTGGCCGACCAGCACGATGCGCCGCTTGCCGAGCGCCTTCAGGTGCTCGATCCCGGTGAGCACGTCCTCGACGCAGGGCGTGAGGGACCCCGGTCGGCGGTAGTCGATCTCCAGCGAAGCGACGCCGCGCGGCTGCAGCTGGCCCCCGAGCCGCGCATAGAGCCCGCCGGCCGGCCCGCCGAGTCCGCCGCCGGAGCCGAACACCCAGAGCACCGAGGCATCGCCGGCGGCCGGATGCACGCGGCCGCGGATCGCGCCAGCGGCGGTCTCCAGGGCCAGCAGGTAGGCTCCGTCCGGGGGCGGCGCCTCGGGAACCGCCCGGAAGGCGAGGGGCCGCACCGCCGCCTGCGTCAGCCGCCGTCGGTTGTGGCGCTGTCCGGCTCGCCGCCGGGACCGCGGCGAAGATCGTCGGGGATATCCGCCCCGGCGCTGCCGCCCACGTCCGCGCTGCGCTGCGCCGCATCCCCGGCGCCCATCGCCCCCGTGATCCCGCCGCCGCCGCTTGCCCCCTGCCCAAGGCCGTTGTCGCCGCCCAGGTCGCCGCCGCCGGTCCCTGCGCCGGCTACCCCGCCGCCGCCGATGCCGCCGTCAGGCCGGTTGCGCTCGGCCGCCTCGTGGGCGTCCCGCCCCTGCTCGCGCCAGCTGTCGCCGTGTTCGGAGCCGCGGCCGCTCATCGTCCCGCCGCCCTCCTCGCCGGGTGGCACGTGGCCGGGCTTGTTGTCGGTGGCCGGATCGAAGCTTCGTTCGTTTGCGGTCTCGTTGGCTCGGCCTGTGCCGCTGGCCGCCCCGCTGGGCTGAGTCCCCGGATCCACGCCGCCGGTGCTCGGATTGCTCATTGGATGCTCCCTCTGGATGTCGCCATGGTCCTTGCGAGACCAGCGGGAGAGCGATCCTGTTCCACCCCTAGGCCGCAGCTTGCCGAAATGCGGTTGCAACCTGCGGCGCCTAGGGTAGAGCCGCGTTTCGCGCCTGACGCAGCGCGCGTCGGCCGCCGGCCATTCCCCGAACCTGGAGAGCGCATGGCGCCCGTAGACCTGCCGCCGCCCGAAGTCGAAGCCGTGATCGTCCAGCCGCCGAGGCTGCCGCCGCTGGCCGGCGAGGGCGCCTTTTCCGTGCAGACGCTGGACGCCGAAGCGCTGAAGACCGAACCGCGGCTGGACGAGGCGCTCCGCCGCTCGCCCGGCGCGTCGCTGTTCCGCCGCACCGGCAGCGACGCCGCCAATCCGACCATCCAAGGGCTGTCCCTGCGCGCCATCGCTCCCTCCGGCGCCGGCCGGGCGCTGGTGACCCTTGACGGGGCGCCGCAGAACGACCCCTTCGGCGGCTGGGTGATCTGGTCCTCCCTGCCGCCCGAGTCCCTGGCCGGCGCGACCATTGTCCGCGGCGCGGGGGCCGGCCCCTACGGCGCAGGGGCCTTGACCGGCGTCGTGGCGCTGACCGAGCGGCCCACCGGCGGCGGCCTGCAGGCGCTGGAGGCCTTCGTCGGCGAGCGGGAAAGCGGCCGCCTCGCCATCGCCTATGGCGACGACCACCTGTTCCTGGCTGCGGCGGGCTCGACCACGGCCGGCTACACCCCGGTCCGTGCGGGCGCGGGCGGCGCCGATGCGCCCACCACACTCAATGACTTTGCCGCCTCCGCCCGGCTGCAGGGCGAGCTGCTCGGCGGCGTCGGCGCGCTTCGCCTCGGCGTGTTCGAGGAGCGGCGCGGCGCGGGCCTGGTCGGCGCCGGCTCCGTCGCTAGCGGCGCATCGGCGGCGCTGACCCTGGCCCGCCCGGCGGGCGAGGCGGGCGCCGGCTGGCGGGTGCAGGCCTGGCTGCGCTCCAGCGACCTGAAGAACACCTCCGCGGCGGTCGCCGCCGCGCGCGTCGCCACCACGCCCGCCAACGACCAGTACGCGACGCCCGCCCTCGGCTGGGGCGTCAACGCGGCGTGGCAGGGCCGCTCCGGCCCCTGGTCGTGGGAGCTCGGCGCCGACGCCCGCTTCACCGATGGCGAGGTGCGCGAGCGGTTCCGGTTCATCAGCGGCGCTTTCACCCGCCACCGCCAGGCGGGCGGGCAGACCCGTGTCGCCGGCCTGTACGGCGAGGCCGCCTACGCCGCCGAGCGCCTGATCCTGACCGGCGGGGTGCGCGTCGACGGCTGGGCCTCCGGCGACGCGCACCGGCGCGAGCGCGACCTCGCCACCGGCCAGTTGCTGCTGGACGTTTCTCCCCCTGACCAGGAGGGGACGACCCCCACCGCCCGGCTCGGCGCCCGCTGGCGGCTCGGCGGCGAGGTGTTCCTGCGCGGCGCCGCCTACGCCGGCTTCCGCCCGCCGACCCTCAACGAGCTGCACCGGCCGTTCCGGGTCGGCAACGACGTCACGGAGGCCAATTCAGCCCTGGAGCCCGAGCGGCTTTACGGGATCGAGGCCGGGCTGTCGGGGGAGGGGCCGGTGCGCTGGAGCGCCACCGTGTTCCACAACCGCATCGAGGACCCGATCGCCAACGTCACCATAGGTTTCGGCCCGGGCGCCTTCCCGGTCGCTGGCTTCATCCCCGCGGGCGGGGTGCTGCGCCAGCGCCAGAACGCCGGCGAGATCGAGGCCACGGGCGTCGAGCTCGACGTCGCCGCCGACGTTTCCGACGCACTCTCCCTGCGCGCCG
>JAESGR010000991.1_pt1 | contig 12064 bp, 12 predicted proteins | sample 9269771 | NCBI WGS metagenome assembly JAESGR01 (sample SAMN15739572, study PRJNA653492) | algae metagenome | isolation source: Chroococcus sp. CMT-3BRIN-NPC107 and co-occurring heterotrophs from well... | place: USA: Clark Mountains Wilderness, California | collected 2010-04-18
GGGGTACCACAAGATCGCCGTCGCCGAAGCGCAGAAGCTGGGCATCCCGATCATCGCGGTGGTGGACTCCAACCACTCGCCCGAGGGCATCGACTACGTGATCCCCGGCAACGACGACTCCGCCAAGGCCGTGACCCTGTACGTCCGCGCGATGGCCGATGCGATCCTGGAAGGCAAGAGCAACCCGGCCGGTGACGTGCAGCGCGCGATGGCCGCCGAGGGCAGCAGCGACGAGTTCGTGGAAGTGCAGGAAGGCGCCTCCGCGTAAATCCGGCCCCGGCCGCGATGCAAGGGGGGCTTTCGGGCCCCCTTTGCACAACCAGACTCACCTGAACATTCGACACCGATAGAGGACAAGATGGCTGCAATCACCGCAAGCATGGTCGCCGAACTGCGCGCCAAGACCGACGCCCCCATGATGGAATGCAAGAAGGCCCTGACCGAGGCCGAAGGCAACATGGAGAAGGCCGAGGAGCTGCTGCGCGTCAAGCTGGGCAGCAAGGCCGCCAAGGCCGGCTCGCGCGTCACCGCCGAAGGCGTGGTCGCCGCTTCCATCGCGGGTACCACCGGCGCGCTGCTGGAGGTCAACTGCGAGACCGACTTCGTCACCAAGAACGACAGCTTCCTGCAGATGGCGCGCGCCGCTGCCGAACTGATCGCCAGGAACAAGCCCGCCGACGTGGCCGCCCTGGGGGCGCTGCCCTACAGCCAGGACGGCTTCGGCCCCACCCTGGAAGAAGTGCGCAAGGGCCTCATCGGCAAGATCGGCGAGAACATGAGCTTTCGCCGCTTCAAGCGCTTCGAAGGCAGCAACAAGCTCGTGAGCTACCTGCACGGCACCCGCATCGGCGTGGTCGTCGAGTACGAGGGTGACGACGTCGCCGCCAAGGACGTCGCCATGCACGTGGCCGCCATGAAGCCGGTGTCGCTGTCGTCCGCCGACGTGCCCGCCGAGCTGATCGAGAAGGAGCGTTCCGTCGCCACCGCCAAGGCGGCCGAGTCGGGCAAGCCGGCCGACATCGCCGCCAAGATGATCGAAGGCTCCGTGCAGAAGTACCTGAAGGAAGTGTCGCTGCTGAACCAGCCGTTCGTGAAGAACGACAAGCAGACGGTCGAACAGATGCTCAAGGCCGCCAACACGACGATCAAGGCGTTCACGCTGTACGTCGTGGGCGAGGGCATCGAGAAGCGCGCCGACGACTTCGCTGCCGAGGTCGCTGCCCAGGTCGCCGCGGCCAAGCAAGCTGCGTAAGAATGACGGATGACGCGGCTGCGCCGCATGACCTCGCTGCGCGTCGATGACAAAATGACGCCCGAGGCCAGGCCCGCGTCATTTCGTCATTGAAGCGGCGCAGCCGCGAAGTCATTCGTCATTTGTCATCAAGAACGGAGAAGAACTGCATGCCCGCCCAGCCAGCCCACAAGCGCATCCTGCTCAAGCTGTCGGGCGAGGCCCTGATGGGGGACGACCAGTTCGGCATCAACCGCGCGACCATCGTGCGGATGGTGGAAGAAGTGGCGGAGGTCGTGAACCTCGGCGTGCAGGTGGCCGTCGTCATCGGCGGCGGCAACATCTTCCGCGGCGTGTCCACCGGCTCGGTGGGCATGGACCGCGCGACCGCCGACTACATGGGCATGCTCGCCACGGTGATGAACGCCCTGGCACTGTCGGACGCGATGCAGAAGCAGGGCCTGGTCCCGCGCGTGATGTCCGCCATCGCCATCGAACAGGTGGTCGAGCCGTACGTGCGCCCCAAGGCGCTGCAGTACCTGGAAGAAGGCAAGGTCGTCATCTTCGCCGCGGGCACCGGCAACCCCTTCTTCACCACCGACACGGCCGCCGCCCTGCGCGGCGCCGAGATCGGCGCCGAGATGGTGCTCAAGGCCACCAAGGTGGACGGCGTGTATTCCGCCGACCCGAACAAGGACCCGACGGCGAAACGCTATTCGCGCATCAGCTTCGACGAGGCCATGAAGCAGAACCTGGGCATCATGGATGCCACGGCGTTCGCCCTGTGCCGCGACCAGAACCTGCCGATCAAGGTGTTCTCGATCTTCAAGCACGGCGCGCTCAAGCGCGTGGTGCTCGGCGAGGACGAGGGCACCCTGGTGTACGCCTGAGGAGAGGAAAAGAGCATGGCAACCATCGCTGAAATCAAGCAGACCACCCAGTCCAAGATGGACCAGTCCATCGCGGCGTTCAAGAACACGCTGACCAAGATCCGCACGGGTCGCGCCAACCCCGCGATCCTCGACACGGTGCAGGTCGAGTACTACGGCAGCATGATGCCGATCAGCCAGGTGGCCAGCGTCAACCTGCTGGACGCCCGCACGATCTCGGTGCAGCCCTTCGAGAAGGGCATGGGCGCCAAGATCGAGAAGGCCATCCGCGAAAGCGACCTGGGCCTCAACCCCGCGTCCATGGGCGACCTGCTGCGCGTGCCGATGCCGCCGATGTCGGAAGAGCGCCGCCGGGACATGACCAAGCTGGTGCGCCACGAGGCCGAGAACGCGAAGGTCGCCATCCGCAACCTGCGCCGCGACGCCAACGAGCACGTGAAGAAGCTGGTCAAGGACAAGACCGCGACCGAGGACGACCAGAAGCGCGCCGAAGCCGACGTGCAGAAGGTCACGGACAAGCACATCGCCGAGATCGACCAGCTGGTTGCGGCGAAGGAAAAGGAGATCATGGAGGTCTGAAGACCTCCATGACCCCATGAGCGACAAGCGCGCCATCCCGCATCACATCGCCATCGTTATGGACGGCAACGGCCGCTGGGCGACCAGGCGCTTCCTGCCCCGCGTGGCCGGCCACAAGAAGGGCGTGGACGCCCTGCGCACCTGCGTGCGGCACTGCGGCGACATCGGGGTGAAGGTGCTGACCGTGTTCGCGTTCTCCTCGGAGAACTGGAACCGGCCGGCCGAGGAAGTGTCCGGGCTCATGGAGCTGCTGGCCGTGGCGCTCTCGCGCGAGGTGCCGCAGCTGCACGCCGAGGGCGTGCGCATCCACTTCATCGGCGACCGCTCGCAGCTCTCCGACAAGGTGCGCAACGGCCTGGCGCAGGCCGAGGCGGTGACGGCCGGCAACAAGCGGCTGGTCTTCAACATCTGCTTCAACTACGGTGGCCGCTGGGACATCGCCCAGGCGGCCGCCAAGCTCGCCGCCCGCGGCGAGGCGATCACCGAGGAAAGCATGGACCGCGCGATGGCGCTGGCCCACGTGTGTGACCCGGACCTGCTCATTCGCACCGGCGGCGAGCAGCGCATCTCCAACTTCCTGCTCTGGCAGGCCGCCTACAGCGAGCTCTATTTCAGCGACAAGCTCTGGCCCGAGTTCGACGCCGCCGCCATCGACGAGGCCATCGCCGATTACGGACAGCGCGAACGCCGCTTCGGCCGCACCTCCGAGCAACTGAAGGCGCCCACGCGCGCGACCCGGAAGGCCGCTTGAGGCCGCGCGCGCGATGCTGAAGCAGCGCGTCATCACCGCCGTCGTCCTGCTGGCCATCCTGCTGCCGGCGCTGTTCTGGACCACGCCGGAACCCTTTCTCGCCATCACCCTGCTGCTCATCGCCGCCGGCGGCTGGGAATGGGGCCGCCTGAATGCGCTGGGGCAGGGCACCAGCGTGGTCCTGGGGATCGTCACGCTCGTCCTGTGCGCCGCGGCCTGGGCTTCCGGCTTCACGCAAACGCCCTCCACCGTGCTGTGGTCGATCGTCGGCGTCCTGTGGGTGCTGGTGGGCTTCGCGCTCATGAAGGCCGGCGTCGACGGCTGGCCGAAGATCCCGCGTGCGGTGCGCGTGGTGGTCGGCGTGCTGGCCCTGGTGCTCGCGTGGCTCGCCATGGCGCAGGCCCGCGTCATCGGCGTGAACTTCCTGCTGTCGATCCTGGTGCTGGTGTGGGTGGCGGACATCTTCGCCTACTTCGCCGGCCGCGCCTTCGGCGGCAAGGTGACGCAGCGCAAGCTGGCGGCGACCATCTCCCCGAAGAAAAGCTGGGAAGGCGTGTGGGGCGGCATGGCCGGCGTGGTGGTGCTCGCCATCGCCTGGACGCTGGCCGACGCCTCGACGCGGGCGCAGGTGGCCAGCTTCTATTCGCGCCTGGTCGCCTCCTTCGGCTGGGTGCCGGCGCTGCTCGCCGTGATCTTCCTGGCCGCCATGAGCGTGGTGGGTGACCTCACCGAGTCGCTGGTCAAGCGCGCCGCCGGCATGAAGGACTCCAGCCAGTTGCTGCCCGGGCATGGCGGCGTCCTCGACCGCGTGGACGCCCTGCTGCCGACGCTGCCGCTGGCGCTGATGCTGGCAAGCCTGGCGCAGCGATGAAGCAGCGCGTCGCCGTCCTCGGCTCCACCGGATCGGTCGGGGCCAACACGCTGGACGTGGTCGCGCGCCATGCGGACCGCTTCGAGGTCTTTGCGCTGTCCGCCTCCTCGCAGGTCGACGTGATGCTGCAGCAGTGCCGCCAGTTCCGCCCCGCGTTCGCGGTGATGGCGCAGGACGATGCGGCGCGGGCCCTGGCCGACCGGCTCGAATCGGACGGCCTCGCGACCCGCGTGCTGTCGGGGGCCGCGGCGCTCGACACCATCGCCGGTCACGAGCAGGTCGATGCCGTGATGGCTTCGATCGTGGGAGCCGCCGGCCTGTCCTCCTGCATCGCCGCCGCGCGTGCCGGCAAGAAGCTGCTGCTGGCCAACAAGGAAGCACTGGTGGTCGGCGGCGACCTCTTTCTGGATGCGGTGAAGCAGGGCGGGGCGCGCCTGCTGCCCATCGACAGCGAGCATTCGGCGATCTTCCAGTCGCTGCCGGAGGATGCGTCCACCTGGGACGCGCGGGTCGAGAAGATCATCCTCACTGCGTCGGGCGGCCCTTTCCGCACCCGCGATCCGCAGAGCCTGCGCAACGTCACGCCGGAAGAAGCCTGCGCGCACCCCAACTGGGTGATGGGCCGAAAGATTTCCGTGGACTCGGCGACCATGATGAACAAGGCGCTCGAAGTGATCGAGGCGCGTTACCTGTTCGGCCTGGCGCCCCAGCGCCTGGAGGTGGTGATCCATCCGCAGAGCGTGATCCATTCCATGGTGCAGTACCGCGACACTTCGGTGGTGGCGCAACTCGGCACCCCCGACATGCGCGTGCCCATCGCCTACGGCCTGGCATGGCCGGACCGCGTGGACTCCGGCGCCCAGGCGCTGGACTTCAGCGCGCTGGCCGACATGAGCTTCGAATCGCTGGACAGCCGCGGCCACCGCGAGCGCTTCCCCGGCCTGCAACTGGCCTGGGACACCCTGGCGGCGGCCCCGGGCAGCACCGCGGTGCTGAATGCCGCGAACGAGATCGCCGTGGCCGCTTTCCTGGACCGGCGGATCCGCTTCGACCAGATCCACGGCGTGAACCTTGCAACTCTGGAGGCGCTGGTGCCCTCCAAGCCGGCAAGCCTGCAGGACCTGCTGGCGCTGGATGCCGAAAGCCGCCGCGCCGCGGAGGCTGTCATCCGGCGGCTGGCCGCCTGACGCGAAGGAGTCTTCCATGCTGACCGTCATCGCCTTCATCGTCGCCCTGGGCCTGCTGATCGCCGTCCACGAGTACGGGCACTACCGCGTGGCCGTCGCGTGCGGGGTCAAGGTGCTCAAGTTCTCCGTCGGCTTCGGCAAGGCCCTCTACACCTGGAAGCCGAAGAAGCCGCGCCCGGGCCAGGACACCGAATTCGTGATCGGCGCCTTCCCCCTGGGCGGCTTCGTGAAGATGCTGGACGAGCGCGAAAGCCCGGTCGATCCGGCGGAACGCCACCGCGCCTTCAACACGCAGCCCCTGAAGCATCGGGCCGCCATCGTCGCCGCGGGGCCGGCGGCCAACCTGCTGCTGGCGATCCTGCTGTATGCGCTGGTCAACTGGATCGGCGTACAGGAGCCGCAGCCGGTGCTCGGCACGCCCGTGGCCAACTCCATCGCGGCGCAGGCAGGACTGCGCGGCGGCGAACGCGTGGCCAGTGCCGGTTTCGAGGGCGAGGCCATCGAGCCGCTGCAATCCTTCGAGGAACTGCGCTGGCTGCTCACGCGCGGTGCCCTGGACGGCCGCGACGTGCGCCTGGTGCTGCAGCGCGAAGGCGCGGCCCGCGGCGGCGAGGTGACGCTGCCCCTGTCTACCCTGAGCAGCCGCGATGCCGACGCGCAGCTGCTGCGCAAGATCGGCATCGTGGCGCCCTGGAGCCCGCCGGTGCTGGGCGACGTGATGCCCGGCGGCGCGGGGGAACGCAGCGGGCTGAAGAAGGGCGACGTGGTCGTGCGGGTCGGCGAGCAGCCCGTGGGCGACGCCCAGCAGCTGCGCGACCTGATCCGCACCCAGGTGAGCGGGACCAGTCCCGTCACGTCGACCTGGCAGGTGGAGCGCGGCGGCCAGCGCCTGCAGGTGAGCGTGACGCCGGACCTTGCCACCGATCCGGGCGGTGCGCGCATTGCCCGCATCTCCGCCTTCGTGGGCGCGCCCCCGCAGATGGTGACGGTGCGCCGGGGCCCGATCGACGGCCTCTGGAACGGCATGGTGCGCACCTGGGACGTCTCGGCCCTCACGCTGCGCATGATGGGCCGCATGGTCATCGGCGAGGCTTCGGTCAAGAACCTGTCGGGGCCGCTCACGATCGCCGACTACGCGGGCAAGTCGGCCAGCCTGGGCCTCACGCAATACCTGCTGTTCCTCGCGCTGATTTCGGTCAGCCTCGGGGTGCTGAACCTGCTGCCGCTGCCCGTCTTGGACGGTGGGCACCTGATGTATTATCTTTGGGAGGCCATCACGGGCCGGAGCGTCTCCGATGCCTGGATGGAGCGCCTGCAGCGCGGAGGCGTGGCGGTGCTGCTGGTGATGATGTCGATTGCGCTGTTCAACGACGTCGCCCGGATCTTTGGATAAGAACACGTAGCTGCTGCCCCCGCCGGTCCCGCCGGCGACTTTCCTGATTCAATGAAGAAACACATCCAGCGCTTCCGCGTGCGCACCGTTACGGCCGTGTGCATGCTGGCCTTCGCCGCGAATACGTGGGCCGTCGATCCCTTCACCGTGCGCGACATCCGCGTGGAGGGCCTGCAGCGGGTCGAGCCGGGCACGGTGTTCGGCTCGCTGCCCTTCCGCGTGGGGGACCAGTACACGGACGACAAGGGCTCGGCGGCGATCCGGGCCCTGTTCGCATTGGGCCTGTTCAAGGACGTGCGGCTCGAGGTCAACGGCGACGTGCTGATCGTGGTGGTGGAAGAGCGGCCCACGGTGGCCGACGTCTCCTTCGCCGGCACGCGCGAGTTCGACGCCGACACGCTGAAGAAGGCCCTGCGCGAGATCGGCCTGACCGAAGGCCGCCCGTACGACCAGGCCCTGGCCGACCGCGCGGAGCAGGAGCTCAAGCGCCAGTACATCAACCGCAGCCTCTACGGCGCGGAGGTGGTGACCACGGTCACGCCGATCGAGCGCAACCGCGTGAACCTGACCTTCTCGGTCATCGAGGGCGAGCCCACGCGCATCCGCGAGGTCAACATCGTCGGCAACCGCACCGTCAGCACCGACACCCTGCGCGGCCTGATGGACCTGAACACCGGCGGCTGGCTCTCCTGGTACACCAAGAGCGACCGCTACTCGCGCACCAAGCTCAACGCCGACCTGGAGGCGATCCGCTCGTATTACCTGCAGCGCGGCTTCCTGGAGTTCCGCATCGATTCGACCCAGGTCGCGATCTCGCCGAACAAGCAGGACATCAGCATCACGATCAACGTCACCGAGGGCGAGCGCTACGTCGTCTCGGGCGTGAAGCTCGAAGGCGACTACCTGGGCAAGGACGAGGAGTTCAAGGCGCTGGTGAAGATCCGCCCGGGCGAGCCGTACAACGCCGACCAGGTGACCGAGACCACCAAGGCCTTCACCGACTACTTCGGCAATTTCGGCTACGCCTTCGCGCAGGTGGAGGCACGCCCCGAGATCGACCGCGTCAACAACCGCGTGTTCTTCACCCTCGCGGCGGAGCCGTCGCGCCGTGCCTACGTGCGCCGCATCAACATCTCCGGCAACAACCGCACGCGCGACGAGGTGCTGCGCCGTGAGTTCCGCCAGCTCGAATCGAGCTGGTACGACGCCGAGAAGATCAAGCTGTCGCGCGACCGCGTCGACCGCCTGGGCTACTTCAAGGACGTGAACATCGAGACGAGCGACGTCCCCGGCGCGCCCGACCAGGTCGACCTGAACATCACCGTCACCGAGCGGCCCACCGGCAGCCTGCAGCTGGGCGCGGGCTTCTCCAGCGCGGAGAAGCTGGCCCTGTCCTTCTCGATCAAACAGGAAAACGCCTTCGGCACCGGCAACTACCTGGGCGTGGAGGTCAACACCAGCAAGTACAACCGCACGCTGGCCTTCAACTCGGTCAACCCGTACTTCACGCCCGACGGCATCTCGCGCACCATCGACGTGTACCACCGCACCTCGCGGCCGTACGACGAGCAGGGCGGCAACTACTCGCTGGTCACCTCCGGCGCCGGCATGCGCTTCGGCATCCCGTTCAGCGAGGTCGACACGGTGTTCTTCGGCGCGACGGTCGAGCGCACGCAGATCAAGCCCGGTACCAACATCCCGGCCGCCTACCTGGCGTTCGCCGACCGTTTCGGCTACACCAGCACGGCCCTGCCGCTGTCCATCGGCTGGTCGCGCGACGACCGCGACAGCGCCCTGGCGCCCACCAGCGGCCGCTACCAGCGCTTCTCCGGCGACTGGGGCGTGGCCGGCGACGCCCGCTACCTGCGCGCCAACTACCAGTTCCAGCAGTTCATCCCGCTGGCCAAGGCCTACACCTTCGCCTTCAACGGCGAACTCGGCCTGGGCAAGGGCCTGCAGGGCCGCCCGTATCCGGTGTTCAAGAACTTCTATTCCGGTGGCCTGGGCTCCGTGCGCGGCTTCGAGCAGGGCACGCTCGGCCCGCGCGACGTGACCGGCGCCTCCATCGGCGGCGCCCGCAAGGTGACGCTGAATGCGGAGGTGATCACGCCCTTCCCGGGCGCGGGCAACGACCGCACGCTGCGCCTGTTCGGCTTCGTCGACGCGGGCAACGTCTGGGCCGAGGACGAGCGGCTGGACATCGGCTCCATGCGCGCCTCGGTCGGCGTGGGCCTGTCCTGGCTGTCGCCGATCGGGCCCCTGCGCATCGCCGTGGCCCAGCCCGTGCGCAAGGAGGCTGGGGATAGAATCCAGAGATTGCAATTCCAGATCGGAACCTCCTTCTGATGAAGAAGCCCCTGTCCCGGTACGGCGTCGCGTTCTTCCTCGCCGTGCTGGCCTGGGCCGGCGCGGTGCAGGCGCAGGAATTCCGTGTCGGCTTCGTCAACACGGACCGCATCTTCCGCGAGGCGAACTCCGCCAAGGCCGCGCAGGTCAAGCTGGAACAGGAGTTCTCGCGCCGCGAGAAGGAGCTCAACGACCTGGGCGCGGCGCTGAAGACCGCTTCCGATCGCTTCGAGCGCGAGGCGCCCACCCTGGCCGAGACGCAGCGGGCGCAACGCCAGAAGGGCCTGATCGACCAGGACCGCGAGTTCCAGCGCAAGCGCCGCGAGTTCCAGGAAGACCTGAACGCGCGCAAGAACGAGGAACTGCAGGCCGTGCTGGATCGCGCCAACCGCGTGGTGAAGCAGGTGGCGGAGGCCGAGAAGTACGACCTGATCCTGCAGGAAGCGGTGTACATCAATCCCAAGCACGACATCACCGACAAGGTGATCCGGGCCCTCAACTCCGTGCGCTGACGCGCCGCTGGCCGTGGCGCTGCAACTCGGCGAGATCGTCGCGACCCTCGGGGGCGAACTGCACGGCGACCCGGCGCTCGTGGTCGACGGCATCGCACCGCTCGACACCGCCCGACCCGGGCAACTAAGTTTCCTGAGCAACCCCAAGTACCGGCAGCAGCTCGACGCGTCGCAGGCGGGCTGCGTCATCGTCGGTGCGGCGATGCGCGAACAGGCCATGGCCCGCGGCGCCTGCATCGTCGCCGACGAGCCCTACCTGTACTTCGCCCGCGCCACCCAGCTGTGGAAGCGCGTGCATGCGCGCGACGGCGGGCCGGCGATCCACCCGAGCGCGGTGGTGGATCCGGACGCCGAGATCGGCGAGGGCGTGCGCATCGGTGCGCAGTGCGTGGTCGAACGCGGCGCCAGGATCGGTGCCGGCTCCGTGCTCAAGGCGCGCGTGTACGTGGGCGAGGACTGCGTCGTCGGCGAACGCTGCACCTTGTGGCCCGGCGCCGTGATCGGCGCCGACGGCTTCGGCTGGGCCCCCAACCAGGGCGCCTGGGAAAAGATCGAGCAGCTCGGGGCCGTGCGCATCGGCAACGACGTGGACGTCGGCGCCAACACCTGCATCGACCGCGGCGCGCTCGCCGACACGGTGATCGAGGACGGCGTGAAGCTGGACAACCTGATCCAGGTGGGCCACAACTGCCGCATCGGCAAGCACACGGCCGTGGCCGGCTGCGTGGGCATCGCCGGCAGTGCCAACATCGGCGCGCACGTGCAGATCGGCGGCGCCGCCATGATCCTGGGCCACCTGACCATCGCCGACCACGTGGTCATCTCGTCGGGGTCCTTCGTGTCGCGCTCCATCCTCAAGCCGGGGCTGTACACCGGCATCTTCCCCATCGACGACAATGCCACCTGGGAGAAGAACGCCGCCACGCTGAAGCAGTTGCACACCCTGCGCGAGCGGATCAAGGCCCTGGAAAAGCCGGAAAAGAAAACATGACGATGGACATCCACCAGATCCTGAAGAAGCTGCCGCACCGCTACCCGATCCTGCTGGTGGACCGGGTGCTGCAGGTGGATCCGGGCAAGAGCATCAAGGCGCTGAAGAACGTCACCATCAACGAGCCCTACTTCGTGGGGCACTTCCCGCACCGGCCGGTGATGCCAGGGGTGCTGATGCTCGAGGCGATGGCGCAGACGGCGGGGTTGCTGGCCTTCGCCGACGAGACGAAGACGCAGGACTCCAGCTCGGTGATCTACTTCGCCGGCATCGACGGGGCGCGCTTCAAGCGGCCGGTGGAGCCGGGCGACCAGCTGGTGATGGACGTGGAGATCCTGCGGCAGAAGGCCGGCATCTTCAAGTTCAAGGGCATCGCGCGCGTGGGCCCGGACATCGCCTGCGAGGCGGAGCTGATGTGCACCATGCGCACGATCAGCTGAACGCGCCAATGGCAGACATCCACCCGACCGCGATCGTCGATCCGCAGGCGCAGCTCGAAGCCGGCGTGCGGATCGGCCCGTACACGCTAATCGGTCCGCACGTGAGGATCGGCGCGGGCACGGTGGTGGCCGGGCACGTGGTGATCGAGGGCCACACCACCATCGGCCGGGACAACCGCATCTTCCAGTTCTGCTCGGTCGGCGCGGCCAACCAGGACAAGAAGTACCAGGGCGAGCCCTGCGAGCTGGTCATCGGCGACCGCAACACGATCCGCGAGTTCTGCACGCTGCACGTGGGCACGGTGCAGGACAAGGCGGCCACGCGCATCGGCAACGACAACTGGATCATGAACTACACGCACGTCGCGCACGACTGCGTGGTGGGCAACCGCACGACCCTGGCCAACAACACGACGCTCGGCGGCCACGTGGAGCTGGGCGACTGGGTGACGGTGGGCGGCCTCACCGGCATCCACCAGTTCGTGAAGGTCGGCGCGCACGCGATGGTCGGCTTCGCCAGCGCGGTGTCGCAGGACGTGCCGCCCTACATGCTGGTCGACGGCAACCCGCTCGCCGTGCGCGGCATCAACACCGTCGGCCTGCGCCGGCGCGACTTCAGCAACGAGCGCATCGCGGCGATCAAGCAGATGCACAAGCTGCTGTACCGCGAGGGCCGAACACTCGACGATGCGAGGCAGGCGATCGCAGGCCTGGCGCAGTCCACGCCGGCGGCGGCCGCGGAGGTCGCGCTCATGGCCGAATTCCTGGCCGGCGCCACCCGCGGCATCGCGCGCTAGCTTGCGGGACAGGACACCAGCCATGGGGCAGCCGCGCTTCGCCATGGTCGCCGGCGAGGCGTCCGGGGACCTGCTG
>JAESGR010000992.1_pt1 | contig 12036 bp, 15 predicted proteins | sample 9269771 | NCBI WGS metagenome assembly JAESGR01 (sample SAMN15739572, study PRJNA653492) | algae metagenome | isolation source: Chroococcus sp. CMT-3BRIN-NPC107 and co-occurring heterotrophs from well... | place: USA: Clark Mountains Wilderness, California | collected 2010-04-18
CACGGCGCAGTAACGCGCCATGACTTCCAGGTCGGGGCCGTCGGCGCGGCGCGGCACCGGCAGCAGGTGCATGCCCAGCGCATTCAGCCGCGCGAACTCCACCGCCCAGCCCGGCTCCTCCACCATCACCGGATCGCCCGGCCGCAGCAGGGTGCGGCTGATGATGTCCAGCGCGTTCGTCGCGCCAATGGTGGTGATCACCTGTTCCGGCGCTGCCGGCACGCTCAGGCCGGCCAGCTTCGTGGCCAGCGCGCGGCGCAGGCCCGCATCCCCCAGCGGCTCGCCGTACTGCAGCGAGCAGTCCCGGAGGCTGCGGGCGCTGGCCACCTTGCGCACCGCAGCGGGCAGGAAGTCCGACTCCAGCCACTCGGGCGGCAGGATGCCCATGCCGGGCTGCGGCTTGTTGCTGATGTTGTGGAACATGCCGCGCATGAGCGCCGTCGCGTTCACCGGAGAAGGACCCCGGCGCGCCACGATCCAGTGGGCTGCGTTCCACCCGGTGGCCAGCGTCGCCATCGGCGATTCGGCTTCGCTCGCGGGCGCACCGGCCTCGCGCACGAAGAAGCCGCGGTTCTTGCGCGCTTCCACCAGGCCCTGCGCCAGCAGCTGGTCGTAGGCGGCGACCACCGTCGACGGGCTCACGCCGTGCTGCTCCGCGCATTGCCGCACCGACGGCAGGCGCGCGCCGGGCGCGAGCAGGCGATTGCGGATCCGCTCGGAAAAGCGGCCGGCCAGCTGCTCGGTGAGCGACTGGGATGAGGCTTTCATCAGCATCGAAGGCTCCTCGTGTACTGGCATGCCAGGCAGTACAGATCCGGTCGTGATCTGGAAAAGTGTACTGGCCGTGTACTGGTGCCAAGGGTACATTGACCCGGATGCCTGCGCAACCTTCCCGCCCATGAGCGCCACCGAGATGACCGCCTTGCTGCTGTTCTGCACCGCGATGAGCTTCTCGCCGGGACCGAACACCACGCTGTCCACCGCGCTCGCGGCCAACGGTGGCCTCAAGCGCGCGCTGCGCTTCTGCGTGGCGGTGCCCGCCGGCTGGACGCTGCTGATGATCGGCAGCGGCCTCGGCCTGGGCGCGCTCGTGCTGGGCGTGCCGGCGCTGCGCTGGGGCGTCAAGCTCGCCGGCGTCGCCTACATGCTGTGGCTCGCGTGGCGGCTGGCCGGCGCCGGGCAGATGGCGCAGGTGGATCCCGCGAGACTGCGCGTGACCTTCTGGCAGGGCGTGGGCCTGCAGTTCCTGAACATCAAGGCCTGGATGCTGGCCCTCACGCTCACCGCCGGCTGGGTGGTCAATGCGGGCGGCGCGCCTTCGCCCAACCCCGGCGAGCGCCTGGTGATCATCTGCTTCGTCATGGCGCTGTTCGCCTTCGGCAGCAACTTCACTTACGCGCTGGTGGGCTCGCTGCTGCGCGAGTGGCTCGCGCACGGCCAGCGCCTGCTTTGGTTCAACCGCGTGCTGGCACTGGTGCTCACCGGCACGGCCTTGTGGATGGTGACGGTATGAACGCGGCCGAACGCCGGGGTCTGTGGATCGGCTTCGTCGGCGTGGCGATCTTCGCGCTGACGCTGCCGATGACGCGGCTGGCCGTCGGCACGCCGGACGCGCCGCTCATGTCGGGCGTGTTCATCGCGCTCGGCCGCGCGGCGGTCGCCGGAGCGCTCTCGGCCGCGCTGTTGCTGGCCACGCGCGCGCCGCTGCCACGCAGGCAGGATCTCCTGCCGCTGGCCATCACGGCGGCGGGTGTGGTGTTCGGCTTTCCGCTTTTCACGTCGGTGGCGATGCGCTACGTGGAGGCGGTGCATGCCAGCGTGATCATCGGCGTGCTGCCGCTCGCCACCGCGCTGGTCGGCGCCTTGCTGCATCGCCAGCGACCTTCTCCCGGCTTCTGGCTGTGCGCCGCGCTGGGCAGCGTCCTCGTCGGCGTGTTCGCGGTGCTGAAGTCCGGCCAGGGCGTGGAGCTGCACTGGGCGGACCTGCTGCTGCTCGCGGCCATCGCCTGTGCCGCAGTCGGCTATGCGTATGGCGCACGGCTGTCGCAGCACATGCGCGCCGACCACGTGATCTGCTGGGCGCTCGTGCTTTCCCTGCCCTTGACCGTGCCGTTGACCGTGGCCAGCTGGCCGCGCGCGCCGCTGCCCGCGTCGGCCTGGTGGGCCTTCGGCTACGTCGCCGTGTTCTCGATGTGGATCGGCTTCTTCGCGTGGTACCGGGGCCTCGCGCTCGGCGGCACGGTGCGCGTGAGCCAGGTGCAACTGGTGCAGCCCTTCATGAGCATGCTGTTCGCCGTTCCCCTGCTGGGCGAACGCCTGGACGTGCAGACGGTCGGCTTCGCATTGGCCGTCATCGCCACCGTGTTCGCGGGCAAGAAGATGCCCGTGCGCCCCGCCGTCCCCGGACCCCGACTCACCCCTGCCGTGGAGCCACGATGAAACCCTTCGACCTGCCGCCCGCCACGGGCTGGACGCTCGCGCGCCGCGCCGAGCGCATGAACCCCTCGGTGCTGCGCGACCTGCTGAAGGTCACGGAGCGGCCGGGCATCATCAGCTTCGCGGGCGGACTGCCGTCGCCGCAGACCTTCCCCGTCGAAGCCTTCGCCCAGGCGTGCAGCAAGGTGCTGGCCGACGACGGCCGTGGCGCCCTGCAGTACGCGGCCAGCGAAGGCTACATGCCGCTGCGCGAAGCCGTCGCGGCCATGCTGCCCTGGAATGTCGACCCCGAGCAGGTGCTGATCACGACGGGCTCGCAGCAGGGCCTGGACCTGGTTGCCAAGGTGCTACTGGACCCGGGCAGCGAAGTGCTGGTGGAAACGCCCACGTACCTCGGTGCCCTGCAGGCCTTCGCGCCGATGGAGCCGCAGGTGGTGGGCGTCGCCAGCGATGACGAAGGCGTGGACGTCGCCGACCTCGCCGCGCGGCGCGGCAAGGCCCGCTTCCTGTATGCGTTGCCGAACTTCCAGAACCCGACCGGCCGCACGATGACCGAGTCGCGGCGGCAGGCGCTGGTGCAGACCGCGCGCGAGCTGGCGCTGCCCATCGTGGAAGACAACCCCTACGGCGAGCTCTGGTTCGACACGCCCCCGCCCGCGCCGCTGACTGCGCGCAATCCGCAAGGCTCGATCTACCTCGGCTCGTTCTCCAAGGTGCTCGCGCCGGGCCTGCGCCTCGGGTTCCTGGTCGCGCCTTCGCACGTCGCGCCCAAGCTGCTGCAGGCGAAGCAGGCCGCGGACCTGCACAGCCCCAGCTTCAACCAGCGCGTGGTGGTCGAGGTGATGAAGGACGGCTTCCTCGATCGCCACGTGCCCCGGATCCGGGCGCTGTACAAGGCGCAGCGCGACGCGATGCTGCAAGCGCTGCAGCGCGAGATGAAGGACCTGGACGTGCAATGGAACGTGCCGGTGGGCGGCATGTTCCTGTGGGCGCGCCTGCCCGAGGGGGTCGATGCAACGAAACTGCTGCCGCTGGCGGTGGAGCGCGGCGTCGCCTTCGTCCCGGGCCAGCCCTTCTACGTCGGTGACGCGGATCCGCGCGCGCTGCGCCTGTCCTTCGTCACGGCCACCCGCGAGCAGATCGACCGCGGCATCGCCATCCTGGCGGCGACGGTGCGCGAGGCGTTGCGGAGCGGCGCATGCTGACCATCTGGGGCCGCATGTCGTCCATCAACGTGCGCAAGGTGGTGCTCGCCGCGCGCCTGCTGGAGCTGCCGTTCGAGCGCATCGACGCCGGCGCCAGCTACGGCATCGTCCGCACGCCCGAGTACCTGGTGCGCAATCCCAACGCCATGGTGCCGACGATCGACGACGACGGCTTCGTCCTGTGGGAGTCGAACGTGATCGTGCGCTACCTGTGCGCCAGGCACGGGCGGCTGCTTTCGCAGGACCTGCGCGAGCGCTTCGACGTGGAGCGCTGGATGGACTGGCAGCAGACCACGCTCAACCCCGCCGGCCGCGACGCTTTCATCCAGTTGATCCGGGTGCCGGAAGGCCGGCGCGACACCCGGGCGATCGCCGGCTCGGTCGCCGCGACCCAGCCCCTGCTGGACCTGCTGGAAGCGCACCTTGCGCAGCACCGCTTCGTGGCCGGCGATGCACTCACGGCGGCCGACATCCCGATCGCCTGCGAGATGCACCGGTGGTGGGGCTTGCCACTGGAGCACCCGCAACACCCGCACCTGCGCCGCTGGTACGACGGCATCCGTGCCTTGCCTGCCGCGCACGGCGTCCTCGACCTCGCCCTGAGCTGAGACCATGCAACAACGCCCCTTCAAGCAGGTCGACGTGTTCACGGCGGTTCCGTACCGCGGCAACCCGCTGGCCGTGGTCCTGGACGGCAGCGGCCTCGCCACCGAGGAGATGCAGCACTTCACCAACTGGACGAACCTGTCGGAAGCCACCTTCCTGCTGCCGCCCACGGCGCAAGGCGCCGATTACCGCGTGCGCATCTTCTGCCCCGGCCGCGAGCTGCTGTTCGCCGGGCATCCCACCCTGGGCAGCTGCCATGCCTGGCTGCAGGCGGGTGGCCGCCCGAGAGGCGAGTACGTGGTGCAGGAATGCGGCATCGGCCTGGTCAAGCTGCGGCGCGATGGCGAGCGCCTGGCCTTTGCCGCGCCCCCGTTGCTCAAGAGCGGGCCCCTGCCCGAGGAGGACGTGAGCCTGATCGCGCGCGGACTCGGCGTTGCGCGCGGCGACATCGTGGACCACGCCTGGTGCGACAACGGGCCCAACTGGCGTGGCGTGCTGCTGGCCTCCGCCGACCAGGTGCTCGCGCTGAAACCCGATGCCGCGATCCTGGCGGGCCTGGACGTCGGCGTGGTCGGCCCGCGCGGCAAGGTGGGCATCGTCGGCGCGCGCCCCACGGACGACGAATGCGCTTTCGAAGTGCGCGCCTTCTTTCCCGGCAACAACGGCATGACCGAAGACCCGGTGACGGGCAGCCTCAACGCGGCCCTGGCGCAGTGGTTGATGGCGGCGGGACACGCCCCTCGCCGCTATGTCGCGGCGCAGGGCACCGCGCTGGCACGGGCCGGCCGCGTGTACGTGGAGCGCGACGATGCGGGCGAGACCTGGATCGGCGGCGCTTCGGTCACCTGCGTGGACGGCACGGTGAGGCTCTGACATGAGCGCGCGCGTGGATCACCTGGTCGTCGCCGCCGGCAGCCTCGATGAAGGCGCCGCCTGGTGCGAAGCGACGCTGGGTGTCGTGCCGGGGCCGGGCGGTGAACACCCGCTCTTCGGCACCCACAACCGGCTGCTGCGCATCGCCACGGTCAACTATCCGCGCGCGTACTTCGAGATCATCGCGATCCAGCCCGGGCGGCAAGCACAGCGGCCGCGCCGCTGGTTCGACCTGGACGACGAAGAAGTGCGTGACGCTCTCGCGCGCACCGGCCCGCGCCTGCTGCACTTCGTGGCCAGCGTGCCCGACGTGCATGCCGCGGCGACAGCCTGGCGGCAGCAAGGCATCGAGCGCGGCGAGCCTTTGAGGGCTTCCCGCATGACGCCACGCGGGCTGCTCGAATGGCAGATCACGGTGCGCGACGACGGGCAGCGGCTCGCGCGCGGCACCCTGCCGACGCTGATCCAGTGGGGCGAAACGCACCCCGGCGCTGCGATGCCGGAATCCGGCATCACGCTGCAGGCGCTCTGCGCGTACGCACCGGAGCCGGCGCCGCTCGCCACGGCCTACGAGGCGATCGGCCTGCAGGGCGTCACCGTCAAGACCGGCCCGCCCAACCTGTGCGCCGTGCTCGAAACCCCGCGCGGTCGCGTGCGCCTTGAATCAAGAGGACTGTAGATGCTGACGTTCCAGGAAGTGGGCCTGTTTGCCCTGACGACGCTGGTGCTGGTGCTGACACCCGGCCCCAACATGATCTATTGCGTCTCGCGCGCACTGTCGCAGGGACGCGCAGCGGGCATGCTGTCGCTGTGCGGCGTGCTGCTCGGGTTCGTGGCGCACCTGCTGGCGGCGACGCTGGGCCTCACCGCCTTGCTGGCCGCGGTGCCGCTCGCCTTCGACGCGCTGCGCATCGCCGGTGCGGCCTATCTCCTCTGGCTGGCGTGGGATGCGGTGCGCCCGGGCGGCAGCTCGCCCTTCGTCACCCGCGCGTTGCCGGTCGACGCGCCCGGCAAGCTGTTTCGCATGGGCCTGCTCACCAACCTGCTGAACCCGAAGGTGGCACTGTTCTACCTGTCGTTCTTCCCGCAGTTCCTGCACCCCGAGCGCGGCGACGTGCTCGCGCAGGCGGCGCAGCTCGGCGCCGTGCAGATCGTCGTGAGCGGCACCATCAACGCATTGCTGATCGTGGGTGCCGCACGCATCTCGGGCTTCCTCGCCCGCAGCAGCGGGTGGCTGGCCGCGCAGCGCTACCTGATGGGAACGGTGCTGGGCGCGATGGCCGCGCGCATCGCGGTGGTCGACACCAGGTAGTCGCGACCGGGACCGCCCCGCTCCCGCCCCTTTGCCAGAATGGGGCATGGGTACCCTTTACCTCGTGCGCCACGGGCAGGCCTCGTTCGGTGCCGACGACTACGACCAGCTCAGTGCGCTGGGGCACCGCCAGAGCGTGCGTCTCGGCGAATACTTCGCCGACCGCGGCATCCGCTTCGACGGCCTGATCGCCGGCACCTTGCGCCGGCACAAGCAGACGCTCGCGGGCATCCTCGAAGGCATGCAGCACGCCGGCGAGCACCTGTCCTGGGAAGGCCTGAACGAATACGACAGCGAGGCGGTGCTCGCCACGGTGCACCCGGGCAAGCTGGAAAAGCCGACCACGCCCGAGATGTACAGGCATCACTTCCGCCTGCTGCGCGATGGCCTGGCGCAGTGGATGGCGGGCAGCGCGGCGCCGCGCGGCATGCCGACGTACCAGGATTTCGTGGCGGGCGTGGCGGGCGCCCTCGACCACGTGCGCGCCAACCACTACGGGCAGAACGTGCTGGTGGTCACCAGCGGCGGGCCGATCTCCACCGCGGTGGGGCACGTGCTCGGGGTGAAGCCCGAGGTCACCATCGACCTGAACATGCGCATCCGCAACACCGGCATCACGGAATTCGCGTTCACGCCCAAGCGCCACGTGCTCGTGGCGTTCAACGCCATCCCGCACCTCGATCCGGCACCGTACCGGGAGTGGGTCACCTACACCTAGCAGGATGCGCATGCGCTGCGCTCGCTAAACTGCGGCCATGGACAGTGCCGACAGCTCCGAGCAGCCGCAGTGGTGGGCCGTGTGCCTGTGCGCCGCATGGTGCGGCGTCTGCCGCGACTGGCTGCCGCTGTTTCGCGAACTGTCCGCGCGCCATCCGCACGTGCGCTTCGCCTATGTCGACGTCGAAGACGAGGACGAGACGATGGGCGACGTCGACATCGAGACCTTTCCCACCGTGTTGATCGCGCGCGGTTCGCAGGTGATGTACCTCGCGCCGGTTCCGCCCATGGCGAAGCCTTTCGACCGGCTGCTGGCACGCCTGCAAGCTCAGCCAAACCCGGATCCCGGTATTCCGGCGGACGCCGACGGACTTTTTTTACGCCTGAAGGGCGAAGTTCTCCCCCGCTCGCGCGTCTGACGAGGTAGGGACTCTCCTACACCTGCCTGCATTGACGCCTGACGGGCGTCACTCGCGCTTGCAAGCTCAATCACAAACGTGGCCGGCGCAGACCGGGCATGCAGTTCCAACATTCAGTTTTGCAAGGAGATCCTCATGGCTTCCAGCAACCAGGGCAACCAGGGCGGCAAATCCAACCGCGGCTTCGCCTCCATGGACCCGCAGCGTCAGCGCGAGATCGCCAGCGAAGGCGGCCGCGCTGCCCACGAAAAGGGCACGGCGCACGAGTTCACGTCGGAAGAAGCTCGCGAAGCCGGCCGCAAGGGCGGCATGGCCCGCAGCGCCAACCGCCGCAAGGCGATGGAGCAGTCGGGCAGCGGCTCGCACGCCAGCGGCAGCAACAGCGGCGGCTCGCACGGCGGCAACAGCGGCGGCTCGCAAGGCAACCACTGAAGCACTGCGCATTGCGCAGAGGGCGCCCCGCGGGGCGCCCTTTTTGTGGCCCTCAGTAGGTCTTGTACGGCAGGAACTTGCCCGACAGGACTACGCGGACGCGATCCCCCTTGGGGTCTGGCTCGCGGGTGATGTCCATCGAGAAGTCGATGGCGCTCATGATCCCGTCGCCGAACTCCTCGTGAATCAGCTCCTTGATCGTGGTGCCGTACACGCTCACGATCTCGTACCAGCGGTAGATGAGCGGGTCGGTGGGCACCGGCGTGGGCAGGGAGCCCTTGTAAGGCACTACCTGGAGCCACTTCTGCTCTTCCTCGGACAGGCCGAAGACGTCGCCGAGGGCGCGCGCCTGTTCGGCGCTGGCGGTCATCTGGCCCAGGCACAGGGCGGTGGTCCATTCCCTGGACTGGCCGACCTTGCGGGCGACTTCCTCCCAGGTGATGCCGCGCGACACTTTGGTCGCGATGATCTTTTCGGTGATGTCGTTGCGGTTCATGGTGCTTCCTTCCGGAAGGAAGGAAAGCAACACGCGTGCCGCCGCGGCGAAGCGCCCTAGTCCTCCCCCAGCTGCCACTCGCCGACCAGGCGCACGCGGGCGTCCAGGTCGTCCGGCAGGTCCTGCTCCAGCGGCGCCGGCGCGGCTTCGGCCGGCGCGTCCCGGCGCGGCGCAGCCTCTCCCGCCGCTTCACGCGGCGTGATGGGGAGCTGGAAGATGGACGAGAAACGCATGAGGTTCGACCTCCCGCCAGTCTAGGCAGGAGATCGTTAACCGTCTGTGACCGTCGTCACACTTCCGCTCGCCTGTGGTCCCGCCCCAACGCAGCCGTTTGGGGGATGGGCAAGCGCGCCGAACGCCGGCAGCGGCGCGGGCGCGGATTCGTCAGTGCTGCGACTTGCCCTGGGATTGCGACTGCGATTGCCCGGTTTCGGAGCGATCCGGCTCGGCCGGCGACGAGATGTCGCCGAGCGACATGCCGACGTCCGCCTCGTCTTCGCCCCCCTTGGCCGCGATGTCGCCCAGGGTCACGATCCCCACCAGCTTCTGGTTGGCATCCACCACGGGCAAGCGGCGGATTTGCGCCTCGGCCATTTCGCTCAGGACCTGGTCGACGTCGTCCTCCTCCTTGGCACAACGCACGTTGCCGCTCATCACGTCGGCGAGCTTCATGTTCTTCAGCTCGCCCTCCTGGGCGGCGACACCCCGCACCACGATGTCGCGGTCGGTCACCATGCCCACCAGCTTGTCGCCCTCGCACACGGGAATCACGCCCACGTTGAGTTCGTCCATGCAACGCGCCGCCTCCACCACCGAGTCACCGGGTTCCATCGTGCGCACGTCGCGCGTCATGACATCTGCCACCGTCGTCATTGGGGATCTCCTGAAGTTCCAGCGGGGGCCGGCGAGCGCGGCCCGATGCCTCAATCTAGCGACGGTGGCCCGCTGCGGTATCAGCCCGCTCGCAAGCTGGCGTAGGACACGGCGGCTGTGCGGCTGCGGGTGCCGCCCCAGCTAGAGGCCCGCGGCTTCGAGCTGCTCGCGGGTGGGCAGGCCCTCCGTGTCGCCGGTCACCTGCACCGCACGGGCGCCGATCCAGGCGCCGCGGCGCACGGCCTCGGCGGCACTGCGGCCCTCGAGCAGCGCGGAGAGGACCCCCACCGCCACGCCGTCCCCGGCGCCCACCGTGTCGACGACCCGCGGCACCGGAAAGGCCGGCACATGGCCGCGGCCCTGCTCCCCGTCGAAGTACGCACCCTCGGCGCCGAGCTTGACCACGACCAGCCTGGCGCCCTGGTCCCGGTAGAAGCGGGCGATCGCCTCCGGCTGGTCGTGCCCGGTGAGGAAGCGGCCCTCCTCGATGCCGGGAAGCACCCAGTCGGCCTGCACCGCCAGCGCGTTGATCTCCCGGCGCATGGCTTCCGGGCTGTCCCAGAGCGCCGGGCGCAGGTTCGGGTCGAAGGAAATGCTGCGGCCTGCCTCGCGCATCACGCGCAGGCTCTTGCGCGCCGCCGCCCGGCAGGAAGGGGAGACCCCGGGAAAGACGCCGGTCGCATGGAGGTGGCGTGCCGAAAGCAGCCACTCGGGATCGACCTCGTCCTCGCCCATGAGGCTGGCCGCCGAACCCTTGCGGTGCGACTCCACGAAGGGATCGCGGCCGTCGGTCACGCGTTCCTTGAACTGCAGCCCGGTGCGCTGGCCGGCCACGCAGGCCACCCGGGTGCAATCCACGCCTTCCCGCTGCATCTCCGCCAGGAGGAAGCGGCCGGGGGAGTCCGCCCCCAGGCGGCTGGCCCAGGTCACGCGCAGGCCAAGGCGAGCCAGGCCGATGGCCACGTTGGTCTCGGCCCCGGCCGTGCGCTTGTGGAAGGACTGCACCTGCTCCAGCGGGCCGCTCTGGTCCGCCACCAGCAGCATCATCATCTCGCCCAGGGTGGCGACGTCGAAAGCGCTCATCGCCCGGCAACGGTGGACAGCGGCACGCGGGCGATTTCCTGCAGCAACAAGGACAGTTGGCCGGCAGCGGCCTCCAGCAGCGCTCGACCTTTGTCGGCGCTGGCGGCAGCCGCGTTGCCGGCGGCGCCTTGCGCGTTGTAGTCCTCGATCGCCCAGCCGAGCTTGGCGCTGCGTCCGTTGCCCAGGACCGGGTAGCGCGCCGCGCGCTCGCGCGAGCTCGAGGGGAAGTCGCGCGCCTGGGCCATGCGAACCGTGTCCGGCCGCAGCGCCAGCATCAGCGAGGTCTCGATCTCGCCGGCATGGACGCCGAAGCGGTGTTCGTCGGCGCTGAACTGCTCGCCCGCGGCGCCCAGCGGCAGGTTCCACCAGCTGCAGCCGTAGACGACCAGGCCGCGGCGCATGCGCAGCTCGCGCGCGACGATGTCCAGCAGGCTCGCCTGGCCGCCGTGCCCGTTGAACAGCAGCAGCTTCTTCACGCCTGCCCGCGCGACGCTCTCGCCCAGTGCGATCCAGGTCGCGATCACCGTCTCGATCGGCAGCGTCAGCGTGCCGGGAAAGCTGGCGTGTTCGGGGCTGTAGCCGACCTGCTGCGTCGGCAGCACCAGCACCGAGGCTTCCGCGGGCAGTTGCGGCAGCGCGCGCGCGACGATCGCGTCGACCAGGCAGTGGTCCACCGCCAAGGGAAGGTGCGGCCCGTGCTGCTCGGTGGCGCCGACCGGCAGCACGGCGACGGTGGTCGCCGGGTCGAGGCCGGCGAAGTCGGTGGTGGTGAGGTCGGCCCAGTGGCGGGAGGGGGGCGGCATAGCTGCAGTGTATGTCGCCGCCTTCGTAGGTCCGGTGGTGAGCGGCGAAGCCCGAACCCCGACGCGCCGGCCGTCGGGGTTCGGCTGCGCGCTCACCCCGACCTACAAGGAACGAAGCGCCGCCTCGACGATGCTCGCCGCATCCACCCCGAAGAACTTGCGCAGCGCCGCCCGCGTGTCGCTGCGGCCGAAACCATCCGTGCCGAGCGTCACGTACTTGCGCCCTTGCGGCACGAAGCCGCGGATCGCCTCGGGCACCGCACGCACGTAGTCGGACGCGGCAATCACCGGGCCTTTCGTGCCGGCGAGCTGCTGCGTGACATACGCAGACTCCGACGCGAGTCCGTCCCGCGCCAGCTCGCTCCAGCTCGTGACGCTGAACACGTCGCTCGCCACGCCCTGCTGCGCGAGCTGCTGCGCCGCCTTCACCACCTCGGTCAGGATCGCCCCGGACCCCATCAGCGTCACGCGGCGCGTGCCCTCGCCGTAAGAAGCGAAGCGGTAGCAGCCGCGGATCACGCCTTCGCGCGCGGCCTCCGGCAGGTCCGGCTGCGCGTAGTTCTCGTTCATCAGCGTGACGTAGTAGAAGACGTCCTTCTGCTCCACCAGCATCTCGCGCATGCCGCGGTCGACGATCACGGCCAGCTCGCCGGCAAAAGCGGGGTCGTAGGACTTGCAGTTCGGGATGGTCGCCGCCACCAGGTGCGAGGAGCCGTCCTGGTGCTGCAGGCCCTCGCCGCCCAACGTGGTGCGGCCGGACGTGGCGCCCAGCAGGAAGCCG
>JAESGR010000993.1_pt1 | contig 12033 bp, 21 predicted proteins | sample 9269771 | NCBI WGS metagenome assembly JAESGR01 (sample SAMN15739572, study PRJNA653492) | algae metagenome | isolation source: Chroococcus sp. CMT-3BRIN-NPC107 and co-occurring heterotrophs from well... | place: USA: Clark Mountains Wilderness, California | collected 2010-04-18
TGTGGGCCGCCGTCGCGACGCTCGGCACGGCCGTGCTCCGCGCACTGCGGCGCCGCGGCTGGCCTTGGTGAGGCCACGCGGGCGCGCCGTGCTGCCTAACGTGGCGTTGCAGCAGACGGGCGAGCTAGGGTGCGCCTCGCTGCGCTCGGCGATGGTATGGTTCGCCCGCAGCTGAACTTGGGCGTTAGGTCGCAACACTCATCCAGGCACGCACCCGCCCTCATGCCGTCGTTCCGTGTGGCCGAGCGCCGCGTGATGGACCGCAGCCAACCGGAGGGGCGTCGGTTCATCGCCTTCTGCTGGGCACTCGAGTCGTACGTCTGGCTGACGCGGCAGCGGTTCCACGCCACATACGCCCGGCTTGGCGCGCACCTCGGCTTCGACTGGGAGCGGAAGCCCACCGGCGCCCAGATGGAAGCCGCGCTCGCGCTGCTGTGGCTGGAGCGCGAGCGGGTGAAAGCGAAGCGGGAGCGCGCCAACGAGGCCCGACGCGCCGAGAAGGCGGTTGGCCGGCGTGCTTGGGATGCGCGGCGTTATGCCTGGGTGTACGACCCAGATTTCTTGGAGGTCCCGCATCCCGCTCCAGCGACCTAACGTGGCGTTGCAGCAGACGGGCGGTGCTCGGATTCGCCTCGGCTCCGCCTCGGCATTGTGAGGTCCGCCGGCAGCTGAACTTGGGCGTTAGCTAGCCACCCACTCTGTCGTATGGCCACCTCTCGTCACCGGAGCTTGAGCACCCCTGATCTCCGGAGTGCCAGCTTGGAGGAGGTAGTCGGGCTGTGGGTTGCGGCGGCGGCCGCGCACGGCGCGGCGACTGAAGCCGGCGACCACCGGACGGCAAACACGCGGGCGCCGGTGATCGTTGCCGCGCTGGCGGAGCTGCGTCGCCGCGGAGCCGACGCCAAAGCCCGCGTTCTGGTGTTGCTCGAACACCCAGAGCCGGGCGTCCAGGCGTCGGCTGCCGCCGAGGCCCTGGCGTTCGCCCCTGAGCCAGCGGCTGAAGTGCTCGCGGCACTCGCCGAGGCGCCGAACAGCCTCGTGGCGTTCACTGCTGGGCATGTCCTGCGCGAGTGGCAACGCGGCGCCCGGCAGCCGGAACCCTGGGCCGACGACGCGGCGCCGGCTAGCTAACGTGGCGTTGCAGCTGACGGCGCCGCGCGAGCATCATGGTTCGTCCGGCTCGGCCGCGGTGCCCGGCTCGGCTCCAACGCGCGCGCTCGGCCTGGAGCGCCGCAGCTGAACTTGGGCGTTAGCCAGCTACGCACATCATCACCTCGCATCGTGGGCCGCGTCCGTTTCCCGTATATCCCGAAGAGCACCGCGGGACTGCAGCCCGGTGACTTCTGGTCCATCCCGCTCGCCGGGGAGCGGTACGCCTGCGGCCGCGTCCTGGCGGCTGCGCACGCGAGCCACCCGGGAAGCACGCGTCTCTTCCTCGCTGGCCTGCTGGAGTGGCTCGGCGAGATGCCGCCGACAGCGGAGAGTATCGCCGGGCGCGGGGTGCTGGCTGCCGGGCTGCTGCACGTGAAGTCCGTCGCGGAGTGCGGGGGTGAGATGCTCGGCACCCGGCCGCTGGAGGCGGACGCCATCGACCCCGCCGAGTACATCCCGGAGCCCCCAACGTGGGGGTATGCGTTCCCGCAGGCGCTCGCGGAGGCGCGGCTGCTCGGACGCCCGCGTGCCACGTCCGGCGATGCAGCTGGCTAACGTGGCGTTGCAGCAGACGGCGGGGCTAACGTGTGCCTCGGCTGCGCCTCGGCTCGGGTAGGTCCCGCCGCAGCTGAACTTGGGCGTTAGGGCGCAAAACACCAAGGCGCGACGCACGCATGGCCATCGACCCCTTCTTCGCCCTCGCCGCGGCGGCGACCGCACTCGGAAACGTCGGCGGCAGCCTGGCCGTCTCGCGTGTGCTTCCGCGGGTCGCTCGACTTCCCCGGGCGCTGTTCGCGGGCCTGGCGGGGTGGGGGGCGGGGATCGGCGCCGCGTGGCTCGCGGTGCGTCTCGTGTACGGCCCGCCGGCTCCCGACGCGCTCATGCCAGGCGTCGAGCTACTGCTCGCGGCCGGGTGGGGGCTCCTCACGCTCTTCGCGCTCGGCATCGGGCGGCTCTCCTGGCGAGCGAGCGGCCGCCGCGCACAGTCCGACGCGCCTGCGCCCTAACGTGGCGTTGCAGCAGACGGCGGGGCTAACGTATGCCTCGGCTGCGCCTCGGCCATTGGCAGGTCCGCCGCAGCTGAACTTGGGCGTTAGGTGACCACACGCGCCGCTGGATGCGACCAGACCCATACAACCTCGAAGCGCAGGAGGAGCGGCAGCGCGAGGCTGTCGCCACCGCGCACGCCATCCTCCGAGGCGAGCTGGGAGTGATCGAGGGCGCGCGGCGGCTATCGACCCTGGCTGGCGCGCTCGTCGAGGATTGGGCGTCCGACCCAAACCTCGTGGTATTCGGCGCGCTCGATTCCAGTACCGACCACCTGCCCGTCGGACCGCAGCGGGAGTTGTGGGCGCCCGCCGCACTCATGGAGCGAGATTCGGAGGTGGCGCGCATCGAGCGCGAGGCCTGGCCCGACGTCGAGGCGGCCTGTCGGCGGGTGATCGCTCGCTATGGGGTCACCTAACGTGGCGTTGCAGCTGACGGGTGAGCTATGGAAGCCTCGCTGCGCTCGGCAATAGGTTGATTCACCCGCTGCTGAACTTGGGCGTTAGCCGGCAAGCACGCGCTCCACTCAACACCTTTCCGTGCGCCTCGCAACCTAGAACCTCGAACGCCCGCGCCGCGGCGGTTTCCGCAAGCTGCCCGGGCTCCACGCCCGCATCCAAGCAGAGAGGGCCGATGTCTGGGTGCTGACCGAGACGAACGACGACGCGGTCGACCTCTCGGCCACGCACCCCTACCGGGTAAGCACCGAAGCGGTGCCCGGACTCCACTCGCCTGGGGAGCGCTGGACGACCCTCTGGTCCCGTTATCCAGCCGAGCCCCTCCCGACGTACGACGAGCGGATAACGGCCTGCGGGCGCGTGCAGGCGCCTCACGGAGCAATGATCGTCTATGGGACGGTGCTGCCGTACCACGCCGACCGGGGCGCGAGCGGGGATGCGCGGAACTGGTCCGAGTTTTACCGAGTGCTGCCCTTGCAGCGAGCAGACTGGCGGCGGCTCCGCTCGGCGTTCCCGGGGGATCGCTTCTGCGTGGCGGGCGACCTCAATCAGAGTCTCGACGGTCGGCGTTGGGACGGCCGCGAGTGGTATGGGACCAAGGGCACGCGCACCGCGCTACGCGATGCGCTGGCATCCGTGGAGCTCCAGTGCGTGACGGCGCACGATCTCGTCGCTGCCGGCCATCTCACGACCCGCTCGAGCATCGACCACATCTGTTTGGACGCCGCCTCTGCCGGGCAGCGGACCGTCATACGGGCGTGGGAGGCCGGCTGCGGTGACGGGGTGCGCCTCAGTGACCATAACGGTGTGCTCGTGGAGCTTGCCGGCTAACGTGGCGTTGCAGCAGACGTGGGCGCTATGGTGTGCCTCGCTGCGCTCGGCTCGTGTAGGGTTCCCACGCAGCTGAACTTGGGCGTTAGATGGCTACATCCTTCACGTAACCGCAGCCGTGAACTGGACGACCGACGATCTCCTGGCCATCGTGGCCGCCCCGCTCTCGCTCTACGCCGTCCTCCGGCTCCTGCACACGCTGGCGCCGCAGGTGCCGCACTGGCCAGCGGGCCTGCTGGTCATCCTGTGGATCGCGGTCCTCGGCGCCTTCGCCGCGCCCCTGGCCTTCGGGCTCACGATCAAGGCGGTCATGGTGGCATGGATGTTCGCCCTGGTCGCGGCGATCCGACTGACGAGCATCTGGCGCAGCGCTCGGGAGGGCGAGGACCCGCGGGCCTGACGCGGCGCGCCAGCCATCTAACGTGGCGTTGCAGCTGACGTAGGGGCTATGGTACGCCTCGGCTGCGCCTCGGCATCATGACCTCCCTACGCAGCTGAACTTGGGCGTTGGGCGGACATATGCTCCGTCGTCGGGCCGGCACGTGTTGGGGGGTGACGCCGCGCGAGATCCCGGGGCCCCGCGCGACTGAGCCCCAGCGCACGCCCGCCGTCGTCGCGCGAGGCCACGCGCGCCCGGGCCTGCGCGCCGGACGGTCGGCGCGCCCGAGCAGTCGTCCCCGCGCCGCAGACTGCACGCGCGGGCCCACGCGCGCCGTGAGCCCGCGCCTGGTTCCCTCGCGGCGCTTGCCTCCGGTGCGCGGCCGCCCAACGTTCCGTTGCTGCTGACGGGTGGACCGGGCGAGCCGTGCCCGCCCGCTGGCACTCACGCCGGCGGACTGCGTCGCGCTCGGACGGCCCGCAGCAGAACGCGCCGCGTTAGGTGGCGCGACGCACCCCAAGAGAGCACGACGGGAAGGGGGCGGCTCCGCGTCGGGACATCGAGCCTCGCGCCGGCCTCGCTCGGCGAGGACGAGACGGCGCGCCGGCCCACGTGCGCCGCGAGCCGGTGCGCCGCCCGGACCGGTATCGCGACCGGCATCAGGTGGTGCGCCGGGCGCGGCTCCCAGCGCGAGCCGGCGTCCGCGTGGGGCGCGCCAGACGCGAGGCGCCGCGAGCTCGCGCACTCCTTCCGCGCCGAAGCCGTGGGACGTCGTGTCGCCACCTAACGATGCGTTGCAGCCGACGTGGCCCGCCACGCATCATTGATCCTCCGGCTCGGCGGCAACGCGCGCCTCGCCCCTCGTGTGCGCGCTCGGCAGCGGCCACGCAGCTGAACTTGGGCGTTAGGGCGTCACGAGCATCCGCGCCACGCACGCTACTGTCCCCCGCCGATGAGCCGCCGTCTCGCCGGAGTCTCGCTCGCCGCGCTTGTGGTGGCCCTCGTGTGCAGCGTGCGGGCACAGCGTGAGTGCGTGGACCGGGTGCGCGTCCAGGCGGAGGCGCCCGCCGCCGCCAGCTTCACGTGGCGCGCTCGCTGTCGGGTCACACAGTTGACGGTGTGGCGCGATACCGCGGTGGTCTGGCGCATCGAGGGGCGGCTCCGCTCGCCGATCCACTACGGAATCCTCCCGCCCGGGGCTCGCGGGGCAGCGGGACCGCGGGAGGCACTCCGGCCCGGCGTGGCGTACTACCTGGATCTGGAGTACGACGATCCCGCGGCGATGACCGGGACCGGGATCTCTCAAGAGTTCCGGATTGCCCCGTGACCCGGGCCGCGGTGGCGCGCCCTAACGTGGCGTTGCAGCTGACGTGGGGTGTGCGGACTTGCCTCGGCTACGCCTCGGCGTGATGGTGTCCACACGCAGCTGAACTTGGGCGTTAGGTGGCCACCCCGCTCCACAGCGATGCTGAGCCCCGACACGCTGCTCGCGATGATCGCGGAGTTCGAGCGCCTCGGCGTCCCGTCACATGACGGCGGACGCCTGTGGACGTTTGACAGCGCCGAGCTGCCGGATGCCGAGCTGCTCGCCCGCCTGCGCCGGCTCCCCGACGGTGCCGGCCCCTACCTAACGTGGCGTTGCAGCTGACAAGGCGTGCGCAGCATCAGGTTCCCCCCGGCTCGGCTACGGTGCTCGCCTCGGCTCTCGTGCGCGCGCTCGGCTAAAATCCTTGCAGCTGAACTTGGGCGTTAGCTCGCAACACGCTCTACACCTCCGCACCGCCCGCGTCCGTCCGTGCCGCCGTCCGCGCTCCTCACGCTGGCCGTTCTCCCCGCACTCGCGGGCGTCGTGTTCCTCGGGCACAGCGTCGCGCGCTGGCGCCGCTGGCGGCCGGAGCCCCACTGGCGCGCCGCCACAGGGCGCGTCCTCACACCGGTGCGCCTGAGTGGGCTCACGGCGTCGTCCATTGGTGGGCACGCGACGACGTACGCGGTGACGCGGCTTGCTTACGAGTACGATGTGGGTGGCCTCACCTACACGGCGTACCTGGAGCAGGTGCCCGCGCGGCCGGTGCGGGTGCCGGGCCGGGGACGCCGCGCAGGTGGGCCCCTACGCGTCGGCGGCACGCTGCCGGTGCGCTATGACCCCGCCGATCCCACGCGCGTCGTGCCCGACGAGCATCTGGAGTGGGGCGCTCTCGCGAGCCTCACGGCCGGGGCCCTCGCCCTTGCGCTCGCGGCGTGGCTTGTGGCCGGTGCCCTGCGCGCGGCGTGAGTCCCTGGGTCGCCGCCGGTGCGCCTGCGAGCTAACGTGGCGTTGCAGCTGACGTAGGAGCGGCGGACTGCCTCGCCTGCGGCTCGGCTACTGGTAAGTTCCTACGCAGCTGAACTTGGGCGTTAGGTAGCCACCACCATCCGCGCGCCGTGACGCACCCGCACTCTCCCGCCGAACGGTTCGCCCACGCCATCGCCGAGCGCCTGGACGCCGTTGTGCCGCGCCCGGTCCGTGTGCGGGCCGACGGCACCGACGTGGCGGTGTACGTCGGCGACGCGTGGTGGGGTAGCTCGCTGACCGGCGACCTCCTCGCGCAAACCGACGATGAAGCCGAGGCGGGCGAGGCGTGGCCGCTGGCAGAGCGGGTCGAGACGGCGGCCCTTGGGGTCCTGAGCAGTGTCCAGGACACGGTGGCCGAGTCGTCGCGCGAGCCGTGGCCGCGGCTACCGACGGGGGCGATGGCCCTCCCAGCCGCCCGCGTGCAGGCGGGCGAGGTGCGGCTCTGGTGTGGTCCGGACGAGGCGACCGCGGTCCTGACCCTTCCACCACTCATGCTGCGCGACTTCGGCGATCCGGCTACCTAACGTGGCGTTGCAGCTGACGGTTGGGCAGCGGACTGGCCTCGGCTGCGCCTCGGCTTAGGTTGGGTCCACCCGCAGCTGAACTTAGGCGTTAGGCCGCGACACACATTCCCTCCGAGATGGACGTCGAAACCCCGGCGTGGTCGTTCTGGATGCTGCGCGCCGCAGCTGCCCTCGCCGGAGTCGCGCTCGTGCGCAGCGGGATTCACGGGCTGCGTGGCCGCCCGCTCGGCATCGCGAACACTCCCAGTGGGACGGTCACGCCGGCCACCGGCTGCGCCGCGCGATTCTGGGGCGCGTTCACGCTGTTCTGCGCCTTCGTCTGCCTCGCGTTCGCCGCAGGCGGTTTCACCGAGTAGCTGCCTACCGCATCGGGAGGTAGGTGTGCGACGCGCCGGCCTAACGTGGCGTTGCAGCAGACGTGGGCGCAAAGGTGGGCCTCGGCTGCGCCTCGGCTGTTATCAGGTGCCCACGCAGCTGAACTTGGGCGTTGGGCGGTCACACGCATCGGCTTCATGCAGTCCTCCCGTCTCCCTCTCGGCATCTCCGCGCTCGCCGCGCTCCTCGCGAGCGCGTGCAGCGACACGTGCCTCACACCCGGTTATCCGGCGGTCCGCCTCAGCGTACGCGACGCAGCCACTGGAGCCCCAGTGCTCCTGGAGCAGGCGACGCTGTCGTACGTGACGGACGGTGGCGAGCGCCCGACACGCTTGGGCCGCGAGGCCGGCGTCGCCCCCAGTGCCGGCGAGGCGACGGTCTGCTGCGTTCCACGTCCCGTGCAGCTGCGGCTGACGGTGCCGGGATATGCCGTGTGGGACAGTACGGTGAGCTACCGCACGCGCGGGCGCTGCGAGGTGCCGATCCCGACACGCGTCGCCGTCCGTCTCCGCCGGCTCGCAACCGCGACGGTCACACGCTGACGCCAGGCTGCCCAACGTGGCGTTGCAGCTGACGTACGGGCTGCGGTGTTGCCTCGGCTCCGCCTCGGCTTTGATTGCCTCCGTACGCAGCTGAACTTGAGCGTTAGGCGTCCACAGACTCTATCGGCGTGCGACGTCGACTCGCTCTCGGCTACTTCGTCCTCCAGGCCCTCGCCGTCGCCGTGTGGTGGGCGCTGCTCGCGGCGCGGCCCGACACGTGGGCCCTGTTCGCCATCCACGGGGCGCCGGCGGCCGCGCTCGGGGCGTTCGCCCCTGGCGACTTGGGCCTCGTCGCGCTCGGCTCGGCGCTGGCCGCGCTCCGCGGCGGGCGCGGGTGGGGCCGTGACCTGGCGTGGGTCGTGGCCGGCGCGATGACCTACGCGGCGGCGTACACCGCGACCACCGCGCTGACCGGCGCAAGCGGCGCCCTCGGCGCGCTACTCATGCTCCCCGCCGCGGCCGCGAGTCTTCTGGCCGCGCGCGCCCTCTCCGCCACGCGTGACGACGGTCTTCCGGCCGGCCCCGCCGCGTAGTCACGGCGCCAACTTGCTCTGGACAGCCGCGCAGAGCGTCGCCGTGTGGGGGCTGGCGCTCGTCGCCGGGCCGGCTGCCCTGACGGCGCTCGAGCGGCAGCTCGCGCTCCCGGGCTTCGCGGTCCCGGGGCAGGGCGTCGCCGCGCTGCTCCTCTTCGGCGCGGCCAGCGCGCTCAACCTCGCGAGCGGCGCAGCGCTCGCGGTGCGCGGGCGCGGGACGCCGCTGCCGACCGCGTGCCCGCGGGCGCTGGTGGTCGCCGGTCCGTACCGATACGTTCGCAACCCGATGGCCGTCGCGGGCATCGGGCAGGCCGTCGCGCTCGCGGTCGGTCTGGGGTCGTGGCTGGTGCTCGCGTACGCGATGAGCGGCGCGCTCCTCTGGCACCTCGCCGTCCGGCCCGCGGAGGAGCGCGACTTGGCGGCGCGGTTCGGGCGCCCCTATGCCGCGTACCGCGACGCGGTGCCGCTCTGGTGGCCCCGCCGGCGGCCATATCGACCCACGGACGCCTAACGAATCGTTGCAGCTGCCGAGGGCGCGCTGCGTCCCTCGCGGCAGCGTAGCTCCAACCCTGCGCCCTCGCAGCTGAACTTGGGCGTTAGCTGGCAACATGCATCTCTGGTATTCACAGTGACTCCGACCTCCCCATCGGACGCGTGGACACCCCCGGCCGGCTCCCCGCAGGCACGGGCCCTGGCGTATGTGGCCGCGCGGAGCGTCGGCCCGCCAGTCGATCCGTCGCTCCGCGTCACCCTGCAGTTTCACCCCGACCGCCTCTACGGCGGCACGCCGATCCTTCGGGCCTTGGCGTCCGCCGGCGTGTACCGCTCGCAGTTCGAGACCGGCACGAGCAACGGCGGGCTCACCGCGCACCCCGGTGGCGACCGGTGGAACTGGGAGAGCCGCCTCTTCGGCGCCGCGTACGACGAGGCGTCGCCAGCCGAGCGGCCGAAGTATGGCGCACTCAACTTCCGCCGGCGCGCGACTGGCGGCGCGCCGCGGTTCGGCTCTGCCCACTTCCGCCTCAGGCCCGAAGTGCTCCTGCGCACCACGTTCTGCTATCCGGATAGCGCGTACGAGCCGGAGGATTTCGGCGTGGCAGATCGCATGGGCCTCATCCCACTGGCGGAGCACGACTGCCGACGCGACCCCCTCGACTGGAGCATCGAGGCGCACGTGCACGGCCCCGTACGGCTTGCGCTCGACGTCGAGGCGCTGGTGCTTGACCCCTGCTATCGAGACACGGACACCGAGGTCTCGGCGCGTGCGCTGCCGTGTCCAATCGAATGGCATCCCGGGTTCCGGCTCTCGCTACAGGAGCTGCGACGCTACCCGGAGTACCGGGGGGCCGAGTACGTCGCCCTCGGTGTCGCGCTGGCGCAGGATGGAGCGCTCACGCCGGCGGTAATCGGTGCGGCGGCGCGGGCGGGGCACCATGATCCGCAGCACTTGAAGAAGGTCTGGCACTACGTCGCGCGCTTCGGCGACCTATCCACCCCTGAAGAGGGGCCTCCCTGAACCCGCACCGTCAGGCTCGTCGCTCAGGTCGCGGCACGCTGCCAGCTAACGAGTCGTTGCAGCTGACGGAGCGGGGCAGCGATCGTCGTGGCGTCCCGAGCTCCGTGCTGCTCGCTCCGCAGCTGAACTTGGGCGTTATCCAACACACCTCGCCTCCACTCGTGCGCCGACTCGGCATCCTCGCGCTGCTCCTCGCCGGTGCCTGCGGGCGCGCCTCCCGAGAACTGGGCCCCGGGGAATGGACACTGACGATGCAGACCACCGCGCCCGGCTCGCGCTATGCCACTCCACCGGCAGACTCCTTTCGCGCTGCTCTCCGGCTGTCGCCCGCGTTCGAGGCGGCAGAGATCAGCCGTTGGGGCGCAGGCACTCGCGCCGGCAGGCTTGAACCGGGGCTCGACGCCTTCTTCTCTCTCCCACCGAGCGCCGTAGACACGGCCGCTGCTCTCGCTCGCGGCTATGACTCCGTCGCGTACCAGGTAGCCGGGGATTCCGTCCATCTCGTCGTCCGACCCGCGGTGGGCCACGGAGGGCTGGTGCTTGCGGGCCGTTGGACGAACGAGGGAGCCAGTGGAACTTGGTACCACGAGCTGCCGGGCGGTGCGTCCGGCACCTTCGTGCTACGACCGTGACCGACGGCGATTACGGCTTCGCCCCCGCGTGTTGGCTAACGTGGCGTTGCAGCAGACGGGCGAGCTGCGGAAGCCTCGCTGCGATCGGCGGTGGTATCGTTCGCCCGCAGCTGAACTTGGGCGTTAGGTGGCCCGGAATGTCGCGAACCCGATGAACACTCGTACGCTGACGCGGCTGTGTCTCGCGGCCTACGTCGCCGGGGCGGCGGCCGTCGTCTGGATCTCGCGCCAGCCGGAGACCTACTACTTCGCGACGGCCGCCGGGCGCGCGGCGTGGGAGTGGGCCTGGCCGCCCGTGGCGTTTGTCTGCTTGCTCATGGCGATGGAGGCGCTGCTGGTCTGGGCGATCCTCGTGAGCCGCGGGGGCTGGCCGCTCTGCAAGCGCGCGCTCGCCGGAGCCGCCGGGCTGGTGCCCTGGACCGGGCTGTCGGCCATCTTCGTCATCCACGGCGCGGGCTACCTCGGGTGGCACGTGCTGTGGCTGTGCGCCCTGGTCGGCCTCCTGCTGCTCTGCGCCTTGGGCTCGCTCGGGCGGGCCGCCGCCGACTGGCTGCGCGGAGCGACGCGCGGGCGGGGCTCGGGTCGTGCCGAGGCGGCCACCTAACGAGACGTTGCAGCTGACCGGCCGTGGGGAGCATCAGGTTGTGCGCTCGCCGATCCCATCGCACAATCGAGCACGTCACACCCGCCGGCTCGGGGCCGGCAGCAGAACTTGGGCGTTAGCGAGCAACTACCAATGTCGTACGTCGAGCAGCTAACTCCTGAGGAACGCGACCTGGTCCGTCGCTGTCTGGCGCACGTCATAGGGACGCCCGAGCTAGACCATGACTTCCAGACTCGGACGGGAGTGTCACGCGCCGAGACCGCCGAGGTGCTCATGCGCTGGCGGGAGGTTGACGACCATGATGAGGACGGGCCCGCGTGCCTCGCGATCAACAACGCCCTGAACGAAGTAGCTAACGGGCTGTCGCTGGCGCCGGGAGACTGGCATCGCCTCGGCGCGGAGCGCGCCGAGGTCGCGTCGGTACTCGCCCGGTACGCCACAGTGCGGGGCTGGCGGTCAACGGGCATTCGGTGGTGGGAGTCGCGGAGGCCGCCGTTGGGCCTCAGGTCCGAGTGGGCGAGCTTCGGCGACCTGCTCGCTAACGTGGCGTTGCAGCAGACGTGGGAGCTAAGGAGCGCCTCGCTGCGCTCGGCTCCCGGCGGGTTCCCACGCAGCTGAACTTGGGCGTTAGACAACAACGAGGCTCCATGCTCGACGCACGCGTCCGAACTGCGCTCATGGAGTACCTGCGGGGGCGCCGCGATCTCGAATCGGCGGCCCAGCTTCTCGCGCAGGTGCGCCGGGAGACCGGCTGCTTGGAGCTGCACGCGTCGGCGTCGGCTGGTCCGGCGGAACGCGCGCTCCTGGCGCGGTTCGCGGAGTTGGTCGCCGAGGACGCCGGCGCGGGGACCGGCGGCGGCGCCGCTGTTGTCTAACGTGGCGTTGCAGCAGACGTGGGCGCTGCGGTATGCCTCGGCTGCGCCTCGGCGTTGATTTCCCGCCCACGCAGCTGAACTTGGGCGTTAGACCTCCACAGCTTCCCCGATTCGCAGCCAGATGGGCTCCTCGCTCGGCGACCTCCAAGCGCGGCTCGACGACTTCCTCGCCGGAGCGCCGTTCTGGCCCTTCTGGAACGGGTTCATGGAGCACGTGGAGCAGTTCGAGC
>JAESGR010000994.1_pt1 | contig 11989 bp, 12 predicted proteins | sample 9269771 | NCBI WGS metagenome assembly JAESGR01 (sample SAMN15739572, study PRJNA653492) | algae metagenome | isolation source: Chroococcus sp. CMT-3BRIN-NPC107 and co-occurring heterotrophs from well... | place: USA: Clark Mountains Wilderness, California | collected 2010-04-18
GGACGATGCAGCAAGCACCGATGCCGACCTCACCCAGCGCCCATGAGCACCATCATGGCGATGCGGAGACGCCAGCCCCCGCTTCACCCGCCACGCTGCCACCGCCGATCGGCCTGAACCGCGCCGTGCAGATCTTCAGCAGCATGGGCCTGGCACCAGGCTATGCCGTCGACCTGCCGAGCATGCCGGACGGCGTCTACACCGGCTCGGCCTACCCGGACGATCTCGACTTCGAGCGGGTGATCCACCTGGACCAGTACACCGGCAAGCCGATCATCGATGTCGGCTTTCACGACTACGGCCTGGGCGGCAAGGCGATCGAGTGGGGCGTCAACGTGCACATGGGTCAGGAATTCGGGCTGGCCAACAAGATCGTCATGGCCGCCGTCTGCGTCGCCATCGTGCTGATGGCCATATCCGCGGCCGTCATGTGGTGGAAGCGCCGTCCATCCGGCAGCATGGGTGTTCCTGCCTGGCCGCAGGACAGGCGCGTCGCCATCGGCGTTACCGCGCTCGTACTGACCCTCGGTGCGCTCTTCCCACTGACCGGGCTCTCGATCCTGGTCATGCTGGCGATCGACCTGATCATCACACAGGCTGCGCGGCGGCCAGCTTCGGTGACATGAGCAGTACTGCCATGGCTGGCCTCTATGGCCAAACCCACGGCAGCTAGGTTCAGCTCTAGGGTCTGAACCCAATCAGGTTCTTGTGTATGCTGCGTGATCGGGCTCCTGTGGCGGTCACGGGTAGACGCGGGAGAGGGCGATGGCGGACCTGTTCTGGCTGACGGACGCGCAGTGGGCGGTGATCAGCCTGTTCATGCCCACGCATCAGCCAGGCGCGCGGCGGGTCGACGACCGTCGGGTGATCTCGGGCATCATCCATGTACTCAAGACCGGCTGCCGCTGGCGCGACTGCCCGGCCGACTACGGTCCGCCCACGACGGTCTACAATCGTTACCACAGGTGGTCCCGTCGGGGCTTTTGGCGGGCGATGCTCGCCGCCCTGGCCGAGGCGGGCTGGATTGCCGAGACGGCGGCGCTCGACAGCACCTACGTCAAGGTTCACCGTTCGGCGCATGGCGGCAAAGGGGGGCACGGACGCAGGCAATCGGCCCGTCGCGTGGTGGGCGGACCACGAAGATCCACCTCCTTGTCGACGTCCTTGGCCGACCCGCCGTCGCCCACCTTACGCCCGGCAACGCCAGCGACGTGAGGACCGCGCCCGACGTGCTCGCCGCGGCGCCAGGCCGCCTGAAGCGGCTCATCGCGGATCGGGGCTACGACGCAAACCGCCTGCGCCGAGATCTGCGCGAGGCCGGCACCATCCCGATCATTCCCGGCGCCCGCGCCCGCAAGCGACCCGTCAGGCATGACAAGCGGCGCTACAAGGACCGCTGGCGCGTCGAAGCAGCCATCTGCCGCCTTAAGGACTTTCGCCGCGTGGCAACCCGCTACGACAAACTCGCTGCCAACTTCGCCTCGGCCGTCGCCCTTGCTGCCGTTATCGCATTCTGGTGCTGATTGGGTTCGGACCCTAGTGCTGCGCCACGAAGGACAATACGGCAGCATTGAATGCGTCGGGCTGTTCCCAGGACGTAGAATGTCCGGCCTCGGCTATCACCACGTAGTCGGCACTGGGAACATGGGGTTTCAGCAGGGTGAAGAGCGCCGGAGGCATATAAAGGTCTGCGTCCCCGGTCAGAAACAACGTAGGAGGGCGCAGGCGCTGCAATGTCTTCCAGTCTATGACGTTCTCCTTGGGGGCCATGGGCGGCTTTCCCTGCGCGGCCATTTTTTCCAGTTCGACCCACCGCTCCGTACCGCGCGGGTTCAAGGCTCGATAGGACGGTCCAAGCTCCTTGATGTCGGACGGCAGAGCCATGAATTCTGGGGTGAGCAGCCGCTTGGTTACCTCGGTGAACTCAGGGTCATCGATCCCTCCCAGGCTAGACGCCATCACGAGACTTCTCACCCGCTCAGGATGGCTCAAGGCAAAATCCAGGGCGGTAAAGCCGCCAACCGCCGTTCCAACTAGATGAAATGGGGACAGCTTCAGTTGCTGAGCCAACAGCAACAAGTCCGCCGCTCCAGATATCGGCTTGTTGGGCTCCTGCACTGTTGAGCGATAGTGGCCCCGCCGTGAGTAGGTGATGACACGATATCCCGCCTTGCTGAAACTAGACTGCTGGTAACGCCACGATGCGGCGCTTCCGGTGGAGGCATGCAGCAGCACGATCGGCACACCGGTGCCGCCACTATCCTGATACCACAACTTTGCCCCATCGACATCGACCCAGCCCTCTGCCGCTGGTGTGAATGCCGGCTCATCCAGCCAACTGGTTTGTGCCGCAGAGAACCGCCTGTAACCCTGATCATGGGCCTCGGCGGGCTCAGACCCAAGCAGCTCCACCGGCAAGCTCGCCATCGCCGTTGCGGAGACAAAAACGCTTCTGCGGCTGAGAGCGGGGCCGTTCATCGTATTCTCCAGCTGCTACTACGGTTGCCCCGAAGGCTTCAATCTGATCGTTCGTGCACCATCCTCTTGAGGGTGCTCCGAACGTCCCCCACCCAAGCGGCGAGATGTCGGGGGTCCTCATCTTATGAACACGCTGCGATCGTCGACGAGCCGCTGAAAGGAGCGGCTCAGCAGGACGATCTTTTTGTCCCCAGGCAGAACTCGTCGGCGGCGCCGGTCAGGTCCCCGCAAGGACCATTGTGGCGCGTAGCGAGCCATCGGGCTTTGCGGACACTTTGAGGATGTCCTGCGTGCCGAAGATACCACTCTGGGCCCGAACCACATCGTTCTCGTTGGTATAGATAGAAACCCCACGAGACTTGTAATATTCGTGCGTCGATTGGATCGTGTTGGACAGTGCCTGCGGGAAGTATAGCTGCGTAGTCATCATCGTCTTGTCGCTCAGGAAAGCGCGGACGTGAATGTGCGCAGCTCTCGGCGTATACCACCCAGGAACGATCGTCTGAAACGTTACCTTTCCGTCCGCGTCGGTAGTTTGAGCTCCACGCAGCCAGCGTTCCGTATCCTTCTCTTGCACATGACCCAGCTCATTCACCGTATCGAGATCGGGAAGCTTGTTCGGATCATTAAAAAGGTAGCCGCTATACTCTCCTTGAGCATTGCAATGCCATATGGAGACAACCGCTCCCTTGACTGGCCGACAGCTGGCATTCGCATTGGCGACGTGCAGTTCAAGTTCCAGCGGAACGCCAGGCTGGTTTTCGCGGATGTCGGAGCGGATGATCCTCTGGTCGATAAAGTAAGGACCTTCCACAGTTGCCGTACTAATGCGGCACTGGGGCAATCCCCCAAGGAAATCACCAACTTCAGCGGCGTCCTTGACGTTGCCTGGCGTAAAGGTTCTTTGAGTCTGACCTAAGGCGGGCGACAGCAAGCTGCTCACGGACGTCAGGGACCCTGCGGCTAAGATAGAAAGCGCGATCCGTCGCTTTATTACGAACTCGTTTGGTGCCTCTTCTTGCTCTTCGACATCAGCGTCATTGTTCAGCTCCATCATAACTGCATCTTTCTCTAATGGGTTGGCGGACCTTGTCGCTTTCAACATCTCTCGAAACGCGTCAGCCGGCACCCGAGGAGAACCCCGAAGCCCTGTGGCGTTCGAGCCAAAGGCGCCACACAGGACAACGCCAGTCACGATCATTGGATCCTGCTGCCCCTGCAGGACGGTAACTTGCGCAACGAAGGCGCCTGCATCGATCAAGAGCAACAGCAGTGTGCCCAGGCCGGCTGGGCGCTTTGATGCTTTAGCCCTCGCTCGAAGCTAGCCGGAGGGCGCCGCGTTGGCTGATTGGGTTTAGACCCTAGGCATCAATAGGGCGTACCTACAGGCGACATAAATATGAGACAGATGAAGCGTCTCGCATGGATTGTTCCCGATCTTCCGGGACAGTGCCTGTAGCAGGTCTACATCCTAGCAGGACACGGCCCCTCCCCTGCCCATCCACGGCCATGCGCGCCAGCATGCCGTATCAAACTCAAGGTCCTGCTCGACCTCCTCCAGCCGGTTGACACGCTGGTGGCCGCCTTGATGGATCAACGGGCGAGGTCCATCATCAAGAGCGATACGCCAACTTGCCGCCGGATGCTTGGCCAACATCGTTGCCGCCCGCCTGCAGCCCGTACTTCAGATTGAGATCCCGGCCCTGCGCCTGAAACACCTGCAGGCCAAGATGCAGGCCGGCAAGCGTATCCGCATGGCCGTCCTGCTCTCGAGCGTGTCCGCCTCTGCTTGGGTACCCCGCAACCAAGCGTCGAACGTCCATGCATCGTCGGACAGGAAGCGCACGCAGAGCGTCGCATGATGGCGTGCCATGAGCGCCTCACCGCAGCAACGCTTGACTACCGACATGACGCTCTTGACCTTCCAGCGCTGGCGGTAGGCGGTGCGGTCTGCGGGTCACCCGACTTGCCCAGCCGCCTGACCATCTCCTGCCGGTACGGTGTGGTGGCGACCGCGGTGGCGGAGCGATGCTTCTTGGCCACAGATCAGGCTGTCAACGCCGAGTTCTTCCCGGCAGAAGCGGTGGTTGGCTTCGCTGTCATAGCCGGCGTCAGTAATCAGCTGGCCATAGGGCATAGCGGCAGCCGCCTTGGATGCGAGTGGAACCAAATCGCTGAAGTCGCCACGGGGTCCTGGCCTGACCACTCGCTGCGCCAAGATTAACTGCGGCTCGACCCGATGTGCTAGTGCCCACTTCAACCATCCGCGCTCACTGCAGTGGCGCTCAAGCACGCCATGCGAAGTATCGGGAGGTGTGGGACGACCACAACCCGGTGGAGGCGACGGCGACCTGGCTTGCACGTTTGCCTGAGCAGTTCGTCCGTCGGACCGTCTCCCGCAGCGCTGCCTCGATCTGTTCGGATGACAGATGGTGGCGGGCGAACCACCACAGGCTGGAATGGTCCGGCACGAGCCAAGAGGCCAAGCAGCCGGCATCTGTCGGGTCCGCTTCATCATGCATCCCGGCAACACCATGTTGCCGCCGGCAGGCGAGGCCAGGCTAACATGGCGCTGCCGGATCAGCCTCGGGGACTTTCTGAAATCATCGGCCTCCCGTCGCCTCGGATCCTTGCGGGATTGGCTCTTGGCAAGATCTCGGCGGCAATTCGCCGGTGTTGCTGACGCGACCGACTGCGACCACCCTTGTCCCCAGAAGGGCGGACATCCTGAACTTCCAGCCGGGGGGCTGTCATTGAAAAACGGAATGAGGGAGAGATATAGGCAAGAGAGGCTGTCTGATGAGGACATCCCTTTCTAAGCAGTATCAGAAATCTCCGTCTCTAGGTTATCTGTACTTTTGTCTCGGCGCCCGCGAGGATTCTACTGCATGACACTATGGTTTATTGTATTTATTCCATTTTTTGGGGCAATGATTATGCCCCTGCTCAGTCATTCCAGCCGCAACGTTTGCGCCGGTGTTGCAGGGATGATCACGCTTACTGCCCTTGGTCTCCTGCTCGCAGCCGCGCCGGCAGTTTTTGCAAATGAGGTGCCGCAAGGCAGGGCCGACTGGTTGCCACAGATTGGCCTGACCTTCTCGTTCTTCATTGACGGGCTTGGCCTTCTCTTTGCATCGATGATTCTCGCCATCGGTGCCCTCGTGATTCTTTATGCACGGTTCTATTTGAGCCGCGACGACTCCTTATCGCGACTCTACGCCTATCTACTCCTCTTCCAGGGAGCGATGGTCGGTGTAGCCCTTAGCGACAACATCATCCTCCTCCTGATTTTCTGGGAGCTGACGAGCCTCACATCCTTCCTGCTCATCGGGTTCTGGCAAAAGAACGCTGATGCGCGACAAGGCGCGCGTATGGCGCTGGTGATCACGGGCGGCGGTGGCCTTGCTCTGGTCGGCGGACTGCTGCTGCTCGGCCAGATAGCTGGATCCTACGAACTGACCGAAATCCTCGAGCGGGGGGACCTCGTCAAGGCGTCACCGCTCTATCTGCCTGCACTCTTCCTCGTTCTGGCAGGTGCATTCACCAAGTCAGCGCAGTTCCCGTTCCATTTCTGGTTGCCCCACGCCATGGTCGCGCCGACTCCGGTCTCGGCCTATCTTCATTCCGCCACCATGGTGAAGGCCGGGGTGTTCCTGCTGGCGCGCCTTTGGCCGGTCCTCGCAGGAACCGATGCCTGGTTCATGATCGTGGCACCGGTGGGCCTCGCTACCATGGTGATCGCGGCCTGGATCGCCATCTTCAAGGATGATCTGAAGGGCCTGCTCGCCTTCTCCACCGTCAGCCATCTCGGCTTCATGACCATGCTGCTGGGCATGGGTACGCCAATGGCTGCGGTGGCAGCGATGTTCCACGTCATCAATCATGCGACCTTCAAGGCCGCCTTGTTCATGAGTGTCGGTATCATCGACCACGAGGCGGGCACCCGGGACATCCGTCGGTTGGGCGGCCTGCTCGGGCTCATGCCGATCACCGCCACGCTGTCGCTCCTGGCCGCCGCCTCCATGGCAGGCGTGCCCCTTTTCAATGGATTCCTGTCCAAGGAGATGATGCTCGAGCAGGCCGCTCATTTCAGCGAAGTGGGCATCCACCTTCTGTTCCCGGTGATGGCGACGCTTGGGGCGCTGTTCTCGGCTGCCTACTCCGCACGCTTTGCCGTCGGCACTTTCCTTGGCCAAAGGCGTCGGGATTATCCCCATTCTCCGCATGATCCCACGGCAGGCATGTGGCTGCCCGTGGTGGTGCTCGTGGTTCCGATCATCGTCATCGGGCTGGTACCCGAAGTGGCGGGCCCGCTTGTCGCGCTCAGCGCCGGCGCCGTGGTCGGCGGCCCGCTGCCGGACTATCATCTGGCTCTCTGGCATGGCGTCACGCCCGCGCTATTCATGAGCATCATTGCCCTGGTCGGAGGCGTGCTGCTGTTCCTCGCATACCCCCGGATGAACGCGCTGCGCCTAGCCATCCCTCGTCCCGACGCCAGGATCATCTTCGAGGCCTTGGTGGACAGATTGGTCCTGACCGCGCGCTATCTGCTGGCCCACCTGCAAGACGGGGTGCTGGGGCGTTACCTGTTCGTGATGACCTTGGCGATCGGTGCATTCGGTGCCTACGGGTTCCTGAGCATGCAGCACGGCCCCGGAGCGCGGCCACTGCAGCCGGCGACGGTGCCGGCTGCAGTGGCATGGGCGGTACTGGCTGCGGCCACCGTTGCAGTGGCTCTGAAACATTCAGACCGGCTGTTCGCCCTGATCCTCACCAGCGTCATCGGCCTCATCGTGGCGCTCGCTTTCGTGCAGTTCTCCGCACCGGACCTTGCATTGACCCAGATCGCGGTGGATGTCGTCACGACGATCCTGCTGCTGCTGGCCCTCAATCTCCTCCCGAAGACGACACCACCGGAAACGCGCAAGCTGGTCTGCTGGCGGGATGCCGGGCTTGCAGCGCTGGTAGGGGTGGGCATCGCTGGCTTGGCTTATGCCGTGATGACGCGCGACGTGGCCAGCATCTCCGGATACTTCATCGAACAGGCGAAGCCAGGAGGCGGAGGCACGAACGTGGTCAACGTCATCCTGGTCGACTTTCGTGGTTTCGATACCTTTGCCGAGATCATCGTGCTGGGCATTGCAGCGGTCAGTATCTTCGCTTTGCTGGATCTGGCGTTCAAGGGAGCTGCCGCCCGGCGCCTGCGGGCCTTTCGGCTCGAGGAGGAATCGAAGGACGCTCATCCCCTCCTTCTGGTCGTGGCAACCCGGGTCCTCCTGCCACTGTCCCTGACAGCAGGCGTGTTCTTCTTCTTGCGTGGCCACAACCAGCCCGGCGGCGGCTTCGTTGCCGGCCTCGTCGTCGCTATCGCGCTCATCATGCAATACATCGCAAGCGGTTATGTCTGGGCGAGCAAACGTGCCCGGGTCGATGCGCAAGCCTTGATCGGAGCTGGTGTCGGCATTGCCGGTCTGACCGGCGCGGCCGCCTGGGCCTTGGGCTATCCCTTCCTCACCAGTACGTTCGGTTACTTCACCCTGCCGCTCGTGGGTGAATTCGAGCTCGCTTCAGCGATGATGTTCGATCTGGGCGTCTTCCTCACGGTCGTAGGCGTCATGGTTCTCTCGCTGGCGCAACTTTCGCGGGTGTCGCAGCGGGTAGATCCGTCGGCGGACGTCGGGACGCCCATGGACATCGTGCTCACGCCACCTCCCAAAACGGCGGACAGCACTGTCTCGCAAGGGGAAGATTGAGATGGAACTTCTGGTCGCAAGTGCCATCGGCTTCATGACCGCCGCCAGCGTCTACCTGGTGCTGCGCGGCCATACCTTCGCGGTCATCATCGGCCTGACGCTCCTGTCATACGCCGTGAACGTCTTCTTGTTTGCCATGGGAAGGCTCACCATCGACCAGTCGCCGATCATCGTGCCCCATGCAGTCGGCTATACCGATCCCCTGCCCCAGGCACTGGTCCTGACCGCCATCGTCATCTCCTTCGGCATGACGGCGCTGATTGTCGTCCTGGCGCTGCGCGGCTTCCTGGAGACTGGTTCCGATCGCACCGATCTCGATGCCACTCAAGTGCAGGACAGCAGCAGCATCGAGGAGGGCCAAGCGCGCCCTCATGCCCAGTCATGAACCACTGGATCATCGTTCCGGCCATCCTGCCGGCCCTGGTAGCTGCATTCCTGATCCTCACCTTGCGGCATCATCTCGTTCGGCAGCGGATCGTTTCAGTCACCGCCACCTTGCTACTGTTGGCGGTAGCCGCCGGCCTGTTCGCCATGGCGATTCAGGGCGAGCCCGTGGCGTATCGCTTGGGTGACTGGCCGGCACCCTATGGGATCGTGCTGGTACTCGACCGACTATCCGCGACGATGCTGTTGCTGACCGCCGTCCTTGCACTGGTGGTCGTCATCTTCGTCATCGATCGCTGGGATACTCGTGGCCGGTACTTCCATATCCTTTTCCAGTTCCAGCTGCTCGGCATCAACGGCGCCTTCCTTACCGGCGATCTGTTCAATCTCTTCGTCTTCTTCGAGGTGATGCTGATCGCCTCCTATGGCCTCATGCTCCATGGAGGCGGCGCTGCGAGGCTGAAGGCCGGCTTTCAGTACGTGGCCATCAACCTGGTCGCTTCAGCGCTCTTTCTCATCGCAGTGGGCCTGATCTACGCCGTCACCGGCACGCTGAACCTCGCAGACCTGGCGCTGAAGGTGCCTGAGGTCGCACCATCCGGCCAGGCGATCCTGAAGACCGGCGCGCTGCTGCTCTTCTTGGTTTTCGCCATCAAGGCCGCTCTGGTGCCGCTGCATTGGTGGCTGCCGGCCACCTATTCGACGACCTCCGCGCCCGCGGCCGCCTTGTTCATGATCATGACGAAGGTCGGCGCCTATGCCATTCTTCGTGTCTTTGGATTGGTCTTCGGTGCGGATGCAGGGCCCCTGGCGATGGCGGCAGCGCCCATTCTCCTGCCAGCCGCGCTCGTCACGCTCCTGGCCGGCAGCATCGGGCTGGTCGGCAGCCGCACCTTGAGCGAACTGGCTGCCTACGCCGTGATCGCGTCCATGGGCACGCTGCTGATCGCTGTGGGACTGTTCGACCAAGCTGGCGTGACGGCAGCGCTCTACTATCTCGTCCACAGCACGCTGGCAGGAGCAGCCTTGTTCCTCCTTGCTGGCCTGATCGCCGAGCGGCGCGGGCAATCCAGCGACCAACTGGTGCCGGCCCCGGCAATTACAGGGGAAACCCTATTGAGCAGCATGTTCTTTGCCGCCGCGGTCGCGATGGTAGGACTACCGCCCCTGGCGGGCTTTCTCGGCAAGGTCATGATCCTGCAGGCTGTCGCCGCTTCTTCCTGGTGGCCGGCCGTCTGGGCGGTCATCCTCGGTACGAGCCTGCTCATGACACTGGGCTTCGCGCGGGCCGGGTCCACCTTGTTCTGGGCAAGCGAACCAGCGAGGATTGGCCAAAAACCCGTGTCGCCGGCTCGCTTGCCGACTGCGGCGGTGGCACTGCTTTTGTTCCTTGCCGCTGCCTGGACTGTGGGTGCCGGGCCACTGGCGCGGATCCTGTCAGCGACTGCAACACAGGCGCTCGATCGCATCGTCTACATCACAGCGGTGCTCGGGCCGGACGCTGCCATGGCCGGACGATGACCATGCTGGATCGGTTCCTTCCGCACCCCCTCCTCACGTTCCTGATCCTGATCGTCTGGGTATTCCTGCTCAATGACGTGTCGGCCGGAGCCGTCATTCTTGGGCTGATCCTGGGCCTGATCATCCCGATCGTCACCAGCGCCTACTGGCCCGGCCGTGCCAGCCTGAAGGCGCCCTTGCTGATCAGCGAGTACCTGCTGATCGTAGGTTGGGATATCCTCGTCTCCAACTTTCAGGTGGCTTACCTGATCCTGTTTCGGAAAGCCGCCGGCCTTCGTTCGCGCTACGTCACGGTTCCGATCGATCTGACCTCGCCCGAGGCCATCGCCGTGTTGGCTGGCACCATCACCCTTACTCCTGGGACGGTGACAGCCGACCTGAGCGCGGACGGCAAGGCATTGCTGGTTCATTGCCTGGAAACCGATGACCCGGACGGCACGGTCGCCAACATCAAGAACCGCTATGAGCGCCGGCTGAAAAGGATGTTCGAATGATCATGACCGCATCCATCATCGCTGCGAACGCCATCTGCATCGCGTTCCTCCTGGCTCTCTACCGCGTGGTTGCCGGTCCCGATGCCACCGACCGCGTGCTGGCGCTCGACACGCTGGTGATCAACGCCATCGGGCTCATCGTGCTGCTAGGCATCATCTATGGCACGACCATGTACTTTGAGGCGGCACTGCTGTTCGCGATGGTGGGCTTTGTCACCACGGTGGCGTTCTGCAAATTCCTGCTGCGTGGCAATGTGATCGAGTGAGGAGCAGGAAATGGATATGCTGATGGAGGTAATCGTCGCCGTCCTCATCCTCACCGGCGCCTTCTTTCTTCTGGTGGGATCGCTTGGCCTCGTGAAGCTGCCCGACATGATGCGCCGGCTGCATGGGCCCACCAAGGCCACGACCCTGGGCATCGGGTCATTGCTGATCGGATCAGTCATTTACTTCGGGGCATTGGTCGGAGAATTCTCGTTCCATGAGCTGCTCATCACCCTCTTCCTGTTCCTTACTGCTCCCGTGAGCGCGCAGATGCTGGCCAAAGCTCACATTCTGAGGTCCAAGACAGACAGCAGCACATTACCGCCGACGGGCCGCGCCCACGGCTGGGCAACACTGGATGACCAGAAGTAACTGCAATCTGGTGATGAACATAATACTCGAGTATTGTAAGTATCTGTAGCACACAGGCATGTGAACTTGTAAATATATATCAAGGCAATGAAGCTTTTTCCGAGCCGCTTGAAGCAACTTGGATTCTCATCGATTTGAGGATGTGGTTCAAGCCATATCGGTAGGCTCGTGCCGATCGGCCGCAGGACGCTTTGGGGTAAAAGGTGGTCCCCTAATTTCGGACAAATGGGGAAGCTCGGTTCGCCCTGAGAAGAACGGACCGATGACGGGAAAGCGGACGCGGTCGTCAGCGGAGTTCAAGGCGCTGGAGGTGCTGCGGGGTGAGCTGACGACGGCACAGGTGGCGGCCAGGCACGGCATTCATCAGATGATGGCGGGCGAGTGGAAGCGGCGGGTCGTGGAGGGCCATGGCCGGAGTATTTTCGGACAAGTCGGCTGGCCAGGAGAGCGCCAAGACGAACGAGGCGGAGGTCGAAAAGCTGCACGCCAAGATCGGCTAGCTGCTGGTGGAGCGGGCTTTTTTAGCCGAGGTGTCCGGTTGATGAGCCTGGAGCGGCGACAGGAGATGGCGAAGATGGGACCGGCGCCGATCTACCAGCGGCCGAACCAGGTCCCTCGGCGGTCTCCTGTCTGCCGTCCTTTCAGGAAGCGGATCATCCGGCTGCTGCCGGATGATGGTGCGCTGACCTTACCTACATCCCGATGCGCAGGGGCTTTCTCCTT
>JAESGR010000995.1_pt1 | contig 11971 bp, 11 predicted proteins | sample 9269771 | NCBI WGS metagenome assembly JAESGR01 (sample SAMN15739572, study PRJNA653492) | algae metagenome | isolation source: Chroococcus sp. CMT-3BRIN-NPC107 and co-occurring heterotrophs from well... | place: USA: Clark Mountains Wilderness, California | collected 2010-04-18
GGCGCCGAGCGGGCGCCAGACGTTCTCGATGGTGTTGCGGTGCCTGAAGTAGCTGGCCGCCGCATGGTCGCCGACGCCCTCGTCGTCGAACGGGGTTTCGGTCTGGTTGAAGTTCGGCGCGCGCCAGTTGCGGATCGGCGCGGTGAAGACGTCGTCGTGCTCGTTGTAGAGGTGGTGCCAGAAGGCGACGCCCAGCTCCTGCACCCGGCCGTTGGTGGTGTTGCGGATCACGAACGGGTTGTTGATCTGCGAGCCGAAGGTCACGTAGGTCGCCCGCTTCAGGATCTGGGCGATCTCCGGGTCTTTGGCGTCCGGGTGGGTGAAGGCGTTGTAGGTCACCAGCGAGCCCAGGCTGTGGGCCAGAATGACGTTGGGGCGGTGGGTGCGGATCGCCTCTAGCAGGCGGTCGCGGCTCTGCTGGCGGAAGCCGTCATCCTCCACCCAGGCGACGACGTAGCCGGCCGTCCAGCGGATCTTCTCCGAGAGGTCGCCCATCACGCCCTTGTGGCGGCGGAACACCGAGCCGATCCCACTCACCGTCAGTTTGGCCGCTGCCACGGCGGTCTCGGCGAAGGAGATGTCCACCTGCTCGAAGATGTCGTCGTAGGTGAGGAACTCGTAGTCCAGCGTCACGCCCGGGACCGGGAAGACGGAGTCGATCGCCTCAGGCCATTTGGTCTTCCAGTCGGACGCGCGGTGATCCCCGAGGCCGTGGACGCACAGCACCTTCAGCTTCTTGTTGGGCATCGCATCCTCCGCGGCAGCGGTTAGAGAAAGGTCTCCAGCTTCGTCTCGATGACCGCCTGGCACACCGTGCAGAACGGCGCTGTGACGACTCGCATCTTGCAGATGGCTGTGGGTCGGAAGACGCCGCAATGGCGGTACTTGCCACCCTCGAACACACCGACGCCGGCCGGACCCTGCGCCTGCGAGGGCTGTGAGCAGTCGCCGTTGACGTGGGCTTCGGCCTCGGGTCGCTGAGCGCCGGGGCCGCGTCGACGAACTCGTGGCTCTGAACGGTCGCGCCGGTCGCGCTATAGGCGACGGTAAGCCTAAGGGTTTTTTGTTTCTGCGCCATGGCGCTCCCCCCGAAGCGATGGGAGACAAGCTCTCACACTCGCCACGAGGTTGAACGATGCCGCCATACACCCGCCACTGTCCAGGTGAAATGCGGTGTGCCGGCTGCCCGAAATGGCTAGCCCGTCAGGCGCCCAGCAGCCTCGCCGCCCGCGGCGCGAAGTAGGTGATGATGCCGGCGCAGCCGGCGCGCTTGAAGGCGGTGAGGCTCTCCAGGATGGCGCGCTCTTCGTCCAGCCAGCCGTTCTGGGCGGCGGCCATGATCATCGCGTATTCGCCGCTGACCTGGAACGCGAAGGTCGGCATGCGGAAGGTCTCGACCAGGCGGCGGGCGATGTCGAGGTACGGCATCCCCGGCTTGACCATGACCATGTCGGCGCCTTCGGCGATGTCGAGGGCCACCTCACGCAGGGCCTCCTCGGTGTTGGCGGGGTCCATCTGATAGGTCTTCTTGTCGCCCGGATTGTCGACCGTCCCCGTGCCCAGCTTCCCGGAGCCGATCGCCTCCCGGTAGGGGCCGTAGAAGGCCGAGGCGTACTTGGCTGCGTACGACATGATCATCACGTCCTGGCGCCCTGCGCCTTCCAGCGCCTGGCGCAGCGCGCCGACCCTGCCGTCCATCATATCGGAGGGGGCCAGGATGTCCGCCCCGGCGGCGGCCTGCATCAGGCCCTGCTCGACGAGCCGCTCGATGGTGGCGTCGTTGAGGATCTTGCCGGCCTCGATGATCCCGTCGTGGCCGTGGTCGGTGAACGGGTCGAGGGCCACGTCGCACATGATCCCGACCTCGGGGGCGGCGTCCTTCATCGCCTTGACGGCGCGGGCGACGACGTTGTCCGGGTCGAACGCCAGCCGGCCGCCGGCGTCCTTCTTGGCCCCGTCGATGTGCGGAAAAACGGCGATGGCGGGGATGCCCAGCGCCCGGGCCTGACGGGCCGCCTCGGCGCAGCCGGCCACCGACAGCCGCGAGACGCCGGGCATAGAGCCCACCGGAACCTCGCCGTCGCCCTCGTGCACCACCATCGACCAGATGAAGTCGGCCGGCGTCAGCACGCTCTCGCGCACCAGGTCGCGGATCCAGGGCGCCTGGCGCAGCCGGCGCAGGCGCAGGGCGGGGTACGGGGCGAGGGGCGGCACGGTCATGGCCGGGCTGTGGCGCCGCCGGGCCCGGCTGGCAAGTGCGTTGACAGCGCGAGCGGCTCAGGGAAGGTCCGCCGCATGAGCGACGTTCGGGCCCAACGCCCTTTCAACATCTTCGACCTGTCCGGACGGGCGAGCCGGCTGGAGTTCACCATCGTGCTGGCCGCCTGGCTGGCCGTATTCCTCATCTACCGCGGCGTGGACCCGCGAGACCTGACAATCCCGATCATCGTCGGCGTCGCGGCCTCGGCGCCGCTGATCCTCACGGGCATCCGCCGCCTCCACGACCGGGACCAGTCGGGCTGGTGGATGCTGCTGAGCTTCGTGCCGCTGATCGGGGTCGTCTTCCTGGTCTTCCTCGCGGCCGGATCGCCGGACGAGCGGGTGAACCGCTTCGGCCCGCCAGCCCGGCTGCTGCCGGCCAGGGCGTAGCGGCCATGGATTTCGAGCTCTCAGAGGAGCAGCGTGCGATCCAGGAGGCCGCAAGCGCCTTCGCGGCGGCGGAGCTGGCGCCGCACTCGGCGCGGTGGGATGCGGAGAAGCACTTCCCGGTGGACGTGCTGCGCAAGGCGGCCGAGCTGGGGTTCGCTGGCATCTACACTTCGGAGGAGACGGGCGGGGCGGGGCTGTCGCGGCTCGATGCGGCGATCATCTTCGAGGCGCTGGCCTACGGCGACGTGCCGGTCACCGCCTATCTGACCATCCACAACATGGCGACCTGGATGGTCGACCGGTTCGGCTCGGCCGAGCTGCGCCGCAAGTACGTGCCGCGCCTGACGTCGATGGAGCTGATCGCCTCCTACTGCCTGACTGAGCCCGGGTCGGGGTCGGACGCGGCGGCCCTGCGCACCACCGCCCGGCGCGACGGCGAGAGCTACGTGCTGGACGGCTCCAAGGCCTTCATCTCGGGCGGGGGCGTGTCCGACATCTATGTGGTGATGGCGCGCACCGGCGAGCCGGGCGCCAAGGGCGTCTCCTGCTTCGTAGTGGAGAAGGACAGCCCCGGCCTCACGTTCGGCGCGCAGGAGCGGAAGATGGGTTGGAACGCCCAGCCGACCGCCCAGGTGAACTTCGACGGGGTGCGCGTGCCCGCCGAGAACCGGGTCGGCGCCGAGGGCGAGGGCTTCCGGTTCGCGATGATGGGGCTGGACGGCGGGCGGCTGAACATCGCCGCCTGTTCGCTCGGCGGGGCTGGCTTCGCCCTCGATACGGCCAAGACTTACATGGAGCAGCGCCAGCAGTTCGGCCGGCCGCTGAAGGACTTCCAGGCCCTGCAGTTCAAGATCGCCGACATGGCGACCGAGTTGGAGGCGGCCCGGCTGATGGTCCGGCGCGCGGCGGCGGCGCTGGATGCGCGCGACCCAGCGGCGACCAAGCTCTGCGCTATGGCCAAGCGGTTCGCCACGGACGCCGGCTTCTCCGTCGCCAACGAGGCGCTGCAGCTGCACGGCGGCTACGGCTACCTGCAGGACTACCCCCTGGAGCGCATCGTCCGCGACCTGCGCGTCCACCAGATCCTGGAAGGCACCAACGAGATCATGCGGGTGATCATCTCAAGGGAGATGTTCCGGCAGTGACTGATTTGGACCACCAAGACCATCAAGGGGCTCCGTAACCGAGACTGGTTCGCTGAGGCCGACATGAATGGTCACGGCGCTTCGCGCGGCTCTCTTGGTGGTCCTGGTGGTCTTGGTGGTCGAAACCACCCCCTAGGCGAGCGCCTGCCGCATCGCCTCCGCAGTCGCCGCGTCGGCGGGGAGGAAGGTCTCCAGCGCCAGTTCGGAGAGGGTGATGTCGACCGGGGTCCCGAAGACCGTGGTGGTGCTGAAGAAGGAGAGCACGCCGGCGTCGGTGAGCAGCTGGAAGGGCACGGCGACGCCGCCGAAGTCCTGCGGGCGGCGGTCCGGCGCGGGCGGGACGGGGTAGCGTTTCAGCTCCTCCATCAGTTCGATGAGGCCGGTGTCGGCGGTCTGGCCAATCTCCCGGCGCAGGCGCTCCAGCAGGTGGCCGCGCCACTCGGAGAGGTTGGCGGTGCGGACCGCCAGGCCTTTAGGGTGCAGGGCCACGCGCAGCACGTTGACCGGCGGCTCCAGCAGGGCCGGATCGACACCCTGCAGCATCAGGGGCACGGCCCGGTTCCCGGCCACCAGGTTCCAGCGCCGGTCTACGAGGATCGCCGGATAGGGCTCGTGACCAGCCAGGATCAGGTCCAGCGCGCGGCGGGCGGGCTCCAGGCCCGGATCGTCCAGGGGGCGCTCAGGAAACATCGGCGCGAACCCGGCGGCGACCAGCATGGCGTTGCGCTCGCGCAAGGGCACCTCGAGCTGCTCGGCGAGGAGGAGCAGCATCTCGCGGCTGGGCTGGGAGCGCCCGGTCTCGATGAAGCTCAGGTGCCGGGTCGAGATCTCGGCCTCCAGCGCCAGGTCCATTTGGCTCATCCGCCGGCGCTGGCGCCACTCGCGCAGGTGATCGCCCAGCGGCCTGACATGCACATTCATCGGGTCGTCCTTGCTCGTCGGCCATGCGTAGCGCGGCCTTGCCGGTAAGGAGAAGGGCCCGCCGGTCGCGGGGAGGAGCGGCCGGCGGGCAGGGCGAACTCAGGCCGGAACCCGGTCGAGGAAGCCGATGACCTGGCGCACGCGCCCGTCCTCCAGCAGCACCACGTCGGAGCCCTGGATGGGAGCCTGGGCGCCGTCGGGCCCGAGCTCCCAGCTGAAGCGGACCTTGTCGGCGTATCCGTCGGGCGCGCCAACCAGCCGGAAGCGGAAGCCGGGGAAGCGCTCCTGGACGCCGGCGACGAGGGCGTCCATGCCGGCGTGGCCGTCAACCGCGGCGATGGGATCGACGTAGCTGGCGGTCGGCGACCAGCTCTGCTCCAGGAGGCTGCGGCGGCGCTGCGGATCGGTCTCGTTCCACAGCTCGATGTAGCGGTTGGCGACGAGGATGGGATCGGTCATGGCGGGTCTCCATTTCTGTGCGAGACCCATGCTGCCGAAGCCGCGCGTGCGGTGCGATTACGCCTCAGGTAATGGAAGTGAACGGAGGCCCAATGGACCCGGAAGTCCTGATCCGAACCGAAGGCCAGGTGGGCCGGATCACCCTCAACCGACCGCAGGCGCTGCACGCCCTGACAACCGCCATGTGCCTGGAGATGATCGAGGCGCTGTCGGCCTGGCGTGCGGATCCGGCCATCGTGCTGGTGATGATCGACCACGCCGGCGAGCGCGGCTTCTGCGCCGGCGGCGACATCCGGGCGCTGGTCGACAGCCTGGCAGAGAGCGGGAAGGCGGCCGAGGCCTTCTTCTTCACGGAGTACCAGCTCGATCACCTGATCTTCAGCTACCCCAAGCCGGTGCTGGCGATCATGGACGGGGTGGTGATGGGCGGCGGCGCGGGCATCTCGCTGCCGGCCGCCTTCCGGGTGGCCACGGAGCGCACCCGCTTCGCCATGCCGGAGACCGGGATTGGCCTCTTCCCGGACGTGGGCGCCTGCTGGCGGCTCTCCCGGATGCCCGATCACGCCGGCGCCTGGCTGGCGCTGACTGGCGCGCGGATCGGCCCTGCGGATTGCGAACTGCTGGGTGTCGTGACCGACTTCGTCGAGGCGGCGAAGCTGGAGGCCTTCAAGGCGGCCGTGCTCGCCGAGCCGGTCAAGGTGGAGACGATCCTCACCGAGTTCGAGGGCGAGGCCGGCCGACCGGCTTTCGCCGCCCATCAGGACGCGATCCGGCGGCTGTTCGGCGCGCCGAGCCTGGAGGCGCTGGTCGCCGGCCTCGCGGCGGACCGCTCGGACTGGGCCCGCGAGCAGCTGGAGATCATCCGGTCCAAGTCGCCGCTCTCCACGGCCGTCGCCTTCCGCCAGCTGCAGGCCGCAGCCGGCATCGACGACTTCGCGCAACTGATGGAGATGGAGTACCGCATCGCCCTCCGGCTGATCCGACGCCCCGACTTCTCCGAAGGGGTGCGGGCGGTGATCCTCGACAAGGATCAGCAGCCACGCTGGAGCCCGTCGAGCCTGGCCGAGGTGACCGTCGCGATGATCGACGAAGTGTTCGCTCCGCTGCCGCCGGAGAAGGCCTGGACGCCTCTGCCTTGACGGCTGGCGCGGCCGGGCGCGCTATGCCGCCAGAGAAAACTGGAGGAGGCGCACACATGTCTCGCAAGCTGTTCCTGGCCGCCGCAGCGGCGACCTTCCTGATGGCGGCGCCCGCCGCGACGCTGGCCCAGAGCCCGCCCCCGCATGTCGCCGCGGCCCTCGCCGACGCAAATCGCCCGGCCGCCGAGAAGGAGCGGGACGCGATCCGCAAGCCGGCCGAGATGCTGGCCTTCGCCGAGGTGAAGCCCGGCCAGAAGGTGATGGATCTGATCCCCGGCGGCGGTTACTTCACCCGCATCTTCTCCAAGGCGGTCGGACCGAACGGCAAGGTCTACGCCGCGACCTCGGGCCCCTACGCCAAGCAGATCGAGCCGGTCGCCAAGGATCCGACCTACGCCAACGTCCAGGTCGTCCAGCCGCCGGTTCTCGCCAAGCTGCCTGAGCCGGTGGACCTGATCTTCACCGCCCAGAACTACCACGACCTGCACCTGGCGCAGTTGAAGCTGGACGTGGGGGCCTTCAACAAGGCGCTGTTCGACGCCTTGAAGCCCGGCGGCCTGCTGGTCGTCGTCGACCACACCGCCATCGCCGGCGCGCCGATTTCAGTGGCCGACAGCCTGCACCGGATCGATCCGGCCATCGCCCGCAAGGAGCTGGAGGCGGCGGGCTTCCAATTCGTCGCCGAGAGCGACGCCCTGCGGAACCCGGCCGACCCGAAGACCGGCAACGTCTTCGATCCCTCGATCCGCGGCAAGACCGACCAGTTCGTCTTCAAGTTCCGCAAGCCGGGCTAAGGCGCTTTTTCCCTCCCCTTCATGGGGAGGGTGGACGCGGGGCGTAGCCCCGCGGATGGGTGGGGACGTGTCGAACTTCCCGAGCGCTGGGGATGGCCGAACCTTCCCCACCCGACCCTCGCTGCGCTCGGGCCACCCTCCCCTTGAAGGGGAGGGAAGGAGTTTTGCATGCGCATCGCGTTCATCGGCCTCGGCAACATGGGCGGCGGGATGGCCGCCAACCAAACGAAGGCGGGGCATGACGTCCTGGCCTTCGACCTGTCGGCAGAGGCGGTCGAGCGGGCGGCGGAGGCCGGCTGCCGGCCTGCGGTTTCGGTGGCCGAGGCGGTCCGGGATGTAGACGCCGTCATCACCATGCTGCCAGCCGGGCCGCACGTGCGGCAGGTCTACGGCGAGGACGTGCTGCCCAACGTTCGGGACGGGACCCTGCTGATCGACTGTTCGACGATCGACGTGGAGAGCGCCCGGGCGGTGGCGGCACAGGCCAAGGAGAGGCGCTTCGCCTTCGCCGATGCGCCGGTCTCCGGTGGCGTGGCCGCGGCCGCAGCCGGCACGCTGGCCTTCATGGTCGGCTGCGATGAGGCGGACTTCGCCGCCGTCGAGGCGGCGCTGACGCCGATGGCCCGGGCGGTGATCCGGGCCGGCGACCACGGGGCGGGGCAGGCGGCGAAGATCTGCAACAACATGGTGCTGGGCGCCTCGATGATCGCCGTCTGCGAGGCCTTCGCCCTGGCCGAACGGCTGGGGCTGGCGCCAGAGCGGTTCTTCGAGATCGCCTCCAAGTCCTCCGGCCAGTGCTGGAGCCTCACCAGCTATTGCCCCTGGCCGGGGCCGGTGGAGGCGGCGCCTTCAAACAGGGGCTACGAAGGCGGCTTCACGGTCGCCATGATGCTGAAGGATCTCAAGCTCGCGCAGGAGGCCGCCGCCCGGGCGGGCGCGGCGACGCCGTTGGGGGCCCAGGCTGAAGGGCTCTATGCCCTGTTCGACCGGTTGGGCTACGGGAACAAGGACTTCTCCGCGATCCTGCAGCTGGTCCGCGGACAGCTCTCCGAACTGGCGTGATTTCGCGAAGAACAGGCGCCGTTTGACGCAGATCAGGGCCTCGCGGGGGCCTGTCCGGTGGACATTCGCCGTACACGGCGCCAAATAGCCGGGAGTCAGGGGAACCGTTGCGGTCCTGGCGTTTCGGCCCGCGACGGGGGGAGTTCGAGGTGATGGACTACAAGGCCGCCTTCAACAACGCGCTGGACCGCGTCCACGAAGAAGGTCGCTATCGGGTCTTCATCGACCTGAAGCGCCACCGCGGCGACTTCCCCGTGGCGACCTGGACGCGCGACGACGGCACGACGGCCGACGTCACCGTCTGGTGCTCGAACGACTACCTCGGCCAAGGGCAGAACCCGATCGTTCTGGACGCCATGCACAAGGCCATCGAGGAGGCCGGCGCCGGCTCCGGCGGCACCCGCAACATCTCCGGCACCACCCACTACCATGTCGAGCTGGAGCGCGAGCTCGCCGACTGGCACGGCAAGGAAGCGGCGCTGCTGTTCACCTCGGGCTACGTCTCCAACGAGGCGACGCTGTCCACCCTCTACAAGATCCTGCCCGGGCTGATCGTCTTCTCCGACGAGCTGAACCACAACTCGATGATCTCCGGCATCCGCGCCGGGTCCCGCGAGCAGCGCAAGGTGTTCCGCCACAACGACCTGGCCCACCTGGAAGAGCTGCTGGCAGCCGCGCCCGAAGGCGCGCCCAAGCTGATCGCCTTCGAGAGCGTCTATTCGATGGACGGCGACATCGCCGACATTCCGGCGATCGTGAAGCTTGCCAAGCAGTACGGCGCCCTGACCTACATCGACGAAGTCCACGCGGTCGGCATGTACGGCAACCGGGGCGGCGGGGTCGCCGAGCGCGACGGCGCGATGGCCGACATCGACATCATCGAGGCGACCTTGGCCAAGGCCGTGGGCGTGATGGGCGGCTACATTGCGGCCGACGCTGTGATCGTCGACGCCATCCGCTCCTACGCCGACGGCTTCATCTTCACGACCTCGCTGCCTCCTGCGCTGGCGGCCGGCGCCCTGACTTCCATCCGCTGGCTGAAGCAGCACGACGAGATCCGCGAACGCCACCAGGAGCGCGCCGCGACCCTGAAGGCGCGCATGCGCAAGGCCGGACTGCCGGTGATGGACTCTTCGGTCAGCCACATCGTGCCGCTGCTGGTGGGCGATCCGGTCCACTGCAAGCTGATCAGCGACATCCTGCTCCAGGACCACGGCATCTACGTCCAGCCGATCAACTATCCGACCGTACCTCGGGGTACGGAGCGGCTGCGGTTCACGCCGTCGCCCGCGCATACCGACGAGATGATGGACAAGCTCCTCGACGCGCTCGAGCAGCTCTGGACCCACTGCAACATCGCGCGCGTCGGCGGAGTGGCGGCCTAACAGCAGCTTTTCACCTCATCCCCTAGCCCATTCCCTCCCCTTCATGAGGAGGGTGGACGCGCGCGCCGGCGCGCGGACGGGTGGGGGAGTCCCGATCATCCCTGACGTTTCTGAAGTCCCAAACTTTCCCACCCGGTTCGTCGCTTCGCGCCGAACCACCCTGCCCACGAAGGGGAGGGAAGGGGTGTTATTTGCGCCGCCTCACGCCGCGGCCGAGCCCGATCTGCTTGGCGAAGTCGCTGCGGCGGGCGGCGTAGGCCGGCGCCACCATGGGATAGTCGGCCGGCAGGCCCCAGCGGCGGCGGTAATCGTCCGGGCTCATGTTGTAGCGCGAGCGCAGATAGCGCTTGAGCATCTTCAGCTTCTTGCCGTCTTCCAGGCAGACGATGAAGTCGTGCTGGACGGACTTGTTGACAGGCACCGCCGGCTTGGGCCGCTCTTCGGCGGCGATCGGCGGCGCCTGGCCCAGGCCCTCCAGCGCCTGGTGGACCGAGCGGATCAGTTCAGGGACGACGTCGACCGGCACGGAATTGCGGCTGACATAGGCCGACACGATCTCGGCCCCGAGGCGCACAAGCTCCTCACCCGAAGTCCCTTCGGGCTCGCCGTCCATGCTCATTCAACTCCCCCTCGGACGAGACCACGACACGCCGGGGCGCACGTGCACGCGTGCACTCCAGGCGAGCGAGGAACGCCGATGGGCCTGCGGCGGTTCCGAGGGTTTGGGCGCGACCCGCCTTGGTTTATGAGACCGCCAAACCGCCGCTCCCCGACTCCTGCCGAAAAGGTCCACCGCCCATGACCGTCCACGCTCCGCCCAAGTCCGACGCCTTCTTCACCCGCAACCTGGCCGACGCCGATCCCGAGTTGTTCGGCATCGTCGACCACGAGCTCAAGCGCCAGCAGGAGCAGATCGAGCTGATCGCCTCCGAGAACATCGTCTCGCGCGCCGTGCTGGAAGCGCAGGGCAGCGTGCTCACGAACAAGTACGCCGAGGGCTATCCTGGCCGGCGCTACTACGGCGGCTGCGAAGTGGTGGACAAAGCCGAGACCCTGGCCATCGAGCGGGCCAAGCAGCTGTTCGGCTGCCAGTTCGCCAACGTCCAACCGCACTCGGGCAGCCAGGCCAACCAGGCGGTGTTCATGGCCACCATGGTCCCCGGCGACACCTTCATGGGCATGAACCTGGATCACGGCGGCCACCTGACCCACGGCAAGAGCGTCAACCAGTCGGGCAAGTGGTTCCGGCCGGTGGCCTATGGGGTGCGGGCCCAGGACCACACCATCGACTACGACCAGGCCGAAGAGGTCGCCCTGGCCGAGAAGCCGAAGGTGATCATCGCCGGGGCGACGGCCTACTCGCGGGTGATCGACTTCGCCAGGTTCCGGCAGATCGCCGACAAAGTGGGCGCGGTGCTGATGGCCGACATCGCCCACTACGCTGGCCTGGTGGCGGCCGGGGAGTACCCGAACCCGTTCCCGCACGCCCATGTCGTCACGACCACCACCCACAAGACCCTGCGCGGGCCCCGCGGGGCGATGATCCTGACCAACGACAAGAAGCTGGCCAAGAAGATCGACAGCGCGGTCTTCCCGGGGCTGCAGGGCGGGCCGCTGATGCACGTCATCGCCGCCAAGGCGGTGGCCTTCGGCGAGGCCCTGCGGCCGGAGTTCAAGGACTACGCCAAGGCCGTCGTGGAGAACGCCCGGGCGTTCGCCGATGCGCTGCAGGCCAACGGCTTCAAGATCGTCTCCGGCGGCACCGACAGCCACCTGATGCTGGTCGACCTGACGCCCAAGGGCGTGAGCGGGGCCGACGCCGAGATCGCCCTGGAGCGGGCCGGCATCACCACCAACAAGAACAACATCCCCAACGACCCGCTGCCGCCGCTGCAGACCTCGGGCCTGCGGGTCGGCACCCCGGCCGGCACCACCCGCGGCTTCGGCCCGGACGAGTTCCGGCAGATCGCCCGCTGGATGGCCGAAGTGCTCGACGGCCTCTCCCGCGGCGAGGACAATGCGGCTGTGGAAGCGAAGGTGCGCGAGGAGGTCTTGGCGCTCACCCGCCATTTCCCCATCTACAGCTAATAGCGTACAAGGGGCCGCGGAGGGGCTAGATCATGCGTTGCCCGTTTTGCGGTCACCCCGAGAGCCAGGTGAAGGACAGCCGCCCGTCCGAGGACGGCGCGGCCATCCGGCGCCGGCGGCTGTGTCCCCATTGCGAGGGCCGCTTCACCACCATGGAGCGGGTGCAGCTGCGCGAGCTGACCATCGTCAAGCGCTCGGGCCGGCGAAGCCCGTTCGAGCGGGAGAAGCTGGCCCGCTCGGTCTACATCGCCCTGCGCAAGCGGCCGGTGGACGCCGAGCGCGTCGAGCAGATGATCAACGCCATCGTTCGCCAGCTGGAGAGCCGGGGC
>JAESGR010000996.1_pt1 | contig 11935 bp, 11 predicted proteins | sample 9269771 | NCBI WGS metagenome assembly JAESGR01 (sample SAMN15739572, study PRJNA653492) | algae metagenome | isolation source: Chroococcus sp. CMT-3BRIN-NPC107 and co-occurring heterotrophs from well... | place: USA: Clark Mountains Wilderness, California | collected 2010-04-18
CCGGCCGCTGCAGACGCAGCACCAGCTCGATCAGCTCTTCCTTGCTCAGTCGCTCAAGATCGCCCCGGCCCATCAGTGCAGGGAATCAGCGATCCGCCCACGCCGCAAGGGGGTGGGTAATTACCGGCCAAGGGCGGCTTGCGGGCGGCTTGGCAATTCCATCCGGCGCCCTAGAGTGATCCCGGGGTCGAGACCTCGAGAAGGGACCAGCGTGACCGACAGCCTCAGCAACGGCGATCTGAACGGCCTCCGCATCCTGGTCGTGGAAGACGAAGCGGCCATCTCCCTCCTCCTGGAGGACATGCTGCTCGATTTCGGCTGCGAGGTGATCGGCCCGGCGGCGCGCCTGTCGGCGGCCCTGGAGGCGGTCGAGCGCGAGACCGTGGACCTCGCGATCCTCGACGTGAACGTCGCGGGCGAGCCGATCTATCCCGTGGCCGAGGCGCTGGCGCAGCGCCAGATCCCGTTCGTGTTCTCGACCGGCTACGGCAGCGCCGGCATCAAGGACGCCTTCCGCGACCGGCCCGTGCTGCAGAAGCCCTTCGCCCAGCACGACCTGAAACAGAAGCTCCTCTCCGCGCGCACCCCCAAGGCCTGACCGCCGGGTTCCCGAGCCTCCCCTCTCTTCGGCTTCGGCTTTCGCCCGCGCGAGCGCCATCAGCCTGACGCTCCCCTCTCTTCGGCTTCGGCTTTCGCCCGCGCGAGCGCCATCAGCCGGCGGTCGCGCCAGGCGACGCGCTCGGCCCAGCGCTCGATCGGCAGGAGCGCCCGCCGCTGGCGCTCGACCTCCGCGACGAGGTCCGGCGTCCAGGGATCGTCCTGGCCGCGCTCCGCGCCCATGCGGGCATAGGCCGGGCCCATGCGGGCGGCATGGGCCGCGATGCCGCCGCGGGTGTTGAGGTCCGCGGTCTCGAACGGGCCGATCACGGACCAGCGCGGACCCAAGCCCTCGCGCACGATGCGGTCCACGTCCTCGACCGCGACGACGCCGTCGCGCACCAGGCAATAGGCCTCGCGCAGGAGCGCGCCCTGGAGGCGGTTGAACACGAAGCCCTCGATCTCGCGCCTGACCAGCACGGGCGCCATCCCGGCCGCCTCCAGGAGCGCCATGGTGCGCCGGACGGCATCGGGCTCCGTGAAGGGGGCGGGCACGACCTCGACGGCCCTGAGCAGGGTCGGCGGGTTGCCGGGATGCACCACGAGGCAGCGGTGCCGGCCGGGCAGGTCGCCGGCCATCGCGGAGGCGGTGATCGCGGAGGACGAGCTCGCGATCACGGCGCCGGGGGGCGCCGCGCGGTCGAGGGCGGCGAGGAGCTCCTGCTTGAGGGCCAGGTTTTCGGGCGCGCATTCCTGCACGTGTGCGGCGCCGGCGAGCGCCTGCGCGAGGTCGCCGGTGAACGTTGCGCGGGCCGCCGCCTCCGCGGGCTCGCCGAGGAGCCCGAAGCCTGCGAGATCCGCAAGATGCGCGCGCATCTCCCGCGCCGCGGCCGCGCGGCGTTCCGGGTCCGGCTCGTAGACCGCGACCGGGCGGCCCGCACGGGCGAAGACCACCGCCCAGGCGGTGCCGATGCTGCCGCCGCCCACGATCGCGATCCTCGCATGGTCTGCGGCGTCGGCTTGCGGCATCACGGGGCTCCTCGTCACGAGCAGGTCGGGGACGGCCCGGGCGCCGTCGCGACGACGCCCTCGCCTCCCGGGCGCGCGGGCGCTATGGAACGGCGACGCGCCGATCCCACGGAGACCCCGCCATGCTCACCTTCTACTTCAACCTCTCGCCGAATCCCATGAAGGTCGCCCTCTTCCTCGAGGAGGCGGGGCTCGCCTACGAGCCGAGGCCCGTCGACACCCGCCGCGGGCAGCAGTTCGACGCCGCCTATGTGGCTCTCAACCCGAACGCCAAGGTGCCCGCGATCGTCGACGGCGACACCACGGTGTTCGATTCGAACGCGATCCTGCTCTACCTCGCCGAGAAGACGGGCCGCTTCCTGCCCGACGCCGCCCATCGGGGCGAGCTGCTCTCGTGGCTGATGTTCGTCGCCACCGGCGTCGGGCCGTATTCCGGCCAGGCGGTGCATTTCAAGCATTTCGCGCCGGAGGCCGTGCCCTACGCCGTCAACCGCTACCTCTACGAGGCGAAGCGCCATTACGGCATCCTCGACGGGCGCCTGGCGGACCGCGAATACCTCGTCGGCGACGCCTATTCGATCGTCGACATGGCGGCCTGGGGCTGGTGCCGCATGGTGCCCTTCATCCTGGGCGACGACGCCTGGGCGAGCTTCCCGAACCTGAAGCGCTGGTTCGACGCCGTCAGCGCGCGCCCGGCGGCGCAGCGCGTCGCCACCTTCAAGGACCGCTTCACCTTCAAGGCGGAGTTCGACGACGAGGCGCGGCGCAACATGTTCAAGCACCTCGACCAGCAGGTGGCGTGAGACGCCGGGGCGCCGCCCGCGGTCGCGGGCGGCGCCCCGAACCGTCACCGCTCAGGAGGCGACTTCGTGGACCTGGTCCCGGGCGACCGCGACCGTCACGGGCTCGCCCGGCGTCAGGCGCAGGGCGCGCGGGTCGTAGAGCTGGTCGATCTTGAGCTCGACGCCCCCGGCGTCCACGAGGTGGCGCACCGTCTGGCCCTGGAGCTTGGAGTCGATCACCCGGCCCTCGACCCGGTAGGCGCCCGCGGGCGCGTCCATGGCGAGTCCGGCGATCGGCGTCAGCATCTGGGGATGCAGCACCCAATGGTGCTCCGTGACGACGCCGAAGAGGGCGCGGACCGAGGCCGGGTCGAGGATGTTCATGTCGCCCATGAAGCGGGCCACGAACAGGTTGCCGGGCCGGTAATAGACCTCTTCCGGCGTGCCGACCTGCGACAGGCGGCCGGCATCCATGACCGAGATCCGGGTGCCGAGCGCGATCGCCTCCTCCTGGTCGTGGGTGACGAGGATCGCGGTGAGTCCGATCTCGCGCTGGATGCGGCGCAATTCGTCGCGCAGGCGCTTGCGGATCTGGGCGTCGAGCGCCGAGAGCGGCTCGTCGAGGAGCAGCACCTTGGGCTCCAGCACGAGGGCGCGGGCGAGCGCCACGCGCTGCTTCTGCCCGCCCGAGAGCTGGTGCGGCCGCGCCCCAGCCCGGTCGGTCAGCGCCACCATGCCGAGCGCCGATTCCACCTTGGCGGCGATCTGCGCCTTCGGCAGGCCCTTCTGCTCCAGGCCGAAGGCGAGGTTCTCGGTCACGGTCATGTTGGGGAACAGGGCGTAGTTCTGGAACACCATCGCGACGCCGCGGTCCTTGGGGTGCAGCCCGTCGATGCGCCGGCCCTGGAGCGAGATCGAGCCGTCCTGCGCCTGCGACAGACCCGCGATGGAGCGGAGCAACGTGGTCTTGCCGCAACCGCTGGGCCCCAGCAGCACGTGCATCTCGCCCTCGTCGATGTCGAGGCTGATGTCGCGCAGCACGGGCGTCGCGCCGTAGGCGAGGCTGACGTTTCGGATCTCGAGATAGCTCATCGGAGGAGCCCGGCCTTTCGGATCGGGAGGCGGATTTCGAGACGGCTCATCGGACGGCCCCGACGGGGAATGCGTGGGGGATCATCGCTGCGTGTCCCTCCGTCCGATCAGGAGCAGCGCAAGCGCCGTGCCGACCAGCATGACGATGAAATAGGCCGCGACCACCACGCTGGTGATGCGTCCGCTCGCCTGGCGCTGCTTGAACATGTAGATCTGCAGGGTCTCGAAATGCCCGCCGACCAGCATGTTGGCGAACACGAACTCGCTGATCCCGAGGGCGAAGTTGAGCACGAGCCCGATCAGGATCGCGGGCATGATGCTGGGCAGGATCACGCGGCGGATGATCGTGAGGTCGCTGGCGCCGAGCAGGCGCCCGGCGGCGAGGAAATCCGCGGTCGGCAGCGCGCTCAGGCCGTTCTTCATCGAGATGTAGAGGAGCGGGAAGAAGATCGGCACGTATGCGAGAAACAGAATGTAGGGCGTGCCGTTGAGAGGCAGCGGCCAGCCGGAATAGAGCCGGTAATAGCCGACGACCAGCACCACGGCCGGCAGGGCGTAGTGGATCACCACGAAGCGCCCGAGCCAGCCGTCGAGCCGCGGCCAGTAGAGGTGGCCGACGATCACGGCCGGGATCGTGACCGCGGCGCTCAGCACCAGCGCCCCGAGCGCCACGATCACCGAGCGCCCGATGGCGGCCCGGAAGGCGGGATCGCCAACGACCCGGTCGAACCATTGCAGGGTGAAGCCCGCGGGCAGGATCGTGCCGGACCATTCGGTCGCGAAGGCGTTGAGCACCACCGCGCAGACCGGCAGCACCATCAGGACGAGGGCGAAGAGGACGACGAGGCGGGCCCTGAGGGACGATTCAGCCATGGGCGCCGCCCCTCTCCTGCACGCTCGCCGGCGGCTCATCCATGCGTCGGCCGCTCGCCAACAGGCAATCGGGAGTGAGCGGCTCACCCATGGGCCAGCCTCTCTCCAACAGGCAATGAGGGATCGGCGGCTCACCCATGCGCCGGCCCCTTGCGGGTGAGGATCTGGCCGACGATCACCGGGATCAGCAGGACCACCACGAGGAGCGTCGACAGGGCGTTGGCGAGGTTGGGGTCCGAGAACACGTCGCCGCCGACGAGCTCGCCGATGCGCACCGTGACGAGGTTGGCGCTGCCGCCGACGAGCGCGTAGACGGTGGCGTAGGTCCCCATCGCATTGGCGAAGAGCAGGCAATAGACCGCGATCAAGGGGTTGCGGATGATCGGCAGGCCGACCCGGCGCCAGAACCGGGCGCGGCTGACGCCCATGAGACGGGCGGCCTCCTCGAGGTCGGTCGTGATCGCGGCGAGCGCCGGGTAGAGCAGGAGCGCGGCGAGCGAGACCTGGAAGTAGGAATAGACCAGGATCAGCCCGCCGAAGGAATAGACGTTGATCTCGTCGACGAGGCCGTAGCGCTTCAGGATCAACGTGAAGGCGCCGTTGAAGCCGAACATGATGATGAACGCGAAGGCGAGCGGCACGCCGACGAAGTTCGCCGCGATGTTGGAATAGGTCAGCACGAGGCGGCGCAAGCCGCCCGACACGCGCTTCAGATGCGCCGCCACCACGAGCCCGAGAACGAGGCCGATGGCGGCGGTCAGCGCCGAGAGCCCGATGCTTGTCCGGAAGGCGCCGCGGTAGAAGACGTTGCCGAAGATCTCGCGGTAATTGTCGAGCGACCACTCGTCCGCCGCGATGAAGCTGCCCCAGACCACGAAGGACATCGGGAATACGAGCGCCATCGCGATCGTGACGATGAACGGCACGGCGCCGAGGCGCATGCGGCGGTCGTGGGCGTCCGTCATGGGGCGGCGCCTATGCGGCGCGCCGCGGGGCGGGCGGGCGCCCGCAGACGGGAGGGGAGCGCCCCGGTCATGGTTTCAGGAGCCCCTTCGTGGCGGCGAGGCCGTGCTCCGCGATGCCGAGCGAGGCGCAGAGCGTGCCCGCGATGTCGAGCTGGCGCACGTCGACGGCGGGATCGAGGGTGAAGCGGGCGGGATCGACCGTGTAGAACGGCACGTGGGTCTCGGCCTCGCCGGGCCCGCCATGGTTGCCGTCGGCGTTCATGCCGTGGTCGCTCGTCACGATCACGGTGTAGCCCTTCGCCCGCCAGAGCGGCACGAAGAACGAGAGCTGCGCGCTCGAGGCCCGGACCGCGTTGCGGTAGCCGACGCTGTCGCCGCCGTGCTTGTGGCCGGCATCGTCGACGTTCATGGGATGCACGACCACGAAATCGGGGCGCGCGCGCTCGATCAGGCTGTGGGCGTCCGCAAAGGTGTGGTCGCCGGGATAGTCGTCGGACCAGTAGAACGACCCGTGCTGGATGGTGCGGTCGGGCCGGTCGGTGAGGCGGTGATGGGGCTCGAACGGCGCCTCGTTGTAGAGCTCGGAGAACCAGTGATAGGCGGCCGCCGCCGTCGTGAGGCCGGCGGCCCGCGCGAGCGAGAACACGCTCGGGATCTCGAGCCGGCGCACGATCGCGTTGCCCACGATGCCGTGGTCCACGGGCCGGCGCCCGGTCATCAGGGTGGCGTAGAGGGGGCGCGACAGGCTCGGGAGCTCGGACACCACCCGGTAGACCTGCGCCTGTCCCGCGGCGACCAGCGCCTCCATGTAGCCGAGCGAGGAACGGGCCGCGTCGTAACGCAGCCCGTCCAGGATGACGAAGACAGTGGGGTGACCCATGGACGGGCGCGGATCTCGATGACGGAACGCGGTCGATCATGCGCCGCGCCGGCCGGGAGCCGGGAGGCATGCGCCGATCGGGAGGGCGAGCCCCGCCGCGGGGCGGGGCTCGCGGGGATCACATCGCGGACAGGACCTTGGCCTGCCAGAGCTGCGGCAGGCGCCGCGCGTTCTGCGACCAGTTGGCGGCGTCGATCGGGCGGGCCTTGGCGTATTGCTCGGCCGGGAGCAGGCGCTCGGCGATTTCGGCCGGCATCTTGACCTTGTCGACGCGGATCGGGCGGGCGTAGCCCTTGGCGAGGTTGATCTGGCCCTGGTCGCTGAAGATGTACTCGCGGGTGAACTTCGCGGCGTTCACGTTCTTGGCGTAGGCGTTGATGATCGTGGTGTAGCCGCTCGTCACGGAGCCGTCCGAGGGGATCACGACCTCGAACTTGTCGCGGCCGACCTTGTCGCGGTAGTTCAGGGCGTTGAAGTCCCAGAGCACCCCGACCTCGATCTCGCCCTTCTCGAGGTTGGCGGGCGAGGCCCCGATGGTGAGCAGGCGCTTCTGCTGCGCGAGCTTGGCGAAGAGGTCGAGAGCCGGCTCGAAGTTGGTCTCGTTGCCGCCCATGGCGATCGCGGCCGCCAGGATGCCGGCATTGGCCTGCGCGGCCTTGCCGACATCGCCGACCGCGACCTTGTAGGTGCCCTTCTGGAGGTCGGCCCAGGAGCGCGGCGGGTTCTGGACGTTCTTGGCGATGATGAAGGCGATGGTGCCCGTATAGGCGAGCGCCCAGTGGCCGTCCTTGTCCTTGGCCCAGTCGGGAATGTCGTTCCAGGTGGTGGGCTTGTAGGGCTGGGTGACCTTGCGGGCGACCGCGATGGGGCCGAATTCGAGGCCCACGTCGCCGATGTCGGCGGAGGCGTTCTGCTTCTCGGCCTCGAACTTGGCGATTTCTTCCGCGCTGCTCATGTCGGTGTCGACATGCTTCAGGCCGTATTTCGCGGTGAGCTGCTCCCAGGTGTCCTTCCAGTTCGCCCAGTCGTCGGGCATGCCGAGGCTGTTGACGGCGCCTTCCTTGCGCGCGGCCGCCTCCAGCTCCGCCACGCTCTGCGCGTAGGCCGGCGCGAACGCGAGTCCCGCCATCATCGCCACCGAGGCAATGAGGCCTGCCTTCCTGACCATCGTGGATCCCCTTCTTCTATGACAGCTTGACGGTATGAAGATTAGCCGCGGCTGACAACAGACAAATGACGGTCGCCCATGAAGCCCGCGGGGACGGCGGCGGGCCTCGGGACGAGCGGCCGACGATCGGGAATTCTCGCCGGCAAAGGATATTCGGACCCGCGGGGCTTGCATCGGCGTTTTTCGCGGTCAGGATCGGGTCGGGGTGGAAGCGCCGGAGCCGCAAGGACTTTGGGCAAGGCAACGAAAAAGGGCGGGCCGAAGAAGACGTCCGGCAAGGCGGCGAAGACGCGCGCCGCGAAGGGCGCGACGGGCGGGAAGCCGAAGAAGAGCGCGAAGGGGGCGTCGGGCAAGGCGGCGAGGAAGGGGCCGGTGCGGAGGCAGTATGCCGCCCTCCCCTACCGGGCCGGCGCCGACGGGCGCCTCGAGGTGCTGCTCGCCACGAGCCGCGAGACGAAGCGCTGGGTGATCCCGAAGGGTTGGCCCATGAAGGGGCTCAAGCCCCACAAGGCGGCGGCCCGGGAGGCCTTCGAGGAGACGGGCGCGGTCGGGCGGCCCGCCAAGGACGCCATCGGGACCTACGTCTACTGGAAGCGCCTGAAGGACAGCTTCGTGCTGTGCCGTGTGAAGGTCTTCCCGCTTCGGGTCGAGCACCTCGAGGAGACCTGGTCGGAGCAGGACGAGCGCGAGCGCCGCTGGTTTCCGCAGGGAGAGGCCGCGGCCCGGGTCGAGGAGCCGGGCCTGCGCGCGCTCGTGGCCGGCTTCGCGCCCGCCGCGAAGGCCCCGAAAGCAGAAGCCCCCAGGGCGGAAGCCTCGACGGCGGACGAAGCCCGACCGCCTTCGGACCCGCGCCCGAAGCGGCGCGGCAAGGCCAAGCCGGCTCAGGGTTCGGAAGCGAAGAAGCGGGCCGCGAAGCGCGGCAAGGCCGCGCCGGCGCGCAAGCCGAAGGCGAAGAAGCGGGCCGCGAAGGCCAGGGCCTCCTGAGCCGGCTGCGGGCCGGGGCGGCCCCTACCCCTTCTTGGCGTAGAGCGCCCCGTAGGTGTCGCGCAGAACGTTCTTCTGGACCTTGCCCATGGTGTTGCGCGGCAGGTCCTCGACCACGATCACGCGCTTGGGCAGCTTGAACTTCGCGAGCCGCCCCTCGAGCGCCTTGAGGATCGCGTCCTCGCTCACCGATGCCCCCTTCTCGGCCACCACGACCGCGGTGACGCCCTCGCCGAAATCGGGATGCGCGACGCCGATCACCGCGCTCTCGACCACGCCCGGCAGGCCGTCGATCTCGGTCTCGACCTCCTTGGGATACACGTTGAACCCGCCCGTGATGATGAGGTCCTTGCCGCGGCCCACGATATGGACGTAGCCGCGCTCGTCGATCTTGCCGAGGTCGCCGGTGATGAAGAAGCCGTCCGCGCGCAGCTCCGCCGCGGTCTTCTCGGGCATGCGCCAGTAGCCCTTGAACACGTTGGGCCCGCGCACCTCGATCACGCCGATCTCGCCCTGATCCAGCACCCGCCCGCTCTCCGGATCGGTGACGCGCAGGTCCACCCCCGGCAGGGGGAAGCCCACGGTGCCGGGCACCCTTTCGCCGTCGTAGGGGTTCGAGGTGTTCATGCCGGTCTCGGTCATGCCGTAGCGCTCGAGGATCGCGTGGCCGGTCTTCGCCTGCCACTCCCGGTGCGTCTCGGCGAGCAGCGGCGCGGAGCCGGAGATGAACAGGCGCATGTGCGCGGTCGCCTCCGGGGTCAGGCGCGGGTCCTGGAGCAGGCGCGTGTAGAAGGTCGGCACCCCCATGAGGCAGGTCGCGCGGGGCAGCGCCTGGACGATCGCCTCCGGATCGAACTTCGCCATGAAGATCATGGAAGCGTTGGCGAACAGCACGCAGTTGGTGGCCACGAACAGGCCGTGGGTGTGGTAGATCGGCAGCGCGTGGATCAGCACGTCGTCGGCGGTGAAGCGCCAGTGGTCGCGCAAGGTGAGCGCGTTCGAGACCAGGTTGTCGTGGGTCAGCATCGCGCCCTTGGAGCGCCCGGTGGTCCCGGAGGTGTAGAGAATCGCGGCGAGGTCGTCGGAGCCGCGCGCCACGGTGGCGAAATCGGGCGAGGCGCCGTCCGCCCGCTCCATGAGCGAGCCCTGCCCCTTGGCGTCGAGGGTCACCACGGAGGCTCCGAGCGGCCGGGCGATCTCTTCGAGACCTGCGCGCTTTGCGGGATCGCACACCACCACCTTGGGCTCGGCGTCGCCGATGAAATAGGCGAGCTCGGCGAGGGTGTAGGCGGTGTTGAGGGGCAGGTACACGCCGCCCGCGCGCACCACCGCGAGGTAGAGCACCAGCGCGGGCACCGACTTCTCGACCTGCACCGCGACCCGGTCGCCCGGCTGCACGCCCAGGGACGCGAGCGCGCCCGCAAGCCGCCCCGACAGGGCGACGAGGTCGGCGTAGGTGTGGCGCCCGCCGCCCGCCGTCTCGATGACGGTCTTGTGCGGGTCGGCAAGGCCGGCTTCGAGGCGGTCGAACAGGTTCTGGGACATCGGGAGGCTACCGGGTTCTTCGGGCGTGGAAACGGCGCGGCCGTCAGGAGACCGCCAGATCCTTCTGGCGCGCGGGGGGAAGCGCGCGGCGGACCTCGTTCGAGGCCGCCACGACGCCCCGCTCCGCAAAGGCCTCGTGGTTCCGCTCGATCTCGTCAAGGGCATAGAGGTAGTTCACCATCAGCCCGTGCGACTGCCTCAGGCCTTTGGGCGACACGTCGCCGAGCACATTCAGCCGCTCCAGGCGCGCGCCGTTGCCGAGGTGGAAGCGCGCCACCGGGTCGAGGGGCCGCCCGCCCGCCGTCTTGGCCTTGAGGAAGTACTGCGCCGCCGCCGGGAGCAGCGCCGCCCGCACGGCCTCGGCGGCGGCCGGGTCGCGGTGCCAGCCGGGCTCGTCGAGGCGCTCCAGCGCCGCGCGCTGCGCCCGGTCGAGGACGGGGGAATCCTCCCGCGCGCGCTCGGCCTCGAGCCAGGCCGCGAAGCCCGGCACCGGCGAGAGGGTCACGAAGCACTTCAGGTTCGGGAGCTCGCCTTTGAGGGTCTCGACCACCTGCTTGATCAGGAAGTTGCCGAACGAGATGCCGCCCAGACCCTTCTGGGTGTTGGAGATCGAGTAGAACACCGCCGTGTTGGCCTCCTCGGCCGCGATCGGGGTGCGGGTCAGGTCGAGGAGCGGCGCGACCGCATCGGGGATGTGCTTGGTGAGCGCGACCTCGACGAAGATCAGGGGCTCGTCGACGAGCTGCGGGTGGAAGAAGCCGTAGCAGCGCCGGTCGGCCGGGGCGAGGCGGTTCCTCAGGTCGTTCCAGTCGTGGATCGCGTGCACGGCCTCGTAGCGGATGATCTTTTCCAGGATGTTGGCCGGGGTGGTCCAGTCGATCGGGCGCAGCACGAGGAATCCCCGGTTGAACCAGGACGTGAAGAGATGCACGAAATCGGCGTCGACCGCCTTCAGCTCCGGGTGGGCGGAGAGCTGCGGGATGAGGTCCTCGCGCATGCGCAGCAGCGCCGCGGTGCCGCCCGGAGCGAGGTTGAGGCGGCGGAACAGCTCCTGGCGGCGCGGCTCGGCCGCCGCGTGGAGGCTGTTGAGGGCGTCGCTGCCGGGGTCGGCCATGTAGGCCTCCACGGCGGCCTGGGCGCGGGCGCGGTCGGGCCCGAAGCGCTCGGCGAGCGCCTTGAGGAGGGTCAGGCGCCGGGGCGCGTCGGCTGCCGCGTAGCTCGCGAGCAGCGCCTGGGCGATCGCGACGCCCGAGGCCTCGCCGCGGCGGGACAGCAGGAGCTCGCCCAAGGCCGGCAGGTCGGCCTGGTCGATGGCGGCGCTGCCGTCGAAGCGCGCCAGGAGGGCGCGGCCCTGCTTGGCGAGGGCGTCGAAGAGCTCGCCGAACGAGGACGAAACCGAGCCGGGGCTGAGACTGGGCGCAGAGATCTTCACGGCTCTCCTCGGGTGTGGCCGCCATCGGTATCGGAACCCCGCCGCTCCCGCCTCGCGGGAGCCGGAACGGCGCTGCCAGGAGGTTATGGCCTGCGGGCGGGCCTTCTCAAGCCTCCGGAGCCGCATGGCCCCCATTCCGTCCCTCCCCATGCGGGCAGGGGCACCGGACCGCCCGGGCTCGGGCGAGCTTCAGCCGCGGCTGGCCGGGATGCGGTACTTCCCCTGCGCATCCCGTGAGACCTCAGCCGTAGCTTCCCGGGGCGAGGGACTTCCTGCCCCTGCTCGCCCTGTGAGGCCTCAGCCGTAGCTGGCGAGGATGAGGGGTACTGTCCCCCGCTCGTCCTGTGAGACCTCAGCCGCAGCTGGCGAGGATGAGGGACCGCTTGCCCCCACTCGGCCCCCGGCGCACTCAGCCGTAGCTGGCGAGGATGAGGGACTTCCCCTGCGCCTCCTGTGAGACCTCAGCCGTAGCTTGCGAGGATGAGGGACTTCTTGCCCCTGATGTGCTCGCGCAGCACCCGGCCCAGGCGCTCGCCGTCGCGCTCCTTGAGGAGCCGCAGCATCTCCTCGTGCTCCGCCACGGCCTTC
>JAESGR010000997.1_pt1 | contig 11929 bp, 13 predicted proteins | sample 9269771 | NCBI WGS metagenome assembly JAESGR01 (sample SAMN15739572, study PRJNA653492) | algae metagenome | isolation source: Chroococcus sp. CMT-3BRIN-NPC107 and co-occurring heterotrophs from well... | place: USA: Clark Mountains Wilderness, California | collected 2010-04-18
GTGCAAAAATCATCAATCTCACAAAATAAAGCTTCTAAACTAGACATAGATGGAGGCGCTGAATACGTTAACTTCATTTCAGCTTACTTGCCTCCTCCTTTTCTTATCCCGAACTGACGTTAACTAACTATTAAAGCGATTCAAACTGTGCTGTAAATCCTACTAGATTTTGGCACTCATCAGTCAAAGCTTCCGCATCTGCAACATCTTCAATTTTGTATGCCATTAAACGGCGATCGTCGGGTGTTTTTTTCGACGATTCGCAAGTACCTTGATACTTGTCTGTCAGAGCCAGAAAAGTTGCACTCGACTGTTTCCACGCCTCTGTCGAACAGTTGATAGTTACAAGCCACATATATTAGTTGGGGATAAATTGAAGTGAAACGCCATTCATGCAATAGCGGTCGCCTGTAGGTTTTGGTCCATCATTAAATACATGACCCAAATGCCCACCACAACGAGCGCAATGAACTTCCGTCCGGCTCATAAATAACGATTTATCTACCGTTGTCCCCACCGCACCGTCAATAGGTGCAAAAAAGCTCGGCCAGCCCGTACCGCTATTAAACTTAGTGTCGGAAGTAAATAGTGGCAAGCCACAGCCAGCACAAGCATAAGTTCCATCACCATATTGCTTGTCGAGTTCGCTGGTATGAGCGCGTTCTGTACCATGTTTACGCAACACTTTAAATTGTTCTGGGGTTAAAGTTTTTTGCCATTCGGTTTCTGGTTTAGCAATTTCAAACTCTTTATTTTCAACGCTCATGGGGTATAACTTCCAATAATTAACGGCTACTTGTTTTATTTTATCGTTTCCCCATCATGCTTTTATCTGCAACTAAAGCGTCTAGTTCCTTTTGCATTTGAGTACAAACTTTGTCATAGCAAGCATCAACATAATCGCGGTCAAGAGCCGCCGCCCGACCATAGCGCTCAAACTCAATCGGGGCGCAAATTCGCGTATGGATTTGTACGGGAAAAGGAATATTAGGTAATGGGCCAATCGCCAAACCCCAAGGCATACCTAAATAAATTGGAAATACCATCGGGTCAAAGCCAAAGGGCCAAGGCATACCCAAATCGTGGAGTTGGCGCAGTTGTTGATAAAAGTCGGCTAAGACAATTAAAGTATCGTGAGCGCCCTTAGAAATTGCTGGGATAATCGGGACTTTTTCACGCAACGCTAACTTAATAAAACCTTTACGTCCAAAGAAGTGAATGCGATCGCGCTCTTGATGCAATTTCCATAAGTCTTGCGCTCCTCCAGGATAAACTAAAACTGCCGCCCCTCGTCTTAGCGCCGCGCTTGCCATTTTTGGGTGCGCCCTCACTGCCCCAAGCTTTACAGTTAGGTGGGAGTATAGCGGCAGCATCCACACATTGGGGTGCATTAGTCCGTAGACCGGGCGCTCAGTGCCAAATTTGCGAAACCAGTCCACCATAAACATTAGCGTATCTGGAGCGAGTAAACCGCCGTTATGGGAGCCAACAATTAGCATATTTCCACTGGTGGGCAAGTGATGCCAGCCATCGGTTGTTACTCTAAAATAGTTGTGATACAGCCATTCGCCCAATGGTAGCAGCGCTGCAATTACCGCCGGATCTCGACCTTCTAAAGACCACCCATCAAAAGGATTAGCATTAGTAAGAGGATTCCCACCCCAATAATTATTCAATGAGTCCAAACTCCTCTAAAATTTTGTCTGACGATAAAAACATTTTTACTCAAGTTTCCCATCATTCACTACAAACACAGACTTCGTAGTTTCTAAATGTACTAATTTTGGAGGTCGATTGTGACATCAGGAATTTATTTCGCCGCTCCACTGTTTACCCAAGCTGAGATAGCCTTCAACCAGAGCCTAGCTGACCAACTAGAAGCGGCGGGGTATAGAGTTTATTTGCCTCAGCAGCAATGTTTTGGAACTACAGACCCCACTGAACTATTTAATATTTGTATTCAAGGTTTAGATAAAGCCAGCATAATATTAGTGATTTTAGATGGCACTGATGCTGATTCTGGCAGTTGTTTTGAAATTGGCTATGCTTTTGCTAAAAACATCCCCATTGTGGGCTTACGGACGGATTTTAGAGGCAGTGGCGAACATATGGGAATAAATCTAATGCTCTCTAATAGTTGTCAGCACTTGCTTTTGACTACCTCTAATCTAAACTCTCCCCCAGCTAAAGTTACTTACCTCAAAATGGGCGAAGATTTTACACCAGCGCTTTTAGAAGTATTGTCAAATCTACCTGCGGCTCAAATTGCACGCATTCAGTAAGCTGTGAAAAAATATAATTTGCGGCTGCGTATAGCTTTATCCCCCGATTAATGAAAGTTCGTGCCAAGATGAAGGGAACCTCTATTAGGGAATCGTGATGTCTAAAGAGCAGAAAGGCAATAAAGAAACTAAAAAGCCAAAGGCGCAGTCCGAAGATTCTAAAAAGCAAAAGAAAGACCCTAAAAGACACGATGGCTTAGGAGGTAAGTAACCATTAGAGTTTGATTATTTGAGTTAGCTAAATAAGTAGTTGAATTATCCCGCTTGGAATTTAAACCGCAGGCGGGATTTGTGCTATTTACTCTCCAGATTGCAATCGCTTAACTAATTCATTAAAAGGTTGCCAATTATCTTCAGTAGTTATAGATTCCCATACGGATTCGATGACGGGTCGAAGTAACACTGTTTTGGGATTGTTTTGCTTCAACTGTTGGCCTACTTTTTCCATTTCATCAACAGCAAAATTTGATAAACTTTTCTGATATAAGTTTTGCCACTTTAACAAAAGTTCTGCTTCAAGTTCTCCAAAATTAAATATCAAATCTGCTTGTTCTCTCCAATTAGGTGTAAACCTTTCTCTCAGTTGAGTAAAAAAGTCGTGATAACCAACTTGGGTATCTTTCAAAAGTTGAATTGTCAATTCTAGTAGTTCGTCGGCTTCGGAGAAGTCTGAATTTGTAAACCCCAACTTTTTCAGCATCAATTGCTTGTACTCAAGCTGATAACATTCGTAGAAGTTTGCTAATCCGGCTGCCATATCGTTGATATCAATAACGGCGGCTAAAGGTTGTTGTAATGCTTCCAAGTTCGTGCAACAAACATCGGGTTGATTGCCGTAGCTATAACGCCGATAATGATCGAAATAAGCGGCTGTAAATTCTAAACTGTAGCTAGGAATAAAAGCATAGGGACCATAATCAAAACTTTCACCCGTAATAGACATATTGTCGGTGTTTAGTACGCCATGACAAAAACCTGCTGCCATCCATTGCGCGGCTAGTTTTGCAACTCTAACAACTAATTGAGCGTAAAAAAGTATGTATTGGTCGGGTTTATTGTAAATATCTGGATAGTAGTATTCAATTACATGGTCTAATAGCTTTTGCGTTAGGTCTGGGCGATTGATGTGATGAAGTCGCTCAAAGGTGCCGAAACGAATGTGCGATCTGCTAAATCTTACCATTACTGACGATCTCGTGGGTGAAGGCTCGTCTCCCCGCCATAATTGTTCGCCCGTCTCAACTAAGCTAAAAGTGCGAGAAGTCCGTACACCCGTTTGATGTAATGCTTCGGTAGCTAATACTTCTCGTACTCCGCCTTTGAGCGTCAGTCTACCATCGCCGCCGCGAGAATAAGGAGTCTTACCCGATCCTTTTGTGCCAAAATCGTACAACTCCCCATCCGTACCGCGTACTTGTCCGTAAAGAAAGCCTCTCCCATCGCCCAAATCAGGATTGTAGTAGCCAAATTGATAGCCGTGATAGCGTAAAGCAAGTAAGGGCTGTCTGTCTTGAAATCTACCAAAAGCCTCGATAAAATCTTTGTTGGTAACGTTTTGAGGTTCTAGTCCTAAAATGGGCAATACTAGGTCATTGCGAAAACGAAGGATTTGTTGGGGAAATTGTGCCGCTTGGACTATATCGTAGTATTCATCGCCCAAGGATTCTATCGCGCTTTCGTAGTTGAGACTGAGTAAAGGATTTGTCATGGTTGGAGTTTGTTGAAGCCAAGTTTTCTAGTTTGTCAAGCAGCAAGGCGCAGGTATTTGAAATCTAGCCAAGTCTATGTCTGCACTACTTTCTTTTAGTTCAAAACTAGAGGTTTGGGAAAATAATTTTTTAGCTAAGGTAGCGAAGATAAGATCCTGAAACTAAGTATTAGCAACGGCTGTAAGCTGAAATACTTGGGGATTAAAAGCAAACAAGAAGTAACTTTGCTATTCTTCCACTTGTCCCACTCGACGAATATTGAGAATATCGCTCATTTTTTTGATTTGGACAAATACTTGCTCTAACTGAAGACGATCGCGCAAATCTAAACCTAAGTCGATAATAGCAGGTTGTCCGTTAGCAGTTTTAACGTTGGCATTTCGCACGTTGATACTATAGTCGCTGAGGCGCGATAAAATGTCTTTGAGTACGCCTACTCGGTCGATGGCTTCTATTTGTACGTCAATGGGGTAAGTTTGGGGACGACCTTTGTTTGAGTCTACAGGATTCCAGCTTACCGGAACTAAGCGATCGCCTTCTACACTTTCGACATTTTGACAGCCTTGGCGATGAATAGAAATCCCTCGATTGCGGAGCGTCACTACACCAATAATTGCTTCTCCAGGAATGGGACTGCAACAACCAGCCAAGTGATACAATAGCCCCTCTACCCCCGCAATTGGCGATTCGCTAATCCGTTTTGGCGGTAGCGGAACCCGTGTTGAAGTGGTAGGTAAAGTAATAATTTCTGTATTATTAACGCTTTGCTGGGCTTTAAATACTTCTCGCCAGCGATTGAGTACCAAGTTTAAGGTCACTTCTCCATAACCCACCGCCGCTAATAAGTCTTCGACGCTATGGTAGTTGCACTTTTGGGCTATTTGTGTCATCGGCTCAGATTTTAGCAGAGATTCAAAGCCAGTTTTGCCCATTTCTTTTTCTAGCATATCTCTACCACGAGCAATATTTTCGTCGCGGTGCGATCGCTTGTACCATTGTCTAATTCGGTTTTTTGCTGCCGATGTTCGGGCAAAATTCAACCAATCTAAGCTCGGATGGCTGTTTTTATGGGTAATAATTTCGACAATATCGCCATTTTTAAGTTTTGTATCTAGCGTTACCATCCGTTCGTTGATGCGCGCGCCACAACAGCGATTTCCGACTTCTGTATGAATCCGATAGGCAAAATCTATCGTAGTTGCGCCGGGATTCAAAGCAATTACATCGCCTTTGGGAGTGAACACATAAACATCATCTGCAAACAAATTATCTTTGACGCTTTCCAAATATTCTTGCGCGTCTTTGAGGTCGTTTTGTCCTTCTACTAATTGTCTTAACCAGGTAAACTTTTCTTCACCAGGAGCCATTTGGTTATAGTTGCTACCTTTTTCTTTATACTTCCAGTGTGCGGCAATTCCGTACTCGGCAATGTGGTGCATTTCTATCGTTCTAATTTGCAACTCTACAGGTCGCCCAGTAAAGCCTACCACCGCCGTATGCAGCGATTGATAGTGGTTTGGTTTTGGCAAGCCGATATAGTCTTTAAATCGCCCTGGAATTGGTTTAAATTCGTCGTGAACTATCGCTAAAGCCCGATAACATTCTTCGTTAGTTTGGACAACAATCCGAATGGCGGCTAAGTCGTAAATTTCCCTAAATTCTTTCTGTTGGCGCTGCATTTTTTGATAAATGCCATATAGATGCTTAGGACGACCGCTAATGTCGCTATATTCGATCCCCGCTTGCTCTAGCCTAGCTTTTAATACTTCTGTAACTTTAGCAAGTCTAGTTTCTCGGTCGCCGCGTTTTTCGGCAACTAAGTCTTGCATTTGACGATAAGATTCTGGTTCTAGATACTTAAACGCTAAATCTTCTAATTCCCATTTAAAACGTCCAATTCCCAATCTATGAGCAAGAGGTGCAAAAATATCGCGGGTTTCTTGAGCAATGCGGCGGCGCTTTTCGTCGGCTAAATGCTCTAAAGTTCGCATATTGTGCAAGCGATCGGCAAGCTTGACTACAATTACCCGTATATCTTGAACCATTGCCAAAAACATTCGGCGGATGTTTTCAGCTTGACTTTCGGTTTTGCTAGAAAAATTAAACTTAGATAATTTGGTAACGCCTTCTACTAATTGCCGGACTTCGGGATTAAATATTTGTTCTATTTGTTCAATCGTGATATCTGTATCTTCAACAATATCGTGGAGAAAACCCGCCGCGATCATTGCTCCATTGCCGCCCAAATCGCGCAGCAAACCCGCCACCGCTACCGGATGACAGATATAAGGTTCGCCAGATTTGCGAACCTGTCCAGCATGGAGTTTATAGGCAAACTCAAAAGCGCGACAGATGATCCCCGCGTCGCTAGAATCATTATCTGATTTTGTAATCAAACACTTATGTAGCCATTCAGGAAGATCGCAATCAAAGGAGGTATGAGAAGCAACGACAACATTCATAGGGATCGGGCTGCAATTAGATATTTGGGGTAAAACTATATAAAAAGTGCGATCGCCATTGATGAGCGACTAAGACAAAATATTAGGTTTGTTAATATTAGCGCCAATTGTGCCAAAACACAGTCAGCGCAAGTAGTAAAAATATTTAGATTAGAGGGGCGACGGTGGGTTAAACCTCTAACATACATTTATCAGTCAAAATTCCTTACATTAATTTTATACTAACTGACTCAATGTTGCCTGAATATCAACAATTTGCTCAACTATTAGAGCAACTACAAGCCGCTTCTCAAAAGCAAGACGTTATAGAGTTACGCTCTAGCTACCAAAAAGCCCAGCAATTTTTCTTAGAACAGGTACTAACATTAGAGCCAGTAGACAATTATCAAGTCCGCTCTTACCAAACCGAGATCGCTAAAGAGTTGCAATTAATCGGAATGGATGTAAGATTTTTGCAAGCAGCAAAAGTACCAGAAACCGCCGCCGCGAGACAAAAGCAACTACTCCATCGCCTCCCCATCTTACTTAAATATTGCAACGCCATCCTGCAATTAACTTATTGCTTGTAAAACATGAAATCTCTACTCAGCATAGAAAATCTCAAAGTAGCCTATCCCCACCGACCAAAACAAGCGATCGCTTGGGCGATAAACGATGTATCTTTAACCATTAAACCAGGCGATCGCTTAGGCTTAGTCGGAGAATCGGGCTGCGGTAAATCAACGTTAGGTAGAGCAGTAATGCGTTTGCTACCGCCGTACTCCCAAATTGAAGGTAGCGTTAGTTTTGATGGAGTGCCAGTTTTTGCAATGAATAGCGCCGAAGTACGAAAGTTTCGCGGCGAAAAAGTGGCGCTAGTATTTCAAGATCCGATGACAAGATTAGATCCACTGATGACGATTGGCAAGCATTGTACTGAAACATTGCTTTCGCACCAGCCGCAACTTTCCGCCAAACAAGCCAAAGAAAAAGCAATTTCTACTTTAGAAGCTGTAAATATACCACCCAGTCGGTGGAATCAGTACCCCCACGAATTTAGCGGCGGCATGAGACAAAGAGTTGCGATCGCCTTAGCATTATTACTCAATCCCAAACTAATTGTGGCTGACGAACCTACCACAAGTTTAGATGTAACTGTCGCCGCGCAAATACTCAAAGAATTAACAAAATTGTGTCAAGAGCGAGACATGGCGCTGTTATTGATCTCCCATGATTTGGCGCTAGTAGGAGAATATTGCGATCGCATTGGCGTAATGTACCAGGGATCGCTCGTTGAATTAAATGACTCTAGAAGCGTATTGCAGCAGCCTCAGCATGAATATACGCGCAGCCTGTTGCAATCCGCGTTGCGCTTACACGCGGCAGATAAGCCCCAGGGAAATATTCTGCTCAAAAAGTCGCCGCTCCTAAAAATTACTAATTTGCAGCAACACTACACAATTGAACCAAATTTAATTGAGCGACTATTAAAAGTACCAGAACAAACTATTAAAGCCGTAGATAATGTCAGTTTGGAATTGTATTCTGGGGAAATTTTAGGGCTTGTAGGAGAATCTGGCTGTGGCAAAAGTACCCTTTCTCGTACCATATTGCAACTAATTCGTCCTACGGGGGGAAAAGTGCAATTGCAAGATGTTGAACTTACCACCTTGTCGCGCCAAAACCTGTTACAGCAAAGGCGACAAATGCAAATGGTATTTCAAGATCCCCACGCTTGTTTAAATCCAACGATGACAGTAGGGGAAAATATTGCCGATCCCTTATTAATTTACAAACTAGAAACCCCAGAATCTTCAGCATCGCAGCAAGCGCTGAAAATGTTAGAAAGAGTGGGTTTAGTGCCAGCAAAGGAGTATTACGAACGTTATCCATCGCAGTTATCGGGAGGACAACAACAAAGAGTTGCGATCGCGCGGGCGGTAATTACTCATCCCAAACTATTGATTTGCGACGAACCCGTAAGTATGTTAGATGCGAGTATTCAGGCGCAAGTATTAGATTTAATGCTGGAATTAAAACAACAATTTGCCCTAACTTACTTATTTATTACCCACGACTTATTTGTAGCGAAGTTTTTATGCGATCGCATTGCCGTAATGCAAGCAGGGCAAATTGTAGAAATTGGCGCTACCGAAGACCTATTTAATAACCCCCAGCACCCGTATACTCAGACATTATTGAGTGCTGCGCCGTTACTTGCACAGTCGAGTCAAAACCTGGGAGATAACTACTGACCCAGCAGTAATGCCGGAGAATTCTACGTCCTTTGTTATGACGAATCTTCAGGGTAATTTTAAAAAAACTTTAGGAGATTTATACGGACTAAAAACCAGGGTAGAATATGGGTTGCGACAGTGCAAACAGGAATTAGGTTGGACAGACTATCGTTTTACTACTTTCCAGCATATTGAGAAATGGTGGGAAATTACTTTTTCTGTTTCCCAGCAGTACGGAGTCAGTATTAGCGGCGTTGCGGCGACCGTCGAACTTAATCCTAGTTTATGTCCCCTCGCTCCTTGCCCCTTGAAGGTTGGAGATGAAAACTAATGACTCCAACCTTCAAGCAACTTGAACTGGATTTATGAGGCGACCTGAAAACCGTGCTGACTGAGCCAGAATCCGCCGATATAGAATTGCTTTGGCACTCCTTGGAGGAGGCGATAGCGCAAGCGCGCAAGGGTTAGGGCTTCGCTCATCAAGGTAGTAATGAGCAGTTATTAGTGGCTGGGGATGCGATTGCTCAGATTGTCCAAGTCTACGTCAAACGGGCTAACGGGATTTTGGATAGTTTGGAAGTGACTGATAGTAGCGATCGACCTGTTTTAGATGAGGACTTTTTATCGGGTTTGATCTGGCAATCAATGACGATGGATTTGTCGGACTTAATGGAAGAATTTGCTTTTGATGATGTTGAATCGAGTCCCGTTAGTATTGGTTCGCAAGTAGAGCCAATAGATCGCAAAGAAGCTAGGGCGATTGCCCCCGGCACTGCGCTCCGCGCAATCGCTCGTAAAGAACGGGCTGCTATGGGGAAAGCCTTGAAAGATTTAGCCCAGAAAGAGAATATCCCTAAGTGGCAGAGTGTAATCTCCCATTGGATGCAACAGCATGGGGGTAAAAAAGTTTCTCTATGGCAATTGCAACAAGCATTAGGTATGCCTATAGTAGGATTTTGGCGCTTGGCTGCTGCATTCCCCCACCCCTTATCACTGGAATAAACAAGAGAAGTTTATCGAGAGGCACAGGATGTATGGATTAGCGATTCGTAAAGGTACGCTTAGATACAGTCGTAAAGATACAGTTAGATAGACTACATTGTGGTTTTTAGAAATGCTGTAAACGTTGCTATACCCAACTTTACCAATCTGATTGCTATGATCCAGTTGCCTAGGAATTGAGATCCCTAACCATCTCGTTTTCTACACCCAGCGATGCCTGTTTCTACGTCTAAGGATATAAGTTTGTTTAATGAGTGAGATATTAATGAGATATTAAATTGAAAAACCAATAAACAAAGAAACTTATGGCAACCGAGCAAGAGCTTCAATCTCTTTTTGATACCTTAGATGGCGATCGAGACGGCAAAGTCTCCATTAATGAGCTTTTTTTAAGTCCTGGCTTAAGTGCAATCATCTCATCAGAAACAGGGATCAGTAGCCCCCAGGAGTTACTATCACGGTATGCTTCAGACGAAGACGGTAGTATTACCTTTGAAGAGCTAAAGGAAGCAGTTAAAAAAGCAAATAATTTAACTTAGCAGTTAAAAAAAACACTACCCAATACCCAAAATCCCTCGCTAGCCCACGCTTTGAGGGATTTAAAATTTCTAGGTCATTGCTGGCTGTAGGCGATTGTGGGAGGGGGCAGGAGCAAAGCCCTAACCTTTGCGCGCTTGCGCTATCGCACCCTTCGGAATATCGATGTCGCTGGACTTGTCAGACATGATGGAAGACTTGTTTGCAGCAGAAGATTCCCTTCTTTAATGCTGCGCGCGAGCGGGGTATTAACGCTAATTGACAGGAAAGCTGCTAGAGAGATTGTGCGCCAAGCGCGCGAAGTTAGCAAAAAAAGACTTACTAGAATTAGCAGGAAAAGAAAATATTGAGTTATGGCACTCGCGCGATAGCGCAAGCGCGCAAGGGTTAGGGCTTCGCTCTCTGGATACAACAGCACCAAGGCGAGAAAGTCTCTCTATAGCAATTACAGCAAGCATTGAGTATGCCCCTAGTAGATGTTTGGCGCTTGGCTGCTGCATTGTCTACGCTTTATCAGTGGGACGCGCAAGGGGTTAATCAGCTTGTCGAATCGAATCCGGGGAGTTTTATTGGGAGGCAAGCGATTTTTGGATTGTTAGCTCATAAATTCTTCTTTCTCGTCATTTTTTACCTTACAATTAGGTAAGGAAATATAGTAAGGGGCAAAGTTAATGAAAAGCGCGACTATTACCAGTAAGGGTCAAGTAACTATCCCGAAAGAGATTCGAGACTACTTAAAGTTAGAAATTGGCAGCAAGATTGAATTTGTAATTGATGAGAACGGAACTGTTAAGGTAATTCCGCTTACTGTACCAGTTACAGCATTATCTGGGATGCTACACCGTCCCGATAAGCCTGCGGCAACGATTGAGAATATGGAAGCTGCGATCTCCGAGGGTGCTTGTGATTGCACTTGATACTAATATACTTGTGCGTTATATCACGACTGATGACTTTCAGGAGTGGCAATTAGCCGCCGGGTTAATTGAGGCAGAGGGGCAATTATGCTTTCTCTCCAATATTGTTCTGTGTGAGTTAGTGTGGGTACTCAGAGGCAAGCCTTACCAATTTACTCGCTCACAAATTTCCGAGGTTTTAGAAACTATGCTTGCTACTCCTGTGATGGAATTTGAGAATCGCTCTGCCGTCTATCAAGCTTGGCAACGCATGAAAGTAGGCAAAGCTGATTTCTCTGACTACTTAATTACCGCGATCTCTCAACAAGCCCAATGCTCTACTACCTATTCCTTCAACCACAAGCTAATTGGTGAAAAAGGCTTCCAGTATCCACGTACTTCCGACAATACAACAGATAGAAATCGCTCAACAAATTAATCGTTCCATGACCAAGCCTCCCTAACTCATTCCGCCGCGATCGCGAATTCTTTTACCTCCACGAAGTTGATGCCCTGATTGCTGCCACTAGCGCTCGCCCGCGCCCCCTTCGCAATCAAGCTCTAGTTATGCTGCTATTGTGTCAAGCTTTGCAACCATTAGAAATCTCCTGGCTGCGCTGGTGTGACCTCAATAAAGCTGTCAATATTCTGCTGGTTGTCCGTAATCGCTCTAAGTCCCTCCGCATCTAACCAACAGCCCTGAAGGGGTGACAAGGGGGCTGAAGCGTTTGGGATATGGGGAAATGAGCGTTTTACGGTAAAAAAAGATAGGTCAAAAATTTTTACGAAGACCTATCCCAAAAATGCTGCCTCAATTCTACCAAA
>JAESGR010000998.1_pt1 | contig 11918 bp, 12 predicted proteins | sample 9269771 | NCBI WGS metagenome assembly JAESGR01 (sample SAMN15739572, study PRJNA653492) | algae metagenome | isolation source: Chroococcus sp. CMT-3BRIN-NPC107 and co-occurring heterotrophs from well... | place: USA: Clark Mountains Wilderness, California | collected 2010-04-18
CAGCGCCGCCACCGCGGCGCTGGACCGGTTCGGGTACGGCGGCTGGAAGAACTCGCGGTACACCGCATCGATCGCCTTCATGTCCGCAATGTCCGTCATGGAGATCAGCACCTGCGTCACGTCGGCCATCGTGCCGCCGGCGGCTTGCACGGCGCGGCGCAGGTTGGCGAAGGTCAGCCGGGCCTGCGCCTCGATGCTGCCGGTGTCGATGCTGCCGTCCTGGCGCACGGGCCCGTGCGCGGTGAACAGCAGCCCGCCGCCCTTGACGGCCCAGGAAAACGGTTGCGCCAGGGGCGGCAGCCCGCAGTCGATGACTTCCTTCATGCACTCCTCCGAGGGTTGGCATTTTCCTTCGCCCGCAGCACGCCATTGATCTCGGCGCCGAAGATGAGCGTGGTGGCGCTGATGTACAGGAACACCAGGGTGGCGACGACACCGGTGAAACTGCCGTACAGCAGCACCAGCTTGCCAGCGGTATGCAGCGTGTACGAGAGGATCGCGGCAGCCGCCGTCCAGAGCGCGGCGCCCACCACCGCTCCGGGCAGCACGGTGTACAGCCGCTGCGGGATGTCGGGAAGCCAGCCGTAGACCAGGGCGTACAGGATCGTCAGCACGACCAGGGCGGAGCCGTAGCGCACGGTGTCCACCACCCGCATCGCGTCGACCCCGCTCACCTCGGTCGCCTGCAGCAGCTGCCAGACGTAGGGCATGACCACCACGCTGCTGAAAGTCGCCAGCACGCCCGCGCCGACGATCACCGTGAAGACCGTGACCTTGATGCGCGCGCGCCAGAAGGACAGGCCGCGCTCGATGCCATACGCACGGTTCACCGCCGTGCGGATCGCCTGCATGCCGGACGAGGCCGTCCACAGCGTCGCCAGCACGCCGATCGCCAGCAGCGCCTGGTTGCGTTGCGCCAGCACCTGCTGCACCGCCGGCTGCATGGCGTCGCGCACCACCTGGGGCGCATACCCCAGGACCCGGTCGACCAGCGCGGCCGCTTCGCCCGGCCCCCCGTAGAAGGCCGCCGCCGCGGACACCAGCACCAGCAGGGGGAACATGGCCAGCAGCCAGGAAAACGCCAGGCTGCCGGCCTGGTTGGCACTCTGGTGCATCACGTAGTTGCGCATCGCCAGCAGCACCACGCGCAACACGGGCGTGGCCAGCGCCGCGGCGCGGATGCGCCGCCAGGCGTTCGAGAGGGGGTTCATCGGTCAAGGCCCACGGCCGCTTCTTTTGTGCCCAGAATCTTCTCATCGACCAAGGAGCCCCGATGACGGAGAGATTCTCGACCCTCACCATCGCCCAGGACGCGCAGGCACCCCGCGTGGCGCGGCTGGTGCTCGACCGGCCCGAACGGCTCAATGCGATCAACGGCGAGATGCCGGGCGAGATCCGGCAGGCGGTGGAATGGGCCAACCGCAACGAGGAAGTGCACGTCATCGTCGTCGAGGGCGCCGGCAAGGGCTTCTGCGGCGGCTACGACCTGGCCGCCTTCGCCGAGCAGCACATCGAGCATCCGTGCCAGCAGGAAGGCCAGCCCTGGGACCCGATGGTCGACTATGCGCAGATGAAGCGCTACACCGAGGACTTCATGGCCTTGTGGCGCAGCGCCAAGCCGACCATCGCCAAGGTGCACGGCGCGGCGGTGGCAGGCGGCAGCGACATCGCACTGTGTTGCGACCTGCTGGTGATGGCCGAGGACGCGCGCATCGGCTACATGCCCACGCGCGTGTGGGGCTGCCCCACCACGGCGATGTGGACCTACCGCCTGGGCCCCATGCGCGCCAAGCAGCTGATGTTCACCGGCGACGTGCTCGATGGCAGGACGGCGGCGGAATGGGGGCTGGCCACGGCCGCCGTCCCGGCCGCGGAACTGGAAGCGCACGTCATGCAACTGGCCGGGCGCATCGCCGGCGTGCCGCGCAGCCACCTGGCCATGCACAAGCTGGTGGTCAACCAGGTGATGCTGTCCATGGGTCTGGAGCAGACGCAGATGTTCGCCACCCTGTTCGACGGCATCACCCGCCACAACCCGGAAGGCCTGTGGTTCCGCCGTTACGCGCAGCAGGAAGGCTTCAAGGCCGCCGTGCAGTGGCGCGACAGCGGCAGGCCGATCCCGGAGGCAGACGAAGCGCGCGCGCTGATCCGCGAGATGGACGCGAAGCGCCCGCGCTGAAGGTCCCCTTCTCACCGATGCCCACTCCCGATCTCCAGGCCGTCGCCGTTCAGGCGATGCAGGCGCACGGCCTGCAACCCGATTTCCCGCCGGCGGCGCTGCGCGAAGCCGTCAACGCCATGCCGGCGCCGCAGGCGGACCTGCGCGACCTGCGCGCGCTCCCCTGGTTCTCGATCGACAACGACGACACCCGCGACCTGGACCAGCTGAGCGTCGCGGAGGTCCTGGCCGACGGCACCACGCGCCTGCTGGTCGCCATCGCCGACGTCGATGCCCTGGCCCCGCGCGGCGGGGCCGTCGACGCGCATGCGGCGCGCAACACCACCTCGGTCTACACGGCCGCCGGCACCTTTCCCATGCTGCCGCCGGTGCTGTCCACGGATCGCACCTCGCTGCACGAAGGCCAGGAGCGATGGGCCGTGGTGGTCGACCTGCAAGTGGCAGGCGACGGCACCGTCACGCAGCACCGCCTGTATCGCGCCGTGGTGCGCAACCAGGCCAAGCTCACCTACGACGGCATCTCGCGCTGGCTCGATGGCGATGGCCCCCTGCCGGCCGCCGCCGCCCCGCCCCGCATCCAGGAGCAGGTGCGGCTCCACGACCTGCTGGCCACGCGCCTGCGCCAGTGGCGCCAGCGGCGCGGCGCGCTGGACGTCCGCACCACGGCCGCCCGGCCCGTGCTGCAGGACGGCCGGCTGGTCGACCTGCGGGCCGACGAACGCAGCCGCGCCAAGGACCTGATCGCCGACGTGATGATCGCCACCAACGCGGCGACTGCGCGCTTCCTGGCGCAAGGCGGCTTTCCGTCGCTGCGCCGCTTCCTGCAGTCGCCGCGGCGCTGGGACCGGCTCGAGGCGCTGGCGGCCTCGCTGGGCGCGGTGCTGCCGCCCGAGCCCGACGCCGTGGCGCTGGAGCGCTTCCTGGTCGACCGCCGCACGCGTGACCCCGCGGGATTTGCCGACCTGTCGCTGCGCGTCGTCAAGATGCTGGGCTCCGGCGCCTACGTGGCCTCCGCGCCGGGCGCGCCGGAGCTGGGGCACTTCGGGCTGGCGGTGAGCGACTACGCGCATTCCACCGCCCCGAACCGCCGCTACCCGGACCTGGTGACGCAGCGGCTGGTGAAGGCCTGCCTGGCCGGCGCGCCCTCCCCCTACTCGCACGCCGAACTCGCCGAGCTGGCGCGGCACTGCACCTTGCAGGAAGACAACGCCAACAAGGTGGAGCGGACGGTGCTCAAGGCCGCCGGCGCCGCCCTCCTGCACGATCGCGTCGGCGACGTCTTCGACGCGATCGTCACCGGCGCCGCGCCCAAGGGCACGTACGTGCGCATCGCGCAGCCGCTGCTGGAGGGGCGGCTGGTGCGCGGTGCCGCAGGCGCGGACGTCGGCGACGCCCTGCGCGTGCGGCTGGTGGCGGTGGACGCGGCGCAGGGTCACATCGACTTTGCGGCCGTGGAACCCGGGGGATGACGAACTGCGGCTCCTAGAGTTCCAGCAGCCTCTTGTCGAAGCACTCGCGCGTGGCGGCCAACGCACGCTCCACCGACTGCACGTCGTGCGGCGCGCCCTCGCTGGCCCTGGCCGTGAATTCCGCCTGTTCCATCATGAAGCGCAGGATGGCCGGATCGCTGGTGTGCCCCATGAGCTTGGCCAGCGCCTCCAGCAGCGTGATCACCACCACCGGCTGGCTCGTGGCGCTGTGGCGGATCGGGTCCAGCGCATGCCCGATGTGGTCCACGTAGCTGTGGCGCTTGCCGACCACGCGCAGCACGCCCTGCTCGTCGGCGTAGCGCCCGGAGGGCAGCTGCTTGCGGAACAGGCGCGTCAACGCGCCGCGCAAGCGGTCGATGACCACGCGCGCGGTGTTCGCATCGTTGATCGCCGGCGACAGCGCGCGCAGCGCCACGTCGACCAGGTGCCGGATCGAGAACGCCAGGTCCTGGACCGGCGTGCGCTCCTTGCCGATCAGCACCGCGCCGGCAAAGCGCGGCGCCAGGCCGGCGACATCCAGGCGCCCGGCCGGCGCGTGCAGGCTGCCGATGCGGTCGCCCTTGGCCACGAAGTCACCCGCCATCACCTGCAGGGTCACGTAGAGGTCCAGCGCCTGCGCCTCGCGCGCCAGGTGCTCGTAGCGCACCGCTTCCACGTAGCCTTCCGCGTCCGCGCGCAGCGGATGCTCGGTGCCGGGAAAGCCCTCCAGCGCCGGCTGCTGCGTACTCGGCGCGTCGTCCACCTTCGCCGGCATCGACGCGATCGACTCCTCGAGGTCCGCGCCCACGCGCCGGATCACCTCGTCGACCACGATCGCGTGCGCCACCATGTGCAGCAGCACCACCATCGCCATCACGCACGCGACGCTGAGCACCAGGCCCAGCGTGACGGTGAAGTGCGGCACCGCCTCGGCGGCCATCTCGCCGCTGACCGAGCGCAGCGCGAGCAGGCAGTAGATGATGGTCATGGCGAAGATGCCCAGGATGATCTTCGACTTGGTGTCGCGCACGTACGAGCGCACCAGCCGCGAGCCGAACTGGCTGGCGGCGACCGACAGCGACACGATCGTCATCGAGAACACCAGCGTGGCCATCGTCATCATGGCGGACACCAGCACGCTCAGGAGGTTGCGGGCGTCGTCGCCGGTTCCCGAGTGCAGCCAGGCGCCCTGCAGTGCGCCGGACAATGCGGGACTCCGGTCCAGCCAGAGCGCCACCACGAACAGCAGCAGCCCTGCGATCATCATGCCCGCCGGCAATTGCCACACGCCGGAGCGAATCCTGTCCCACTGAATCTCGGCTTTAATCATCGCGGTGCATGGTGGGACCGCCGCGGCTACCCCATCTGTAGGACTGTGACGATTCTTCGCTGCTGTCGGGCATGCCGCACGCACACACGGCCCCCGGGCCGTCTTGGCGGCTGACGCAGGAGCCAAATGTGGATTGCATGGACGCCGACACCGACATCGCAAAGCTGCGCGCCCGGGTGACCCTCCTCGTGGAACAGGAGGCGGCCGTGCTGCAGCAGGCCTTGCTGCTGTCGCGCAGCGGCGCCGAGCGGGCCAAGGTGGACGCCCTGCTGAACCAGGTGAACGCGATCCAGCAGGAACGCACCACGGTGCGCCAGCAGATCAGCCAGCTGCTGGGCGCCAAGCGCATGTATTCGGCCGCGGAGGTCTGGCAGCCGGGCGTCTACGAGTACCGCCAGAACGTGGGCGCCGGGGCGGTGCGGGTGGTGGTGACCCAGGGATCGCTGGGCCTGCAGGTGCAGGCGCCGGGCGAGCCCGCGCCCGTGCGCATCGACCGGATGGCGGGATTCTTCGAAGGTCCGATGCCGGACGACGCCAACATCCTGCGTCCACATCGGAGCTGACCGACACCGCCGGGGCCCGGAAGCCGGCAGCATCGGCTGCTGCGAGGTTTCACGAAAATGAGAACAGTCATCCTGGGCCTTCTGATCACGCTCGGTGCCGCCGGAGCCTTCGTCTGGCTCTTCGACATCGACTGGCCGACCGGCCGCGAACACCACAAATACGGGTTCTGCAAATCCGTCGTCGCGCGCGAATCGCCTGCGCTGTCGCCGGAAGAGGTCGCCCAGCGTTGCGAACACCTGCAGCCGGTGGCCGAACGGGTGGAATGAGGCCGCCCTAACGGGTTTTTGCGAAGCCGCAAGCGGCGCCAGCGCCTCCAGAATGGACGCAGATCCAAGGAGACTTCCGCCATGCGCCACGCGTTCCTGCGTTCCCTGTCCACCGCCGTGCTGGCCTGTGCCGCCCTTGCCGCGCACGGGCAGGCCGCGTATCCCACCCGCCCCGTCAGCCTGGTGGTCGGCTACGCCCCCGGCGGCGGCACCGACCTGATCGCCCGCGCCGTCGCCCAGAAACTCGGCGACGTCCTCGGGCAGCCCGTCATCGTGGAGAACCGCGCGGGCGCGCAGGCCATCATCGCCGCGCAGCACGTGGCCAAGTCCAACCCCGATGGCTACACGCTGATGCTCGGGCCGACCGGCCCGGTCGCGATGAACCCGGCCCTGCACAGCAAGCTGCCGTACACGCCGCTGAAGGACTTCGCGCCGATCTCGATGGTGGGCACCTTCCCGCTGGTGCTGGCGGTCGGCCAGAACCACCCCGCGCAGAACGTGCAGCAGCTGGTGGACTACGCCAGGGCGAACCCGAGCAAGGCGAACTACGGCGCCAGCGCCACGCCCTTCCAGCTGGCCACCGAACTGTTCAAGCAGAAGACCGGCACGGCCTTCCAGTACATCGCCTACAAGGGCACCAACGAGTCGATCCACGCCACGTCCACGGGCGAAGTGACGATGACGATCGCCGATCCCGCCGTCGTCATCGGCCCGCACAAGGCCGGTCGCGTCCGTCCGCTGGCGGTGACCTCGGGCGAGCGGCATCCTGGCTGGCCCGGCGTGCCGACCCTGCGCGAGCTGGGCTTTTCCGAGCTGGAGATGAACCTGTGGGTGGGGCTGCTGGCGCCGGCGGGCACGCCGCCGGCCATCCTCAGGCGCCTGAACGAGGCAGTGGCCGCCGTCGTCAAGGATCCCGGCACGCGCGAGAAGCTGGCCAACCTGGGCATCGACGCCGTCTCCAGCACGCCGGAGGAATTCCGCGACGTCATCGCGCGCGACACGGCCAAGTGGACTGCCGTCGCCCGGGCCGCCAACATCAAGGCCGACTGAGCCTCACTCGAAGGCGAGGGTCGCGCCGAGCGTCCAGGTGCCGGGGTTGGGCCCGCTGATGCGGTGGGAGCGGCTGAAGTCCAGCTGCAGCCGCTCGCTGAAGGACCAGCGCGCGCCGGCGCGCACCAGGTGCGTCTGCTGCTCGCGATAGCGCTCCGCCAGCAGCGACCAGCCCTTGGCGGGGCTCCACTCGATGGCGACACCGCCGCGGCCGGTGTCGTCGGCGCGGTGCACGAAGTCGCGGCCGATGTTCAGGTGCAGTGCGATCGCATCGGTGGCCTGCCAGCTCGCCAAGGCCAGCAGCGTGCTGCCCGTGAAGCGCGGGTCGCTGCGCGCCAGCCATCCGGCGGTGAGCGACGCGCCGACGCTCAGGGTCTCGGTCAGCGCACGCGCCGTCTTCGCCTGCAGCAGCCAGCCCGTCTGCGAAGCACCGTCGGCGCGGGCGTATTCGGCCGCCGCCCCGAGTTCCACCAGGCCGACGCCGCAATTCAGGCCGGCATGCAACAGGCGCTGGGCGCCAGCCGCCCGCGAGAACCACGTCTCCACTTCGCAGTCGCCCTTGTCGAGGATGGCCGCGTCGTCGACGGCGTGGTGGCCGCCAGCTGCGACGCAGTGGGCTGCCGGCAGCGCCAAGGCAAGGGAAATCAGCAACTGGCGCGGTAAGGTGGCTGTCATGCAGGCTCCGGAACGAGCATCATGCTAACCGCACCATGAACACACCCTTTCTTGCAGGCAGGCGCGCGCTCGTCACCGGCGGCAGCAGCGGCATCGGCGCGGAATGCGCCCGGCTGCTCGCGGCCGAAGGCGCGCGCGTGGCCGTGGGCTACCACCGCGGCGAGGACCGGGCACAGGCGCTCGTGCGCGAGTTGCCCGGCGAGGGCCACACGGCGATGCGCATCGCGCTGGAAGACAGCGCTTCGCACGGCGAGGTGGCGCGGCAGCTGGCGCAAGTCGCGCCGGCGCTCGACATCCTGGTCAACTCCGCCGGCTACACGCAGCGCATCGCGCATGGCGACCTCGCCACGCTCACACCGGAGTTGTTCAACACCCTGCTGGCGGCCAACGTGGGCGGCGCGTACTCGCTCACCCGCGCGCTCATGCCGCTGCTGCAGGCATCCGGCGATGCCGTGGTCGTGAACGTCTCCTCGGTGTCCGCCTTCACCGGCTCGGGCAGCAACATCGCGTACTGCGCCGCCAAGGCGGCCCTCGACACGATGACGCTCTCGCTGGCCCGCGCCTTCGGCCCGGTGCGCTTCCTCTCGGTGTCGCCCGCGTCGGTGGACACGGACTTCGTCGCCGGCCGCACGCGGACGGAACTGGAGAAGAAGGCCGCCCAGACGCCGCTCGCGCGCATCGTGACCCCGCGCGACGTGGCGCTGGCGGTCGTGTCCTGCGCCACCCACCTGAAAACCGCCACCGGCACGCGCATCGTGATCGATGGCGGAGCCACCCTGTGAGGAGAGAACGCATGCAACGCATCCATCGCCGCACGGCGCTCGCTGGCCTGGCGCTCGCCGCCATCCCCTGGACCTGGGCGCAGGCCTGGCCCGCGCGGCCCATCCAGCTGGTGCACGGCTTCGGCGCCGGCGGCAATGCCGACGTGATCGCGCGGCTGGTGGCGCTGAAGCTCGGCGAGCAGCTCGGGCAGCCCGTGGTGGTCGAGATCAAGAGCGGCGCCGGTGGCATGCTGGCCACGGGCGCGGTCGCCAAGGCGCCGGCGGACGGCTACACGCTGGTGCTGCTGACGGGCGCCCATACCGTGTCCGCCGCGATGCGCCGCACCCTGCCCTATGACCCGGTCAAGGACTTCGCCTTCATCTCCACGGTCACCTCCTTCCCCTTCGTGGTGGCGGTGCGCGCGGAACATCCCGCGAAGACCCTGGCGGAACTGGTGCAGATGGCCCGCGGCAGCAGCGCCAAGGTGAGCTTCAGTTCCGTCGGCGTGGGTTCCACGCAGCACCTGGTGGGCGAATTGCTGGGCGGCACGGCGGGGGCGCAGCTGCTGCACGTGCCTTACCGCGGGGGCGGCGCGCCGGTGCAGTCGGTGATCGCCGGCGAAGTCGACGTGCTGGTGGACACACCCACGGTCGCCCTGCCCCACGTGCAGTCGGGCCGGCTGCGCGCGCTGGGCGTCACCAGTGCGGCCCCGTGGCCGTCGCTGCCCGGCGTGGCGCCGGTCGGCACCACCCTGCCCGGTTTCGAAGTGCGCTCGTGGCTCGGCCTCGCCGCTCCGGCCGGAACGCCCGAGCCCATCGTGCGCCGCCTCAACGCCGAAGTGCGCAAGATGCTGCAACGTCCCGACGTGCAGCAGTCGCTGGCCACCGCGGGCAGCGCGCCGTCGTACAGCACCTCCGAAGCGATGCGCGAGATGGTCCAGAACGACATCGCCCGCTGGCGCAGCGTGATCGCCCGCCGCGGCATCCAGATCGCCGACTGAGGGCCGCCATGAGCACCGATGCCACCCACGATCCCGGCCTGCGCAGCTGGGTCCCCGGCGCCGACGACGCGGCGACCGACTTCCCGATCCAGAACCTGCCCTTCGGACGCTTTCGCCGCGCCGGCAGCGACGAAGCCTGGCGCATCGGCGTGGCCATCGGCACGCAGGTGCTGGACCTGCGGCAGGCGCGCGATGCGGCAGCCTGGCCCCACGACGTGCAGCCGCTGCTGCAGCCCCTTGGCGCCGGCGACCTCAATGCGTTCATGGCCCTGGGGGCGCAGGCGCGCGTGCGCGTGCGCGAAGTGCTGTCGCAAGCGCTGCGCGCCGGCAGTCCGCACGAGCGCGAGCTGGCGGCGTGCCTCGTGCCGCAGTCACAGGCCGAGATGACGCTGCCCTGCCACGTGGGCGACTACACGGACTTCTACACGGGCATCCACCACGCCACGCGCGTGGGCCGCCTGTTCCGCCCCGACAACCCGCTGCTGCCCAACTACAAGTGGGTGCCGATCGGCTACCACGGCCGCACCTCGTCGCTCGTGAGCAGCGGTGCGCCGGTGCGGCGGCCGAACGGGCAGACCAAGGCGCCGGATGCGCAGGCGCCCAGCTTCGGCCCCAGCAAGCGCCTGGACTACGAACTCGAACTCGGCTTCTTCATCGGCAGCGGCAACGAGCTGGGCCGGCCGATCGCCATCGAGCAGGCCGAAGAGCACCTGTTCGGCGTGACGCTGCTGAACGACTGGTCGGCCCGCGACATCCAGAACTGGGAGTACCAGCCGCTCGGACCTTTCCTTGCCAAGAACTTCGCGAGCACCGTGTCGCCCTGGGTGGTCACGCTGGAAGCACTGGCGCCGTTTCGCGCGCCGCTCGTGCGCGACGCGCAGGATCCGCAGCCCCTGCCCTACCTCGACTCGCCGCGCAACCGCGAGCAGGGATCGCTGGACATCGTGGTCGAAGCCTGGCTGCAGACTGCCCGCATGCGCGAAGCCGGGCACGCACCGGTGCGCCTGTCCTCGGCATCGTCGGCGGAAGCCGCGTACTGGACGCCGGCGCAACTGGTGACGCACCACGCCTCCAACGGCTGCAACCTGCAGCCGGGGGACCTGCTCGGCTCGGGCACGCTGTCCGGGCTGCGGCAGGACCAGGCCGGCTCGCTGCTGGAACTCACCGAAGGCGGCAAGCAGCCGGTGGAACTGCCCGGCGGCGAACGCAGGACCTTCCTGGACGACGGCGACACCCTCATCCTGCATGCTTACTGCGAGCGCGCGGGCGCACGCCGCATCGGCTTCGGCGGCTGTGCTGGCACCATCCTGCCCGCTTCGCCGTGACCTCGGATCCGCCGATCGAGCTCGCCGCCGCAGCGGACGCGCAAGCCATCGCGCAGCTGTCGCGCGCGCTGATCGAATACGGCCTGCCCTGGGGCTGGACGCCCGAGCGGGTGCTGAAATCGATACGGGATGCCGACATCAACGTGGCGGTGGTGCGGCACGGCGCCAGGCTGGTGGGCTTCGGCATCATGGAATACCGCGACGACGATGCGCACCTGGTGCTGTTCGCCGTCGACGCGGCGCACCAGCGGCAAGGCATCGGCCGCACGCTGCTGCTCTGGCTGGAAGACAGCGCGCGCGCGGCGGGCGCGCGCCGCATCCGCCTGGAGAGCCGGCGCGAGAACGTCGCCGGGCGCAGCTTCTACAACGAGCTGGGCTACCACGAGGTGCGGATCAGGCCGGGCCGTTACGCCCGGGACGTCGACGGCGTCCAGCTGGAAAAGTGGTTGCGCCAGCGCGAGGAAGCCTGAAGCGGCGCCCTCAGGCGAACGCGAGGTTGTCCGCGCGCAGGTCGCCTCGCGCCCAGCCCGACCAGCCAGATCGCGCTGCTGCCGTCCAGCGTCACCACGCAGAAGCCCGCGTAGTCGGTCGTGGCGGCCCGCACCTGCTCCAGCGTGCGCAGGGCGGTGCCCGCCAGGTGCAGCGTGTCCTCGGCCACCGAGAAGCCGTTGACGACGTCGACGCCGCTGCCGGCGCGCATCACCACGGTGTCGTTGCCGGCGCCGAGGAACAGGTAGTCCACGTCCGCGCCGCCGTCGAACCAGTCGCCGCCGCCCGCGCCGATCAGGACGTCGACGCCGGCGCCGCCCTCCATCAGGTCCGCACCGGCGCCCATGTAGAAGTAGTCCTGCCCTTCACCGCCATGCGCCCGGCCGCGGCCGGCCTGCATCACGAAGATGTCGTTGCCGGCGTCGCCGTACGCGTGGGTCAGGCCGGACGAATAGGCGTAGAGCCAGTCGTTGCCGGCGCCGCCCTGCATCGTGTCGCCGCTGCCTTCGGAGATCAGGACGTCGGTACCGGCATCGCCGGACAGCAGGTTGGCTCCCGCGCCGCCGAACAGGTAGTCCATCGCGTCGCCGCCGTAAAGCGCGTCGTCGCCTGCTTCGCCGAGCAGCACGTCGCCGTCGGCGCCGCCGACGAGGGTGTCGTTGCCGTTGCCCGCGTACAGGTAGTCACGGCCGGCGTAGCCATACAGCTGGTCGTCGCCGTCGAAGGCGACGAGCACGTCGTTGATGCGCGGGTGGGGGTCGGTGCCTGCGAGCACTTCGCCCGCACCGGTTCCATGGGTGAGCGCAGAA
>JAESGR010000999.1_pt1 | contig 11910 bp, 5 predicted proteins | sample 9269771 | NCBI WGS metagenome assembly JAESGR01 (sample SAMN15739572, study PRJNA653492) | algae metagenome | isolation source: Chroococcus sp. CMT-3BRIN-NPC107 and co-occurring heterotrophs from well... | place: USA: Clark Mountains Wilderness, California | collected 2010-04-18
CGGCAATTTCCTCGATCTGCTCGAAAGCGTTGCTGACGTTATCTGGCTCGGCTAGACTCATCATCGCCCGGTTTTTTATAATGACGAGATTTTGGCTTAAAGAATCGTGCAGCTCGCCGGCAATGCGCTTACGCTCATTCTCCTGCGATTCGATCAAACGCCTCGAGAACTCTTCCTGATTCGTTTTCTCACGCTCCAGACGCGAAACGCGGCGGCGGTAAATAAGAAAAGCCAGCCCGGATAAACTTAAAACCGAAAGCGATAAAAACCACCACGTCCGGTAAAACGGCGGAATGACTGTGATCCTGAGCGTTGCGCCCTGTTCGTTCCAGACGCCGTCACTGTTGGCGGCGAGGACGCGAAAACTGTAATTGCCCGGCGGCACATGAGAAAAATAAGCTAGGCGCCTTGTTCCCGCGTCAATCCAATCATCATCTAGTCCTTCAAGGCGGTATTTGAAACGCAAATTCTCCGAATTGATAAACGACAGCGCGGTGTAAGTGATTTCGAAATTGTTCTGTGAAGGCTTGACCGTCATGCCGAAAGAGCTCGTTAAAACAGGCAGTTCCGACAATTCGTTATCAATTTTGAAACTTTCGATGACAACCGGCGGCGGTTGTGAATTAACCTTAATCTCGCTCGGGGCAATCATTGCAATGCCGTCCTGCGTCGGAAACCACAATCGTCCGTCGCGCGTCTTTATGCCGCCAGGGGAGCGTCCGCCGTTGGCTTCGGCGTTGAGCATTCCGTCCGATTTGCCGAAGGCGGTTGATGTGATCGAAGTGCGCCCTCCGTCGGCGTATTCGTTCAACTCGTCCTTTTTGACGCGGTAAATTCCGTGATTCGATGAAATCCAGAAGTTGCGTCGTTCGTCTTCGAGAATCTGAAACGCGCCGTCATTGTGAAGCCCGATGCCCGAGTTATAATGCGTAAATTTTCCGTCTTTGAAACGAGCCAAACCGCCGTCATAACTGCCGATCCAGAGCGTGCCGTCTGCGTCTTCATAAAGCGCGCGAACGGTACGGCTCGGTAAGCCCTCGTTTTCCGTCCAGCTCGTCATTTGCCCGTTGTTCAAACGCGTCAAGCCGCCGTAAGTTCCGATCCACAACCCGCCCGCCCGTGCATCAATAATAATTTTGACATCATTTCCCGCAAGCCCGTCGGTTGTCGTGAACGTCGTCGCCGCACCGTTACCGAAACGGGTCAAGCCTGTAGCGCCGCCAATCCAGAGCTGGTCTTCGCGGTCGGTGTGAATCGCATAAACCGCATCGAATGACTCGGACTCGGGAACCAGTCCTTTTAGAAAAGGTACAAAACGGTCGTCTTCGCGCACGTATAAGTCATTATAATCGCTGACCACCAGCCGTCCGGCGGGGTCTCTGCCGATGGCTTGAACATAGAAATTTTCGGCGGATTTGATCGACTCGAATCGTCCGTTCTGAAATCTGAAAAGCCCGCGCGTCGTGCCGACAAGTAGCGCCCCGTCCGCGTCTTCGTAAATCGGATAAACATTTGTATCGGGCAAGCCTTCGTTTCCGGAAAAAGCCGTCACGATTAGTTTGCGCGCTCGGTACAAACCGCCGCGCGAGGTGCCAAACCAGAGATTACCTTCGCCGTCTTGGAACGATGATTGAAACATACTGTCGTCGGTAATCGCATAGGGCGGGTAAATATCGCCCCTCAAGGTCGGCGCATTGGCGGGTACTTTGAGCAGCAGTTCGCTGTGCAGCGTGGCAAGATCGGTCAGCCAGAGCGAATCCTTTCCGTCCCATGAAACGAGGCTGAGCTTGGCGCCAGTGACAAAATTCAGTGGAATTTTGGGCAAACCGTTTGCCTCATTGAAACGGCGGACAGTTTTTCCGTTTTCGACGCGCACCAATTCCCGTTGGTCGGTCACAAACCAAAAATTTCCGCCCGCGTCCTGCACCGCCGGGCACGCCTCACAAACAAATGAGTCTTTCGCCGGTGAAAATCTTAGCCATCGCCCGTTTGAGTAACAACCGAAAGAATGCTGCACTTGATTTGCCCCACAATAGAGCCTGGCGTTTTTTCGGGGAGCATCACGCGCCTCTTCAAAAAATTCAATCTGCGGATTAAACGGTGCAAACTTCCCGCCTCCGAAATAAAGCGCCTTCCAATCGTTTATTAAAATCATCGGGTCGCTGTCCGCGTCGCCGTCGCCTATCCAGAATATTCGAGCGCTGCCGCCCATTGCGTCGTAGCTAAAACGCCCGTTTTGATAACGGACGATGCCGCTTTCTTCCGTTCCCGCCCACAGATCGCCGCTCGCGGCTTCAAACAAACTGGTAAAACGATTATTGACGATGCCCGGCGAATTGCTTTTGTTAAAAATCGTGAAACGCACGCCGTCAAACCGCGCCAGACCGTCCACGGTCGCCAGCCACAGATATCCGTCGCGAGTTTGCACTATTCCATTAACCGAATTCTGCGGCAGTCCGTCGTCAGCCGCCCAGTGATCAATACGGTACTGCGCCTGTGCCGTCCGAATGCACAAACAAAGGCACAAACATAGTAACAATTTCTTCGATATACTCGTCACAAGTTTTACAGCGCTAAAGAAAAACCAAAATTTTGTGGATCAATGGCACTCAAATCTAACTTGGAGGCGGGTAATTAACAAGTTTAATAAATAAAATTTAAGGACGTCGTAAAGGGATTTTCCTAATACTGATTATTTTTCCAGTGAAAGTTTGCTAACCCGACGAGCATTTTTGAGCCCCGGAAGCAGGTACATTTAATAAATGCAAAAACTAAACTTTGAAAATAGATGTATCAGACTAGGGATAATTTTATACTTTTTGTCGGAAAGTTTATTTTCCAACATGAAATCAACCTGTCCAACACAGGTTTCTGACGCTACTTTGTGTAATAATTCGTGTCATAACTAAAATCTCATAATTCGGCACGTTTGTTGACTTATGAGACACTTTTTACGTCGCCGAATAGATTATGATAACGGGTCGTATCAATACCTAGTCAGACGAAAAGGGTTTGTGAATTTCAAGACTTTGCAAGTAGTCTAACTGGGCACTACTGCCATCAATTACTCTTATCTTTCTGGAGAAAAATGAAATTTCAACTAATTTTTTTTGCTTATATTCAATTAATAATCGGACTTTTTACATTTAGCGTTTATGGTGCTGAAGCGACACATCCTCTTGATCCTTTAAGCGAGAGTGAAATTTCTAATGCCGTGAAAATTATACGAGCTTCTGCGAACTTTCCAAGAATTGTCCTTTTTTCAACGGTTGTTTTGAACGAGCCTCCGAAATCCGAGATTGTGAATTTCAAACTAGGCGCAAATTTTCGACGCGAAGCTTTTGCAGTTATTCTCGACCGAGAGAAAAACAAAACATTTGAAGTTTCGGTTGATTTGCGAACGAATAAAATTCTTTCCTGGCAAGAAATTCCCGGAGTTCAACCGCTTGTTTTCCAAGAGGAATATGAAGTTTTGCCTGGCATAGTTAAGGCGGATCCGCGATGGCAAGAGGCAATGCGAAAACGCGGCATTACTGATTTCGACAAAGTTGCCGTTGACGGTTGGGCGGTTGGACAGATTGACGCCAAATTTACAGGCAGATTGCTGCGCGGTCTTTCTTATTACAAAGAAGATTTCGCCAATTACTACGGTCGTCCGATTGAAGGCGTTGTGGCAATCGTTAATATGAACACTCGAAAAGTGGTTGATGTAACCGATACCGGCGTCGTCCCGATTTCCGAAAAAGGTCAGGATTTTGATCAAAAATCTGTCGGCAAGTTACGTGAAAAACCGAAACCTCTTTTAATCACCCAACCGGAAGGCGCAAGCTATCGAATGAACGGGCAAGAGATCAGCTGGCAAAAATGGCGTTTTCGGTACACAATGCACCCGCGTGAAGGTCTCGTTTTGCATACAGTAGGATACGAGGACGAAGGAAAAGTTAGACCGATTTTGTACCGCGCGGCACTTTCCGAGATGGTCGTACCTTACGGAGATACTGATCCAAACTGGCGATGGCGGGCGGCATTTGATGTCGGCGAATACAGCATCGGACGCCTGGCAAGTCCTCTTGAACCGAGGTTGGACTCACCGGACAATGCTCAATTAATTGATATCACTTTCGCGGACGATAATGGAAAACCTTATACGCTCGAACGCGCGGTCGGAATTTACGAGCGTGACGGAGGAATTCTCTGGAAACATTACGACGCCGTTTCGGGCACAAACGAAACGCGTCGCGGACGCGAACTAGTAATATTTTTCGTTGCGACTATCGGTAATTACGATTACGCAGTTAATTATATTTTCAAACAGGACGGATCGCTTGAAGTTGATCTTGCATTGACCGGTATTATGCTCGCCAAAGGCGTAAAAGAAAAACGCGCCGACGAAAATCACATGAAAAATCATTCCGGTATGAATACGGAAAACTCCGGTCATCTGGTTGCCGAAAACATCGTCGCTCCGCATCACCAGCATTTTTTCAATTTCCGGCTTGATTTTGACGTTGACGGAACAAACAACACCGTGACAGAAATGAATTCTAGCGCAATGTCACCCGGAGTAAACAACCCATATCTAAACGGTTTCGTGATGCGTGAGACGATGTTTAAAACTGAATCCGAAGCTCAGCGCTCGATGGATATGAAAGCGGCACGGGTCTGGAATGTGATGAATCCTTTAGTTAAAAATTCGCTCGGGCAAAACACGAGTTTCATCGTTGTTCCGGGCGCAAACTCGCTTCCCTACATTGCCCCGGAAGCAACGGTTAGAAAACGTGCCGGTTTTATTAATAATCATTTTTGGGCAACACGCTTTAACGAATCAGAATTGAATGCCGCCGGAGTTTATCCGAATCAAAGCAAAGGCAACGACGGGTTGCCGCGTTTCGTAGCAAACAATGAATCGATTGCAAACCAGGATGTTGTCGTTTGGTATACGTTAGGAGTAACACACATTCCGCGCCCAGAGGAATGGGCTGTGATGCCTGTAACACACGTTGGTTTTAAAATGATTCCCGGCTCATTTTTTAGCCGCAATCCCTCGTTGGATGTGCCCAAATAAATTGACGTCTTAAGACGGTTTACTTAAATCGCAAATGATGGTATCGAGACGAACCTAGTTATAACCAACAGCCGATACTGAAAGAGTTTTTCAGGTGAGTCCGTTCATTATTGCCTTATCGGTCATTGTACATTTGGCGACCAGGCTATTGAGCAAATTGAAACTAGGACGAAAATTAGCATAAGTTTCATAAACGACCCCTTTTTGAAACTGTTTTGAAGAGTTTTTAGATATTCAGATTTGTTTATACTTTATGGAAATAAAAATAAAGCCATTTAAGCAAATTTTCTTGCCTTCTTCATGCCGCTTATATAACAGATACTATTTCAATCCTAAACTTTGCTTTCTTTTAGACAATTAAATTGAACAGTCTTAGAAGTATTAGCGTCGGACTGAAAATTTTTGAGTCGTGAGCATCGGACTGAACGCTTTTAGGATGTTTTGCGTCGGGCAATGTCCGCATCACAATACGGTAAGTATCACCTTCATAAAGAAAGTTATCACCCTCATTAAGTTTTGCCATTTCAGGCGAAACAGTAACGAATATTATAAAAACTCGGTTCTTGCCTTCATAATTGGCATAATCATCATCAGGTTTTATCACTAAATCTTTAATTGTAAATTCAGGTATCGTCTGCATAGTTTTATACCCAATTTTTTCTATTGTAGTTAATAAAACTTTTACCGAATGTGCGAAAACGCACATAAATAGAGAGGGATTAAATTATTTACACAAACGTCCCCTCTTAGACACAGTTATATTGATTATTTACTCTGCTATAACCTCCAAACAATCAATATAAAGTCAATAACCAGCGCAAGTAAATAATAAATAAACTGTGTCTTACCGCACAGACAGCTGTTTTAGAAGCCGGTAAACTAATTATGCGCCAGCAGGCAATATGAATAAAAATTAAATTCCCCATCCTTTTTTGTATTCTGAGAACGCCCTTGTTGTCTATATTACTAACCATTAATAGATATTTAGAGGTCTAATTAAATGAGCATCAACGCTGCCAGAGATAATTTTAATGCTCCGTCACTAAAAGATTTACAAACCTCTGAAATTCATTATCGCCGGCTTTTTGAATCGGCTCATGACGGAATACTCATTCTTGATGCAATCACGCGTAAAATCACCGATGTTAATCCGTTTATGATGAACCTTCTCGGCTATGAGCGTGAGGAATTTCTAAACAAAGAATTATGGGAAATCGGCTTACTCAACGATGAAGAAGCAAGTATCGCTGCCTTTAGAAAACTGCAGGAGAAAGATCATATTCGTTATGATGATTTGCCTCTCAAAACTAAAGACGGACAGCGGCGGGAAGTAGAGTTTGTCAGTAATGTTTATAGGGAAGGTGATCGTCAGGTCATTCAATGCAATATTCGCGACAATTCCGAACGTAAGAAGGCGGAAGATGCTATGCGGCAGGCGGAAACCAGCTTTCGAGTTCTGGTTGAATCAGCGCCGGGTATTGTCTATCTTCATGAAGCCTATCCTCCATATTCAAACATCTACGTCAGTCCGAACATAAAAATATACGGTTATTCTCCTGCAGAATGGCGCGCCAAACCGGATATGTTGTCTAGTATCGTGCATAAAGAAGACTGTGAACGTGTGATACATGAATTTGAATGTGCGGCGAGAGAGGGGTTCGAGACTGATCTAGAATATCGAATCATCGCGCGAGACGGTTCAATCCATTGGTGGCATGATAAAGGGCGATTTGTTTTAGATGAGGACGGGAAAAGAACCGGATGGCAGGGAATAATTTTAGACATTACGACCACTAAGGAACTCGAAAAACAACTTCGTCAGGCGCAGAAACTCGAATCGGTCGGATTGCTGACTGGCGGCATTGCTCATGATTTTAATAATATGCTCGGGGTCATAATCGGGTATAGTGATTTGGCTTTCCGGCACTTAAAGGAAGAAGATCTTTTGTTCGGCTACATCGACCAAATTAAGAAAGCCAGTTTACGTTCTGCCGAATTAACCCATCAGTTATTAGCTTTTAGTCGTCAGCAAGTCCTGCAGCCCATTGTGCTTAATCTTAATGAGGTGATCGCCGACACAATTAAAATGCTGCAGCGTCTCATTAGTGAAGATATTCAGGTAACGGCTAACCTCAATCCTAAAGTCGGTCGAGTAAATGTTGACCCGGGACAATTTTCGCAAATCATTATGAATCTGGCTATTAATGCCCGTGATTCAATGCCTCAGGGAGGGAAACTAACTATTGAAACTGCGAATATCTTTCTCGATTCCGGTTACGCTCGGCAACATATCAGTGTGCTTCCGGGCGCTTATGTCATGTTGGCAATCAGTGATAACGGCAGTGGGATGAGTGATGAGACCAAACAGCACCTATTCGAACCGTTCTTCACCACGAAAAAGATAGGTCAGGGCACAGGATTAGGATTAGCAACAGTTTACGGCATCGTTAAACAATCGGGCGGCAGTATTGAGGTTTACAGTGAGGAAAGAGTCGGCACGACATTTAAGATTTATTTGCCGCGCGTTGCAGAAGCACCAAACGTGACGACTGTAAGTGATACTTCCCCTGAAATGCCAAAAGGCAGAGAAACGATACTATTAGTTGAAGATGAGGATTTAGTGCGTAATCTGTCAAATGAGATTCTTAAAACCTGCGGCTATACGGTTATTGAGGCTCGCAATGGATTAGAAGCGCTCGAAATTTGTGAGCAAATCGATTGTCAATTCGATTTGCTCATGACCGATGTCATTATGCCAAACATGGGCGGGCGCGAATTGTCTGAGAAATTATCGAAGAGTTTGCCGAACTTAAGAATCCTTTTTACTTCCGGTTATACCGATGATACGGTAGTTCGGCACGTTGTTATCGAAACAAACACTAACTTTATTCAGAAGCCTTTTACACCGGAATCTCTTGCCAACAAAATAAGACAAATTCTTGATAGAACTTGATCGACGCGCGGCGCGCCCGTTCAGTTAACCTAACAGTCAGAGATCAAAGCTGCGACCTTCGACAATTCGCCGAAGTCCCTAATTTTGCTTTAGGCAGCCGTGCTTTTAGTTGATGAAGGATTCCTGAGGTTTTGGCAAGTCGCCGTCAATCCAAGCTACGAACAGTTTAAGCCAATTATCCTTAACATTTATTATATTTAGGAGATTAATAAAATGAGTGCCGGAAAAGAGTTAGACAATTTTAACGCGCTATCAGCGGAGAATCTGCTAGCTTCCGAGCGCGAGCAAATCGAAATGGATATGATGAGGCTCGCCGCCATCGTCGAATCCTCAACCGATGCAATTTTCAGTAAGGCACTAGATGGAACCATCACGAGTTGGAACTTCGGCGCTGAAAAGCTATACGGTTATTCGTCTGAAGAAATCATCGGACAAAATGTCTCCATCCTTATACCGCCGGATCGCCCGCTTGAACTGTTAAAAATTCTGGAGCTGATCAAGGAAGGATCACACATTAATCATTACGAAACCATTCGCATTAACAAAATCGGGGGGCGTGTTGATATTTCTCTTACTATCTCGCCGGTCAAGAATGTCGAAGGTAAAATCGTTGAAGCTTCGTCAATTGCCCGCGACATTAGCGATCGGAAAGCTGCTGAAAAGGCGTCAATCAAACTGAAAGACGAGTTGCAATTAGCAGCCCAAGACTATCGACGAGTGCTTGATAATTCGCAGGATGTAATCTGTCAAATTAATAAACAAGGAGAGTTCACCAAAGTCAGCGCCGCCGCTAAAAAGGTCTGGGGGTATGAGCCCGAAGAATTGATTGGCAGAACATTTCTGGAATTAGTCGCTCCGGATGATCGCTCTAAAACCGTGCAAATCGTTAACGAGGTGATGATGGGACACCCGACCAGCACTCTGGAAAACAGTAGTCAACATAAAGACGGTTCTATAGTTCACACGATGTGGTCAGCTAATTGGTCCGAACCCGATCAGACAATGTTTTGCGTCGCGCGTGATATCAGTCAAATCAAGCAAGCCGAAGAGGCGTTGATAGTGAGTGAAGCTGATTACCGCAGTCTGATTGAATCGCTGCCTGCCATTGTCTATCTGGCACAGCCATTTCCACCTTACGCGCCGATTTACGTCAGCCCGAACATCACGGTCTTTGGCTATCAACCTGAAGAATGGTTTAACCGCTCCGATATGTGGATAAGTCTGCTTCATCCTGATGATCAATCGCGTGTTTTACGAGTAACCGAAGAGGCGATGAATCAGGGACAAGAAACTGACCTTGAATACCGCATTGTCACGCGTGACAACCAAACTCACTGGGTGAAAGATAAGGGACGTTTTATTTCCGACAATCAGGGCAATAAGACCGGCTGGCAGAGAGTCATTCTGGACGTTACGAAAACAAAAGAACTCGAAGAGCAGCTCCGGCAAGCACAAAAACTCGAATCGGTCGGTCGCTTGGCTGGCGGCATCGCGCACGATTTTAACAATATGCTAACCGCCATCAACGGTTACAGCGATTTGACTCTCCGTCGTTTAGGCAAAGACGACCCGCTACGCCGCAACATTGAAGAAATCAAAAAAGCCGGTGAGCGCTCGGCTGATTTAACCCATCAATTATTAGCTTTCAGCCGCCAGCAGATTTTGCAGCCGATAGTAATGGATGTCAATAAGACAATCACTGACACAATTAATATGCTGCAACGCCTGATCGGTGAAGATATTCAGCTTACGGCGACGCTTAACTCGATGATCGGTCGGGTGAAAGTTGATCCCGGACAGTTTTCGCAAATTATTATAAATCTGGCGGTCAACGCCCGCGACGCGATGCCGGAGGGCGGCAAATTAACTATCGAAACAGCTAATGTCTTTCTCGAACAGAATTATACCCAGCAGCACATCGGCATTCTTCCGGGAGCTTACGTGATGCTGGCGGTCAGCGATACCGGCAACGGGATGAGTGACGAAACCAAACAGCACATCTTCGAGCCGTTCTTTACAACCAAAGAAGTCGGTCTGGGCACGGGACTCGGGCTGGCAACCGTTTACGGGATTGTCAAACAATCAGGCGGAAATATCGAAGTTTACAGCGAAACGGCGGTCGGAACGACATTTAAGATTTATTTTCCGCGCGTCGCAGAGCAGGTTGATGAGGAAAAGACAACCTCTTTTCCACCTGAGATGGCGATTGGAACAGAAACGATTCTGCTAGTTGAAGACGAAGAACTGGTGCGTAATTTGGCAAGAGAGATTCTTGAGGGGTTACGGCTACACGGTAATCGAAGCCGGTAACGGGTTGGAAGCCCTCGCCCTGTGCGATGAAGGTGGTTATAAATTTGATTTACTGATAACCGATGTCGTGATGCCGAAGATGGGCGGACGGGAACTGGCTAAAAAACTATCGGCGCAACTGCCAAACATAAAAATTCTGTTCACCTCCGGCTACACTGCCGATGCAGTTGTGCGTCATGGAGTAATCGAAATTAATAGCAACTTTATTCAAAAACCGTTTACGCCTGAGAATCTTGCAAACAAGATAAGAGAGATTCTAGATAATTCTCCAAAACGCTAAAGTGTGCTAATACAATTTTTACCGAAGCCCGCAAAGCTGAATATGTCCGAAAACCCTAGTTTTTTGACACTCTAAATTATCTAAAACTGCTCGACAGATTTCTATAGAAATATCAAGAAAAAGCCGTAAGGTATATCCTTACAGCTTTTTCCTATTTGTTCTAGTTCTATCTATTTTGAAAGTGATTATTGTTCACTAACAAAATCTGCATTCGATACAGATTCATTCGTGGTTCTGACAATCGATGATTGAACAAACTTAAATCGTCTGGCTTTTGGCGTAATGGTCACGGTTTCTCCTGCTGCGACATCATCAAAACGATAATAACCAAAGCTGGTTGTTTGTGCCGCTCTTTGATTACCCTGCGAATCAGTCAATGTGATTGTGACGTTTCTAATGCCTCTGCCGGTAGAGTTCATCACTCTGCCTGAAACCGTGACACCCGCCGCCGTCGGAGCAAAGACTGTAAACTGTCCGGTGTTAGTCGCCGCTATCGGAGTGCCGTTATTGAACTGAAACGTGTTGGTGTTATTTACTGCATTAACAAATGACAAAGCAGTTGTTTGATTGACTGCACCAATCACAGTAAATTGCAGATTGTACAACACTACGCCCGTAGCTGTAATAATGGCAGAAGCACAAGAGCCCGAGACAATGACTTTGCCCGCCGATGGAGAATTAGGCAATACGGAACAACCAGAGCTCAAGGTTCCACTATTACTTCCGAGAGCGGCAGTCGGCTGCAGCACTGCCGGGTTATAAAAGACAGTAAAATCAATTGATTCAATCGAACTGCCTGCCGGGATAGCACCAATCGAAACTGGAATAGTAATAATTGTTCCGGTTGATGCTTTGGCATTTGTTGGCAATGAGACAGCCACATGTACTTCGCCAGCGACGGCTGATTCCGATTGTGAATAATTTGGCTGCGAATCAGCCGACTGAATCATTTGCTCGTTAGTTTGCGCAACCGGTTCATTATCGAATCCCTCTGTTATATCAATCAAATTAGCTTGTTTCGGCAGTATCTCTTCATTAGTTTTTGAATCATCGGCAAATGATGCAGCCGATGCCCAATTGCCGGATACTTCGCCGACTAAGACAGCCTGATAATCCTGTCCGGTTGCATTGCCGCTCAAAGCATTATACTGACGGCTTGCGGGAACGAACTTCCTTTGTCCAATGATGTTTTGCGCCGTGATGCCGACGGCTCGCTGCTGAATGCGTGTTGCGTCGAGTGAGTTAACCGCGCCGTTGCCGTCCGAATCAGCTGCGATCAATTGATTCGGCGTTAAGGTTGTT
>JAESGR010001000.1_pt1 | contig 11895 bp, 10 predicted proteins | sample 9269771 | NCBI WGS metagenome assembly JAESGR01 (sample SAMN15739572, study PRJNA653492) | algae metagenome | isolation source: Chroococcus sp. CMT-3BRIN-NPC107 and co-occurring heterotrophs from well... | place: USA: Clark Mountains Wilderness, California | collected 2010-04-18
ACGGTCGCGGTTGCATGGGCATCCGTAGAGGGACCGTATCGCTCCGCCATCGTTCCTCGCCGTTATAATTGTGTCGCCCCTGCCGCTGAGCAGCGCCGGCGCGCGACCTTTCTGGCGCAGCCACGACAACTTCGCCTCAACATAGGTTACGGTCGCGCTGTGCGTCTCGACCGCAGCCCTGATCTGCCGCTCAAGCTTGACGCAACTGTGCTGTGGACGGCTGCGGCGGCAGCGTCCGGGTTCGGCGCTCCAGCGGCGTCGGCGGCGGGACCGGCACCTCGATCGTGCAGACGACGCCCGACGGCGCGTAGAGAAGCTGAACGTCGCCCGCGAGCTCCCGGGCGAGACTCCGCTCGATCAGGCGGGAGCCGAAGCCTGTGCGCGTCGGCGGCGTCACCGTCGGGCCTCCGCTCTCCCGCCAGCGCAGCAGCAGGCGGGTCTCCTCGCCGCGCTCCACGGTCCAGGCGATGCTGACGATGCCGCCCTCGCGCGACAGGGCGCCGTACTTCACGGCGTTGGTGCCGAGCTCGTGCAGCGCCATCGCGATCGAGAGCGCGATGCGCGGCGGCAGCCGCAGCGCCGGCCCGCTGACGAGGAAGCGCGAGCGCTGGCCGTCATTCGCGTCGAGGGGTGCGGTGGCATCGGCGACCACCGTCCCGAGCTCGGCCCCCTCCCAGCTCTCGCGGGTGAGGACGTCGTGGACCCGGGCGAGGGCGAGGAGCCGCGCCTCAAAGGCCGCGCGGGCGGAGACCGCCTCGTCGCCCTCGAGCCGGCGCAGCGATTGCCCGGCGATCGATTGCACGGTGGCGAGCGTGTTCTTCACCCGGTGGTTCAGCTCGTGGATGAGCAGGAGCAGGTGCTCCTCCGCGCGCTTGGCGTCGCTGATGTCGACGTTGCAACCGGTGTAGCCGAGGAACGCGCCGGTATCGTCGAGGCGGGGCACGCCCTCGCAGCGAAGCCAGCGGATCTCCCCGTCGCGATCGACCACGCGCATCTCCGCTCGGAACGGCCGCCGCTCGGCGAAGGCCTCGGCGAACAGGGCCTGGAAGGCGGGCAGGTCGTCGGGATGGATGATCTTGTGCCAGCCTTCCTGCGTCAGGGTCGCGGCCGGCTGCCCGAACAGGTGGTCGAAATGCATGTTGGCGAAGCTGAGCTCCGCCGCGTCGTCGGTCATCCAGATCAGGGCCGGCGCCGAATCCGCCATGTGCCGGAAGCGCGCCTCGCTTTCGCGCAGGGCGGAGAGGCCCCGCTCGGTCTCCGCGAGCGCCCGGTCGCGCTCGTCGCCGCGGGTTCGCAGGCGAAGCGAGGCGTCGGCAAGCACGTCGCCGAGCCGGCGGATCTCCTGGATCGGCGAGGTGATCCGCGGGATCGCCTCGCCGCGGGCGAGCGCCGGTCCGCTCGCGGCCAGCCTGCGCAGGGGCTGCGAGACCCGCGACCACAGATGCACCGCCAGAATCGAGGAGGTGGCGAGCACGAGCAGCCCGAAGCCGCCGAAGGCCCAGATCCAGTTGCGCAGGCGCGCGTCGACCACGGTCTTGGGGATGACCGCCCCCGCGGTCCAGCCCGTGAGCCGCGAGCGCGCCTCCACCACCGTGACCGGGCGCAGGGCGCGGTCCTTGCCCTCCCAGACGCCCGGCGTATCGGTCTGGCGCTGGCGCAGGGTCGCGAGCCGCGGGCGCCCGACGATCGAGGCGGGATCGGGCAGGCGTGCCAGCACGATGCCGTCCCGGTCGGAGATCCCCGTGGTCCAGCCCTGGACCGCCTCCCGGGTGATGATCCCCTGAAGGCGGCTGACGGGCGCGATGAAGCTGAGGACGTAGGTGATCTCCTTCTCGACCTGCACGGGGACCGCGATCGCGTAGGTGGCCTCGTGCGGGACCGTGCCCGAGATCAGCCCCGAGATCATCGCGCGTTGTCCGCCCGTCACCAGATCCCCGTCGAAGGGCAGGGAGGTCTGGGGCAGGGGAGCGCCGCGCTTGACCGAGGTGTTGACGACCTGCTGCCCGTCCGGCCGCCGCAGCAGGATCTCGAGGCCGACCGCGTCGCGCACCAGGCGGGCCTGGGAATCGAAGCTGTCGAAATCCGAGTCCTTGAGCCGCGGCGAGGTCGCGAGGGTCTGCAGCACCGAGACCAGGCCGGCCGTGTCCCGGTCGATCGAGAGGGCGATGCTGCGCACGTTCTCGCGCGCATCCTGCTCGAAGCGGGCCCGCTCGGTCGCGGCGTACCGCACCAGCAGGATTCCGGTGAACAGCAGCCCCGGCCCAATCAGCGCGATGACGAGGACGATGAGGTAGACCTGCGTCGAGAACCCGCGATGGCGCACGCCCGTGATGGCGCGGCCGATCCGGGACTGCGCGAGGAAGCGCGTCCAGGCCTCGCGGCGGCTCCTGGCGACCCCCGTTTCCGGCTCGGCGTCGGACATCATGGCCGATCGATATGGCCGAGGTCGCGCGACGGCGCGAGCCGGTCGCGTACGCGCTGCTTCAGGGTCTTGACGTCGGGAAAGCCGTCGTCGCTGGCGCGATCCCAGATCGTCTCGGGACCGCAGGTGATGAGGAAGACGCCGCCGGTCCCCGGCACGAGGGCGACCTCGCCGATCTCGTCGCCGAAGGTCGAGAGCAGTTCCTGCGCCATCCAGGCCGCGCGCAGGAGCCAGCGGCACTGCGTGCAGAAGGTGATCGCGACCCGCGGCTTCCCGCCCGTCGCGACTGATGGCGTCGCATCCATGGGCGGCACGGGGCACCGAACGTCCCGCGGTTGTCAACCGTCTGGTCGCGCCGGCGCCGCCGGCCCGGCGGCGGCCCCCGCCCCCGGAGCGATGCCGCCACTGTTTTGCGGGCCGGCACGGCCTATCTGTCGCAGCGGCGCGCCGCCCGACCCGTCCCGGAGCCGGCCGCCTCAGGAGATCGATCATGCGTTCAGGCGCCGCCTTCGTGCCGACATCCGGTCCGCTGTCCGTCCGGCGCCTCCGCGCGGCCTTCGCCGTGCTGGGGCTTGCCACGCTGCTCTCCGGCTGCGGCGCCATCAACCGCGTGCCGACCCTGGAGGAGAGCGCGAAATCGGCCTGGAGCGAGGTGCAGAACCAGTATCAGCGCCGCGCCGACCTGATCCCGAATCTCGTCGAGACCGTGAAGGGCTACGCCCAGCAGGAGAAGGACGTGCTCGTCGGCGTCACCGAGGCTCGGGCGAAGGCCTCCAGCGTCAAGGTCGACGCCTCGACGGTCAGCGATCCGGCCAAGTTCAAGGAGTTCCAGGACGCGCAGAACCAGCTCTCGGGCGCGCTCGGGCGCCTCCTCGTCACGGTCGAGCGCTACCCGGACCTCAAGTCGAACCAGAACTTCCTGGCGCTGCAATCGCAGCTCGAGGGCACCGAGAACCGCATCGCGGTGGCGCGGCGCGACTACATCGGCGCGGTCCAGGCCTTCAACACCGAGGTGCGCACGATCCCCGGCCGCTGGATCGCCGCATGGTTCTACCCCGAGGCGAAACCGATGGAGACCTTCACGGCGACGCCGAATTCCGAGCGGCCGCCCAACGTGAAGTTCTAGGGCATCGGACCGAGGGGTGGTTGCCGGCTTTCGGACAGATCCGATGCAGAGACAAGAACCTGGAGCGTCGTCGATGGCGCATCCGGGACGACGCTCCAGGCCCGCCGTGTCGGCGCTCGGCCGGCCCCTCCACGCCCTTCTCCTCGGCCTCGTTCTCGCGCTGATCGCCGGCCTCGCGCTGGCCGCCGACCCGAGCTTCCCGGCCCTGAGCGGCCGCGTCGTCGATGCCGCCGGCCTGCTCAGGCCGGAGGATCGGACCGCGATCGAGGGCAAGCTCAAGGCCTACGAGGACAAGACGACGGACCAGGTCGTCGTCGCGACCGTGCCGAGCCTCCAGGGCCTCACGATCGAGGATTACGGCAACCGCCTGTTCCGGGCCTGGGCGCTCGGCCAGAAGAAGACCAACAACGGCGCGCTGCTGCTCGTCGCGCCGAGCGAGCGGAAGGTCCGCATCGAGGTCGGCTACGGGCTCGAGGGCGCGCTCACCGACGCGCTCTCGAAGGTCATCATCACGACCGCCGTCGCCCCGCGCTTCAAGACCGGGGATTACACCGGCGGCATCAATGCCGGCGTCGACGCCATGCTCTCGATCCTCTCGGGCGATGCCGAGGAATGGCAGCGCCGGGCCAAGGTCCGGCGCGACGAGGCCGATCCGGGGCAGGTGATCCTCTACGTCGTGATCATCCTCGTCATCCTCTTCCTGTTCTGGCGCATGAACCGCGGCAGGCGCGGCGGCGGATTTGGGGGCGGACCCTCGGGCGGATTTGGCGGCGGGCCCGGCGGCGGGTTCATCATCCTGCCAGGCCCCTCCTCGGGCGGCTGGAGCGGCGGCGTGTCCGGCGGGTTCGACGGCGGCTTCTCGGGCGGCGGCGGCTCGTCCGGCGGAGGAGGGGCCTCCGGTGACTGGTAGGGGACGACCATGCTGAGCCGGGCGGAACGCGACCGCATCGCGGCGGCGATCGCGGCGGCCGAGCGCGGCACCTCCGGCGAGATCGTCGTGCTCGTCGCCGGCCGGGCCGGAGCCTACCGCTCCGTGGCGCTGGCGCTGGCCCTCCTCTGCGGTCTCGCCGTGCCCTGGCCGCTGATCCTCGCCACCGAATGGAGCGCGGGCTGGATCGCCGTGGCGCAGGCGCTCGCCGTGCTCGGCGTTATGGCCGCGACGCTTCATCCCCGCGCCCGCGCGGCCATCGTCCCGCGCGCCCTCAAGCGGGCTCGGGCGCACGACTCCGCCCTGCGCGAGTTCGCGGCCCGCGGCGTCACCCGGACGCGGGCACGCACGGGCATCCTGATCTACCTCGCCGTCGCCGAGGGCCATGCCGAGATCGTCGCCGACCATGCGGTGGTGGCGCGGGTCCCACGGGAGAGCTGGTCGGCGGCGATCGAGGTGCTGCTCTCGGGCCTGCGCCGGGGCGACGCCGCCGGGGGGCTGATCGCCGCCGTCGAGCGGGCGGGGGCCATCCTCGCCAGCGAGTTTCCAGGTGAGCCCGACGACGTCGACGAGCTTCCCAACCGGGTGATCGTCACCGACTGATCCGGGCCTAGCCGCGGGATGAATTTTGCGTAAAAGGGGCCCCGGACGGCCCAAGCGGTCACGATGGGTCGCTGGAGCGAGGCGTCGATGAGTGCGATTGCGAAGCACGGGCCCTGGGCCCTGGTCGGAGCCCTGGGCGCGGCCGCCCTGGCGATCGTCGCCACCAGCCGCGGCGAGAGCATCAACGCGCTCTGGGTCGTGGTGGCCGCGATCTGCGTCTACCTGATCTCCTACCGCTACTACTCGCTCTTCATCGCCGACAAGGTGATGCGCCTCGAGCCCGGGCGCGCGACGCCGGCCCACCGCCTCAACGACGGGCTCGACTACGTCCCCACCAACAAGACGGTGCTGTTCGGCCACCATTTCGCGGCCATCGCCGGCGCCGGTCCCCTCGTCGGCCCGGTGCTCGCCGCGCAGATGGGCTACCTGCCCGGCATGCTCTGGATCCTCGCCGGCGTCGTGATCGCGGGCGCGGTGCAGGACTTCATGATCCTGTTCATCTCGATGCGCCGCGACGGTCGCTCGCTGGGCGAGCTGATCCGGGCCGAGCTCGGCGTCATCCCGGGGGTGATCGCGCTGTTCGGCACCTTCATGATCATGATCATCCTGCTGGCCGTGCTGGCGATGGTCGTCGTCAAGGCGCTGGCCGAGAGCCCCTGGGGCACCTTCACGGTGGCGGCGACGATCCCGATCGCCCTGCTGATGGGCCTCTACGCGCGCTTTATCCGGCCGGGGAAGGTCGGCGAAGTCTCGATCATCGGCTTCATCCTGCTCATGGCCGCGATCGTCTATGGCGGCCAGATCGCGGCCGACCCCTATTGGGGCCCGGCCTTCACCTTCACGGGCACGCAGCTCACCTGGATGTTGATCGGCTACGGCTTCGTCGCCGCGATCCTGCCGGTCTGGCTGCTGCTGGCGCCGCGCGACTACCTCTCGACCTTCCTCAAGATCGGCACCATCGTCGGGCTCGCCATCGGCATCGTCTTCGTGGCGCCGCAGATGCAGATGCCGGCGGTGACGAAGTTCGTCGACGGCACCGGCCCGGTCTGGGCGGGCTCGCTGTTCCCCTTCCTGTTCATCACCATCGCCTGCGGCGCGGTCTCGGGCTTCCACTCGCTGATCTCGTCGGGCACCACGCCGAAGCTCGTCGACAACGAGGTCGACACCCGTTTCATCGGCTATGGCGGCATGCTCATGGAGAGCTTCGTCGCCATCATGGCGCTGGTGGCCGCCAGCGTCATCGATCCGGGCGTCTATTTCACCATGAACTCGCCCGGCGCGCTGCTCGGCACGACGCCCGAGAGCGCGGCCGCGGCGGTGACCAAGCTCGGCTTCCCCATCGCGCCGGAGGTCATCGCCCAGACCGCCAAGGATGTCGGCGAGACCTCGATCATCGCCCGCACCGGCGGCGCGCCGACGCTCGCCGTCGGCATGGCCCACATCATCTCCTCGGCCATCGGCGGCAAGGCGATGATGGCCTTCTGGTACCATTTCGCGATCCTGTTCGAGGCGCTGTTCATCCTGACCGCGGTGGATGCCGGCACGCGGGCCGGCCGCTTCATGCTGCAGGACCTGCTCGGCCTCGTCTCGCCGAGGTTCAAGGACACGACCGCCTGGGTTCCGAGCGTGCTCGCCACCGCCGTCTGCGTGGGCGCCTGGGGCTTCTTCCTCTACCAGGGCGTCACGGACCCGTTGGGGGGCATCTACACCCTGTGGCCGCTCTTCGGCATCTCGAACCAGATGCTGGCCGCTGTGGCGCTGACGCTCGCCACCGTCGTGATCTTCAAGATGAAGCGCGAGCGCTACGCCTTCGTCACGATCATCCCGACTGTGTGGCTCTGCATCTGCACGCTGACGGCGGGCTGGCAGAAGATCTTCTCGCCCGACCCCAAGATCGGCTTCCTCAGCCACGCCGACCGCTTCTCGGCCGCGATCGCCGAGGGCAAGGTGCTGGCGCCGGCCAAAAGCATGGACGACATGCACAAGATCGTCTTCAACGACCGCATCGACGCCGGCCTCGCCGTGCTCTTCGTCGGCCTCGTCGTCGCGATCGCGGTGTTCGGCATCATGGCCTGCGTGAAGGCCTACCGCGCCGACCGCTGGACGGCGCTGGAAGCCGATCCGAAGCTCGCCCCGGCGGAGTGAGGCGACGATGATGGGCATGGCCGCGTCCCAGGGCTATCGCGAGCGCCTGAAGGCGCTCGGCAAATGCGTCTGCGACGGCGCCCGCCTCATGGTGGGGCAGGGCGATTACGGGGCCTACGTCGCGCACATCGCGAAGACGCATCCCGACCAGGCGCCGATGACCGAACGCGAATTCTTCCGCAATCGCGAGAACGCCCGGTTCGGCGTCGGCAACGGCAGCGGTTTCCGCTGCTGCTAATGGAAGCCTGACGCTTGGTGCCACTCGCCACGGGCGTTTCGCTGCCTTCCCGCTTCCGGACGGATGTTCGGCGTCGCGTTCGGCCCTGAGCCGAAAAACCTCGAATGTCACCATCGCGGTCGCAGCCGTTGACGTTGCATCCGGGAGGACAACGCCAACAGCGGCCTCTCAGAGCTGGCCGATAGGGACTTCCGGCGAAACGCGCGTTGGATGATCCGATGAACGGCCGACCCGGCGCCTGTTCCGGAACTTCCAGCGGGCTCCACGATCATCCAGGCGTCGCGAGCTGCGGCGGGCCGACGCGAACCGTGTTCGATCGGCCCCTAGACGAACGGAACCAGCCCGAAGAGGACACCCGATGATCCGAACGCTTGCCTTGGCCGCCGCCCTGGCCCTTGCCCCGCTCGCGGCCGATGCCGAGCCGGACGCGACGGTGCTCGCCGCCGCGAAGGCGCAGGATCGGCCCCTGCGCGAGACGCTCGCCGGCCTCGTCAACGTCGATACCGGCACCGGGCAGGTTCCCGGCCTGTCGAAGCTCGAAGTCCTGCTGCGCGCCCGGCTCGAAGCCCTCGGCGTTGCCGTCGAGGCGCGGCCGGCCCCGCCCTTCGGCGGCAACACGCTGATCGGCACCCTGAAGGGATCGGGCCGCGCCAAGCTGATGATGCTCGTCCACTACGATACGGTCTTCGGCGAGGGCGAGGCGGCCAAGCGTCCCTACACGGAACGGGATGGGCGCGCCTACGGACCGGGCGTGGCCGACGCCAAGGCCGGCATCGCCATCATCCTGCACACGCTCGCCGCCCTGAAGGCCCTCGACTTCACGAGCTACGGGCAGATCACGGTGGTCTTCAACCCGGACGAGGAGCGCGGCTCGCGCGGCTCGCAGGACGCGATCCGGGCGGTCGCGGCGGACCAGGACGCGGTGCTCTCCTTCGAGCCGACCTTCGCCGACGAGGCGGTCGATGCGGCGACGATCGCCACCAAGGGCATCAATTACGCGAGCCTCACCGTGAAGGGGCGCTCGGCCCATGCCGGCGGCGCGCCGGAGGCGGGCCGGAACGCCGTGACCGAACTCGCCCATCAGCTCCTGCAGCTGCAGGAACTCGGCGACAAGGGGAAGGGCACGAGCCTCAACTGGACGGTGGTCCAGGGCGGCACCAAGTCGAACATCATCCCGGACCTCGCCAAGGCCGAGGGCGACATGCGCTACTTCGAGGCCGGCGAGTACGACCGCGTCCTGACTCAGGCGCGCCGGATCGTCGAGAATCGCCGCGTGCCCGACACCCAAGTGACCTTCGATCTCGCGCGGGGCCGCCCGCCGCTGCCGGCGAACCCTGCAACGCGCCGCCTCGGCGAGCAGGCGCGGGCCATCTACCGCGAGGTCGGCGGCGACCTGAAGCTTGTGGAGATCGGCGGCGGCACGGACGCGGCCTATGCCTTCCAGCCGGACAGCCCGGACAAGCCTGCCGTGCTCGAATCACTCGGCGTGGTCGGCGGCCGCTATCACAGCCCCGACGAGTTCGCGGTGCTCGATAGCCTGACGCCGCGCCTCTACCTCGCGATACGCCTGACGATGCAGCTCTCGCAGGGGGGTGTGAGCCGTTGAGAACGCCTCACGAGCTGTAGGTCGGCACGAGGTCGCCGCCCGACATGCCAGGACTGAGAGCCAGGCTCAGGCCGCGCGGATCGTCGAGAGGAACCGCGCGACCTCGCCGTTGAGGTGCTCGGCCTCGCGCGAGAGCCCGGAGGCCGAGGTCAGGACCTGCGCGGCGGCCGATTGCGTCTCGCCGGCCGCCCCCGCCAGCCCCGCCACGACCTGCGTGACGCCCCCGGTCGCGGAGGCGGCCTGGTTCACGGTCCGGGCGATCTCCTGGGTCGCCGCGCCCTGCTCGGCGACCGCCGCCGCGATCGCCGTCGTGACGTCGCTGATCTCGCGGATGCGGCCCGTGATCGAGCCGATGACCGACACGGCCTGGCCCGTGGCATCCTGGATGCGGCCGATCTGCCCGGAGATCTCCTCCGTCGCCCGCGTCGTCTGGGAGGCGAGCTCCTTGACCTCGGAGGCGACGACGGCGAAGCCGCGGCCCGCCTCGCCGGCCCGCGCCGCCTCGATGGTGGCGTTGAGCGCCAGGAGATTGGTCTGCGAGGCGATGCCGGAGATGAGGCCGACGACGTCGCCGATGCGCGACGCGGCCGCGCTGAGCTCGCCCACGAGGGCGGCGGTGGCGTCGGCGTCCGTGACCGCCGCCTGGACGAGGCCGGCCGAGCCGTCGACCTGCCGGCCGATCTCCCCGACCGCCTGCCCGAGTTCCTCGGCCGCGCCCGCGGCCGCGTCGACGCTGCCCGACGCGTCGCCCGCGGCCTCGGCGGCCCGCGTCGACTGCGTCGCGGTCCGGTCGGCGGTGGCGCTCATGCCCTGGGCGGTGCCCTGAAGCTCGGAGGCGGCGGCCGAGACCTTCGCGACGATCTCGCCGACGGCCTGCTCGAAGGTGTCCGCGAGCTGCCGCGTGCCCTGGCGCCGGGCCGTCTCGGCCTCGCCCCGCGCCTCGACGGCGGCGTTCTCGAGGCCCCTCATCCGGGCAAGCTGCGCCTGCGCGGCCTGCTCAGAGTCCGCGAGCGCCGCGAACGAGCCTTCGATCGTGCGGCAGGTCCAGATCAGGACCCCCGTCTCGACGGCGACGATGACGGCGTGCAGCACGACCCGCGCGAGATCGCCGCCCGCCGAATCGCCCGGGAACACGAGCGCCGGCATGAGTCGATCGAGGGCGAGGTGATGAAGCGCCGTCGCGGCCGCGGCGGCCAGGATCACCCGCCAGTCGCACCAGCCCACGAGCACGGCGAGGCAGGCGAAGAAGTACATGTGCAGGTCGATCTGCCAGGGATGGCCCGCCAGGGCGAAGAGGAAGACGGCCGCCATGCCGATCAGCGCGACCGCGCTGACGATCCGCGTCGCGGGGCCGGTCGCATCGTTCCACCAGAACGCCGTCGTCACCCCGGCGAGGAGGGCCGCGGCCAGGACGGGTCCGAAGGAGAAGCCCTGCCCCAGGATCATCTCGCCGACCGCGACGAGCGCGACGTGGCACCAGAGGAGGCCTACCAGGAAGCGCGCGAAGCTGGCGCGGAGCGTGTCGAGATCGGTCATGACGGCGGGGTCGCTCGGGCTGCTTGGGTCGGCGGGCGGTGTCGCGGCGGCAGGTCGGCGCCGCACAGCGTCGCGACGATGGGATCGAGCACGAGCCAGGCGCCCTCCGCGTAGAGGCGAAGCACGAAGCCGGGCTCCCCCGAACGGGCGATGATGACGTTGTCCGCCGCCCCCGCCCGCAGGATGTCGCCTCCGGCCCCCGCCACGATCCGGGCCATCTCGGGGATGGTTCTGGCCGGGCCGCCCACGACCGCGACGGTGTCGCCGCGCGGTGCGGCGAGAACCAGGAACGGGCAGAGGAGGACGAGCGCGACCCCCGCGATGCCGCGCGCCGCGAGGGCTCCGGGGGCGAAGGAAGTGCTCATGCAGTCAGGGGCGCTCGGCGAGGACGTGGATCTATAATGCAGCTTGGTTAAACAAATGTTGTATCCGCCACGCGCCGCCCGCTTCCGCGTCCCCGGATGGCCGCCGCCCGGACGACCGCGGGTCGCAACCTTGACTTGAAGGGACCTGCACGGCACCGCTCGGCCTCGCCGCACCGGGCGATGTGCGATTTGCAACTTGAACCGGTGCTGCAACCCTCGGATCATCGAAGCCTGACGGGATCGATCAGCGGAGAGGCGGGCGGCATGGTTTCCTTCGGCGGCGGGCAAGGTGCGGCGGCAGGCCGGACCGGCGAGATCGGGTTCGACCGGCGTGTTCCGGGGCTCACGGGCATCGCCGTGCGGGGCTTCCTGCTCTCGCTGATCACCTTCGGCATCTACCGCTTCTGGTACGTGACCGAGCTGCGCCGCTACTTCTGGAGCCGCACCATCGTCGACGGCAGCCCGGCCGAGTACACGGGCCGGGGCAAGGAGCTCTTCCTCGGCTTCCTCGTCGCGCTGGCGATCCTCATCCCGATCTACGTCGCGATCTTCGTCGCCACGATCTCCCTGCCGTGGCTCGCGCCCGTCGGCGGCCTCGTCTCCTTCGCCGTCCTGTTCCTTCTCGGGCAATACGCCCTCTATCGCGGCCGCCGCTACCGGGCCTCGCGGACCCTGTGGCGGGGCATCCGCCTCGGGCAGGACGGCTCCGGCTTCGTCTACGCGCTCATGGCCGCGGGCTGGTGGACCCTCACCTTCCTGACGTCGGGCCTCGCCTTCCCCTTCATGCGGGCCGCGCTGGAGCGCTATCGGATCAATCACACCCTCATCGGCGCGAGCCGCATGAAGTCCGAGGCGAGGGGGCTGTCGATCCTCCTGCCCTGGCTGCTCTTCTACGCGGTCGTGCTCCTGCCCATCGTCGCGAGCTT
>JAESGR010001001.1_pt1 | contig 11892 bp, 15 predicted proteins | sample 9269771 | NCBI WGS metagenome assembly JAESGR01 (sample SAMN15739572, study PRJNA653492) | algae metagenome | isolation source: Chroococcus sp. CMT-3BRIN-NPC107 and co-occurring heterotrophs from well... | place: USA: Clark Mountains Wilderness, California | collected 2010-04-18
CCTCTGAGATTGGTCCGGATGGCACCTTGGCCAGCACGCCGCGGATCAGAGCCCTGGTTCCGCCGAGCGCGGCGTGAGTGTCTACCAGACCGGCTCCATTCCCCTGCATGTCGAATGGAGCACGGACCAAGTAGGCCTTGAATCGGTCGTCCAGAGTGTCGGTGCCGAGGATCTCAGGCTCCCATAGGTCCGTTGTGCTGGCGTTGTTCATTTGCCCGTCTGGTAGGTGCGCAGGCCAGAGCGGAGCCATGCGCATTGTATCAAGTAGGACAGCGATGCTGCCGCTTCTCTACTTGCGGCAATGTCGCAGAGCCGCCATACGTCCTGGCCCAAACGAAAAAGGACCGCCCTCGCGAGCGGCCCAAGTCTAGGGAGGAAACGCCCAAGGTGGGCCGTGCGGCACCGCCGAAGGGCCGTGCTGCATCGCATCAAAGTATGACCCTCGAACTAGTTCCGCAAGGACAACTGGGCAGCATCGCTGCCCTTTTTTGTTGCTGTCGTGAGCGGGAGAGCGCCGGGCGGCCGGTCCGCTTGTTTCCGCCTCACAATGAGCACACGGGGCCGTCACCATCCCCGGATGCCTTGGCCCTGGAATTCCTCGGAACGTGCAACTCGTCTTGCTGAGGACCGGAAGGCGCGCTTCGTCCAGATAGCCCGCGATGCGCACGAGCGGGCACGCCGCGAGCTCGGAGATCAGAAGCTCAAGCGCCGCGACTGGGATCAGTCTGGCCCGATGGACCGGGCAGGAGCTCGATTCGAGCGAGAGCAGAATCCGAAGCTCTGACCCGGACCCCTAAACGTAGCGAAGTGTAGCCGGGCCTTGACGCCAAGGGGACCCGGGGCACGCCTATTCGCCAGGGCGGAGTTTTGGCTGCTTTTCGGAATTTCGGAGCAGGAGTGGGAGGCATCGTTAGCGGCCTCCGACAAATCTGGGTCATGATGCGCAAGGTCCCGGGTTCGATCCGAAACAGGGAGGCTAGTCGGCGGCGTGTGGCACCTCGAAGCTGATGCGTTTGATAGCGACGGTTGAGCCCTCCGCTCGCCCCACCCCGAGCTGAGGTGCGGCCGGGCGACCACTGACCTCCCACCGATCGCCCGGCCTGACCGTCCCGGGGTCTGCACCCGCACCAGACAGCTGCGGGCACTCTGTAACGGAACGTTGATCCTGCCGGGCTAATTCTTTCGTCGGCTGCTCTGCACCGTGGCCGCCCGAACCCGCCTAGATGACGGCACGGCGTCTTCAAAGCCCCGGGCTTCCGGCTAGGGGCATTTTTGCGTCCGTACCCCTTTCCAGGCGCTACCCGGCGGCGCAGTTTATGTGCCTCTCGCCGGCACGCGTCGCGAGCTGCTTAAGCGGATGGGTCTCAGATGATCTTTCCAGCGGCAAGCAAGGGGGCCCTGCGGCGGCTGGCAGGCGGCACCATTCTGGGCGGCTGCCTCTTGGCCATGATTGCTGGAGTTCTGTTGTCCAGCATCGACCGTGATCAGCTCGGGTCCGACCTGGGCTTCTACGGCGCAATTGCACTACTGGGTGCTGTCATCTACTTCTGGGGCTCTTGGGCGGCGAGCCGCTCGCGCGCAGGCTGAAACCCGGACCTGTGTCCGTCACATCGGCTTCGCGACGCCTGGCCGAAGTCCGAGCGCTTGAGCTGTCTCCGGCAGCAGGCGCCCGTCCGTCTCCTCGATGAAGTCGCCCGGTTCAGCGACGGCGCGCACGGCTTCGAGCGCTTTCGTTTGGCTTTCTGCCATCACGGCAAAGAACCGCGTCACTCGTCTGTGTGGCTGCCGATCATCGTGTCGGCTAACGCGCACGACATAAGTCCGTGCGTCTGCTTCCGTCATCCGGCCGCCTTGCCACCACGAGCTGCCGGTTTCCATGCTGCTAAAGAGTGGTGCGGCTGGTCGGAACCGTATCGTGCACCGGGCGACCAAGCCGGGCGAGCCATCCAGCCGCTTGGTACGATGCGCGACCCAGCGGCACCCGACAGCCGCTTGGCTGTTCTCGGCTCATGCCCCGCTTCTACTTCGACCATCGCGACGGTGACCGCGTCTCTCGCGACGACTCCGGGCTGGAGTTCAAAACAGCCGAAGCCGCTAAGGAAATGGCCAAGCGCGCCTTAGGTGAGCTCGCCAAAGACGCGCTTCCGGAGGACGGCGATCGCGAGCTCTCCATCGAGGTCTCGGACGAAAACCACATTCACCTGTTCAGGCTGGCTCTGACCTTCAGCGTTGAAGAGTAAGACCTCCGGGCCGCACAGCGCCAAATGCCCGCCTCACGCCGCGCGGGGCGGGAACCATCGGAAACCTCAGCCCGACCGCCATTAGTGACTTAGCTTGAAAACGGCACGGGCAACCGCACGGTTGCGTACTGAAATTGCGCCGAGGCACCCATGTTAAAGACGGCGCTCCGTTGTTCGCGCATCCGTGACCGATGCAGCGCTTCTTCTTCGACTTCTCGGACTCGACGCACGACGACGTCGGCACCGAATGCGACAATCTGGAAATGGCAGTGGCAGAGGCGAAATGCGCTCTGCTGATTACTGCTGCCGAGACGTGCTCGCCGGCCCTAGCCGTCGCGATCCGAGATCAAGCTGGACAACAAGTCTCGCGTCTAACGGTCTCCGTCGCGACTGAGCGATCCTGAACGGAAACGCCCCGCCAGCCGGAGGACTGACGGGGCGTGGGTGCTTTCAGGGAAACATACGTGGTGCGCCTCAACAACGAGCGGCGGGGCCGAGAGGTTCCGGACCAGGCGCTCAGGAGGTTCACCTCACCGGCCAGCGGGAGGAAGCTCCGTCGCTCGCGCTCGATCGTGACTGACGTCCGCACCAGAGCTTCCTGAAGGCAGCGGATACGCCTACGGTGTATTCGGGAGGAGGCGCGCCGAATGCTCGCTTCAATAACCAGAATGCCTCCGGGATTCGGGGTAGTCCAAGTCACGCTCGATGGCGTGATCATCAGCTGTGACGACGCGTACGCGAGCTTCTTGGGCGTGCGGCGTGAGGACGCTGTCGGACGGCGCGTGTCGGACTTCATAGCCGAGGATGTCGGCGCCGGCGGCCCGGAGGCGATGATCAGCATCATTATGCGTACAGGCGAGCCGATGTCGATCCGTCGGACGTTCGTGCGGCCTGACGGAACGACACTGCGCTGTGCATTCCAGCTATGCCTGATCCGAGATGCGGACGACTGTCCACATAGCGTGGTCGGGGTGGGCCAGGCGATCGCGAGCTGACGGTTCATCGAGGCCTGCGCATCCAGAGCCCGTCAGGACAGGGGTGACAGCCGGGCGCCCAAGTTCCAGCTGCTCAGCCGAGCCGGCTTCACTCGGACTTCAGCCAGAAAAATGGATCGGCAGGGCAATCCGTTCGAGACGGCTCGGTTGTCGCCTGCCCGTCACGATCCCGGTTTAAGCACCCACCGACGCGGCCCGCCTTCAGTTTTGGAGAGCCGTCCCGACGTCTTCGCCTTCGAGAGCGGGAGGGTTCGGCCTATGCCCGCTCCAGCGGCCTGGGTTTGCCGTGTTCGTCGATGGCGACGAACTTAAAATGTCCTTCGGTGACTTTCTCGCTGTTCTGGGCAGCTCGCGTGCGTGCCCAAGTCTCGATCTTCACCGTGACGGACGTCTTGCCCTCTTCGGCCACCGAGCAGTAGCAGCTGACCTCATCTCCGACCGAAACCGGCCGGAGAAACACCATGCTGTCGATAGACACGGTTGCTACCCGACCACCAGCACGCTCAGCAGCAAAGCCACCGCCAGCCAGGTCCATCTGCGACACCGTCCATCCCCCGAAGACGTCTCCGCTCGGGTTAGCGTCAAGAGGCATAGCCACGGTTCGAAGGTGAGGTCCTCCGGGGACTTCAGGCGGTCTGTCGGCCATCAGGGATCTCTTTCGAATACATGGATGCTCAAGCACCGGAACGCCGCCTCAGTTTCTCTGCAGGTAGGCCTGGAGGGGCCAGCCGGAACTCGTCAGTGGGTTGGACATTGGGAGCGTAGTCTAGCTGCAGTGCTTCCTTGTCGCGGCTCGTTCGCTGAGCAAATCGGCGCACGAGGGTTCGTGAGAGCCTGTCGGCGAACAATTCCGGGATTGACAGGCTATGTCCGACCTCGTCGTGCAATCACCCATGCAGTACCTGGACAAGGCCACGACGGCTTTGCGGGATCTCGGCATTATCCCGCCCCCCGCGATGGACGCACCGATCAACGGGCTCTTGCAAAAGATTTCCGACCTCGATCAGGACCGGATCGCAATGATCGCTCGCACGCTGGGCCAGACGAGCGTGTTCAATGAGGTCGTGCGCGAGCAGACCCAGGCCATGGACATCGGCGAGCGATACCGCGAGATCACCGAGTCGTTCAATTCGATCCGGGACGACACGAAGAAGATGGTCGACCAGCTTGCAGACGAGAGGATCGACGTTCTGGAGCGGATCACCAACGTCTGGATGAAAATCTCGCGCGGCGACGTCGCTGACCGCTTCGATAACATCAGAGATGTCTATCTCGACGTAACAAGATCGACTCGGGACCAGATCGACCGAGAGCAGATCATTCTTGATGCGTACCGGGATTTTCGCGGCGCACTCAAGCACGCCGAGGTCATGGCCCTGGAGGTACTGCGGACTGCCGAGCACAAGCTGGAAGATGCCAAGGCTGAGCTGCGGAAGGCGGCCGACCTGGTCGCTAATTTTCAGGGCCCCGAGGTGGCCGAGCGTGCCCGTCTCGAGCTGACGCGCGACGAGCATCTGCGCCGGACGCAGGACGAAGAGAAGCGCTACCAAATAGCGAAGGATCTCTCAGACAACCTCACCATCAGCTACAATACGTCAGAGGTTATCATGGCGCGACTTATGCAGATGACAAACGCAAAGGAGCGCGTATACTCCCAGGCTGTCTCGTTTTTCTCGACAAACGATTCTGTGTTCACGGCGTTGAAGGCCTCCTTCACAGGCATGTTCGGCTTGAACGAGGCGACCCGCACACTGAACGATATGAAGGAAGGCGTTTCCCGCAGCTTAGAGGTGCTTGCCGAAATCGGAGATCAGGTCGGCGAAGCCGCGGTCAAAGCAGGTTACGGTCCCACCATCCGGGCCGATGCGGTGAAGAAGCTCGTAGGCTCCGTCATCTCCTTCCAGGAGCATTCCCTGGAGATCATCGGGGAGATGCGCCGGCTCTCGACCCAGAACTCGGCCGAAATCCGGGATGCTGTCGAGGACGGGAAGCGCCGGATCGCCCGTCTGGTGGCGGACGGGCAGGCCTTGCCGGCTAATGCCTGAGACGCTCGCCACCGCGGAGCCATCGTCCGGGAAACCTCCCCAGAGACTCGACGAGCTGATGCTCGCGATGGACGTGGTGGATACACTACGCCACCGGGAAGCTTTGGTCAGCCGCGAGCTCAGCAAGGAGCAGCGCGACGGCCAGCTCCTAGAGCGGTTGCGGCAGATCTACCGTGGGCAGGGGATCGAGGTACCGGACCGGATTCTTCTCGAGGGGGTGCAGGCCCTTGAGGAACAGCGCTTCGTCTATCATCCGCCTGGCCCTAGTTTCGCCCGCACCGTAGCTCGGGCATGGGTCAATCGCGGACAGATCGGGCGGGTCCTCCTAATCCTTGTTGCCCTTCTGGGCTGTGGCTGGGGCGCCTACCATTTTGGGGTGGCCGAGCCGGCACGCCGGCAGGCTGAGGAGGCGCAGCTTCGGGCCGAGAGGAACCGGGTTGAACTTGCCGAGAGGCTTCCGGCTGCTCTGACCCGCGGGCATGAGGATGTGCTGAGGGAGGCTCAGGTACCAGTCGCGCGGGAGAGGGCAGAAAGGATCCTGGCGGACGGCAGATCTGCCATCTCGGCCGGCGATGCCGAAGGGGCACGGCAGGCGATCAGCAGCCTCGAGGAGCTTCGGGCGGAGCTTCGCCGCGAATACACCCTTCGCATTGTCTCGCGTCCGGGTGAAGAGACCGGAGTGTGGCGCGTGCCGCAGCGGAACCCGACAGGTCGGAACTACTACTTGATCGTAGAGCCTTTCGCACCGGACGGGCGCATCCTCAGCCTTCCCGTGACCAGCGAGGAGAACGGCCGGACCGTGACTGCATCGAAGTGGGGCATCCGCGTGAGCGAGGCTACAGCCATGCAGGTCCAGCGGGACAAGAACGACGACGGCATCGTGCAGCGAAACCGTCTTGGCGAGAAGCGACGCGGCCAGCTGGAGGTGGAGTATCTGATCCCGGTGCTCGGCGGCGCGATTACACAGTGGTAGCGCGATGATTTCGGGACGGCAGGCGCTTGCTCAAATCGAGCAGACGATCAACCAAGCTCGCCAGCAGGAGGCGCAGCTCGAACGCAGTTACGCAGCCGCCACCGACGAGGTCGGCCGTCTACGTGTTCAGCGAACGACCGCCTTCCGTGAGCTTGCGCGGCTGAAGCTCGACGCCATCACGAAGGAGAAGGTCGTCACGGAGCTGGACGCGGCTGAACGCCAGGCGGTCAGCCTCCTGGACAGCCGCAAGGAGACCCTGCGTCAGATCGCCGAGCGGCGGGAGCGGGCGGGGGAACAGCTGAGGCAGGCCGAGGCGGAGCGCCAGGCCGCCATCGACGCCCTGCAGAGTGCATTGAGTGGCATCGAGGCTCTCCGCAAGGAGGTTGAGGCTAAGACGAGCACCGATCCCGATTGGCTGAGCGCGAGGGGCCGCATTGGCGAGGTCACTGGACAGGCACAGGAGGCCGAGAAGAAGGCCGTCCAAGCGGAAATAGACCGGGACGAAAAGCGCCGGCCGTACGAGGCCGACCCGCTGTTCATGTATCTTTGGAAGCGTCAATTCGGCACCGCCGCGTACCGAGTCGGAGCTTTCGCGCGCTATATGGATCGCCTGGTCGCGCGCGTGGTCGGCTACGACAAGGCGAGGGCTAATTATGCGCTGCTTAACGAAATTCCCGAGCGGTTGAGGGAGCATTCTCGCCGCATCATTGGAGAACTCAGGGAAGCGCGCGACCGGCTGACCGCCATCGAGCGACAGGCACTTCTCGAAGCTGGCATCGAGCGAAGCGAGGCCGTCGCGGCCCAGGCCAAGTCGGCTCTGGGAGACGCCGAGCGCCGGCTCGCCGAGAGGCACCAGGAGGTCGCTGCGCTGGACCGGTCCTTCGACACTTCGGGTCTGGACGGAGACGCGCCCTATCGTGAGGCAATCGAGATCCTGGCCGCGGCTGACGAGAAGGAGGATCTCAACCAGCTGTACCAGGAGGCCCTGCGCACGCCCACGCCTCGCGACGAGGATATTATCCGCCGCATTCAAGCCACTGATATCCATATGAACCGTGCCCTGGGGCAAGCTGTGGACGCTCATCGCCAGGCGAAGGAAGTGGCGCAGCGCCGGGCACTGATCGAGCGGGAGTGGGACGCCCTTCGGCAGCAGGGCTTTGATACGCCGTATGGAAGCTTCGGCAACGAGGCTGCTTTGGGCAACGTATTGGGCGGCGTTCTCACGGGCGCCCTCGGCGGCGCAATCCTGGGGCAAGTCCTGCGGGGCGGTTTTCATCAGGGGCCCAGCCCTTGGGACTCCGGCTTTGGCGGCGGCATCCCGTTTCCGCCCCCGGACAGCTTCGGTACCGGGGGCTCGTTCAGCGGTGACGACTTCAGGACGGGCGGATCATTCTGAAGTACCTCCTCGTCACCCCGCCAACTTGCTCCAGTGCCGAACCTGAAGACGCGGACTTTGAGTGCCGGACCCGCACGGCCCGAGGCACGTTGAGCTTTCGCGTCGAGCTAGAGCACGTTCAGGGCTTTTCGATTCAGGTCGAGATTCACGGGTGAGCTGAGGCGTGCGAGTCCTCCTTCGCGAGTCGGCGGAGGCGAGGATGGCGCGGGCTTACAGCCAGGATCTGCGGGATCGGGTGATCGATGCGGGCACGTCGGCGCGTGCTGCGGCCGAGCGGTTCGGGATCGGGGTCGCAACCGCGATCGTTTGGGTTCGCCGAGCGCGGGAGGGGGAGCGCAAAGCGCGCAAGCAAGGGCAGCCGAGGCGCTCGAAGCTCGATCCGCATCGAAACTATCTGCTGGGCCTGATCGCAACGGACCCCGACCTCACCATTGCCGAGATGCAGGAGCGGCTGCGAAGCGAGGCGGGTGTGCGGGCGAGACGGTCTCGATAGAGTTCGCGGCGTCCTCCAGTCAGGCCATCCGGGTCGTGATCCCGGTCGAGGCGAGCCACGCTCTCTCCCGCATGCTGATGCGAGCGCAAATCGAGGCTGCGGCGGCTCGTGGACTGATGCAGCCGCCACCTCAGGCAATCGCTTCGGGCTCTCAGAACCCTGCTCCTGAGAACGAACTCGGTTCAGGCCGCGCCCCCCCTTAGCGATCCATCATGAAAGACACTTGACTCACACCCGGACACGTCGGCTTCAGCAACCGCTCATTAACCATACCCACCCCACGATCCAGCATGGGGACGGGATGGCTCGGCAGGATTGTGCGTGCTTCGCAGGAGCATGAGGACACGTCCCATGTCGCCCCCGCCGACAACGGCTGCACCTCTACATCAGAAGAGGCACTGCGAGCAGCGTTGGTAGAAGCCCGCGAGGCGCTTGCGGCCTCTCGAAAGAACGAGGACCGGCTTCGTCTGCTCGTAGATCAGGCCCGAGACTTCCTCAACGGCGCTAAAGTTCGCATCCAGGCAGCAGAAGCTCGCGCCGAAGCCTTGCAAGCCGAGTTGGACGATGTTCGCGCATCAGATCGGCCGCCATCTACGGGCTTTGTAACGATGGAAGGTTATGAGGCCGAGTTGAAGAAACTTAGAGCACTGCTCGACGGAGCCGTCCCAGGTCTGAGCTTTGCGGGTGACGAGGCGAGGGAGGCTGGCTGAACGTCGGAAACCCTCCGCTTTTCCAGTTTGTCAGGAACCGAGAGACCTGCCCGGTTCCACATCTGGTGCGCGCACGCACAACAACTCAGAAACAATTCGGGGATAAGTCGAGCGTGGCGCGTGAGGGGAACGCGATGCTCAACGGAACGTCACAATCCAGAAGTGCTACTGCCTGCAACGACAACGGCGCTTTGCCCTTCGCTCTCCGACGCGCCGAGCCGCCTAAGACGGTCCTGACGATTGCCGGGCGCGTGTGCGAGACGGTCTTACTGAGCTACGTCGCGAAGGGCTGCATGATCGTTTCGGCCCAAGGCAGACGGGCGGTTCTTAGCGCGGCTTAGCTGCGGGTCATCCTAACAAGGTTTCCGCAGATCAGTCGCATGTGGCGGGCCGGTCAGCTCTCTTGGCGCGAGAACTTCGGTCGCCCAGCTCCATTCGTTCAACAGCGAGCGGCTTCTGAGCCGCCTTTCCCTTGACGTCGTTCCTACACGTAAACATATCTCCTGCTCAAACAGCAAGGAGAGCGATTTGCTCGATCAGGATCAAGACTTTGAAAGCGAGCTGCCTCAATTGACGGCGGAGCTGGTCGCGTCGTACGTGTCGAACAATTCAGTCCACGTGAACGATCTTCCGAACCTCATCTCATCCGTGCACGCCGCTTTGTCGGGCCTCGGGCAGCCGAAGGCTCCTGAGCCAGAGAAGCTGAACCCGCCGGTTTCGATCAGGAAGTCCATCGGAGACGACTACGTCATCTCGATGGAAGATGGCCGCAGGTACAAGAGCCTAAAGCGACACCTATCCGGCCGCGGCCTCACCCCGCAGCAGTATCGGCAGAAGTGGGGTCTTCCCCCAGACTATCCGATGGTGGCTCCTGCGTACGCCCGCCAGCGTTCGGAACTCGCAAAGGCGCTCGGCCTTGGGCGAAAGCGAGAAGAGGCCCCTGCGCCCGCTCCGAAGCGCGGACGCAAAAAGGCTGTGGTCCGGGCTGAAGCCGCGTAGGACCCGACTTCGGCATGGCCGGGCATATTGTCCAGCCATGCACGTTGGTGTTCACCTCAAATCTTGATCGCACCCATCAAGGACGAACAGCGATTGCGGCGATTTCGACCTTCACGTCACGAGGCAGGCGCGCGACCTCCACCGTAGCTCTCGCCGGGGGAGCACTCTTGAAGTAGGCCCCGTACACCTCGTTCATTTTCCCGAATTCGTTTAAGTCTTTCATGAACACCGTCGTTGAAACGATGCTGTCCATCGAGAGCCCGTCCGCCTCAAGAACAGCCTTAAGATTCTCCAGCACAAGACGGGTCTGATCCTCGATAGAGCTGTCTTTCATCAACTGCTTGGTTTTTGGGTCAATCGCGATCTGACCCGCCAGGAAAACCATGTTTCCGGCCTTGATGGCTTGGGAATAGGGGCCAATGGCTTCCGGTGCATTAGGGGTGGAAATCACCTGCTTGGATGCGCCAGTTACCGATTGCGCTAAGGCAGGACTGATGAGGCTTAGGGCAAGCCCGACCGCCACGACCCGCAGGCCCGTCCGCTTCAGCATAGCTCGCCCTCTCCATCCCAAGAGGTTGAAGGCAAACATTCGCCTGAACGGTCGTCAAGCTAAACGGTTGCGAGGCGCTACTGACTAGTGGCTCAAGTCGTCAGTCGAGGGCGAGGGTCACGCCCGACAAAGCAATTCCGCTCAGCTTTGTGCTCCAGGTCTCACCCCCGGTGATCGGGAGGGCTCGGGTCAGAGTGCCGGTCGAGATTATCTCACCGGCAGCAAGCGGCGGCGCGCCTTGGTCTGCGGCGAGCACCTCGACGAGGTGGCGTAGCGCCGTGAGCGGCCCGCCCGCCAGCACGTTCGATGCGCGGCCGTGATCGGCGGCCTTGCCGTCGCGCGACAGGGCGATCTCGAACCCGGCGAGGGCATCGTACCACTCGGCCGTCGTTTCTGCCCTCACTGCCGCCTGAGGGCCGACCAGCAATGCCCCGTGCAGGCCGAAGGCCGCCACCGTATCGGCGGCCGTGAAACGCCAGCCGGGGAAGATCGACTGCACGATTTCGAATCCATGAGCCACCCACTCGATGCAGGACAGAAGTGCGCGCTCATCCATGCCCGGCTCAGGGGGACGGCTCAGGCAAAACACGATCTCCGGCTCGATGCGGGGTTCGACGAGGGCAGAGACGTCGAACCCGTCAGCAATGTCGCCGAACCGATGAAGGGTCGTCTTGTAGATATATCCCCAGATCGGAGCACCAACCCCGTACTCGGCCCAGATCGTCGCTGGTGAAGCCGATCTTCCGGCCGACGACGCGCTCACCTCGCGCTTCGCGCAGCCGTCGCACGGCGGCGGCTACTGCGTAAGCGGTCTCAAGATCGAAGTCGGCAAGCCGCTCCGAGATCGGCTCGATTTGGCCTTGCCCGTCGAGGACGGCGAGCACCTCGGCTGCGATTTCGTCCGGTCTCGACGGGTAGGTGGGAGTGTTGTTCATCCGGGAGGCTTACCCTGGCTCAATCAGCGGCACATCTGCAAGACACGTAGCCGATGACCTGGGTAGCAGGCGTGGACGGATACAAAGCTCAGTGGTGCGTCGTCCTGCAGAACCTGAACACGGGCGAGAACCGATGCGCATCGTCCCGACTTTCGCGGACCTCTTTAGGCTAGTGGAGGCTCCACAGGTTGTCGCAGTTGAGATCCCACTCGGACTGCCGGAGTACGCGCGCCCTGGAGGCAGAGTATGCGAACGCGAGGCACGGCGGGTGCTCGGACGTCGGGTGTGGCGACCTCGCCGCCGTGCACGCAGCACGCGCCGCAAGAGCGGCAATCAAGCTCAAACTCAGACACCCCGTTTCCTTCATGTGCTCGCACACCTCGTGTCGGCGCGCATTGGCGGCCTGGGCCTCTCTCGAGCACGGTCTTCCGAGTGCCGGCTATTCGGCCGCCATCCGAGGTACAGCCTCTTTGCGTGTCTCGACAGTGACCTCCTCCACCTCGTCGCTGGCGCAGTGCCATCCTCCGAGCCAAAGCTCGCGCTCGCGCGTTCCTTC
>JAESGR010001002.1_pt1 | contig 11863 bp, 13 predicted proteins | sample 9269771 | NCBI WGS metagenome assembly JAESGR01 (sample SAMN15739572, study PRJNA653492) | algae metagenome | isolation source: Chroococcus sp. CMT-3BRIN-NPC107 and co-occurring heterotrophs from well... | place: USA: Clark Mountains Wilderness, California | collected 2010-04-18
ATTTGTTTTTTGCTTAGTTTCTATAATTTTAGTGCGGAAATCCTTTGAGTATGGTTTCATTCCTAATTTTCAATTAGAATCTTCTTGATTGTCTGATTTTAATCTATTCAATTGAAAACTGCTATCAGCAACGAAATGAGCAACTAAATTCAGATATCACTAGACAACAGCAACTGTTCCTACTTCAGCAATTATCATTACTTTCGTGGCACTACCCTATTTTAAACGCTTTATCTGTAGCTGGAATTTGGAGGATTAGTATTAGTTGGGCTTTGACTTGCGGCTCGAATCAAACTGACTCCTGTGTTGTAGGACAAACCGGTAATTCGACTAATCCCACGCAGTCTTGTTTTTTCTCCGTGTGACTGCAAGACAATTCGTACATCTTCAAAGCGCACTTGTCGCCGATCGTAGATTGTGTCAAAGGTGCTAGTAAACGTTTGTTTGCAGTTTAGACATCGTCGGTAACTTTGACTACCCGAACTTGTTTTACCGTGTTTATAGGTCTTACCATGACTGCAAAGTAAACAAGACATGGCTTTTTAGAATAGGAGTAATTTTTAACCTCTGTATAATATCAATTCCACGTTTTTCTGACGCATGATCGATTTATTGGCACTAGATGGCATTTATGCAGTTTTGGCGAGTGAATCAGGAGGTACTTGATGTTCTTTGAACCATTTATTTGTACAATTGTTGTCAATAGTTCGCAATTAGTATTAAGATTTTGGATCGCTCAGGCTAAAACAATGCACTCACAATCACAAAAGCGCCCACCGTGTCATTTAAAGAACTAAAAAAGCTAAAACTGTTATCCCCAGTTGGTCTAATCGTAGGGTTAATAATCTTGCTAATTTGTTTTGTCTACAGTGTTAAATGGGGTGCAGTAGAAATACCTTTAGTCCAAATTTTGACATCCTTCACAGCCTTTGACGGTTCTGATAATCATTTAATCATTCAGACTATAAGATTACCGCGATCGCTTATAGCAATACTTGTCGGTTCGTCTCTGGCAGTATCGGGAGCCTTAATGCAAGGCTTGACGCGCAATCCTTTGGCAGATCCAGGAATCTTAGGGATCGAGTCAGGAGCAGCACTGTTTGTAGTGGCGACAATTTTTCTGTTTGGTAGCTCAAGCTTGAGCGTGTTAATTATTGCCGCTATGTTAGGTGCAGCAGTCACAGCCATTTTAGTCTACTTTCTTGCTTCTTGGGGACGGGGAGGGGCGACCCCACTGAACCTAACAGTAGTAGGTGCGGCGCTGACGGCTCTAACTTTCTCCTTCACCACTGCAATCTTGATTCTCAGTCAACAAACCTTAGAGCAAATTAGATTTTGGTTAGCTGGTTCGCTAGCTGGGCGCGATTTTGATGTCCTCTTACCAGTGCTGCCCTTTGCAGGGGTGGGATTAATTGTTGCTTTTGCTTTGGCTAGACAGATTACAACCATCAGCCTGGGTGGGGATGTAGCAAAAGGTTTAGGTCAACAGGTAGCTTGGGTAAAAATTATCGCAGCCATCAGCGTTGTTTTACTAGCAGGAAGTTCAGTTGCCCTAGCAGGGCCAATTGGCTTTATTGGCTTAGTAGTTCCTCACATGGTGAGATTTTTTATCCCAGCCGATTACCGTTGGATTTTGCCTTATACCGCAATTGCTGGAGCAACTTTACTGCTCATAGCAGATATAGCAGCGCGTGTCTTGCTCAAACCCCAAGAATTACCTGTAGGTGTGATGACAGCACTTGTTGGCGCTCCTCTTTTTGTCTACTTGGTTAAGTCAAAGGTAAAGAAATGAAGTTGGATTGGCTAGTTATCCGTTCGCAGGCAATTTCCTTGCGCTTAGATCGCCGTGTGCCACCAATGCTGCTAGGTTTGACCGTAGCGATCGCGGCGGCGATGGTAATCAATATAGGACGGGGTGAGTATCTGATCGCGCCCTTAGATATAGTCAAAACTATATTAGGGATAGATACAGGCAACCCAGAGCATTATTTTGTAATCAATACTCTGCGTCTACCCCGCACTCTGGTCGCTTTTCTTGTAGGTGTGGCATTTGCGATTTCTGGCACAATTTTTCAAGGCTTAACCTGCAATCCTTTAGCCGATCCTAGTATTATTGGCATCAATGCCGGAGCAAGTGTTGTTGCAGTTGCAGTCATTGTTCTATTTCCGTCAGCACCAATTTATACCTTGCCTATGTCTGCTTTTGCAGGTGCTTTATTTATGGCTGCTTTAATTTATTTATTAGCTTGGAACAATGGTAGTTCGCCAGTGCTGTTAATTTTAATTGGCGTTGGGTTATCGACGATCGCCACTGCTTTTACCAGTTTGTTAATGACTTTTGGACAAATTTCTGATGTCAGTAACGCTTTGATCTGGTTAACTGGGAGCGTCTACGGACGTACGTGGGAACAAGTATTTTCCATATTACCTTGGTTAGTAATTTTCGTACCAATGGCGTTGATATTAGCCAGACCTTTAAATGCCTTGAATTTAGGAGATGATATCGCCAAAGGTTTAGGTAGTCGCGTGGAATGGGAGCGAGGTTTGTTGGTACTGGTAGGTGTAGCTTTGGCAGGTGCAGGAGTCGCCACTGCTGGCACAATAGGCTTTGTTGGTTTAATTGCACCTCATCTAGGACGGCAGTTGGTAGGTACAAATCATCAAGGGTTGATGCCTACATCAGCACTGTTAGGGGGCATCATTGTAGTTTTAGCAGACTTGTTAGGACGAACTTTGTTTGCACCAATCGAAATTCCTTGTGGAGTAGTGACGGCTGCCATTGGCGCGCCTTATTTTCTCTATCTGTTAATTCGTCATCGTCAAAAATAAAGCTTATGAAAGGATTGTCTACTAAAAATCTCTGTTTAGCTTACGACGGTGCGTTGATTATTCAAGGCTTGAATTTAGCAATCCCTCCTAGGCAAATTACAGCATTAGTCGGTGCGAATGGTTGTGGTAAATCAACTTTGTTACGAGGCTTGGCAAGATTGCTCAAACCTCGTAGCGGTGCAGTGTATCTCAATAGCACTTCAATTTTGCAACTTTCCACTAAGGCTGTAGCCCAGCAATTGGGGATTTTGCCTCAAGGTCCAGTTGCACCAGAAGGCTTAACAGTGAGAGATTTGGTAGCGCAAGGGCGCTATCCTTATCAAAACTGGTTGCAGCAATGGTCAGTAGCAGATGAAAAAATTGTTCAACAGGCACTTGTAACTACAGACTTGCAAGAGCTAGCAGAGCGATCGCTAGATACTTTGTCTGGCGGGCAACGACAACGAGCTTGGATAGCGATGGCACTAGCGCAAGATACGGAAATCTTACTTTTAGACGAGCCGACGACATTTCTCGATCTAGCCCACCAGCTAGAAGTTTTAGATTTGTTGTACGAGTTAAATCAAACTCAGGGACGAACAATTGTCATGGTATTGCATGACTTAAATCAGGCTTGCCGTTATGCCGATTATCTGCTTGCTGTCAAAAATGGGCAAATTTTTGCGGCTGGGTCGCCACAACTGGTAATGACAGAAGAAACAATCCAAGCAGTATTTGGCTTAAAGTGTCGTGTTGTTTTAGATCCAGTTATGGGAACGCCGATGTGCATTCCGATTGGGCGTAAGAGGGCAGAAAAATTATAAATAACATCTGTAGTGTTTGAAGATATTTACTACTAATTAAATTAGATTGAGGTTTTCTAACTTTCCTTCTGCCTCAACCCTACTATCTTTCAAAACGATGATGCGATCGGCTTGGCGTAAAAGAAAGGGTCGGTGGGAAACAGCAAGGCAGGTAGGGTTGTAGGAGTGCAGGGATGGATGAGCAGGCGATCGCATAAGCGGGGAAAGGCGTTTGATCTCAAACAGGCACGACCAGAGTTTTTGTTCCGTCTCCAAGTCAAGGGCGCTAGAGAGATCGTCGAAGACGAGCCGCTCTGGTTGTCTGAGCAACATCCGAGCGGCTGCGGTGCGGTGTAGTTGTCCACCAGAGAGGCGCATTCCTTTAAAACCAATAAAAGTATTTAATCCTTCTGGCATAGCAGCGACATCTCGATCCAAGGCAGCTTGAGCGATCAATGGTAAAAACACAAGTATAGTGAATCTTGCATTGACGCTCAGGAGAATAATTAGAGAAATGATAGTAAATATTCCGGCTCCAAAGATTTCATTGGTTCCCACTACATATCGAATTCATTGCAGGTTTTGGCAGAATACTTGGATGCTGCCATTATAAGGTATTCCAGTGACAGCAGTACAACAATTGAAGATTTGTCCTAGCTGTTGGACACCAGGCAATCAAGCGGAACTAATGTGGTTGAACCCGCGCTCAAAATATTGTTTCAGTTGTGGAACTCAATTGTGCGATCGCTGTAGTCAATGTAACGAACCAATCACATCAATTAAATTTCGCTTTTGTCCTTTTTGTGGAAGGGCTTATAAGCCTAACAAGGAAAACAAATAGTGCTAGATATTCCTGTACATTAGCTTCTGTTTAACTGCTCTCAACTGCATTAATTAAAGTAATTGTATCTGTGAGCGATATGGTTCTGGATCTGGGTTCAAATCGATCTAATCTTGCTAAATTAGGACTGTATAAAGGATAAACTAAGTTTTTAGAGCCAGAATAATTTTAAGAGTAAGCCTAAAACCTTTACTATACAAGGTTTGTAAAATTACTGGATCGAAATGGTTTCGGATCTCGATACATTCCAATTTCTACACAGATTACCATTTTTTGCAACACAACTGCCCTACGCATATGCCCTGCCCCTCCCAGTCAGGGGGAACACGCTCATGAGAAATATATGTGAGGTCGGGAACGGTGGCCCAATTAACCCCATTATGTTTTAGGGCAATAGTCCATTCTGGGTTGACTTCACCAAGATTAGTCCGTTCCCACCAATCATCGAGCAGTATCAGCAAGTGCTTTTGAGCGCGACTATGAGAACTTGTGGGTGACATCTTCGAGATAATTTCTCCATTAACTAATTCTGTGCGATAGCGCAAGCGCGCACGCAAGGCTTCGCAATAATCGGGCAAGTCCGAAAACTCCTGCAAGCTAGACCTAGTTTTGCCCAAACTTATACAAATCACCAAAAAAGCAATTAAGTTTCATTGTACCTCATTGCTTGTCGCTAGAGTTTCGCTAGAGTATTCCTCTTAAAAATAGGTTATGAGAAATTATCTTCTCAAAGCCTATGGTAAAATAAACACGTATTTTAGGGATTAGCTGTTTTGAACGAAAAAATAACGCAAATTGTCGCATTAAACATCATGCTTAGTGGGATCTCTCTCGACCGAACCGCCGATATTGCCTTGGCTCTATAGCTGTTTCAGAGAGATAAGACTAATCCAAAGCTCCTGCTAGGATAACAGGAGTAATGCAAAGTACAGCCTTGAATGAACATCAACCTGACTAGCTTGATTGATGATGCCAAATGCTATCAAGTTATCCGCCAAACCCGATGGGGGGAGGGGACTTATTGCCCTCGCTGCCGGAGTCAAGAAGTGATTAAACGAGGCAAGGATGACACTCAACCCCATCGTCAACGCTATCAACTCCTTAAGGAAAAACCGCCGATTTTCGGGATGATCCAGCGTGGTGGTGCGGTCGCGCTCCGAATGCTAGAAAATGTACAGCAAATCACGATTAAGCCTATTTTCAGAGCAACCATTGCGGCAGGAAATTTGATTTACACTGACGAGTATGCCATTTACGCTGCTTTAGTAGAATGGGGCTATGAGCATAAGAGTGTTTGTCATGGGGCAGGAAAGTATGCCCGTGACGAGGATGGAGACGGGTTTTGTGAGGTTCATGTTAACACGATGGAAGGATTTTGGTCGTTGCTGCGCTCTTGGTTGCGTCCACATCGGGGCATTTCACAAGAGAAGTTACCCCTCTACCTGGGATTTTTTGAGTTCGTCTATAATGCCAAAAAACGAGGTAAAGCCCTGTTAGGAAACCTTTTACAAACTCTACTATCGACCTCCCTGAAACAGCTATAGAGCCATTGCCTTTACCGGAGAAGCAAGTCGTAATCCTATGGCAGTTTATTTATCGCAGTTAAGCCCATCGTCGCGGAGGACAATGCGAGGAGCGCTGGAAACTATCGCCAAAATAGTTAGTGCTGGGGAATTTGATGCCATTAGCTTTCCTTGGGCAGAACTCAGGTGTCAGCATACTCAAGCGATTTAGTTTAACTGTCAGAGCGTTACGCATCCAGCAACGCTAATAAAATGATGGTGGCGTTTTCGCGGGTACTTGAAGAAGCGTGGAAGCTAGGGTAAATGTCTGCTAAAGATTATGGCAGAGCGCTCACCTCGAAATAATGGTTTTTAAACAATCCCAAGTAATCTTAGAAAACATAAGTGGTTATGTTCAGCTAGTTATATTCAACAAGTTTTCAACAAATCTCTTACGATCAAAAAAACCGTCATCTGCGTATTTTAACCATAGGAAGTAATCATAGTCATCCACATTTACTGATTGCAATTGATTAACACTCAAATCCCATTTCTCAAGATTCAAAAAATTAAAATTTGCAGAGCTAAGCACTTGAAGAAACTCAACATCAAAATCAGTTTTCGATTGCTTACATAACAATATTTGATAACGGTTTAAACAGAATGCAGCAAAGTCAACAATTTGAAGTAAAACATTAGCTGCTGACGATGCGTACCTTAAAGACGATTGCGTAGCTAATCCATCCAAAATATTATGCTTTTCAAGGTAACCTGCTCTTTTTCTCCCTTCATCAATAATTATGTCAATTGGAGTAAGAAAATTTTCTGTTTTAACTAAGAGTTTTAAGTCCAAAAGTAGAAAATATAGTGCTGCATCCTCGTGTCTGTTAAGATCGAATCCGTCAAGTACACCATTTCCATATACAATAATTCCATTGTCACGAAGTGAAGTTTTATTGAATGTTCGACACATTAATGGAAACTGCTCATGAGAAAAAATTTTTGCAAACGCCTGGAAGATACCTATCCTTTCTTCGGGTTTGACTCCAATCCAATCTCCTTTTTTATTGTATATATCACTGAAATGTAGCTCTGAAATGTCAAACTCACTCTGTATAACAGATATACACGCAGCCATTTCTTGCTCCGCGTATTTTCTTTGAGTAGGTGTAAGAAGTAATCCACACCAGGTTTTCCTATCTTCCTTAAGAAAGTGACTATTCGATTTACGACCTGGCGAACCAGTATCATCAATTACAAATGCTCCTACCATAAATATTTAAACTTTCTCCATTCTCAACAAGTTTTTTTATTATAACTAAGTTTTGATTCTGAGTCGTTAAGTGTAGTTTTTGAATTGAAATACCATAAATAAGTAAGACTCAATTAATTTATTATATACTCTGAAAGTAAAATTTAAAGTGTTAAGCTGCCACAGTTTAATCATCAAATGCTATCGAATATTTGATGACTAATATAAAAACTTAGCTATCTTATTTTAGCTATTCATAGTTTTAGAATAGTTCTTGTTTCTGCTAGTTTAGTTATATACTTTTTAATGATATTTTTTTACAAACTAGATACAAATTTAATTGATACTTAATGACTTTCGATATCTGAATTGTTTCTACTCATACCTAATTTTAGAAAAAAGCTGTCATAAATATCTTTTAAATATGAATTTGACCCATTACAATTAATGAACTCCTCCCCACAGTATTCATTAAAATCCATAGAATCAAAATGAATACTTGCTCTTTTTTTCTCTAGGAATCCAAAAATATTGTTTCCTACTAAAGGCAGAAAATTCTCAAATTCATCAATGGAAATAGTATGCCAATGGTAATCTTTTGGGAGTTGTGTATATATTTGTTTAATCTGTTCTCTCAAAATTGAATTGCTGAAACAAGTACAATCATAAGTAACAATTAAACGCTCAATAACTTCAATGTTATTAAAGCAGTTTAACTTTTCAACAGACTTACTCTTGATAGCTTGCTCGAATTTCCAGAATTGCTCAACAGCAGCACCAATAGTTCGTTTCAAGTTTTCTCTAATTTCGTCAATGCCTCCCCAAGACTTAGCACTTAAATAAAGACATGATTGCTTAACTTCAATAATAATTATACGTTTGTCTTCTATAATTAGCCAATCGGGAGAATGCTTTGAATTTTTATTCAATTTATACTTGAATTCAGATTTTATTTCTTTATCAGTAATAAACTTTTGTAAAAGAAGACCCACATATTCATGAAATACATAGCCAAAGTTCGAGCGAAATAAATTATCTCCTTTTTCTTGTTCAAAAAGTTTTGAGAGATCAAAATATATTCCACGTGTTGTTTTGAGATGTAATAAACGGGGGACTGGGACTAGAAAAACTTCATGATTCCCTTGGGTTAAGTTTTTATCTGTTTGCAAAACAGGAGTTTTAGTTAGAGGATTAAATCTATTTTTTATATATTCAGGTGTAAGAAGAGGTAAATGTGACTCATAACTTTCTCTAAAGTCTTTATAACTGCAAGAAATCCATTTAATAAACTTCTCTTGTTTATCTAAAGAAACATATTTTTTAAACTGAGAATTGCATGAGTTTTCAAAGTTAGAAAATTTAAGAAAACCATGATTACTTGAGGAAACTAAGCATAAAAAAAATAAAGCTACTATTTCTTCTATGTTTGCTAACCCAGATAAACTGTTGATAGCATTATTTATGTCTAATTTTTTAGCTGGTTGGGACTTAGCCCATAAATCTCCATAAATTATTAATGTTCTTGAGATTGCATTTACACGAATACTTCGGTCGTAATCAAACTGGGAAGCTCCAAATCTTATAAAGCAACCCTCAATGTTATCGTTATCATTCCCCATTACTGGATCTGGAAGACCAAAATACATATCAATAGCTATTAGCAAATCTTTGACTTGCATAACTCTACTGCGATAATCATTGGAATTTTTAATTAACTCCATTGCTATAAAAGCTAAAATGCTATCATAAATAGGCACTCCTCTAATATGCGGAATCTGATATCGATCAAAGATATTATTAGACGATATTTCTCCAATTAATTTCAAAGCTGTACAAAGTTGAAACTTTCTTAAATACTGAGAAATATCATCATATCCGTATTTTTTGTCACCCTTTGGTCTATAAGTTGTTATATGTTTCCCATGGAAGCTATCTTCAATTTTGATCATGTACTTTCTTCTTAATACTAATTAAAACAAAAATTTACTTTTTTATTAATTCTTGACCGTGATCACCTATCGATGTAACATTTGCCCAATTTTTTTAATAGCTAATGGTGACGAATCGCCATGTCTATTTTCCTAACGGCTCATTGTAAAATAAGTAACTCTCAAATATAGCGTATGTTTCTCTTGATTCAAACCAACGTGCGCTCTCATTTCGCAGATCAGCTTGGTGGCTTTACTATTAGTGGTTTAGCAATAAACATATAATTTTTCGTGTTTCTAATAATATGAGATAAGATGTTTTACTTGCCATATATTAATTTAGCCAAGCAAGAAAATGCAATTGTTGAGATTACGCAAGAATCTACTGGCTTATTAGTAAAATAAATTAAACTCAGTGCAATTACTTATGAGGCTAAGAAATCGCTAGGTAGAACAATAGTTTTGAACGCAGCCTAACATTGAGGCAAATTACAAGGACGATATTGAAGTTTCTAATTTACTCACTGCGCCCTGCTATTTCTTTTGCCTGATACCAAGTTAAAATTTTAGCCTTGGTAAAATCCTTTGCTTCCAAATTATCGTTAAATAGTGACGCTTTGCAGGTCTTCGGTTAAAGTTATACAGCAATTTAGTTGAAACGACCATCATGGCTACTGACCCGACAAAACTAGATGATCTGGAAATGCTATCACTCCTTGCTCATGGGCTAATCCCTTATATGGAGAGAGTGGCAGCAGGCGAAAAAGACCCATTTCCTTACCCTGACACCTTACTGCGTGGCTTCAATCAACTAATCCTCACCTGTGCTTTGCGCGATGTACCCAGAGCAGAGCGACTGGCAAGTATCCCTGAATTTGTAACTACTTGGGCAATTCTACCTTTAGCAGAATAGAGCGTGAAGCTAGATATTCCAGCAGATGTTTTCGTAGCAGGCGATCGCTTGCTCGACCGAGACTACGATGGTAAACCGACAGCATTGTGCCGAAAACTTAGCCGAGGGGAAGTGATGCCTCGGACAGGCAAGGGAGCGACGATCGCCGATAGGACACCTAACCCAAAGGCGATCGCATAAGTTCTAGGGAGTTTATAATAATTTAGTTAAAACCAGAGTTAGTCTTGTGGAAACTGATCGGCTTGACTACATCTGGCGTTCGCGCACTCTCTACTATCAGCCGTCGTATCTTCCACTGAATTCATTTAACAACTCGGTCAAGCTCCAGCCGCAGCCGTAAATAGACTCATCTCTTGGAGTACCAAGAAAAACCTCTCTATTTACTACTGGCTCTGATGGTAGTTGTGTCTTCTCAATTGTGGCTTGTTGGAGCGCTTCAACGGCTTCTTCTATGGCAGAATCATTTGACGGTGGCTGGGGTTTTTGGGGTTTAATTGGGCGCTTGACCTTGAGGATATTCTTAGCATTCATAAAAAAGTGGAAAAGATTGCAAGGATTACAGTTTGAGCATTTTAGAATAGTTAAATACGATTCTAGATTACCTCAAATGCGATCGCCTACAAATAGATAAAATAGTAGGTAGTACAAAATTAGTACAGTTTATAAATGCACATCCTCTGGTTCCGTCGAGACTTACGTTTGAGTGATAATGGAATTGTTGAATTATCTACCGCCGACAACGCTGAAGTTTTGCCCTGCTTTATAATTGATCCTTGGTTCTATGGGCAAGCAGAAGTGGGTAAAGCCAGAGTCAGGTTCTTGTTCGAGTCTTTAGAAGACTTGGATAGAAACCTTAAAGCGCGGGGGAGTCAACTCTACTTGTTTGAAGGTAATAGCACTGACGTAATCCAAGAGCTTACCCGCCAGTTACTAAAGCTGGGCGATTGCCCTAAACTATTTTTCAACCACGATGTACAAGTGCAGTATGGCATTGAGCGTGATCGCCAAATCATTAACTTCTACTACCAACACAGTCTCGATTACCACCAAGGACTAAACAACTTCCTGCAAACCGATAGTGATCGCCGCGACGAGTGGTTTAACGAATATTACACCTACCTACAGCAACCTCTACATCCAACGCCAGAAAGCATTAACACGCCCCAGCTTCAGCTTGACCTTCCTCAGCTTACCTTCAGTCAATTGAAGCAAAAGTACAGTCAATTTTGGGAAACAGATAAGACTTATTTTAGTGGCGGCGAGACACAGGCGATCACTACATTAGACTCATTCCTAAGTTCTCGGTATCAAGGCTACCACTGGAAAATCTCGCGCCCCTGGTTAACTCAGCAGGGTGCTACATCCCACTTATCACCTCATCTGACTTTTGGTACTATTTCTGTTCGCCAAGTTTACCAGAGTACCAAAGCTAAAGCCACCGAATTAGCAAATAACCCCAAAGCTCAGTTTTCGCTCAAGGCTTTCCGAGATCGCCTGCGCTGGCACGATAGTTTCACCCAAAGATTGTATTTCCAGCCAGAACTGGTACACACCAACCGTTACCTAGAGTTTGACGAGTACTACTCACCTGCCAAATTAAATGAGGAGAAGCAGGAGTTATTTGCCGCCTGGAAAGAAGGGCAAACAGGATTGCCCTTGGTAGATGCCAGTATGCGCCAACTCAAAACAATGGGCTGGATGAATTTTCGGATGCGGGCGATGTGCGCCACTTTTCTGTGTATCAACTGTGGCATTTCTTGGCATCACGGCGCAGAGCATTACATGAAATACTTAGTAGATGGCGACTTGGCTATTG
>JAESGR010001003.1_pt1 | contig 11826 bp, 13 predicted proteins | sample 9269771 | NCBI WGS metagenome assembly JAESGR01 (sample SAMN15739572, study PRJNA653492) | algae metagenome | isolation source: Chroococcus sp. CMT-3BRIN-NPC107 and co-occurring heterotrophs from well... | place: USA: Clark Mountains Wilderness, California | collected 2010-04-18
GGAGATCGTCCGCGACGAGGAGCAGCTGGCCCGCTACGTGCGCGACGCGGTGCAGGTGAGCGGCGACTCCCCCGTGCTGATCGACCAGTACCTCTCCCGGGCCACCGAGGTGGACGTGGACGCCCTCTGCGACGGCGAGCAGGTGTTCGTGGCCGGCGTCATGGAGCACATCGAGGAAGCGGGGGTGCACTCGGGCGACAGCGCCTGCTCCCTGCCGCCCTTCTCGCTGAAGAGCGAGACCATCGAGGAGCTGAAGCGGCAGACCGAGGCGATGGCCAAGGCGCTGAACGTGCGCGGCCTGATGAACGTGCAGTTCGCCATCGAGGAGCCGCACTCCGAAAACCCGCGCATCTTCGTGCTGGAGGTCAATCCGCGCGCCAGCCGCACGGTGCCCTTCGTCGCCAAGACCATCGGCAAGCCGCTGGCCGCCATCGCCGCCAAGGTGATGGCCGGCCGCAAGCTGTCCGAATTCGACCTGACCGAGACGCCCTTCAACCACATCGCGGTGAAGGAGGCGGTGTTCCCGTTCGCCCGCTTCGCCGGGGTGGACACGGTCCTGGGCCCGGAGATGCGCTCCACCGGCGAAGTGATGGGCCTCGACTGGGTGCGCGAGGGCGAGACCCTGGCGCCGGCCTTCGCTCGCGCCTTCGCCAAGAGCCAGCTGGGCGGCGGCACCATCCTGCCCAAGACCGGCTGCGTGTTCGTGTCGGTGAAGGACGCCGACAAGGCCTGGATCGTCGAGCCGGTGCGGCTGATGGTCGAGCGCGGCTTCAGGATTCTCGCGACCGGCGGCACCTGCGACTTCCTGGCCGAGAAGGGGCTGAAGGTGGAGCGGGTGAAGAAGGTGCTGGAGGGGCGGCCGCACATCGTCGACGCCATGAAGAACGGGGAGGTGCAGCTGGTCTTCAACACCACCGAGGGCAAGCAGTCGCTGGCCGACAGCTTCGAGATCCGCCGCTCGGCCCTGATGATGAAGATCCCTTACTTCACCACCGCCGCCGGCGCCCTGGCCGCCGCCCAGGCCATCGGCGCCACCGCCGAAGAGACCCTCGAGGTGAGGCCGCTGCAGGCGTACGCGTAGCAGCGCGCGGGGAGCGAGGCCCAACCGGCGCGAGGCCTTCCGGCGCTAGACCTCTCCCCGCTGCGCGGGGGGAGAGGTCATGTTGCTCAGAGCTTTCCATAGGCCTTCAGCGTCCTCAGGGCCTTGAGGGTCTGGACGCCGCGCCACTCGAGCACGGCGGCCGGGCCGGGCGGGCTCCAGGAGATGGGCCAGCCGCCGTCGGGTTGCTGTTGGGCCGCGAGGTGGTCGAGGTTGGCGGCGATCACCGCGTCGGAGAACCAGCCGCGGCAGAAGGCGTCGGGGCTCGGCGCGTACCATAGGGGCGTCACGCCATAGCCGTCTGCGGCCGGGTCTTCCTTGTAGTAGGGCGCCTCGGGAAGGGCCTTGGCCAGCCGCCGGGCGGCCGCCTCGGCGCGGCGGCGGTCGGGAGCGGCCTCGAGGAACCAGACGGCGTCCAGGATGTCGTGGGCGCCCAGCCCAGGCCTGCCTTCGATCCAGGCCCACACGCGTTGAGCCGCCGCCTCGCGCCAGGGATGGTCCACGCCCAGCTTGTAGAGCAGGCCGACGAGACCGCCGTTGGGCACCAGCTCGGGCGGGCGGGCGTAGCCGGTCCAATGGGGCGCGTGGGCGTACGCCTCGAAGCCCGGAAGCAAGATCGGGACGCCGCCCTCGGGCGCGCTGACCGCCTGCAGGAATTCGCAGGCCCGCCGCGCCATCGGCGCGTCGCAAACCCGCGCGTCCGCCATGATCTGCAGGGCGATCTCGACATTCAGCGGCTGGCTGAGCGGCGTGCGGGTGTCCGGCTCGAGCCCATGGCCGAAGCCGCCGTCCAGGTTCTGGTAGGCGGCCAGCGCCGTCAGCACCAGGCCCGCATCCCCGCCCTCGAACTCGGCTGCGAAGGCCCGCCGCTCGACCAGCCGCGCCGCGCCATAGATGAAGTCGCGGGCCCGCTCGAAGTCCACCATGGCCGCCTCCTATGTTCTCATTTTGTTCTGGGGAGCGCCCGGCCGTCAAGTGTTGACCAACATCCTGAAGAGGCGCAGGATTTTGGCCATCGCCTGACCGGGTCAGGCGCATAGGGCCAGCTCCGGCGGCCCGCCAGCCTCCGGAGCCGCGCCCGAGCGGCGCCTGGCGCGATCTGGCAGAGGCTTCGCCTCAGTCATTTTGCGTAGGAGGCCCTTATGCGGCTGAATTTCAAACACGGCGCCAACCGCGCCGAGCACCACCCGCACCACAACAAACACCGCATCGAGAAGTTCGAAGGCTCGATGGATCTGCTGGTCGTCGCGCTGATCGCGATCCTGGCCTTGGTCATGCTGGTCGGTCTGGTCACCGGCGGCGGCGACGCCAACTGGGTGAAGTCGCTCTAAGTCCTCAGAGGAGGCGGGCGAGTACCAGATCATCATAGACGCTCGCCCCCACCTGGAACTTCCGCTCGCCGGCGAGGGTGAAGCCTTGTCGCCGGTAGAAGCCGATCGCCGCCTCGTTGCGGCGGAACACGCCGAGCAGCGCCCGGCCGAAGCCCGCCTCCCGGGCGCCGTGCAGGCAGGTGCGCATCAGCCTGGCCCCAAGGCCCTGCCCCTGGAACCGGTGCAGCAGGTAAATGCGCTTGATCTCCACATCCTGGTCCGTTGTCGGCAGCGGCAGGTCCGGCGGGCCCAGCGCGACGTAGCCAAGCGGCGCGCCCCCCTCCGCCGCCTCGACGATCCACAGGCGGTGATCGGCGCCGGCCAGCCAGCCCGCATAGAGCTCCGGCGCGTGCTGGCGCGCACAGTGGGCCAGGATGTCGGCGGCCGCCAGCTGGCCGGCGTAGGTCTCCAGGAAGGTGGCCCGCCCGACCAGCGCCAGGGCCTCGGCGTCGGCGGCTTCTGCCCGGCGGATGACGGCGCTCATCCTCCTCCCCTAATCCGCAAAGCGGGCTGCCGCAAAGCCGCGCCTTGGGCTAAGGCTGGGCCGGAGGAACGCACAAGAAGGAAGCGCCGATGGGACGGGTGGAGGGCAAGGTCGCGCTGGTGACCGGCGCAGCGAGCGGCATCGGCCGGGCCTGCGCCGAGCAGCTGGCCGCCGAAGGCGCGGCGGTGATCCTCACCGATCTGCAGGACGAGATGGGGCGGGCGGCCGCCGAGGCCGTCACCGCCGCCGGCGGCAAAGCCGAGTACCTGCACCACGACGTCACATCGGAGGAGGAATGGGTCGAGATTGTCGGCGAGATCGGCCGCCGCCACGGCCGGCTGGACGTACTGGTCAACAACGCCGGCATCGGCGTCGGCGGCTCGATCCTGGAGTTCAGCCTGGCCGACTTCCGCCGCCAGACCGCGGTCAACCTCGATGGCGTGTTCCTGGGCATGAAGCACTCCATCCCGCTGATGCGGAAGGGCGGCGGCGGCAGCATCGTCAACATGTCCTCGGTGGCCGGCCTGAAGGGCTCGGCGAACCTGGCCGCCTATTGCGCCACCAAGGGCGGCGTGCGGCTGATGACCAAGGCGGTGGCCATGGAGTGCGCCAACGCCAAGGACGGCGTTCGGGTCAACTCCGTCCACCCCGGCATCATCGAGACGCCGATCTGGGACACCATCGTCGGCACCGGCGAGCCGGGGACCAACGCGCTTCCCCGCACAGCCACCCTCGACCAGATGTCGTCCATGGCCGTGCCGCTGGGCGTGAAGGGCATGCCGCAGGACATCGCCAACGGTGTGATCTGGCTCGCCAGCGACGAGAGCCGCTACGTCACCGGCGCCGAACTGGTCATCGACGGTGGCCTGACCGTGCGGTGAGCCGATGCGGCTCTCCATGATCATGCTGCTTCTACCCGATCTGGCGGAGGCGCGGCGCTTCTACGAGGGCCTGCTTGGCTTCGACGTGCGGGAGGCCGGGCCGGACCGGCTGATCCTCCACCACGAAGGTTTGGCCTTTCACATCTACCGATGCGAGGAGCCGGCCCCGGCGGTCGAGCATGGCCGCTCGGCGTCCAGCGTCCTGGTCTTCGGCGTTCCCGACATTGAAGCGGCGATGGCCGAGCTGAGCGAAAAGGGGATCGAATTCCTCCACGCCGTCCCGGCTGCGAACGCCAGCGGCCGCTACGCGGCCTTCCGCGCGCCCAGCGGGCTCGTGCACGAGATCTTCCAACAATCCACCTAGCCGCCGGCCCGAACCGTCAGCTGGCCTCGAACAGCCACTTGGGCCAGGTGGCGTCCGCCGCCCGCTGGTAGGCTTCGCGGCAGGTGAGGCGGGCGTTGTAGTCGAGCAGCACCGGGTCCTCCGGAAGCTCCTTGTCGTACAGCGACATGGAGATCACTGCGCCCAGCATCACGTCGGCCGCGGTGAACTCTGCACCGAGTAGGTACCGGCGGCCCGAGAGCGCCTCGCGCAGCACGCGCAGCATGTCTTCGAACTCGCCGAAGCCGGAGCCGAATTCGCCCGGATTCGGCGGCGGCAGACGCAGGCCCGCCGAATGCAGCGCCCGCACCGGTTCGACCACCGCGGTCGAATAGACCATCCACTTCAGGTATGCGCCGCGGCGCGGGTCCTCGATCCTAGGGGCGAGGGTCCCGTACCCGTACCGGTCCGCCAGGTAGATGCAGATCGCCGGGTTCTCGCTGATCACCGCTTCGCCGTCGACGACGGTGGGCACCTTCCCCGCCGGATTGAGCTTCAGGTACTCGGGCGCCTTCTGCTCGCCTTTGCGGATGTCGACCGTCTTGACCCGGAACGGGACGCCCAGCTCCTCCAGCATCCAGTAGGCGGTGAAGGCCCGGCTGGCGGGCGAGTGGTAGAGGGTGATCCCGCGCGGGGCCATGGTGGGTTCCTTGCTTGACAGCAGGCGGCGCCTCGAACGTAGTTTCGCCGACACGCCGGCGGAAGGGAGCGGCCCGAATTGCGTTAGGCGTCTCGCCGGAACCGGACTTTCAACGCTCGCCTTAGCAGCGCCGCTCACCCTAGAGGTGCAGGCCCTTGAGTTCCGGGTCGCCCGCCTCTATCCTCTTAGCCCCCAGTCGTTCGCGCCCACGACGGGAACCCAAGCTCTGCGAAGGGCGAAACCCCGAGTCACCGTCCCTGATGGAAAAAGTCCCGATGACCGCCGAGGGCTATCAGGCCCTCGACGAAGAACTGAAGCGTTTGAAGACCGTGGAACGGCCGGCCGTGATCGCCCAGATCTCGGAAGCCCGCAGCCACGGCGATCTGTCTGAGAACGCCGAGTACCATGCCGCCAAGGAGCGGCAAGGCTGGATCGAGGGGCAGATCGCCGACATCGAGGACAAGCTCGCGCGCGCCCAGGTCATCGACGTATCGAAGCTTTCGGGCAGCCAGGTGAAGTTCGGCGCCACCGTCTCGGTGGTCGACGAGGACACCGAGGAAGAGGCCCGCTATCAGATCGTCGGCGAGCACGAGGCCGACGTGAAGCAGGGCAAGATCTCCATCGCCTCGCCCATCGCCCGGGCGATGATCGGCAAGGAGATCGGCGACGTCGTCGAGGTGAACACCCCGGGCGGCGTGAAGGCCTACGAAATCCTCAAGGTCGACTGGGTCTGACCCGCTGTTAGGCTCGGCCATGGCCGAGTCGCCGCTGACCATCTGGGCCGTCTCCGACGGACGTGCGGGCATCGAGGCCCAGGCCGTGGGCCTGGCCCAGGCTGTCGCGCGCCGCCGCCCGGCCCGGGTCGAGGTCAAGGCCGTCAGCTGGAAGGGCCGCTGGGGCCGGCTGCCGTGGCGGCTGATCCCGCTGTCGGCGCTGGAGCCCGACAGCGGGATCGCCCCGCCCTGGCCGGACGTCTGGATCGCGGCGGGTCGGGCGACGCTTCCGCTCTCCACCCGGATCCGGCGCTGGTCGGAGGGACGCACTTTCGTGGTGCAGGTGCAGCACCCGCGCACGCCGCTCTCCTACTACGACCTCGTCGTGCCGCCGCGGCACGACGGCCTGTCCGGCCCGAACGTGTTCCCGATCACCGGCGCACCCCAGAGACTGACGCCGGAGCGGCTGGCGCAGGACCTGGGCCGGTTCGCCGAGCGAATCCAGCCCCTCCCCTCGCCGCGCGTCGCCGTGCTGATCGGCGGCAAGAGCAAGGCCCATGACCTGACGCCCGCCCGTGCAGCGGCCATGGGCGCGGAGATCGCGCAGGCGGTCTCGCGGGCCCGCGGGTCCGTGCTGGTCACCTTCTCCCGCCGCACGCCCGAGCCGGCGCGTCGCGAGCTGAAGGCGGCGCTGGGCGCGCTGCCCGGCTGGATCTGGGACGAGACCGGCGAGAACCCCTACTTCGCCTTTCTGGCGGGCGCTGACGTGATCCTGGTCACCGAGGATTCCACCAACCTGGCCACCGAGGCCGCTTTCACCGGCAAGCCGGTGCAGCTGCTGGCCATGGACGGGCGCAGCGAAAAGCTGGCGAGGTTCCACGCTGACTTGGCCGAACGCGGCGCCCTGCGCTCGTTCCGCGGCCGGATCGAGACCTGGGCCTACCCGCCCGTCGACGAGACGGCCCGGGCGGCCGAGGAGCTGCTGCGCAGGTTCGACGCCCGGAGAGGCTGAGCTTGCGGCGATGCGCCGCTCGCCAGCGGCGGCGACGCAGCCTAGCTTTCCACGCGGGGTGCGTTGGAGAGTTCGATGAGTGGTCCCCGCGTTCTGTTCGTCGTCGACGCGGGACCTGCGGTGGGCGGCGGGCACGTGATGCGCAGCCTGTCGCTGGCCCAGGCGCTGGCCGCCCGCGGCGCGACGCCGATCTTCCTCAGCCCCCCGCCGGTCGCCGAGATCCTGCAGGCCTTCGCGCCGGAAGCGCCGCGCATCTCGGCCCCTGCCGGCGGCCCGGAGACCCTGATCGCGGCCGCCGCCTTCGCCGACGTCGAAGCGGTGGTGTTCGACCACTATGGCCTGTCGCGCGAGGCGCACGAGGCGATCGGCAAGGGCCGTCCCCGTCTGGTCGTTGACGACCTGGCCGACCGGCCCTTGGGCGCCGAGGTGGTGCTCGACGCCGGCCCGCAGCGAACGAGCGCCGACTACGCCCAGTTCGCTCCGGGCGCCCGGCTGCTGCTGGGCCCGCAGTACGCGGCGCTGCGGCCGGAGTTCTCCGCCCTCCGCGAGGCGGCCCTGGCCCGCCGGAGCGGCCCGATCCGCCGGATCCTGATCTCAATGGGGCTCACCGACGTGGACGGCATCACCGGGCAGGTGCTGCAGAAGCTGCGCTCGCGCCTGGGGACTCTGGCCATCGACGTGGTGCTGGGCGCCGCGGCTCCCAGCCGGCGGGGCCTCGAGCGGCTGGCCGCCCACGATCCGCGCCTGGAGCTGCACATCGACACCCCGGACATGGCCGTGCTGGCGGCCGAGGCCGACGCGGCCATTGGAGCGGCCGGCTCGTCCACCTGGGAGCGCTGCGCTCTGGCCCTGCCCTCGGTGCTGGTCGTCCTGGCCGACAACCAGCGCCCGGCGGCGGCGGCCATCGCCGAGGCCGGTGCGGCGCTGGTGGTGGACCGCCAGGCGCCCGACTTCGGGGCGCAGATCGATCGGGCGATCGTCAGGCTGCTTGCGGACGCAGGCCTGCGGCAGCGGCTGTCGGCGGCTGCCGCATCCATGTGCGACGGGCTGGGCGCGCCGCGCGTCGCGGAGGCGTTCCTGGGGATAATCGCGGCCCGTGACAGCCTGCCCCAGTCCCAGACTCAACAGGTTTAACCGATCCTTCGCACTCGACCGGCGACTGTAGTCAGTCTCAGCCGGCAGAAAGTTCGCAGGGGTACATGGGCAAGGTTCGAATCGTCGGCGGAGGCCTGACGGGGATCATCGCCGCGCTGCAGGCGCATCGCCTCGGCTGCCGCGATATCGAGCTGTTCGAGCAGTACGGCGAGCTCGGGGGCTCGCTGCTGCCGCGAACCGACCACGGCCTCGAGCTGCGCCAGACCAAGCAATATTTCGGCGGGCGCGGCGATCCGCTTCGCGCCCTGCTGGAATGGCACGGCGTCGCCTTCGAGGACTTCGAGGACCGCTGCGGCTCGGTCAGCCCCGGCCCGGGCGGCGAGCCCGTGTACGCAGAGGCGTTCGGCGGCCCCTCTCTGGCCGCGCGCCAGACCGCGCTGGTGGAGCCGGCCGGCGAGAGCCTGGCCGATCGCCTGCGCGCCTATCCGCATGACATCGAGCAGGCGCTGTCCAAGTACTGCCAGTGGAACCTGGGCGTGTGGCTGGACGAGGTGCACGAGAGCTCCGCCGCCCCGCTCGGCCTGGGCCGCGTCCATCCCCGCGCCACCGACACCACCACGCTCGCCGAGCTGAAGCGCGCCGACGACCTGTACGACGCCCTCTACGGCCTGCCGCGCCACCTGTGGGGCCGAACCCAGGGCAGCCAGGCCTCCCTGCCCAAGGGCGGCTTCCCGGCCCTGTTCGCCGCCGCCGGACGCGCCCTCGCCGGCCTCGGCGTGAAGATCCACCTGGAGTCCCTCATCTCGCCGCGCGAGGCGCTCGCCGCCTGCCGCCCGGGCGAGGCCCTGGTCTGGGCCGCCGGCCCCGGCGCGCTCTACAAGGCCGCCGGCGTTGCGGCCCCCAAGCCTCTGGTCAAGAGCGGCGCGACCTACGTCTTCAAGGCGAAAACCGACCTGAAGCCCTTCTGGCTGCAGAACTTCACCGCCCAGGGCGTGGTGTTCCGCATCTCCACCTACGAGAGCCGCGGGGAGACCCTGCTGACCGCCGAGTGCGTGGCCGAGGCGGGCGACGCGGAGCTGCGCCGCGAGATCCGCAAGCTGATGTCCGGCTTCGGCGCCGTGCAGCTGAAGGACCAGCTGCTGGCCGCCGTCGAGCCGCGCCATGGCCTGACCTCGATGGCCGAGGCCAAGGCGCTGAAGGCCCTCGACGCCAAGCTCTCGCAGACCCTCGGTGGCGCCTTCGTGCCCGGCTGCTGGCGCGCCGAGCGGATCGAGGACGCTTTCGGCCGCATCGAGACCGCGCTGGCCGGCGCGCTCACCCCCGAACAGGCGGCCCGCACGGCCTCGGCGGCGTGACCGCGCGGCCGCCCGTCCGCCGGCCATGCGAATAGCGCTGATCCCCGCGCGCGGCGGGTCGAAGCGCATCCCGCGCAAGAACATCCGCCCATTCGCCGGGAGGCCGGTGATCGCCTGGTCCATCACGGCGGCGGCCGAAAGCGGCCTGTTCGACAGGATCGTCTGCTCCACAGACGACGAGGAGATCGCGCAGGTCGCGCAGGCCTGGGGCGCCGAGGCGCCGTTCCGCCGCCCGCCGGAGCTGTCGGACGATCACGCGACCACGCTGGCGGTGGTCCAGCACTTCCTGGGCTGGGCCAACGCCGAGCAGCTGCCGCTGGACGCGCTCTGCTGCATCTACCCGGCCTCGCCGTTCGTGACGGCCGAGGCGCTGCGGGCGGCCTACGAACAGCTGGCGAGCTCAGGCGCCCAGTACTGCTTCCCCGTGGCGCGCTTCCCGGCCCCCATCCAGCGGGCGATCCGGCGGACCGCCGACGGCCGGCTGGAGATGTTCCAGCCGGAGAACTTCAACGTCCGCTCGCAGGACCTCGAACCCGCCTTCTTCGACGCCGGCCAGTTCTACTGGGGCCGGCCGGACGCTTACCGCGCGGGCCTTCGCATGTTCGGTCCCGACAGCGTGCCGCTGGAGATCCCGCTCTGGCGCTGCGTGGACATCGACACCCCCGACGACTGGGACCGGGCGGAGAAGCTGTGGCGCGTGGTGGCGTCGGGCTGATGGCCCGCGTCGCCGGCGCGACAGCCTGACCCAGAGACGAATCCACGTGCTTAACGGTCTCTTTGCACCACGCAGCGCACGGTCCGGCCGAGGCTGCTGGGGGGCGAGTTGCGCGAGCTTCGCGACATCAAGGGTCTGAAGTTCCCCGACGAGTTCGTCGTGCGGCACTTCTTCAAGCGCGGCCTGGCCGAGCGGCCCGGCAAGGTGCTGGAGCTCGGCTCCGGGACGGGCAACAATCTCTCGCTCTACGCCGCCTACGGCTGGCGGCTCACCGGCGTCGACTACGACGCCGCCGCCCTCGCGGACGCCCGCTGGAACCTGGGCCAGGCCGCCGAGCTCATCGAGGCCGACCTGTCGAAGGGGCTGCCCGCCCTGACCGGGCCGTTCGACGCCCTGATCATCCCCAATCTGCTCTGTTACCTGACCCGCGATCAGGCGGCTGCGGCGCTGAGCGGGCTCCGCGCCCATCTCGCGCCCGGCTGCGAGGTCTTCCTGCGCACCCGTCTGGTGGACGACTACCGCTACGGCCGTGGCGAGACCGTCGAGCCGGACGGCTTTCGGCTCGCCACGCCCGAGACCGGCGAGGCCGGTCTGTTCAACCGCTTCTACAGCCAAGCGGGCCTTGTGGCGCTGATCGATGAGACGCTGGCGCTGCAGGACCGGGTGGAGCTGCAGGTCCGCTTCGACAACATCCAGGCCGGGCGGCTCGTCCCCAGCAACAGCGACCTGGTCGTGTGGGGCCGCCGGCCGTGAAGAAGGTGCGGATCGTCGGCGGGGGCCTGACCGGCGTCCTGGCGGCCTTCCAGGCGCACGGCCTCGGTTGCCGCGACATCGAACTGCACGAACGTTTCGACGCCCTCGGCGGGGTCGCCCTGCCGCAAAGCCGCGGCGGGCTGGAGCTGCGTGAAGGCTGCATCTACTTCGGCCCGGCGGGCGATCCTATCCGCACCCTGCTGGAAGGCCACGGCGTCGGCTTCGAGGACATCGACAACCGCTTCGGTTCGGTCAGCCTCGGCGCCGGCGGGGACCTGACTGCGACCCGCGACTTCGGCGGCCCGGCCTATCCTTGCGCCGACCTTGCGCTCACGCCGCCGGCCGGCGACAGCCTGGCGAACCGGATCGCTTGTTATCCCGCGCCGATCGCCGAGGCGGTGGCGAGCTACTGCCGCTGGCACCTGGGAGATGCGCCGCTCGAGGAGGTTCACGAGAGCGCCGCCATCCCGCTGGCCGTGAACCGGGTGTTTCCGGCGCTCGGCGATCTCCCGCAACTGGCGCAGCTGAAGACCGAGAGCCCCCTGCACGACGAGCTGTTCGCCATTCCCCGCCACCTCTGGGGCCGGACCAACAACGCGACCGCGGCCCTGCCGACAGACGGCTTTCCGGCGATGTTCCGGCAATGCCGCCAAGCGCGGGAGCGGCTGGGCGTCCGCGTCCACGACACCTCGCTGGTCTCGCCGCGCCAGGCGCTCGCCGCGCGCAAGGACGACGAGGTGCTGGTCTGGGCGGCCAACCCGACGCCGCTGTTCAAGCCGCTGGGCCTTCGCCCGCCCAAGCTCGTGCGCAAGACTTTCGCCACCTACGTTTTCCGCTGCCGTTACGAAGGTCCGCTGCCCTTCTACGTCCAGAACTTCACCGCCGAAGGCGCGGTGTTCCGGATCTACGTCTACGAGAGCGGCGGCCAGGCCCTGGCCACAGCTGAGTGCGTGGAGGAGGCCGACGACGCCCCGCTGCGGCGCGAGATCGACCGCTGGATGTCTCCGTTCGAGGAGGTTCGGATGAGCCTGGGCGAGCAGGTATTCGCCAACCTGCAGCCCCGCTGGATCTACCACTCCACGGACGCGATGGCGCAACTCGAGGCCCTGCGCGACGTAGCGGCCAAGACTCTGGGCCCAAGCTTCGTGCCCGGCGCCTGGGAGCCCTACAGCAAGGCCGAGAAGTTCCATCAGGTTCAGGCGGCTCTCGAGGCCGCCCTGGGCGCCGGCCGCCGCGCCGCGACGGCGGCGTGAGATGGCCGGCGCCGCTGCGATCATGCAGCCGACCTATCTGCCCTACCTCGGCTACTTCCACCTGATCGCCGAAG
>JAESGR010001004.1_pt1 | contig 11801 bp, 8 predicted proteins | sample 9269771 | NCBI WGS metagenome assembly JAESGR01 (sample SAMN15739572, study PRJNA653492) | algae metagenome | isolation source: Chroococcus sp. CMT-3BRIN-NPC107 and co-occurring heterotrophs from well... | place: USA: Clark Mountains Wilderness, California | collected 2010-04-18
CAGCCTCGCCCCCTCGGTCGCCGGCCTCCCCGAGCAGGCCCAGCAGGCTGCCGACTCCGGCCTCACCGGCGCCCTCGCGGTGGCCGAGGGCATCGGTGGCGGCCCCGGCGAGGCGCTCGCCCAAGCCGCCCGTCAGGCCTTCGTCGACGGCCTCTCGACGGCCGCCATCCTCGGCGCCATCGCGGTGGCCGGCGCGGCGGCGGCTGCGTGGTTCCTGCTGCCCCGAGGCGACGAGGTGCCTGCTGGCGTCGTGCCCGGCCAGGCCCAGGAGGAAGGTGCCTCCGGCGACCTGGTCGACGAGGGCGTGCTCACGCCCGCCCCTGTCGTGGACTGACGCCATCCCCGAACCGACCTGCGTGACGAGGGCCGCCCCGGTGGGCGGCCCTCGCCGCGCCCGGCGAGGACCCGGATCCGCAGGTCATCGAGGCGCTCCATGCCGGCTCCATGCGCCCTCCATGGGTCGCGGCGCACGCTGCGAGCAGCCCCTCCGCCGGAGGGCCGACCCGAGGACCGCCGATGCACCCCACCGCCACCACCCTGTCGCACCCCGCCCGCACCGCGCCGGCCCGCACCCGCCGCACCAGCGCCCGGGACGCCGCCGCTCGCCTCCGCCGGCGCTCCATCGCACGCCAGCACTGGGTCGACGGCTGCCTGGCGTTCCTCGCCCACCCCGGCGCCGCTCCTCGCCCCCGCCAGGACCCCCCTCGATCGGCCGCCTGAGCCAGCGGGGGCTCAGGCGTAGGCGGTGGGGGTGGGCCGGCGGTGCCCGGCGTCGCTCCGCTTGCCCGACGCGTAGTGCAGGAGCTCGGCGACCGTCTCGGGCTCGGTGAGCACCAGGACGTCCCACACCAGGCCCTCGGTCTGGGCGGCGTGGAGCGCCCGCCCACCGGCCGAGCCGCGGCTCGGGACGTCGGTGGTGAGCAGCACGAGGCGGGCCGGGCGCTCGGGGTCGGGGTACTCGGTGCGCAGGATGGCGGCCTTGCCGAGCGCCTGCCACAGCGTGTCGCTGCGCTTGAGGCCGGGACGGGTGCTGGAGAACGCGCCCGAGACGGCGAAGAACCACTCGCAGCCCGCCGCGGTGGCGGCGAAGTCGACCTCGACGCCCGACCGCAGCTTCACCCGCTCGCGGAGGTCCTCGCCGAAGCCGCACTGCTCGAGGAGGTGGCGGGCCAGCTCGTGCGCTCGTGAGCCGTCGGCGGAAGCCCGGCGCTGCAGGTCGACCAGGTCGGTGGCCGTGGCCTGCCGGGCCTTGGTGAACTCGGCGAAGAGCGGGGGCACAAGCGCCTGGGCCCGCTGCTTGGTGGCCCACTCGTGGTCCTGACGGGCCCGGTCGATCCGCTCGGTGGCGGCCTCGGCGTAGCCGGCGTCGGTGTCGAACCCCACGAAGTGGCGGCCGCTCTCCACCGCCGCCACCCCCGTGGACCCCGAGCCCATGAACGGGTCGAGCACGAGGTCACCGGCGAACGTGTAGAGCTCGATCAGCCGGGCCGGCAGCTCCTTGGGGAACGGTGCCGGGTGGCCGACGCGCGTGGCGGACTCCGGTGGGAACTCCCACAGGTCGAGCGTCAGGTCGAGGAAGCGGTCCTTGCCGATGGTGCTGGTGGCCGGCAGGCCCTCCGCCTGGCGCTGGGCGGTGGTGCGGGCCCGGTCGAACCGCCCCTTGCTGGCGACGACCACCCGCTCGGTCAGGTCGCGCAGCACCGGGTTCTTGGCGCTCTGGAAGCTGCCCCAGGCGCAGTTGCCGCCGGCGCCGCGCGCCTTCTGCCAGATGATCTCGCCACGCAGCAGCAGGCCGAGCTGATCCTGGAGGAGGTGGGTGACGTCGGCCGAGAGCGAGCGGTACGGCTTGCGGCCGAGGTTGGCCACGTTGACGGCGATGCGCCCGCCCGGTTCGAGCACGCGGACGCACTCGGCGAAGACGTCGCGCAGCATGGTGAGGTACTCGACGTAGGAGGCGGGGATGTGGCCCTCGCCCAGCGCCTCCTCGTAGGCCTTGCCGGCGAAGTAGGGGGGCGACGTGACCACCAGCGCCACCGAGGCGTCGGGCAGCTCGGCCATCTCTCGGGCGTCGTGGACCCAGATCCGATCCACCTCCGGTGCCACGTTCACAGCCGCATCGGCCGAGGTCACCGGGGTGCCGAAGCGCTCGTAGAAGCCCGATGCGTCGTGGTTCTCCCGCCGACCGACGCCGAAGTTCGAGGTGGCGGTCCGGCTCCGCCGGTTCGGTCGATCGGGCACGGGCGAACCCTACCGGGGGGTGCTGACAGCGAACCGGATCCGGGCGCGCGCACGTTCGATCGGGCGCGTCGGTCGTGACGAGGGCCGCGGGCCCGTCGGCGCCGCGACGCGCGTGGCGGTCAGGACAGCGGTGCGGTGGGCTGGATCCGCTCGCGCACCAGGGCGGCGAGGCCGGCGACGTCGTCCACCGTCACCGTGAGGCCTGGGTGCTCCCACCGCGGCCAGGGGAAGGCCGGCGGCACCGGCTCGTGGAAGCGGAGGCAGGCGCCGGCGCGGTCGTTCGTCGCGAAGGTCAGGCCGTGGTCCGTGCGCGACAGGTGGGCGGGGCCGGCCACGAACCACCAGTGGTAGGGCCCGGTGGTGGTGACCTCGGCGACGTTGGCGAGCGGCGTGGTCACCCGCCACGGGCCGAAGCGGGCCTCGACCTCGTGCACGGACACGGTCACCGAGGCGTTGGAGCGGGTGACGCCGAAGGGCCGGCACGCGATCCCGGGGACCCCGGCGAAGCGGAACGGGAAGCACCGCGTGGAGGAGCTGGTGCCCGCCTCGGCCTGCGGCACGGGCTCGCCCGGGGTGGTCACCGGATCAGGTCCCGGGGTCGTCCTCGACCTCGATCGCCAGCACCGGCGACGGGTCGTGGACGTCGACGTCGAGGCCGTCGGTGTCCTCGTCGATGATGTGCATGGCCGCCTCCTCGGCGGGCACCGGCGCCTCACGCTCCTGGACGACGTCGCGCTGGGTCATGTCGCCGACGAAGATGTCGCCGTCGTCGGTGTGCACCTGGTCCAGGTCGCTGATCGTGAGCGGGCGCTCGGCCGGAACCTCTTCCGGCTCCTCGCGCCCGACCCGCTGGGCGACCGACTCGGGGGCACCCGGTTCGGTGCCTGCCGCGCCGTAGGCCTGGGCGCCGAGCAGGTGGTCAGGCGGGTACTCGCCGTCGAGCTCGTCGTCGTCGAGGGCCTCTGCCTTGTCCTGTTCGTCAGCCATGGCCGCGCCCTACCCCTCGACGATCGAACCACCACCATGCCGCAGCGCCCGCCGGGAGCGCCGGCGAGCGCTCAGCCCAACCGCTCCCAGCAGCCCACGCCGAGCGGTCCGGTGAGCTCGGCGACCGACACCACGGCCGGCAGGTCGCGCTCGCCGCCGTGGAGCGCGTCGCGCCACGAGCCGGCGGGCACGGCCAGCCGGGCGCCTGGGTCCGGTCGGACCGGGACCACCACGAGCACCTCGTCGCCGGGGTCGCCGCGAAGGAAGGCCACCGTGGCCCGGCCGGCCTCGATCGGTTCGTAGCGGCCGGCGAACGTGCCGGGTCGCCGGGCCCGGAGGGCGAGGGCGTGGTGCAGGACGTGGAGCTTGGCGGTGGCCCGGGTGGGCTCGGCGCCGGCGCGCATCTGCTGCAACGAGAGGCGGCGGCGATCCCAGTCGAAGGCCCTCCGGTTGTCGGGGTCGACGACGGAGAGGAACCACGTCTCGTCGCCCTGGTACACGTCGCACACGCCGGGCGTCGTGGCCCGCAGGAGGGTCTGGCCCACCGCCGCCCACTCGCCCGCCTCGGCCACGCGCTCGGCGAACGGCAGGAAGTCCGCGGTGAAGCCGGGGAGCGTGAACAGATCGTGGGCGAAGGCCTGGACGGCGGCCTCGTGGGCGTCGTCGGGGTCGATCCAGTTCGTCTCCCGCTTGGCCTCCCGCATGGCCTTGACGAGGAACTCGTCGAGGCGGTCGGTGGTGATGGGCCACGAGCCGAGCAGCGTCTGGAACAGGAACCAGCGCTCGGCCGGTGTGGGCCCGTGCTCGCCGACGAGGTGCTCGGTGACCTCGAACCAGCGGCGCACGTGCACCGCGAAGTCGTCGGCCATGGCGGCGAGCGCACCGATGCGGGCCCGGCTGTCGGCAGACCGCTTGGTGTCGTGGGTGGTGGCGGCGAGCAGCCCGAGCGGCGTGCGGTGGGCCCGCTCGGCGCAGGCGGCGTGGAACGCCTCGACCGAGACGCTGAACCGGCTCGGGTCGCCGCCGACCTCGTTGAGCGCCAGCAGGCGCGTCGAGCGGTAGAAGGCGGTGTCCTCGACGCCCTTGGCGGTGACCGGCGACGTGGTCTGCTGGAACCGGGTGACGAGCTCGCCGTGCCCGGGCTCGTCGAGGAGCAGGCGGCGGGCCAGCTCGGGCGCGGCGCCGGCCTCGGCCACCGCGGCACGGTCCTCGTCGGTCACCAGGCCCGACGCCGGCTCGACGTAGGTGCGGTAGATCGGGAACGAGGCGATGGTGGCGGCGATCGCCTCCCGATCGATGTCGGGGGCCAGCTCGGCGAGGCGGTCCAGCTCGCGGGCGAAGGGCCCGGCCAGCTGCTCGTGCTTGGCCGCGAGGGCGACCTCCTCGAAGGGCTCGTCGTCGCCGGTGAGCTCGACGTAGGCCTCGGTGATCGCGGCCTCGCCGGCGGGGTCGACGAAGAGGCTGGTGGCCTCGACGGCGAACTCGTAGCCGACGGTGCCGGCGACGGGCCACGGGCGCAGGGCCTCACCGGGGTGGAGGATCTTCTCGACCCAGACCGGCACGCCGGTCTCGTCGTGGAGGCGGCGCAGGTACCCGGCCGGGTCGGTGAGCCCGTCGGGGTGGTCGATGCGCAGGCCGTGCACCACGCCGTCGCGCACGAGCTCGAACACCTTGGCGTGCGTCTCGTGGAAGACGTCCGGGTCCTCCTGGCGCACGCCGGCCAGCCCGTCGATGTCGAAGAACCGGCGGTACCACCCGGTCTCGGGGTCGACGTCGAACACCCGTTGCCGCTCGGCGTCGTCGCGCCACCACGGCGTCTCGTCGGACGCAGCGAGGTGGTTCGGCACGATGTCGAGCAGCACGCCCATGCCGAGGCGGCCGGCGGCGGCGGCAAGCGAGCGCAGCGCGGCCTCGCCGCCCCGCTCCTCCGAGACCCGGGTGGGGTCGGTGCCGTCGTAGCCGTGGGTCGACCCGCCGACCGACTCGAGCGACGGGGACAGGTAGAGGTGCGAGATGCCGAGGTCGTGGAGGTGCGGCAGGATCGCCTCGGCGTCGGCGAACGTGAAGTCGGCCGTCAGCTGCAGCCGGTAGGTGGCCCGCCACGGCGGCCGGTCGGCGGGCGCGCCGGCCACCGCCGGCACGTCGGGATCCGAGGCGGTCACTGGACGCGTCGCAGGACGGTGACGGAGCGGCCGGGGGCGATCACCTGGCCGCGGGCCGGGACCTGCCAGTCGTCGGCCGGCACCTCCGGCCACGCGGTGCCGAGCTCGAAGGTCCAGCGCTTGCCGAGGCGGGCGGCGGGCACGGTGAACCCCACCTCCTCCTCCCACCCGTTGAAGAGCAGGAGGAACGAGTCGTCGGTGATGCGCCGGCCCTCCGAGTCGCGCTCGGTGATGGCGCCGCCGTTGAGGAACAGGCCGACGACCTTCTGCGAGCCGTCGGCCCACTTGCGCTGCGGCATGCGCCGCCCGTCGGTGCCGAACCACCAGGCATCGGGCACGGTGCCGGGGTCGCCGACGGCGCCGCCGCGGAGGAACGAGCGCCGCCGCAGCACCGGGTGGGCCTTGCGCAGGGCGATGAGGCGGCGGGTGAAGTCGAGCAGCTCGCGGTCGTCGTCGCCGAGGTCCCAGTCGAACCAGCTGATCTCGGTGTCCTGGCACCAGGCGTTGTTGTTGCCGCCCTGGGTGCGGCCCATCTCGTCGCCGCCGAGCAGCATGGGGACGCCCTGCGACAGCATCAGCGTGGCCAGCAGGTTGCGCTGCTGGCGGGCGCGCAGCGCGCAGATCGCCGGGTCGTCGGTCGGGCCCTCGGCGCCGCAGTTCCAGGACCGGTTGTCGTCGGTGCCGTCGCGGTTGTCCTCGAGGTTGGCCTCGTTGTGCTTGTGGTCGTAGGCGACGAGGTCGGCGAGCGTGAAGCCGTCGTGGGCCGTCACGAAGTTGACCGACGCGTTGGGGCGCCGCCCGTCGTCGCCGTAGAGGTCGCTCGACCCCGCCAGCCGGTCGGCGAGGGCGCTGATTGAGTCGTGGCTGCGCCAGAAGTCGCGCACGTGGTCGCGGTAGAGGCCGTTCCACTCGGCCCAGATGCCGGGGAAGCCGCCGACCTGGTAGCCGCCGGGCCCGACGTCCCACGGCTCGGCGATCAGCTTCACCTGCGACAGCACCGGGTCCTGGTGGAGGGCGTCGAAGAAGCCGGCGCCCTTGTCGAAGTCGTACGTCTCGCGACCGAGCACCGAGGCGAGGTCGAAGCGGAAGCCGTCGACCTGGCACTCCTCGACCCAGTAGCGCAGCGAGTCGGTGACGAGCCGCAGGACGCTGGGGTGGACGATGTTGATGGAGTTGCCGGTGCCGGTCCAGTCGAGGAAGAACCGGGGGTCGTCGGGCATCGACCGGTAGTACGACACGTTGTCGACGCCCTTCATCGACAGCATCGGGCCCAGGTGGTTGCCCTCGGCGGTGTGGTTGTAGACGACGTCGAGGATCACCTCGATGCCGGCCCGGTGGAGGGCCTTCACCATGCCCTTGAACTCGCTCACCTGCTGGCCGCGCTCGCCGCTGGCGGCGTAGCCGGAGTGCGGGGCGAAGAACCCGATCGTGCTGTAGCCCCAGTAGTTGCTCAGGCCCTTGTCGTGGAGGAAGCCCTCGTCGGCGATGTGGTGCACGGGGAGCAGCTCGACGGCGGTGATGCCGAGGTCGACGAGGTGGGCGATGGCCGCCTCCGACGCGAGCCCGGCGTAGGTGCCGCGCAGGTCCTCGCGCACGCCGGGGTGGCGCTGGGTGAAGCCCTTGACGTGGACCTCGTAGATGACCGAGCGCGACAGCGGCGTGCGAGGCCGCTCGACGCCCTCCCAGTCGAAGGCGTCGTCGACCACGATCGACTTGGGCACGGCGAGGGCATCGTCCTCGTCGTCCAGGTCGAGGTCGGCGTCCTCGTCGCCCGGGACGTAGGGGAGGGAGCTGGCCGCGTCCTCGTCGACGCCGCCCTCGATCGCCTTGGCGTACGGATCGATCAGGAGCTTGGCCGGGTTGAAGCGGTGGCCCTGCTCCGGGGCCCACGGCCCGATCACCCGGTAGGCGTAGCGCTGGCCGGGGCCCACGTCGGGCAGCTCGACGTGCCAGTGGAACGACGTCTGCTCCTCGATCGGCACGACCTCCTCGTTGCCGTCCTCGTCGAACAGGCAGAGGTCGACCGCGGCGGCGTGCTCGGAGAAGAGCGAGAAGTTGGTGCTGCCGCCCTTCCACGTGGCGCCCACCGGGAAGGGGTGACCGGGCCAGGTGTGGCGGGTCATCGAGCGGTCGGCGGGGGAAGCATCAGGCAGGGTCGTCTTTCCACAGGAGGGCGCCCGAGCGGGCGGGGAGCAGGAGGTGGGGGTCGTCGGCGGACACCACGTCGGCGACACCGGCGTGGGTGGCCAGCTCGAGGCGGCTGGGTGGGCACGGTACGCGCGTCTCGGCGGCGCCGACGTTGGCGAGGAGGATCGACGTACCCCGCTCGACGCGCACCCAGCCGGCCTCCTCGTCGAAGGCCACCGCCGCAGGGACCCGCGGCAGCTGGGGGCGCACGGCGAGGAGGCGGCGGTAGAGGTCGGCGAGGGCGGGGTCGACGCGACGGGTCAGGCGCGAGCGCTCGAAGGTGGACGCGGCCTGCGGGTCGGGCACCTCCTCGCCGGTGGCCGCGCTGAAGTCGGCGAACTCGGCGCGCCGCCCGTTCCTGGTGGCGTTGGCGATGAAGTCGTCGCGGTGGTCCGAGAAGAAGAGGAAGGGCGCGTCCTCGCCGTACTCCTCGCCCATGAACAGCATGGGCGTGAACGGCGAGGCCAGGGTGCAGAGCGCGGCGAGCGGGCGGGCCTCGGCGGGGAGGCGGTCGCCCAGCGGCCGGTTGCCGACCTGGTCGTGGTTCTGGTCGAACACCACGAAGCGCTCGGGGTCGAGGTCGTCGGCCGGCGCACCGAAGCGGCGGCCGCGGTAGGCCGACCAGGTGCCGTCGTGCACGTACGGCCGGTGGAACGCCTTGGCCAGCTGGGCCACGTGGCCGAAGTCGGCGTACCAGCCCTGGCGGTCGTCGGTGAGCAGGGTGCGCAGGGCGTGGTGGAAGTCGTCGGCCCAGTCGGCGTCGAACCCCCAGCCGCCGTAGGCCTCGGCCCGGGCGGTGCGCGGGTCGTTGAGCCCGCTCTCGGCGATCAGCAGCGCGTCGGGGTGCAGGTCGCGCACGCGGGCGGTGAGCTCGGCCAGCACCGGGCGGGCGCTCTGGTCGACGATGGCGTGGCACGCGTCGACCCGGAGGCCGTCGACGCCGACCTCGCCGACCCACCACGTGGCGTTCTGGAGGATCGTCTCGCGCACGGCGCCGGAGCCGGGTCCGTCGACGTTGATCGCCTGGCCCCACGGCGTGTGGTGCTTGTCGGTGAAGAACGGGCCGAAGCGGTCGTAGGTCTGGTCCCCGGTGGGCCCGATGTGGTTGTAGACGACGTCGAGGACCACCCCGAGGCCGGCCCGGTGGGCGGCGTCGACGAGCTCGACCAGGGCGGCGGGGCCGCCGTAGCTGTGCTGGGTGGCGCTCCAGAAGATGCCGTCGTAGCCCCACCCGCGGTCGCCCGGGAACTGCCCGACGGGCAGCAGCTCGACGTGGGTGACGCCGAGCTGGGCCAGGGCGGGCAGATGCTCGATGACGCCCCCGAGGTCGCCGGCCTCGCTGAACGTCCCGACGTGGAGCTCGTAGAGGACCACCTCGTCGGCCTGGCGGTGGGGTCGGGGCGGACGATCGCCGGCGCCCGGGGCCACCGCGCCGATGGCGACCGGGTCGACCAGCGCCGAGGGGCCCGTCAGGCCCTCCGGCTGCCAGCGGGACCACGGGTCGGCGAGGTCGTGGCCGTCGACGACCACCCGGTACGGGGTGCCGTGGCCGACCCCACCGACGTCGGCCTCCCACACGCCTTCGCCCGCGGGCCGGGCCACGTGGGCGACGCCGTCGATGCGGATCGCCACCTCGGTCGCCCTCGGTGCCCAGAGCCGGAACGACGCGCCACCGCCGGCCCGGGGCCGGGCGCCCAGCGGGCGTTCGAAGGGGAGGGTGGCGACCGGTGCCGGTGCGCTCACGTGGCGCCCTCGGGCTGGAACCACACCACCCCGAGAGGCGGGAGGGTCGCCGTGGCGCTGGTCGGCTGGCCGTGGGCCGCCGGGCCGTCGGCCACCACCGCACCGAGGTTGCCCACGCCCGATCCGCCGTAGAGCTCGGCGTCGGTGTTGAGCACCTCGCACCAGCGGCCCTCGGTGGGCAGCCCGACGACGTAGTCGTACCGCGGCGTCGGCGAGAGGTTGGCGACGCAGGCGATGGCGCGGCCGTCTGCGCCGCGGCGCAGGAAGGCGGCCACGTTGCCGTCGGCGTCGTCGCCCACGAGCCAGGTGAACCCACCGGGCGCGAAGTCGACCTCCCAGAGCGCCGGCTCCCCGCGGTAGGTGCGGTTGAGGTCGCGCACCAGCTGGTGCACGCCGGCGTGGCCCTGGTCGGCGAGGAGGTGCCAGTCGATCGACCGGTCGTGGTCCCACTCGCGCTCCTGCGCGAACTCGCCGCCCATGAACAGCAGCTGCTTGCCGGGGTGGGCCCACATCCAGCCGAAGAGGGCGCGCACGTTGGCCAGCTGCTGCCACCGGTCGCCCGGCATCTTGGTGAGCAGCGACCCCTTGCCGTGCACGACCTCGTCGTGCGACAGCGGCAGCACGAAGTTCTCGGTGAACGCGTAGTGCGTCGAGAACGTGAGGTCGTGGTGGTGGTACCGGCGGTGGATCGGGTCGTGCGAGAAGTAGTCGAGCGTGTCGTGCATCCAGCCCATGTTCCACTTGAAGCCGAAGCCGAGGCCCCCGCCGTCGACCGGCCGGGAGACGCCGGGCCAGGCCGTGGACTCCTCGGCGATCGACAGCACACCGGGGTGGTCGGCGTGGATGACGACGTTCGCCTCCTGGAGCAGCGAGACGGCCTCAAGGTTCTCGCGGCCGCCGTGGTCGTTCGGCAGCCAGGCGTCGTGGGCGCGGGAGTAGTCGAGGTAGAGCATCGACGCCACCGCGTCGACCCGGAGGCCGTCGACGTGGTACTCCTCGAGCCAGAAGCGGGCGTTGGAGAGCAGGAAGCTCCGCACGCCGCCGCGGCCGAAGTCGAACACGTAGGTGCCCCAGTCGGGCTGCTCGCCGCGCCGGGGGTCGGGGTGCTCGTAGAGCGGCGTGCCGTCGAAGCGGCCGAGGGCCCACTCGTCCTTCGGGAAGTGGGCGGGCACCCAGTCGAGGATCACGCCCACGCCGGCCTGGTGCAGGGTGTCGATGAGGAACCGGAGGTCGTCGGGCTCGCCCCAGCGGGCGGCCGGCGCGAAGTACGAGGTGACCTGGTAGCCCCACGACCCGGCGAAGGGGTGGCCCATGACCGGCAGCAGCTCGACGTGGGTGAAGCCGAGGTCGGTCACGTAGGCGGCCAGCTCGGGCGCCAGCTCGCGGAAGGTCCGCTCCCGGTCGGGTTCGGCGGGATCGCGTCGCCACGACCCGAGGTGCACCTCGTACACGGACATGGGCGACGCCCACTGGTCGGCCGCGTCGCGCCGCGTGAGCCACGCGTCGTCGGCCCAGCGGTGGCGGCTCGTGTGCACGATCGAGGCCGTGGCCGGCGCGCCCTCGGTGCGGAACGCGAGCGGGTCGGCGTGCTCGACGGTCGCGCCGTCGGGGCCGGTGATGGCGAACTTGTAGCGGTGGCCCTCGTGGGCGTCGGCGCTGAAGCCGGCCCACACCTCCGAGCCGTCGACGCGCTCGAGGGGCGTGGTGGCCCGGTCCCAGTGGTTCCAGTCGCCCACCACCGTGACCCGCTGGGCGGCCGGCGCCCACACGGCGAAGGCGACGCCCTCGGCGCCGTCGACGGTTCGCGGGTGGGCGCCGAGGTGCTGGTGCAGCGCCAGGTGCCGGCCCTCGGAGAGGAGGTGGCGGTCGAGCTCGCCGACGAGGCCGGCGGGATCGGCGGGGTGCGTGCTCATGCGCCGGCCCCGGCGAGGAGGCGGCGGAGGCCCTCGACGGGCAGGCCCACCCAGTCCGGGCGGTGGTCCAGCTCGTAGCCGATCTCGTACACGACCTTCTCCAGTTCCAGCAGCGTCAACAGGTCCCGCGTCGCCACCGACGACGCGGGCAGCAGCTCGGGCTGCACGGTGGCCAGGTAGCCGTCGAGGAACGCAGCGCGCGCCGCCGGCTCCCACCCCGGGCTGAGCAGATGGCCCTCCGAGCGGCGGGCGGTGGCCGCCGCGTAGGCGAACGAGCGGAGCATCCCGGCGACGTCGCGCAGCGGCGAGTGGCGCCGGCGGCGCTCGGCGAGCGGCCGGGCCGGCTCGCCTTCGAAGTCGAGGATGACCCAGCGGTCGTCGCCCAGGACGACCTGGCCGAGGTGGAGGTCGCCGTGGTGGCGGATGGCGGCGCCGAGGTCGGTGCCGAGCCGATCGGCGAGCGCGACGGCCAGGGCGGCGACGTCGTCGGCCCGGCCGGCCAGGTCGCCGAGGGCCCCGGGTTCGTCGGCCGGGCCCAGCCGCCGGGCGGCGTCGGCACCGATGCCGTCGA
>JAESGR010001005.1_pt1 | contig 11786 bp, 10 predicted proteins | sample 9269771 | NCBI WGS metagenome assembly JAESGR01 (sample SAMN15739572, study PRJNA653492) | algae metagenome | isolation source: Chroococcus sp. CMT-3BRIN-NPC107 and co-occurring heterotrophs from well... | place: USA: Clark Mountains Wilderness, California | collected 2010-04-18
GAGCGCTCGAGCTCTATTTCGAGGCTTACTTTTGGGAGTTCACGCCCGACCAGCTGGCGCTGATCACCGGCGGCGGGATCGTCGCCTCGGCGCTGGGGGTCACGCTCGCCCCCATCGTCTCGCGCACACTGGGCAAGAAGCGCGGGGCGCTGATCGTCTGGACGATCTCGCTGACGCTGGCCTCCGCCCCGATCGCACTGCGCCTTGCAGGTCTGATGCCGCCGAACGGCTCGGACGCGCTGCTCTACATCATGATCGGCGAGAGCGTGTTCCAGGGGACCGCGGCGCTGACCACCGGCATCCTGCTCTCTTCCATGCTGGCCGACGTCGTCGAGGACAGCGAGGTGCGCACCGGTCGGCGCTCGGAAGGCCTGCTGTTCTCCGCCGACAGCCTGCTGAAGAAGACGGTGTCCGGCCTCGGGGTGTTCACCTCGGGCCTCCTGCTGACCTTCGTCGGCTTCCCGCAGGACGCCAAGCCCGGCCAGGTGGACCCGGAAGTGATCCGCAACATGGCGGCGGTCTACCTGCCGATCGTCATCACCCTCTACCTCGCGGCCATCGCCACCCTGTTCGCCTTCCGCCTAGACAAGAGCGCCCACGAGGAGAACCTGCGCAAGCTCGCCTCAAGTCCGGGGGCGGTCTAAAGGTTGCGTTGAACCATGATCGACGACCCGAGGCCGATGAGCACCTGCCGGACCTTCGCCCTGAGGCTGGCGCGCGCGTGACCGCGGTCCGTAAGCGGCTGCGGCGGGGCCGCCGGCTGGCGCCGGAAGAGCGGCGTGAGACCCTGCTGCAGGTCGCCTCCGAACTCGTGCTGGAGCAGGGGTTCCTGCCCATCGGCGTGCAGGAGCTGGCGGACGCGGCCAAGGTGAGCAAGGCGCTGGTCTACCGCTACTTCCCGGAGCCGCACGACCTCTACAACGCGCTGGTGGAGCGCGGATTCGACGAGCTGCTCGCGGCCGGGCTGGACGCGGCGGCGCGGCGGGCCGACCTGGCGGACGCGGCGACCGCGGCGGCCGAGCTCTATTTCCGGCAGGTGGTCCAGACCGGGCCGGTGATCCACATCATCCTGCGCGACCGGTTCATGGCCGGGCGGCTCTCGCCGCGGACGGCGGCGGTGCAGGGGCGGATCGCCCGTCGGTTCGCACGGGGCCTGCGGCGCGAGTTCGAGCTTCCGTTGGGCGAGTGCATCGCCTGCGTGAGCCTCGGCATGACCCTGCCGGAGGAGTGCGGGCGGCTGGTCTACCAGGGCGAGCTGGACGAGGCGCGCGGGGCCGAGGTCTGCCGCGAACTCGTCCTAGGCGTCGTCGACGCCGCCCGACGCCGTGGGGCGGAAGCGCGCCGCTAGCCGCCGGTTGCCGGTCTCGACGATGTCGGCGGCCAGCGCCTCGGCCACCGGCAGGTCGAGCCGCCCGCGCGCCAGAAGGCGTCCGGCCCGCAGAACCAGGCTGGTCAGCACCGTGGTCGCGGCGCGGGCGACATCGTCGGGAACGCGGTGGCTGCGGCTGAACCGGTCAGCGACGATGGCGGTGTTGGCGGCGCGCAGGGCCCGCTGTTCGCGGCGTAGCCCGCGGCGCACGGCGGGCGCGCTCTGCAGGGTCTGCAGCAGCACGCCGCGCTCGGCCACCTGGCGCAGGTAGGTGACGGTCGACAGCCGCAGGCGGTCGGCGGGCCGGCTGGCGGTCTCGACCTGGGCGACCTGGGCCGCGCGCACGGCCTGCAGCTCGCGGCGTGCGAGCTCCACGAGCAGGTCGTCCACGGCCGGGAAGAAGTGGTAGGCCCGCGGCGCCGTCAGCCCGGCTTCCCGGGCCAGCCGCTTGATGGTGAGCGCGTGAATGCCTTCGCGCACGATGATCTGCGCGGCCACGTCCAGCAGGTGGGCGCGCCTGTCTTCGAAGGCGAGCCGCGCGCGGGGGCGGCGGGTGACCGACCGTCCCGGAACGATCGGGACCTTCTCGCCCACGCCGTGGGGCGCCGGCGGCAGCGAAGGGGGCTGCGGCGCCCGCCCGGCCTTCGCTTTCGCCCAGTGGCCGCGGGTAGGGTAGGGGATGGCGGTCCGGTCGCAGATCTTCGCCAGGCCGCTTGCGCTGACGCCCAGCTCGCCGGCGACCTTGGATAGTGGCTCGCGCCAGACCCGCTCGAAGAGTTCGGCGCGGGTGAGTTCCGTCGGCGGCGAGGCGCGCATGCGGCCCTCCTTTCCCCGCCAGCATAGCCGTGTCGCGGCCTGGCTCAACGAATGCTCAAGCCGGCTCTGTCGCCGCTCACTTGATGACATTCACACTAATTACTATAGGAAGGCTGCCCCAGCGGAACAGGATGGACAGATGCAGGCGCCACTATCGACTCGCGATGCGCTGGAGGCCTTCCGGCTCGAGGCGCGGGCGTGGCTGCAGGACAATTTCCCCGGCGTGCTGGCCGGGCGGGCGCCGCAGTCGGGGCAGGCCGAGCCGGACGAGGCGGATTTCGGTCTCTGGCGCGCGCGCCTGTGCGCCCAGGGCTGGGGCACGCCCACCTGGCCCAAGGCGTACGGCGGCGGCGGGCTCACGCCCCAGGAGGCCCGGGTCCTGCGCGAGGAGATGCGCAAAGTCAGCGCCTGGAACCCGATCGGCTGGTCCATGGGCGTGCGGATGCTGGGCCCGACCCTGCTGGAATATGGGACCGAGGCGCAGAAGCAGCGGCACATCCCGCCGATCACCCGCGGCGAGACTCGCTGGTGCCAGGGCTATTCCGAGCCGAACGCCGGATCCGACCTCGCCTCGCTCCAGACCCGGGCCGAGGACAAGGGCGATCATTTCCTCGTCAACGGCCAGAAGATCTGGACCTCCGGCGCCCAGTACGCCGACTGGTGCTTCTGCCTGGTGCGGACCGATCCCACCCGCAAGCACGACGGCATCTCCTTCCTGCTGATCGACATGCGCTCGCCGGGCGTGGAGGTGCGGCCGATCCTGCTGATCGCCGGCCGCTCGCCCTTTTGCGAGACGTTCTTCACCGACGTGAAGGTGCCCAAGGAGAACCTGGTCGGAGAGCTGAACGGCGGCTGGACGGTCGGCAAGCGGCTGCTGCAGTACGAGCGCCAGCGCAACGAGGACGCCCCCCGCCGGGCCACCGAGCAGCGCCCGATCGAGGAGGTGGTCGCCGAGTACGTCGGCCGGGACGTCCACGGCCGGCTGGCCGACGCCGACCTGCGCATGCGGCTCGTGCGTCACGTCATGGAGCGGCAGGCCTTCAACCTCACCATGCAGCGCACGATCGCCGAGGCGACCGGCGGCGGGCCCACGGCGGCGACCTCGATCCTGAAGAACGTCTCCTCGCTGCTGGTCCAGGAGCGCGCCGAGCTGCTGGTGGAGGCCATGGGCGCCCAGGGCCTCGGCTGGGAGGGCGAGGCCTTCACCGCCGGGGAGCTGGCCTGCGTGCGCGAATGGCTGTCGGGCAAGGCCAACACCATCTTCGCCGGCTCCTACGAGATCCAGAACAACATCATCGCCAAGCGCATCCTCGGTTTGCCGGAAGGGGTCGCCCGCCGCAGCCGTGATCGCTCAGAAGCCGGCGAGCAGCGCCATGCGGACAAGCTCTGAGAGGCTGCCGGCGCCGGTCTTGGTCATGACGTTGGCGCGGTAGACCTCCACCGTGCGCGGGCTGATCCCCAGATCGAAGGCGATCACCTTGTTGGGCTTGCCGGCGACGATGCCGCGCAGCACATCGGTCTCGCGCGGCGACAGCTGCTCGAGCAGGGCGTGGAAGCGGCGGCGCTCGTCCTCCTCCTCGGCCTGACGGCCCCGGCTGGAGATCGCCGCGCGGATGGCGGCCAGCAGCGCCTCGTCGTCGAAGGGCTTTTCCAGGAAGTCGACGACTCCGGCCTTCATCGCCTCCACGGCCAGCGGCACGTCGCCGTGGCCGGTGATCATGATCACGGGGTGCGGTACGCTGCGCTCCTTCAGCCGCCGTACCAGCTCCAGCCCGCTCATCTGCGGCATTCGCACGTCGCTGACGATGCAACCGGGGGCCGGATCCCCGGCCGCCAGGAATTCCACGGCGGACTCGTAGGTCGCCGCGGTCAACCCGGCGCTGTCGAGCAGGAAGGTGAGGGACTCCCGCATCGCCGGGTCGTCGTCGATCACGTGCACAACGGGCTCAGTCACTGTCGCTCAGCTCCTCCAGGCGCGCGGCGCGCAGGGTGAAGTGGAAGTCGGCGCCGCCGCCCGAGTTGGATTCGACCCAGATGCGGCCGCCGTGCGCCTCGACGATGGTGCGCGAGATAGACAGCCCCACGCCCATGCCCTGGCTCTTGGTGGTGATGAAGGGCTGGAACAGCTGACCCTCGATTTGCGGGCTGATGCCGGGGCCAGTGTCGGAGACGATGATCTCGACCATGTCGTCGGGCGCCGGGCGGGTCGCGACCCGCAGCTCGCGCAGGGGCGCTTCTTGCATGGCGTCGACGGCGTTGCGCATCAGGTTCAGCACCACCTGCTGGATCTGCACCTTGTCGGCCAGCACGAGGTCCGCGCGGCGGTCGAGGTCGTAGCGGACCCGCACGCCGTACTCCTTGGCCCCGAGCAGGGCCAGGGCGCCGGCTTCCTCGATCAGCTGCGGCAGGCTCTCGATGCGCCGCTCCACCTCGCCGCGGGCCGCGAAGTCGCGCAGCCGGCGGATGATGGTCCCGGCCCGCAGCGCCTGCTCGCCCGCCTGGTTGAGCGCGCCCTTCAGCTTCTCCGGATCGCCCCGCCCGCCGTCGATCAGCCGCACGCACCCCTTCACATAGTTGGCGATCGCCGACAGCGGCTGGTTGAGTTCGTGGGCCAGCGCCGAGGCCATCTCGCCCATGGAGGTCAGGCGCGAGACGTGCACCAGCTCCGACTGCAGGTCCTGCAGCCGCCGCTCGGTGGCCTGCCGCTCCGACAGGTCGCGCACGAAGCCGGTGAAGTAGCGCCGCTCGGCCGAGCGCATCTCGCCCACCGCCAGCTCCATGGGGAAGGTCGAGCCGTCGCGGCGCTCGCCCACCACCACGCGGCCGATGCCGATGATCCGACGCTCGCCGGTGGCCAGATAGCGCTGCAGGTAGCCGTCGTGCTCCTCCCGGTAGGGGCCAGGCATCAGCATGCTGACGTTGCGCCCCACCGCCTCGGCGGCGGTCCAGCCGAACAGCCGCTCGGCGGCGGCGCTGAACGACTGCATCAGCCCCTTCTCGTCGATGACGATCATCGCGTCGGGAATGGTGTCGAGGATCGACTGAAGGTGCGCCTCACGCTGGCGCAGCTCCTGCAGCGCCTCTTCGCGGCGGGCGACCGTGCGGCGCAGGTATTCGCCGGCGATCCCTGCCCCCAGCCCGATGGAGAGGAAGGCGAGGGTGCTGACCCTGTCGGTCAGCAGGAACGAGCCGGTGATGGCGGCGAGCGCCGCCAGCGCCACGCCGGTGGCCACCAGCGCCGGCCCGAGCCCGCCGACGGCCGCGCTGATCGCCACCGCCGGCACGAACAGCAGGAACAGGGCCTGGTCCTGCAGCTCGGCGTCGAGCAGCAGCCGCAGGGCCGCGGTCGCCAGGGTCGCCGCGAGCGCGAAGGCATAGCCGGTCAGCGGACGGCGGACCGGTCCTCTCGATGATGTGCGTCGCTCGAACACGTGAAGGGCCGCCGTCCCCGGTTGCGAGGCAACCTAGCCAACTCCCGGAGTCGGCGCGACGATCCGGTAGGCGGAAGAGGTAGGGCCCGAGCCGGCGCGCGCATATTCCGGGATTGCGCGTAAGTAGTTGTACGGAGGAGCAGGATTTGGAGGAGCGGGAGGCGGGGTTGCGCCTGGCGGCCGTGGTGCTGGCCGGCGGCGAGGGGCGGCGCATGGGCGGGAACAAGCCGCTGCGCGCCTGGCGGGGAGAGCTCCTTCTCGAGCATGCCCTGCGCAAGGCGCGCGGCTTCGCCCCGACCGTGGCGGTCGCGCTGCGCTCGCCCGAGCAGGCCGGCGCGGCCGGCGTCCCGCTGCTGATCGACGATCCGGGCTTGGCCGGCCCGCTCGCCGGCCTCGCGTCGGCCATCTCGTTTGCGCACGACGCGGGGGCCCAGGCCGTCGTGACCTTGCCGTGCGATGCTCCGCTGGTCCCGGAGGAGCTGGCGGCGCGGCTCGGCGCAGCGCTCGAGCCGGGCGATGGCGTCGCCAAGGCCGTCAGCCACGGCCAGTGGCAGCCCACCTGCGCGCTCTGGCGCGCGAACCTGGCCGCCCCGCTCGCCGCCTACGCCGCCCGGGGAGGCCGGTCCCTGCGTGGGTTCGCCGAGGCGGCGGGCCTGCGCCTGGTCGATTGGGGCGCGCCGGAGCCGGACCCCTTCGCCAGCGCCAACACCCCGGAGGATCTCGCCCGGCTGGGCGGGGTGTAGGTCCACAGGAACGGCCCGTCCGGCCGGCCAGCTTGGCGAGAGGGCCGCGTTGGAATAGAGTGTGCCGGTCAGCCCCTGAGGGAAGCTCGTCGGATGCGCCGCCTGCGCGACACCGCTGCGACCATGATGATTACCACCGGCCATACCGGACGGGGGCGATCGCGCGCGGGCTGACAGCCGCAGAGATCTGAAGGACTTCAACCCCGCTCCGCCAGGAGACGGGGTTTTTCAATGCCGTGTCCGGCCGGGCCGACCCACGGAGAACGTCAATGTCCCATAGCCCGCCGCTGAAGGAGATCGCCGCCGCCACGCGGCGTTTCGTGCTGAGCCTAGCTCCGGACCGACCCCGACGGGTCGAGGCCTCGGTGGCCAGCCCGGCCGGCATGCCGCTGCTCTGCGCCGTCGAGGCCGCGCTGGCCGAAGCGCTGCCCGCCCGGGCCGCGCAGGAGCTGGTGTGGCTGACGGCCGGCCAGGAGGAGGGCGTCCACAAGCTGCGCCTCCTGGCCTACGGCCCGGGCGACGAGCTGCTGGCCGAAGCGGCGCACGAGTTCAGCTGAGGTCGGCCGCGTTCGCCGGGCGCGGCCTCGGCTCGGCGCCGATGTAGCCGAGAGCGGCGGCGTGGTGGATAGCCTGCGAGCGGCCAGCGACCCCGAGCTTGCGGGCGGCGTTGCCCAGGTGGAAGCGGACAGTGGGGAGGGAGATGCCGACGATGCCGCCGATCTCTCCGTCGGTCTTCCCGGCGGCGGCCCACTTCAGGCACTGGATCTCGCGCCGGGTGAGGCGGACGGGCACGGCGGCAGGCAGGCCGCCTGCGGCCTCGTCGTAGGCGCCGATGAAGCGCAGCGCCAGGGCGTGCAGCCGCTCCGCATGGGCGGCGAACACATGCTGGACGTCGATCTCTGGATCCGGGCTCGCCCAGACCACCGCGCCGATGATGCCGCCCGGCAGGTGGGCCGGAGCGACGATCGCCGCCCCGACGCCGCTGGCGATCGGCCCATCGGCCTCGAGCGCGCGCAGCGCGCCGTTGGGCCGCCAGGAGCCGAACCGCCCGGCCCGGAACCAGAAGGGCTCGGAGCAGCTGCGCGAGGCGTGCACGAAGACTGAGCGCAGGGCGAAGCCGCGGTCCTCCCAATAGCGCAGGTCCGGGTCCAGCCAGCGGAAGGTGGTGACCGCGAACGGCCGCCCGTCGACGCCCCGCATCGGCTCCGGATCGCCGATGTCGGCGGAGGCGGCGTTGTAAGGCAGGCCGATCTCGGCGCCGACTTGCGCGACCTCACGCGCGAGACGGTCGGCGATTGCGAGCAGATCGCACGGCTCGGCTTGTTCGACCATGTGCGGCCGGCAGCCCCCCTATCACTTCCGATAGCTTGTTACCTGCGGCGCCGCTCCGCAAGCTGCCTTCGTCGCCCGGCGCGGGCGGCCAAGGATCAGCGCCCGGCGAACGGGCGGATGGGAGGAAGACCATGAGGCTCCGCAACTGGTGGGCCTCCGCGGCCGTCGTCGCTCTGGCGGGCGCGGGCTCGCCCGCGCTGGCGCAGGCCGACACGGAGGTGGAGACGGTCATCGTCACCGCGCAAAAGCGCGAGCAGAACCTGCAGGACGTGCCGATCGTGGTGACCGTCGTCACCGGCGAGCAGTTGCAGGACGCGGGCGTGAAGGACGTAAAGGACCTGCAGGTCCTGGCTCCCGGCCTCTCCGTCACCTCATCCACCGGCGGCGCGCAGACCTCGATCCGCATCCGGGGCGTCGGGACGATCGGCGACAATCCGGGTCTGGAGTCCTCGGTGGGCACCGTGATCGACGGGGTCTACCGGGCTCGCAGCGGCGTTGCGTTCAACGACCTGGGCGAAGTGGAGCGCATCGAGGTGCTGAAGGGCCCGCAGGGGACCGTGTTCGGCAAGAACACCTCGGCCGGGGTCATTAACGTCATCACGGCGCTGCCTCAGTTCGAGTTCGGCGGCGCCGCCGAGCTGACGGCGGGGAACTACGACGCCAAGGGCGCCTCGATCAGCCTCACCGGGCCATTGTCGGAGACGCTCGCGGGGCGGATCTTCGCCGCCAAGCGGGTGCGCGAAGGCTTCTATGACGTGCGCAACGGGGCCGGGCCTAGCCGCCAGCCGGACAACGACGACCAGGACGTCTGGACCGTCCGCGGCCAGCTGCTCTGGCGGGCGAGCGAGACCCTGACCCTGCGGTTCCTGGCCGACTTCACCCAGCGTGACGAGCACTGCTGCCTGAACGTGATCACGATCCCCGGGCCGACCGCCGCGATCATCGACGCCCTGGCCGCGGACGAGGGGCTGCTGCGGCCCGCCGATCCCTTCCGGCGCCTGGCCCACGCCAACCGGGAGTCCAACCAGCAGATCGAGGACAAGGGCCTCTCCCTGCAGGCCGACTGGGAGATCAGCGATGACATCACCCTGACCTCGATCACGGCCTGGCGCGACTGGCTGAACCGGCAGGCCAACGACATCGACTTCTCCAGCGCGGACATCTGGTACCGGCCCGAGGACGGACGCACCTTTTCGGAGTTCGAGGTGTTCTCGCAGGAGCTGCGGGTGGCCGGCGTCGCCGGACCGCTCGACTGGATGGTCGGCGGCTTCTTCTCCGACGAGCGGCTGAAGACCAGCGCCTTCACCCCTTACGGGACCTCCTACGAGACCTACTTCAGCCTGCTGCTGTCGCAGGGCGCCAGCCCCACCGCGGTGTCGGCGCTGACCGGTCTGCCGGCCGGGACCAACTACCGGCCAGGGGAGGGCGCCTACGACCGGTTTGATCACGAGAGCCGCGGCTGGGCGCTGTTCACCAACAACACCTGGCACGTGAGCGAGGCGCTCGAGGTCACCTTCGGGCTGCGCTACACCTCCGACACCAAGGACGTCTTCGCCCAGTATCGCAACACCGCCCCGGGGGCGGCCTGTGCGGCGGCGATCGTGCGGCCGATCCCGGCGGCGGCGCGGGCGGCTCTCTGCGCGCCGGGCTCCGACCCAGCCTTCGACAACGCCGACACGCGCCAGGAGCGGACCGAGGAGCGGCTCGGCGGCACGGTGAAGGTCAGCTACCGCTTCAACCCCGATCTGATGGCCTACGTCTCCTACGCGTCCAGCCACAAGAGCGGCGGCTTCAATCTCGACCGGGCGAGGTTCGCGCCAGGGGTGATCAACCCTGACACCAGCTTCCCGGCCGAGACGGTGGACGCCTACGAGGTAGGCGCGAAGAGCCAGCTGTTCGACAACGCCCTGATCCTGAACGCCGCGGCCTTCCACCAGACGTTCGAAAACTTCCAGCTCAACACCTTCACGGGCATCAGCTTCGTGGTCGCCTCGATCCCGGAGGTGACCTCCAAGGGCGTCGACCTGGACGCAGTCTGGCGAACGCCCATCCACGGGTTGACCTTCACCGGCGGGGCGACCTATGCGGTGACCCAGTACGGCGACTTCGTGCCCGGCGCGGGCGTGGGGCCGAGGCTGCCGGGCTCGCGGTTGTCCTACGCACCCCTGTGGTCGGTGTCCTGGTCGGGCGCCTACGAGCGGGAGATGGGCTCGAACCTGAAACTGAGGGCCAGCCTCTCGGGCCGCTACACATCGGCCTACAACACCGGCTCTAACCTCGACCCGCTCAAGATCCAGAAGGAGCTGACCCTCTGGAACGGGCGGATCGGCGTGGGCGCGGCGGACGACCGCTGGACGCTGGAGCTGTTCGCCCAGAACCTGACCGACGAGGACTACTACCAGGTGGTCGTCGACCAGCCGCTGCAGTCGGGCACCTTCGCCGCCTTCCTCGGCGCGCCGCGCACCTGGGGCGTGACGCTGAGGTCGCGGTTCTAGGCGGCGTGGACCTCGAGCTGACGCCGGCGGACCTCGCCTTCCGGGACGAGGTCCGCGCCTTCCTGGCGGAGACGCTGACGCCGGACCTGCAGCGCGCCGGCCAGCGGGCGACCAGCGTCTTCACCGATCCGCGCCACAGCCTGCCCTGGCAGAGGATCCTGCACGCCCGCGGCTGGGCGGCGCCCAGCTGGCCCAGGGCATATGGCGGGCCGGGGTGGAGCGAGGTGCAGCGCTACATCTTCGCCGCCGAATGCGCCAAGGCCGGCGCGCCGAACCTGGCGCCCATGGGGCTTCGCATGGTCGGGCCGGCGATCATGGGGTTCGGCACGGTCGAGCAGAAGGCGCAGCTTCTGCCGCGCATCCTGTCGGGCGAGGACTACTGGTGCCAGGGCTATTCCGAGCCGGGCGCCGGCTCGGACCTGGCGGCGCTGCAGCTTCGGGCCGAGAGCGACGGGGACGATTACGTGCTGAACGGCTCGAAGATCTGGACCACCCACGCACAGTTCGCCAACCGAATGTTCTGCCTGGTGCGGACGCGTTTCGAGGGCAAGCCGCAGCAGGGGATCACCTTCCTGCTGCTGGATATGACCAGCCCCGGGATCACCGTGAAGCCGATCGTCACCCTGGCCGGCGAGCACGAGGTCAACCAGGTCTTCTTCGACAATGTGCGCGTTCCCAAGGCCGGCCGCCTGGGCGGGGAGAACCAAGGCTGGACTGTCGCCAAGTACCTGCTGGAGTTCGAGCGTGGCGGGGGCGCCGCCCCCGGCCTGCAGGTGGCGCTCGGCCGGACCGGGGCGCTCGCCGAGGCGGAGGATCTCGACGACCCGGCCTGGCGCCGCCGGCTGGCGGAAGCCGAGATTGCGGTCCAGGCGATCGACATCTCGGAGCGGCGGGTGCTGTCGGCGCTGGCGAGCGGCGCCAACCCCGGCTCGGCGGCCTCGATGCTGAAGATCAATGGGTCCGAGGCGATGCAGCGTATCGACGAACTGGCGGTGGACGCGGCGGGCGCCTACGCCGCCGTGGACCAGCCCGATGCGCGGGGGCCTGACGCTAACGTCCCCGCCGTGGGCCCGGAGCACAGCCTCACTGTCATGGCCCGCTATCTGAACGACCGCGCCGCCTCCATCTATGGCGGGTCGAACGAAATCCAGAGAGACATCATCGCCCGGCTGGTGCTCGGGTTGTGAGGAAGGAGAGGCGATGAGCGCGCTCGAGGACATCGGCCAAACTGCCTGGAGCCGCTTGCCGAACTCGCCCATGAGCGGCGGCAAGGTGAACTACCTGGAGCCGAAGGGCGACCCGGGCTTCTTCGGGCCGGGCTCGATGGCCTGGCGGGTGCACGCCAACCCCATCGCGCTGGCGGTCGGCGGGGTGGCGGCGGTGATCCTGGAGCTGGCCGAGCCGCGGGTGCGCACCGGGGTCTGGGAGCACTCGACTTTCAAGTCCGACCCGCTGACCCGCATGCAGCGGACCGGCGACGCGACGCTGATCACCACCTACGGCCCCACCAAGGCCGCCGAGGCGCGGATCGCCATGGTCACGCGGATGCACGAGCGGGTCTCGGGCGTGACCCCGGAGGGCCAACCCTTCACGGCGCTGG
>JAESGR010001006.1_pt1 | contig 11769 bp, 5 predicted proteins | sample 9269771 | NCBI WGS metagenome assembly JAESGR01 (sample SAMN15739572, study PRJNA653492) | algae metagenome | isolation source: Chroococcus sp. CMT-3BRIN-NPC107 and co-occurring heterotrophs from well... | place: USA: Clark Mountains Wilderness, California | collected 2010-04-18
GGGCGAGGACGTGCGGGCCAAGGGCAAGATCGTCATCGCCACCGTCAAGGGCGACGTGCACGACATCGGCAAGAACATCGTCACGGTGGTCCTGCAGTGCAACAACTTCGAGGTGATCAACATGGGCGTGATGGTCCCGTGCCACGAGATCCTGGCGCGGGCCAAGGTCGAGGGCGCGGACATCGTCGGCCTGTCCGGCCTGATCACGCCGTCGCTGGAGGAGATGCAGTACGTCGCCGCGGAGATGCAGAAGGACGAGCACTTCCGCGTGAAGAAGATCCCGCTGCTGATCGGCGGCGCCACCACCAGCCGCGTCCACACCGCTGTGAAGATCGCGCCGCACTACGAAGGCCCGGTGGTGTACGTGCCCGATGCCTCGCGCAGCGTGAGCGTCGCGTCCGGCCTGCTGTCGGAGCAGGCGGCGAAGTACATCGCCGAGGTCAACGCCGACTACGCGAAGGTGCGCGAGCTGCATGCCAATCGCAAGCAGGTGCCGATCTGGCCGATTGCCAAGGCACGTGCCAACAAGACGCCCATCGACTGGTCCAACTACCAGCCGCCGAAGCCCAAGTTCATCGGCCGGCGGGTGTTCAAGAACTACGACCTGGCGGAGCTCGCGCGCTACATCGACTGGGGCCCGTTCTTCCAGACCTGGGACCTCGCGGGCAAGTTCCCGGACATCCTGAAGGACGAGGTCGTCGGCAACGAGGCGGTGCGCGTGTTCTCGGACGGCCAGCGCATGTTGAAGCGCCTGGTCGAAGGCCGCTGGATCACGGCGAACGCGGTCATGGGCCTGTGGCCCGCCAACACCGTCGACGACGACGACATCCAGCTCTACGCCGACGAAAGCCGCAGCCAGCCGGTGCTCACCTGGCACGGCCTGCGCCAGCAGCAGGAAAAGCAGGTGATCGACGGCGTGATGCGCCCGAGCCGCTGTCTCGCCGACTTCGTGGCGCCCAAGGGCGTGGCCAACGACTACGTCGGCCTGTTCGCCGTGACCGCGGGCATCGGTGTCGACAAGAAGGAGCAGTACTTCCTCGCGGACCACGACGACTACTCCGCGATCATGCTCAAGGCGCTGGCGGATCGGCTCGCCGAGGCGCTGGCCGAAGCGCTGCACGAACGCGTGCGCAAGGACCTCTGGGGCTATGCGGCCGACGAGAAGCTCTCCAACGAGGAACTGGTCGCCGAGAAGTACCGCGGCATCCGTCCGGCGCCGGGCTACCCGGCGTGCCCGGACCACAGCGTCAAGCGCGACATGTTCGCGCTGCTGCAGCCGCAGGAGATCGGCATGGAGCTGACCGAGAGCATGGCGATGTCACCCGCTGCCAGCGTCAGCGGCTTCTATCTCGCGCACCCCGAGAGCCAGTACTTCAACGTCGGGCCGGTCGGCGACGACCAGCTGGAGCAGATGAAGGCGCGGCGCGGCGGCGTGGTGCCGGTGGGCATCAGCCGCTGACGACGGCGCTCACGCGAATGCGAAGTCCGCTTCCGTCAACTGCGACCGGCTCACGCCCACCAGCCACACGGTCGCAATGACGTCGCCGTCGACGTTGAAGCGGATCAGCGCATCGCCGTTGTAGTCGAAGGTCCACCTGAGGACGTCCATGAAGCTTTGGACGTGCTGTGTGCCCTCGAAGCGGATGACATGGCGCGAACCCTCGGCCTTGAATGCGTCGATCACGTCCACGCCCGAATCGCCGCGGAACAGGATGACGCTGTCCCCCGCGCCGAGGAACAGGTAGTCGGTGCCGGCACCGCCGTCATAGATGTCGTTGCCGCCCCCTCCCAGCATCACGTCGACGCCCGCGCCCCCGGTCATGGTGTCGTTGGCGGCGCCCATGTAGAAGTAGTCCTGCCCGTCGCCGCCATCCGCCACGCCCGGTCCGGACTGCATCACGAAGATGTCGTTGCCGGCGTCGCCGCTCGCCACCGTGGTGCCGTCGCCGTACGCGTAGAGGTAGTCGCCGTCGTCGCCACCCGACAGGGTGTCGTTGCTGCCTTGGGAGATCAACACGTCGACGCCCGCGCCGCCGCGCAACACGTTGCCGCCGCTGCCGCCGTACAGGTAATCCTGCGCGCCGTCCCCATGGAGCGTGTCGTTGCCATCGCCCGCGACCAGCACGTCCACGCCTTCGCCGCCGGAGAGGGAATCGTTGCCGGCGTATCCGTAAAGCCAGTCGTCACCCCAGAAGCCGCGCAGGTTGTTCGCGGTCTGCCGCCCGACCAGCACGTCGGCGCCGGCGCTGCCGATGAACGCCTCCATGCTGGTGAAATGGTCCGTGCCGATGCCGGCGCCCATCGCCACGCCGGCGTCGATGTACACGGAGACGCCGCCGCCGGTCGCGCCCGAGTAGCTGAGGGTGTCGGTGCCTTCGCCGCCGTCGAAGGAATCGTCGGTGGCATCGTCCACGCCGGTGGCCAGGTAGTCGTCACCGCTGCCACCGAGCAGCGTGTCGGCGCCTGCGTGGGCGTAGAGGATGTCGTTGCCTGCCGCGCCCTCGAGCCGGTCCGCCGCGGCGCTTCCGACGAGGACGGCGACCGCCGCATGGTCCAGGGCCTGCAAGAGGTTCAGGCTGGCACCGGACGCGCGGTTCTCCAGCAGCGTCGTGCCGTCGACGAGGCGCAGCTCGCGCTGACCGGCGTCGTCCCGCACCCAGCTCACGTCTTCCAGGCGCGCGTTCACGCGTGCCGTGTCGTTGCCACTGCCGCCATCGGCCAGCTGCATGGTCCCGTAGCCGAGCCCAACGACGATGGTGTCGTTGCCGGCGCCGCTGTCGATCAGGTCGGAGCCCGGGCCGCCGTCGATCAGGTCGTCTCCGGCCAACCCGGAGATCGTGTCGCGTCCGACCGTCCCGATGAGGGTGTCGTTGCCGGCGGTGCCGGTCACCTGGATCGCGATCGGGGGCGGCATTGGGGCCGGGGGCTCCGCGGGCAAGGGCGAGGCGTCGAGCACGAATTCCGCGCCGGTGAGTTGCGCCTTCGAAACCTGGAACAGCCGGACGCTCGTGTTCGCGTCGATCTGGATCACGGCTTCGCCATTGACGTCGGTGGTCGCGGCCAGGACGTCGGCGGCGGTGTGGAAGTTCGAGCCGTGGAAACGCAGTACGTTGTTTGCTCCCTGTTTGACGCCTGCGACGAGATCCCTGCCGGAGCCGGGACCCACCAGCACCGTGTTGTTCGAACTCATGAGTCCGATTTCGTCATCGCCCTCACCGCCATTGAAGACGGTGTGGTCCGCGGTGGAGTTGTTAAGCACGTCGTCGCCGGCGCCGCCGTACAGCGTGGCGTTGCTGGCGAAAGCGAGGAGACGGTCATTCCCCGCGCCGCCAACCAGGACGTCCGCTTGCCCTAGCACGAACAGCGTGTCGGCGCCGTCGCCCCCGTGCAGCACGTTGTACCCAGTGCCGCCGCTCAGCGTGTCCTGCCCCGCGCCACCCTGGAGCGAGTCGTCCCCCGCGCCGCCTTCGAGGGAGTCGTTTCCTTCAAAGCCCAGGATGCTGTCGGCGCTGCTCGTGCCGGTGAGGCTGTCGTCGCCGCTGGTTCCCGTGATGGTGGGGGTGATGTGGAGGTGCGTGTGTGCCATGGCTTCAGCCGAACTGGAAATCGCCGGCCGCCAGCTGCGCCTTCGCCGTGCCCACGAGCCAGACCACGGTGTCGCTGTCCAGGCGGATCAGCGCGTCGCCCTGGTGGTCGTAGGTGGCCGCGAGCACGTCGGCGGCATTCGCGAAGCGCGTTCCTTCGAAGCGGATGACGTGGGTCGAGCCCACGGCCTTGAAGTCGTGGACCACGTCCGCCCCCGAGTCCGCCCGGAACACCACCAAGCTGCTGCCTTCTCCGAGGAACAGGTAGTCGGTTCCCGTGCCGCCGTCGAACCGGTCGTTGCCACCCCCACCGAGCAGCACGTCGACTCCGGCGCCACCGAGCATCATGTCGCTGGCCCCGGACATGTAGAAGTAGTCCTGGCCCTCCCCGCCGTCAGCGATGCCGGCTTGCGTCATCACGAAGATGTCGTTGCCGCTGCCGCCGTGGGCGCGGACTTCGCCGGTGCCCTGGCCGTAGAGGTAGTCGTCGCCTTCGCCGCCGTCCAGGGTGTCGTTGGCGCCCTGCGAGATCAGCACGTCCACGCCACCGCCGCCCGAGAGCTTGTTCAGGCCGCTGCCGCCGTACAGCCAATCGGCGCCTTCGCCGCCGTCCATGGTGTCGTCGTCCGCTTCGCCGAGCAGCACGTCGCTGCCATGGCCGCCGGACAGCACATCGTCGGCAGCGCCGGCATACAAACAGTCGTTGCCCCAGTAGCCCTTGAGCGTGTCGCCGGCGCCGTCGCGGCCGATCAGCACGTCGTCACCCCCGCTGCCGATCGCCGCTTCGAAATTGAACACGCGGTCGTAGCCGATGGTGGCTCCCATGGCGTAGGAGCGGCCGATGTCGATGGTGACGCTCCCCGCGCCGGTGTAGCTGAGCGTGTCGATGCCGTCCTCGCCATCGAGCCAGTCGTCGGACGCGTCGTCGAGGCCCGAGGCGATGTAATCGTCGCCGCTGCCGCCCAGGGCGACGTCGCGCCCCAGGTTCGCGAAGATGATGTCGTTGCCGCCATGGCCTTCGATCCGTGCGTTGCCCGAGGCGGAGGCGAAGACCTCGGCGGCATCGGTGCCGACCACGGTGCCCCGGCTGCCGGGACGAACTGCGAGGACGCCGGTGTCGTCCGCCTGCAGCAGGTCGAGGCTCTGGACCGAGCGACGGAACTCGGTCAGTTGCGTCCCGTCCGTCAGGTACACGTAGCGCCACGCGTCCAGGTCGGGCCCGAGCTCGTCGCGCACGTGGCCGATGTCCTCCAGCGGCACCAGCACGCGCAAGAGGTCGTCGGCGTCGCTGCTGCCGAACACCGAGTCCCGGCCGTCGCCAAGGCGCAGGAAGAACGTGTCGGCACCTCCGCCGCCTACCAGGATGTCGTTGCCGGGCCCGCCATCGATGGTGTCGTTGCCGGCCAGTCCCGTGATGCTGTCCGTCCCCGCGGTGCCCGCGAGCGAGTCATCACCCGTCGTTCCAATGACATCAGCCAAGTCGCGCTCCAGAGTTCGTTGCCATCTTGCATCTTGCCAGCCGACGGCACGCTATCGGGATCGGACAAATGGCTAGAACCTAGGTATCACGCGCTCCGTGCCCGGTCCGACGTGGCAGCGCTGATCACGCCAACGCGAGCGCCTCGGGCACCACCCACGCGCCCGCTTCCTCCGCCGGCATCGCCGCACCGAGCAGCCAGCCCTGCGCGACGTTGCAGCCCAGCGAACGCAGCAGCTCCCATTGCTGCGGGCTCTCCACGCCCTCGGCCACTGAAACCATGCGCATGTTGCGTGCCAGTTCCAGCGTTGACTTCAGCACGATCAGGCCCGCCGCGTCGGCATGGGCGCCATCGATGAAGCTGCGGTCGATCTTCATCTCGGTGAAGGGCATGCGCGCGAGCTGCTGCAGCGACGAATGGCCCGTGCCGTAGTCGTCGATCGACAGCCCGAAGCCGCGCAGCCGCAAGCGGGTCATGTTCTCCAGGATGGCCCCGAGCGATCCGCCGGTGGCCTGCGACTCCGTGAGTTCAAGCACGATACGGCCCGGCGAAATGCCGGCGCCGGCCACCAGCGCGCCCACGCGTGCGCCGAAGTCCGAAGCGGCGAAGGTGGCGGCCGATACGTTCACCGACAGGGTGGCCTCCGGCATGGCCGACGCCGTCGATGCGGCAAAGGCGCAGGCCTCGCGCAGCATCTGCCAGAACAAGGCATCGAGCAATCCCTCGTCCTGCTCGATCACCGGCAGGAAGGTGCCCGCAGGCAGGAGCTCGTGGCCACGCTGCCAGCGCGCGAGCACCTCGAAGCCGGCCAGGCGCCCGGTGGCGATCTCCACCTGGGGCTGGAAGAAGGCGGCGAACTCGCCCGCCTGCAAGGCGGCAACGGCGTCGGCGCGTGAGGGGATGTCGCCGTGCTGCGAGGCGCCGGCAGCGCCGTCCGCGTCGGCGGCGCGCGCCAGCACGGCCTGCAGCCGGCGCGGATCCAGGGGCTTGGGCAGCACGTCGACCAGCCGGATGCCATACGCCTGCGCCATGCGGCGGACGTGCGACAGCAACTGCTCGTCGACCGCGCTGACGACCACCACGTCGGCACCGGCGCCCGCGGCTCCGAGGTGCCGCAGGAATTCCATGCCGTCCATGCCCGGCATCTGCAGGTCGCAGATCACCAGGTCGGGCGGCTCCTCGCGCATCACCGCCAAGGCCTGCGGCGCATCGGCGACCTCCCGCACGAGCGCATGGCCCAGGCGCGCCAGCACGCCGACGAGAAGCTGGCGCTGGAACGCATCGTCCTCGAGCACGAGGATGCGACGCGAAGCGGCGGCATGCGCAGGGGCGGGGCGGGCGGTCGGCACGATCTCCAGGCGGACTCGGACAGCACCGATCTTGGCGTGCCGCGTGCCCGCATCTTGTAGGAGCCTTCCGCGCAAAGGCCCTTCGACAGCGATCAGGACGTCGCGAGCGAGAAATCCGTCGCACAAAAGCCGGGGCCTGGCCCCGGCACCCAGCCATCAGACGATGGCAAAGTCGTTCGTCGTCAGCTGCGACTTCGCAACGCCGATCAGCCACACCGCCGTGTCCGCATCCACCTGGATGACGGAGTACGAGCCGTAGTCGGTGGTGGCTTCGAGCACCTGCGAGATCGCGGTGAAGCGCGAGCCGTGGAACACGATGGCGTCGTTGGTGCCGCCCGCCTGGAACTCGTTCACCACGTCCACGCTGGAGGTGGCGTACATGTGGATCGTGTCGTTGCCGGAGCCCAAGTACAGGTAGTCCACGCCGGCGCCGCCATCGTAGTAGTTCGTGCCGCCGCCGCCGATCAGCACGTCGACGCCACCGCCGCCCAGGAGCGTGTCGTTCGCCGTACCCATGTACAGGTAGTCCTGCCCCTCGCCGCCGTCCGCCGTTCCGGTGCCCGACTGCATGACGAAGATGTCGTTGCCACCGCCGCCGGAAGCGTTGCTGATGCCGGTGCCGTAGGCATAGAGGGAGTCGTCGCCCTCGCCGCCCAGCAGGGAATCGTTCACGCCTTCGGAAATCACCACGTCGACGCCGTCGCCGCCGGCCAGCACGTTGGTGCCGGCGCCGCCATACAGGTAGTCCTGGCCGGCATCGCCCGACAGCGCATCGTTGCCTGCCGCGCCGAGCAGCACGTCGTTGCCGTGGCCGCCGCTGAGCGCGTCGTCGCCGCCCAGGCCATAGACGTAGTCGTTGCCCCAGAAGCCCCACAGCGAATTGGTCGCCCCGTCATGGCCGATGAGGGTGTCGTTGCCGAGGCTGCCAACGGCGTTCTGCACGTTGTAGATCTCGTCGTTGCCGATGGCGGAGCCGCTCGCCGAATAGGTGGCCAGGTCCAGGGTGATGCCCCCGCCCGCGCCCGAGTAGCTGACCGTGTTGAAGCCGGCGCCGCCGTCGAAGATGTCCTTCTGCCCGTCGTCGAGGCCGGTGGACAGGTAGTCGTCGCCGTCGCCGCCACGCAGCGTGTCGGCGCCCTGGTTGCCGTACAGGATGTCGTTGCCCACGCCGCCATCGAGCAGCTGGGCCGCATCGGTGCCGGCCAGGATGTCGTTGGCGCCGCCGGCCTGCACGCTGGCCACGCCCGTCGTGGCCACGAACTGCACCACCAGCATGCCGGCGGCCTGCAGCTGCACCAGGCCGCCCCCGGTGGCCTGCCGCTCCTGCAGGGTCGAACCATCGACCAGGCCGACGGTGCGGAAGGTGTCCGAGCCGAAGGAGCCGAAGCTCAGGACCGTGTCCTGCACGAACGCCACGTCCATCAGGGAGCCGTTCACGCGGACCGTGTCCGCGCCTGCCTGGCCGACGTAGGTGACCTTGCCGTAGCCGAGGCCGAACGCCACCGTGTCATTGCCGGTGCCGCCGTTGACCAGGTCCGATCCGCCACCGCCGTCCAGGAAGTCGTCGCCCGCGAGACCCCGCAGTTCGTCCTTGTCCGAGGTGCCGATCAGCGTGTCGCTGCCGGGGGTTCCCGTGATGTCTGCCACATGTACTCCTTGCTGGTGGTCGTGCACTGTAGGGGTGGCACGTCCCGCCGAAGTGACGCGCACGTACCCGCATGCAACCAGGCGTACGCGGCTGAGCTTGCCGCCGGGTCAGGCGATCGCGAAATCGGATGCCGACAGCTGCGACTTCGAAACGCCCGCCAGCCAGACGACCGTCTCGCTGTCGATGCGGATCAACGCGTCGCCGTTGAAATCGTAGGTGGCTGCCTGGACGTCGTTGGCGCTGCGGAAAGGCGTTCCCTCGAAGCGGATCACGTGGCGTGCGCCTTCCGCCTTGAAGCCGTTGACCACGTCGGCGCCCGAGTCGGCCCGGAACATCACCACGCTGCTGCCCGCACGCAGGAACAGGTAGTCCGTGCCCGCGCCGCCATCGAAGTAGTCGTTGCCGCCGCCTCCGAGCAGCACGTCGACGCCGGCGCCGCCGATCATCGTGTCGCTGCCCGCACCCATGTAGAAGTAGTCCTGCTCGTCACCGCCGCTCGCGTAGCCGGCGCCCTGCTGCATGACGAAGATGTCGTTGCCGGCGCCGCCGGCAGCCTGCGTCACGCCGCTTCCGTACGCGTACAGGTAGTCGCCACCAGCGCCTCCCACCAGCGTGTCGCCGCTGCCCTGCGAGATCAGCACGTCGACCCCGCCGCCGCCCACGATGCTGTTGCTGCCGCTGCCGCCGTACAGCCAGTCGGCGCCCTCACCGCCGTCGAGGGTGTCGTCGTCCCCCTCGCCGAGCAGCACATCGCTGCCCTGGCCGCCGTACAGGATGTCGTCGGCGCTGCCTGCGTACAGCCAGTCGTTCCCCCAATAGCCCTTGAGCGTGTCGCCGGCGCCGTCGCGGCCGATCAGGACGTCGTTGCCGGCACTTCCGATGGCGGCCTCGAAGTTGAAGACCTGGTCGTGGCCGATGCCTGCGCCCCATGCATAGGACCGGCCGATGTCGATGGTCACTCCGCCGTTGGTGGCGCCGGAGTAGCTGACCGTGTCGATGCCGTCGCCGCCATCGAGCCAGTCCGCCTTCGCGTCGTCGAGGCCGGTGGCCACGTAGTCGTCCCCGGCGCTCCCCAGCATCACGTCGCTGCCGCCGTTGCCATAGAGCACGTCGTTGCCGCCGCCCGCCTCGAGGCGGTCGTCGCCGTCGTCGCCAGGCAGGATGTCGTTGCCGGCGCGGTCCACCAGGTCGAAGTAGACCGCGCCGTGGTCCACGGTGTGCAGCACGTCCAGGGTGCCGCCGCCGAAGCGGCGGTTCTCCGAGACGGTGGTGTCGTCGGTCAGGCGCAAGCTGCGGAAGTAGTCCCAGTCGGGCAGGGAGGGCGCGTAGTTGACGAAGGTGTCCCTCACCCAGGCCACGTCCTCCAGCGGCACGGCCAGCCTCACCGTGTCCAGGCCGCCGCCGCCGAAGCCCAGGCTGACGGCGCCGTAGCCGAGGCCGACCACGACCGTGTCGTCACCCTCATCGCCGTTGATGATGTCGGAGCCGATGCCGCCGTCGATCAGGTCGTTGCCGGCGAGACCGCTGATGGTGTCCCTGCCCGCGGTGCCGAGCAGGGTATCGTTTCCGTTCGTGCCGGTGAGCTCGATGGCCACGGGCGGCGGGCGCGGCGCATCGTCGGGGTCCAGCGTCAAGGCGGTCGTGACGAAGACGAAGTCGCCTGGCTGCAACTGCGACTTCGCGAAGCGCGTCAGCCGCACGCTCGTGTTCTCGTCGATGGTGATGAGCGTGTCCTCGCCCACCTGCAAGGTGGCGGCCATGAGCTCGTCGAAGCTGGTGAAGCGCGTGGCGTGCAGCACGATCACGTCCCGCGAGGGCAAGCCGTGCAGGTTGTGGACGATGTCGTGTCCGGAACCGGGGCCGAACAGGAAAGTATCCTTGTTGCCCATCATGGCGATCGTGTCGTTCCCGGTGCCGCCGTTCACGACGTTCCGCCCGCCGGCGCCGCCGAGCGTGTCGTCGCCTGCGCCTCCATGCATGGTGGTGGTGCCGCCCCAGCCGTTGGACAAGTAGTCGTTGCCTGCGCCTCCGTAAAGGACGTCGTCCCCGCTGGAGGACAGTTGGTCGTTGCCGTCGCCGCCACGCAGCAGGTTGAAGCCGAAGCCTGAGTGCAGGGTGTCGTTCCCGGCCCCGCCGTCCAGCGTGTCGTCGTCGTCGCCCCCTTCGACCCAGTCGTCGCCGCCGCCGCCGTCGAGGACGTCGTCGAGGCTGCCGCCGCGCATGGTGTCGTTGCCCAGGTGTCCTCGGATCGTATCGCCCGCGCCGTCGCGGCCCACGAGCGTGTCGTTGCCCCGGCTGCCGACGACGGCCTCGAAGTTGAACACCTGGTCCTCACCCGCGCCGGTGGCGACGCTGCCTCCGAGGTCGACCATGACCGCGCGATCCGTCGCCGCGTAGCTGATGGTGTCGATGCCGGTGCCGCCGTCGAACCAGTCGGCGTCGAAGTCGTTCGTACCGGCCGAGACGTAGTCGTTGCCCTCGCCGCCGATCAGCGTGTCGCGGGCGGTGCCGAACAGGAAATCGTCGCCGCCGCCGCCGTCGATGGCCTCTGGCGTCCAGTTGGTCACCGGGACCGTGATCAACTCCGATTGTTCGGGCGAGCGCGCGCCGAGCACCGCGATGCGCAGCACGCCCGTGTCGTCGAACCGGACCTGCTCGAGGTAGCCTGCCGGTGGCGGCGCTTCTTCCTTCCACGTCGCCCCTGGGATCACGATCTCGCGGTAGCGCTGGTAAGGCACGGTCGAACCGATGCCGTTCGCATCCCACACGAAGGTGTTGATGACGTAGTCCAGCAGCTTGGACACCTCGTCGCGCGAGGTCTTGATGCGCAGCGTGTCGACGCCGGCCTCGTCCGACGACGCGCGCATCTCGCCGTAGCCACGAGCGAGCACCAGGGTGTCGTCGCCGGGGCCCCCGGAGATCGAGTCGAAGCCTCCGCCGCCGTCGATGGTGTCGTCGCCTTCCAGTCCCCGGATGCTGTCGAAGCCGGACGTGCCGGCCAGGCTGTCATTGCCGCTGGTGCCGTTGATGGTTGCCAAGTTCTCTTCCTCAGATGACCGCGAAGTCCGCGGTGGTCAGCTGCGACTTGGAAACGCCCACGAGCCACACGACCGTTTCGCTGTCGATGCGGATCAGGGCGTCGCCGTTGAAGTCGTAGCTGGCGGCAAAGATGTCCTCGAAGCTGCGCAGGCGCGTGCCCTCGAAGCGGATGCCGTGCTGCGTGCCTTCGGCCTTGAAGCCGTGGATGACATCCGCGCCCGAAGATGCCCGGAACACCACTTGCGACGCACCCTCGCCCAGGAAGAGGTAGTCCGTGCCCCGGCCGCCGTCGAACTCGTCGTAGCCGCCGCCGCCAATCAGCACGTCGACGCCCTCTCCGCCGCGCATGGTGTCGGCTGCGCCGCTCATGTAGAAGTAGTCCTGCCCCTCGCCACCCTCGGCAATCGCCTGTGCCGTCATCACGAAGATGTCGTTGCCCTCGGCCCCCCAGGCGAACGACAGGCCGCTGTGGTATCCGTACAGGTGGTCGTCGCCTTCGCCCCCCGACAGGGAGTCGCTGATTCCCTGGGAGATCAGCACGTCCACGCCGCGATCACCCACGAGGAAGTTGTATCCCTCGCCGCCGTACAGCCAGTCGTCCCCGTCGCCCCCGGCCAAGTTGTCGCTTCCGGTTCCGGCCACCAGCACGTCCTGCCCCGCGCCACCTGCCA
>JAESGR010001007.1_pt1 | contig 11758 bp, 10 predicted proteins | sample 9269771 | NCBI WGS metagenome assembly JAESGR01 (sample SAMN15739572, study PRJNA653492) | algae metagenome | isolation source: Chroococcus sp. CMT-3BRIN-NPC107 and co-occurring heterotrophs from well... | place: USA: Clark Mountains Wilderness, California | collected 2010-04-18
CCACTGGTCGCCGATCCACTCGTGGAAGCGGATCCTTCCGTGCGTGGTCTCGGCTTCGAAGTCGGGGGCGGTGTCGTTGATGCGCAGGGACATGGCGGCTCCTCGGTCGTTTGAGGGGCCGCAGTATGCGCGTTTCAGGTGGGCGCGGCGCGTGCGGGGGAACCGTCGGGAAGCGCGGCGAGCCCGGTGCCGACGACCTGGTTCCGGCCGGCCTTCTTGGCGGCGTAGAGAGCCGCGTCGGCGCGGCCGATCAGCGACGTGCCGCCGTCGCGGGGCTGCGCCGCGGCGACGCCGAACGACGCCGTCACGCGCAGCGCCGGCGCCACGTCCTCCCACGGGTGCTCCTCGATGGCGCGCCGGATGCGCTCGCAGATGCCGACCGCCACGTCGGCGGAGATGCCGGGCAGGAGGATCAGGAACTCCTCGCCGCCGACCCGGAACGCCTGGTCGCCGGGCCGCATGGCCGTCTCGACGAGGACGCCGATCCGACGCAGCACTTCGTCGCCGGTGAGGTGCGAGAACTCGTCGTTGACCTGCTTGAAGCGGTCGACGTCCATCGCCGCCAGCGCGCCCTCGAAGGGGCCGCGGTGCAGGACGCGGGCGATGGCGCGGTCGAAGCTGCGCCGGTTGCCGAGGCCGGTGAGCGCATCGGTCAGCGCCTGGGCGGCGAGCACCTGGTTGGCGTCCCGCAGGCGGTCGCGCTCGGCGCGGTAGGCCTCGGCCTCGCGCCGGATCTGGTCGACGGCGTAGCGCGCGTTGACGAGGGTGGCGCGGCGCTCGGCTTGGGCGCTGCGGATCTGCTGGTCGAGCCGGTGGTAGGCCTTGAAGTGCAGCAGTGCCGACTGGAAGTCGCCGAGTTCCTCGCGCACGAGCGAGAGCTCGGCGTGCGCTCCGCGCGCCTGCGGCGCGGCATCGACCTCGGCGGCGATCTCCAGCGCTTCGAGAAGGGAGGCGAGGGCCGCCTCGCGCGAGCCGGAGCGGCGCTGCGCCGCGGCCAGGTGCGTGAGCGCGCGTGCCATGTAGCGGCGGTCGTTCATGGCGCGCAGCACCGCCAGCTCGCGCCCGAACAGATCGAGGGCGAGCGGCAGCTGGCCGAGCGAGCCGGCCACCGTGCCGAGGTTGCCGAGCGCGCGCGCCTCGAGCTGGCGGTCGCCCCCTTCGCGGGCCGCGCCGAGCGCCTGGCCGAAGTAGCTGCGGGCGCGCTCGAGATCGTCGTGCCCGCCGCTGCCCGCTTCGGCCGACGCGTTGCCGCGGGTGAGGTGCAGGACGCCGAGGCTGTTCAGGGTGGCGGCGACGCCGGCCCGGTCGTCGCCGGACTCGCGCCGGCAGAGCAGCGCGCGCAGGAAGCAGGACTCGGCGGCGGCGAAGTTGCCCAGGCGGCTGTGCGTCATGCCGAGCTGGTGCAGCAGCTCGCCTTCGAGCCGCGCGTCGCCGTGCAGGGCGACGAGGGCCACCGCCTCGTTGAGGCGGCCGAGGGCGTGCTGCAGGTCGCCCATCGCGTGGTCGACGCGGGCCATGCCGCGCAAGGCGCGCGCCTTCAGCGTCGGGTGGTCGTGCCGCAGGGCGATGTCGTGGCCCTGGACGAAGCGGGCCATCGCCTCGGCGTAGTCGCCGGCCTGCTCGTGGACGTCGCCGAGCTCGACGGCGAGCTCCGCGTGCGCGACCGTCGCCGTCACGCCCGGATCGGCCAGGCAGCTCTCGAGCAGCGACCGGGCCGCCTGCACGTCGCCCGCCTGCAGTGCGGCGCGGGCCGCATCCAGGGGATCCGAGAGCGCAGCGGCCGACATCCGGAGATGGTAGGCAGGCGCACCCGCAGCGAGCCGGCCGGCAGGTGGGAAGAATTCACGGCCGCCGCGGCAGGCGACCCGAAGGGCGGCTCAGCGGCCGGGGGCGCCGCCCTGGAACCAGCGGCCGATCGCCGCCCGCTCGGCCTCCGTCATCTGCGTCGCGTTGTTCATCGGCATCACCTTCAGCACCACGGTCTGCTGGTGCACCGCCTGGGCCTGGGCGACGATCGCCTCGGGCGAATCGAGGCGGACGTTCTTGCTCGGCACCTGGGCGTTGTGGCAGAGCTGGCAGCGCTGCTCGATGATCGCCTGCACCTCGGCGAAGCGCGGCGCCGGCAGCGCCGCGGCGCCGGCGGGCGGCGGCGCCGGCATGAGCACCGCCAGCAGCCCGGCGATGACCAGCGTGCCGATCGCCGCATATCGCCAGGGGACCGGCCGGCCTTCGGCGAGCGCCCGGTGGCGGAGCACGAAGGAGACGCGGATCAGCGCGCCGGCGAGCATCAGGACGACGAGCACGACCCAGTTGTGCCGGGCGCCGTAGACGAAGCCGTAGTGGTTGCTGATCATCGAGAAGACGACCGGCAGCGTGAAGTAGGTGTTGTGCACGCTGCGCTGCTTGCCGCGCTGGCCGTGCGCCGGGTCGACCGGGCGGCCTTCGCGCAGCGCGGCGACCACCTTGCGCTGCCCCGGGATGATCCAGAACAGCACGTTGGCGCTCATCGCCGTCGCCATCATCGCGCCGACGAGCAGGAAGGCGGCGCGCCCGGCGAACAGGCGGCACGACAGCCACGAGGCGAAGACGATGAGCGCGAAGACCAGCGCGCCGACGACGAGGTCGCCGTGGCGACGGCCGCCGAAGATGCGGCAGACCGCGTCGTAGAGCAGCCAGAAGGCGACGAAGAAGGCGAGCGCCGTCGCGATCGCCGCCGGCGGCGACCAGTCGAACACGGTCCTGTCGATCAGGAAGGTGTTGGCGTTGAACAGGTACAGCACGGCGAACAGGGCGAAGCCGGTCAGCCAGGTCGAGTAGCTCTCCCACATCGACCAGTGCAGGTGCTCGGGCAGGCGGGCCGGCGAGACCGGGTACTTCTGCTGGTGATAGAAGCCGCCGCCGTGCACCGCCCAGAGCTCGCCGCCGACGCCCTTGGCCCGGTCGGCCGCGTCCTTCGGCGGCGTCAGGCTGTTGTCGAGGCCGACGAAGTAGAAGGAGGCGCCGATCCAGGCGATGCCGGTGATCACGTGGGCCCAGCGCAGCAGCAGGCTGGCGCCCTCGAGCAGGTAGGTGTCCATGCCGGCGGCGGAAATGTATGCAGTCGCGGCCGGGGGATCAGCTGCCGCGGTAGGTCGAGTAGGACCAGGGACTGACCAGCAGCGGCACGTGGTAGTGCTCGTCGGGCGAGGCGATGCCGAAGTCGATCGGCACGGTCTCGAGGAAAGGCGGCTGCGCGAGGACCGCGCCGCGGCCGTGGAAATACGCCGCCACCTCGAACACCAGCCGGTAGCGGCCGGCGCCGAAGTCGCTTCCCTCGAGCAGCGGGCCGGGGAAGCGGCCGTCGTCGTCGAGATCGGCCTGCTTCAGCTCGCGCGCAGCGCCGCCCTCGACGCGGAACAGGGTCACGTGCATGCCCGCGGCCGGGCAGCCGTGGGCGGTGTCGAGCACGTGCGTCGTCAGTCTTCCCATCGCGGCTCCTTCGCTGCCCCGGCATCGGCGCCCTTGCGCAGCGCTCAAAAGTGTATACACTTTGTAAGGCAACGCAAGCTCCCATGCCGCGCTCCCCCGCTCGCCTGCATCTCATCGCCGCATCGGCCCCGGCCCGCGGCGCGGCCGCTGCGCGCCAGGCTCCGGCCCGACGCAGGAGCAAGGCCGGCGTCGAACGCGGCGACATGACGCAGCGCATCGCCGAGTCGATCACCGCCGCCATCGTCGAGCGGCGCCTGCTTCCCGGCACCAAGCTCGCCGAGCAGAAGATCGCCGACGTCTTCAAGGTCTCGCGCACGCTGGTCCGCCAGGCGATCCACCAGCTGAGCCGCGACAAGCTGGTCACGCTCGAGCCGGCGCGAGGCGCCCGCGTCGCCGAGCCGAGCGTCGAGGAAGCGCGGCAGGTGTTCGAGGTGCGGCAGATGCTCGAGGCGGCGATGGTCCAGCGCGCAGCCGCCGAGCTCGGCCCGGCGCAGATCGCCGAGCTGCGCAGCCACCTGCGCGAGGAGCAAGCCGCGGTGCAGCGCACCGACGTGTCGGGGCGGACGCGCCTGCTCGCCGACTTCCACGTCGTGATCGCGACCATGCTCGGCAACGCCGTGCTCGCCGAGATGCTCGGCGAGCTCGTCTCGCGCTCGTCGCTGATCGCCCTCATGTACCAGTCGTCGCATTCGGCCGAGCACTCGCTCGAGGAGCACGTCGCCATCGTCGACGCGCTCGAGAAGGGCGATGCCCGCGCGGCGGCCCGGCTGATGCGCGGTCACCTGCAGCACGTCGAGCGCAACCTGCGCCTGAGCCCGCGCGTGCCGGACCTCGCCGCGGCCTTGCGCGCGCCATGAGCGATTCGCGCGACTATCCGCGCGACCTGGTCGGCCACGGCGCCGACCCGCCGCACGCCCGCTGGCCCGGCGGCGCCCGCATCGCCGTGCAGTTCGTCCTCAACTACGAGGAAGGCGGCGAGAACAGCGTCCTGCACGGCGACGCCGCCTCCGAGACCTTCCTCTCCGAGATCGTCGGCGCGCAGGCCTACGACAGCCGGCACATGTCGATGGAGTCGATGTACGAGTACGGCTCGCGCGTCGGCGTCTGGCGCATCCTGCGCGAGTTCGACGCGAGGAAGCTCCCGCTCACCGTCTTCGCCGTCGGCATGGCGCTCGAGCGCTACCCCACGCTCGCCGACGCCTTCATGAGCCGCGGCCACGAGATCGCCAGCCACGGACTGCGCTGGATCCACTACCAGAACCTGCCCGAGGCCGTCGAGCGCGAGCACATGCAGGCCGCGACGCGGCTGCTGCGCGAGCTCACCGGCGGCCAGTGGCCGCTCGGCTGGTACACCGGCCGCGACAGCCCGAATACGCGCCGCCTGGTCGTCGAGCACGGCGGCTACGAGTACGACAGCGACTACTACGGCGACGACCTGCCGTTCTGGACCTCGGTCGCCAGGAGCGACGGCACGACGGTGCCGCATCTCGTCGTCCCCTACGCCCTCGACACCAACGACATGCGCTTCGTGCAGGCGCAGGGCTTCAACACCGGCGAGCACTTCTTCGCCTACCTGCGCGACAGCTTCGACGCGCTGTACGCCGAAGGCGACCCGGACGGGCTCGACCGGCCGAAGATGATGTCGGTCGGCATGCACTGCCGGCTGCTCGGCAAGCCGGGCCGCATCGGCGCCCTGCGCCGCTTCCTCGACCACGTGCAGTCGCACGACGCGGTCTGGGTCGCCCGCCGCATCGACATTGCCCGGCACTGGCGGGCCACCCACCCCCACCCTGGCGCGCAGGGTGGCTCGGGAGTTGCGTAGCGCGCGTCCCCCTACCGAGAGGAACGACCATGCCCTTCCGACCCGAACGCCGCCACTTCCTGCACGCCGCCGCCGCCGGCGCCGCTGCCGTCGCCCTGCCCGCGCGGGCGGCCTGGCCCGACAAGCCGATCCGCCTGGTCGTCACCTTCGCCGCCGGGGGCGCCAGCGACATCGTCGGCCGCGTCGTCGCCGAGCAGCTGGCGAAGAAGCTCGGCCAACCCTTCGTCGTCGACAACCGGCCCGGCGCGGGCGGCAGCGTCGGCGGCAGCGCCGTCGTCCAGTCGCCGCCCGACGGCTACACGCTCATGGTGTCGAACTCCACGCCGGTCTCGATCGGCCCGTTCGCGCTCGAGAAGCAGCCCTACGACCCGATCGCCGACCTGACCCACATCGCCTCGATCGGCTCGGCGCCCTGCGTCGTCATGGCCAACCCGGCCGCCGGGATCAACACCATCGTCGACCTCGAGAACGCGGCGAAGAAGAGCGGCGCCCTGCAGTTCGGATCGGGCGGGCCGGCCTCGATCGGCCACATCTACGGCGAGATGCTGAACCGGGCGCTCGGCATCAAGATGACGCACGTGCCGTACCGCGGCGGCGCGCCGATGACCACCGACCTGATCTCGGGCGTGATCCCGGTCGGCATCGACGTCATCACCGCCTTCGTGCCCTTCTTCAAGAGCGGCCAGATCCGGCCGCTGGCGGTGACCTCGGCGCAGCGCTCGCCGCTGGCCCCCGACGTGCCGACGGTCGGCGAGTCGGGCCACGGCAAGCTGGTGCTCGACAACTTCTTCGGCCTCTCGGGCCCGGCGAAGATGCCGGCGGACGTCGTCGCGCGCCTCAATGCCGCGACCAACGAGGTGCTGGCGCAGCCGGAGATCAGAAAGCGCCTGCTCGATCTGGGCGTGACGGCGACGCCGGGCACGCCGGCCGAGTTCAGCGCCTTTGTCCGCAACCAGGTCAACACCCTGGCGCCGGTGGTCAAGGCCGTGCGTGTCACGCTGTGAGCGTCGTGGAGCAGGAAGCGTCCGTGCCCCTTCCGCCCGAGCGGCTCACGCTCGATCGGCTCAACGCCGCGTCCCAGGACGCGTTCGTGGAGCTGCTGCGCGGCACCTACGAGCACTCGCCCTGGGTCGCCGAGCGGGCCTGGGCGCGGCGGCCCTTCGCCAGCCTGGCGGCGCTGAAGCGGGCGCTCGTCGAGACCGTGTCGGCGGCGCCGCGCGAGGAGCGGCTGGCTCTCCTGCGCAAGCACCCGGAGCTGGCCGGCAAGGCCATGGTCGCGAAGACGCTGACGCGCGAGTCGACGACCGAGCAGAGCACGGCCGGACTCTCCCAGTGCACGGCCGAGGAGTTCGCCACCCTGCAGCGCCTCAACGCCGCCTACAACGAGAAGTTCGGCTTTCCCTTCATGCTCGCGGTGCGCGGCCCGCGCGGCACCGGGCTCGACAAGACGAAGATCATCGCGACGTTCGCGCGCCGCCTCGAGAACCACCCCGACTTCGAGTTCGAGGAGGCGCTCCGCAACGTCCACCGCGTCGCCGAGCTGCGCCTGGGCGACCGTTTCGGCGACGCGCCGACGCTCGGCCAGCAGGCCTGGGACTGGGCCGAGCTGCTGGCGCGGCACTCCGATCCAGGCTTTCGCGAGCAGGGCCAGCTCACCGTCACCTACCTGACCGAAGCGCATCGCGCCTGCGCCGCGCAGCTCTCGCACTGGATGCAGGAATGCGGCTTCGACGAGGTCTCGACAGACGCCATCGGCAACGTCGTCGGCGTCTATCGGGGCACCCGGCCGGCGGCCAGGGCGCTGCTCACCGGCTCGCACTTCGACACCGTGCGCAACGCCGGCAAGTACGACGGGCGCCTCGGCATCCTGGTGCCGATGATCTGCGTGCGCGAGCTGCAGCGGGCCGGCCGGCGGCTGCCGTTCGCGATCGAGCTGGTCGCCTTCGCCGAGGAGGAAGGGCAGCGCTTCAAGGCCGCCTTCCTGGCCTCGGGCGCCCTCGTCGGGCAGTTCGACACGGCCTGGCTCGATCAGCGCGACGCCGAGGGCGTCAGCATGCGCGAGGCGATGCGCGGCGCCGGCCTGCCGGCGACGATGGACGCCATCGCGGCGCTGCGCCGCGATCCGGCGCAGTACCTCGGCTTCGTCGAGGTGCACATCGAGCAGGGACCGGTGCTCAACGAGATGGGGCTGCCGCTCGGCGTCGTCACCTCGATCAACGGCAGCGTGCGCTCGTCGGGCGAGGTGCGCGGCATGGCGAGCCACGCCGGCACCACGCCGATGACGAGCCGGCGCGATGCGGCGACCGCCGTCGCCGAGCTGGCGCTCTACCTCGAGAAGCGCGCCGCCGAGGCGCCGAACCTGGTCGGCACGATGGGCATGCTCGACGTGCCGGGCGGCTCGATCAACGTCGTCCCCGGCCGCTGCCGCTTCAGCCTCGACATCCGCGCGACGACCGACCCGGTGCGCGACGCCTGCACCACCGACGTGCTCGCCGAGCTGCGGGCAATCTGTGCCCGACGCGGTGTCAGCAGCAGCGTCGAGGAGACGATGCGCGTCGCAGCGGCGCCGTCCGCGCCCGAGTGGCAGGCCCGCTGGGAGCGCGCCGTCGAGGCCGCCGGCCTGCCGGTGCACCGCATGCCGAGCGGCGCCGGCCACGACGCGATGAAGCTCGGCGACGCCATGCCGCAGGCGATGCTCTTCGTGCGCGGCGAGAACGCGGGCATCAGCCACAACCCGCTCGAGTCGACGACGGCCGACGACATGCAGCTGGCGATCGACGCCTTCGCGCATCTCCTCGAGCAGCTCGCCGCCGAGTCGGAGTTGGCCCGGTGAGCGACGGCGGTCGAGGCACGGAGGCCGAGGCGCACGAGCGCCTCGACGCCTGGATCGACGCCCACTTCGACGAGGAGGTGCGCTTCCTGCAGGCCCTGGTCCGCGTGCCCACCGACACGCCGCCCGGCGACAACGCGCCGCATGCCGAACGCACGGCCGAGCTGCTGCGCGCCTTCGGCTACGCCGCCGAGCAGCACCCGGTGCCGCGCGAGGAGGTCGAGGCGCACGGCCTGGCCTCGATCACCAACCTCGTGGTCCGCCGTCGCTATGGCAGCGGCGGCCGGACGATCGCCCTCAACGCGCACGGCGACGTCGTGCCGCCCGGCGACGGTTGGACGCAGGATCCGTACGGCGGCGCCGTCGTCGATGGCAAGCTCTACGGGCGCGCCGCCGCGGTGAGCAAGAGCGACTTCGCCACCTACACCTTCGCCGTCCGGGCCCTCGAATCGCTCGGCGCCGAGCTCGCCGGCGGCGTCGAGCTGCACTTCACCTACGACGAGGAGTTCGGCGGCGAGCTCGGCCCCGGCTGGCTCCTGAAGCGCGGCCTGACCCGACCCGATCTCGTCATCGCCGCCGGCTTCGCCTACCAGGTGGTGACCGCCCACAACGGCTGCCTGCAGCTCGAGGTGACGGTGCACGGCAGGATGGCCCACGCGGCGATCCCCGCCACCGGCGTCGACGCGCTGCAGGGGGCCGTCGCCATCCTGAACGCGCTCTACGCGCAGAACGCGCTGTACCGCGACATCACCTCGGCCGTCGAGGGCATCACCCATCCTTATCTCAACGTCGGTCGCATCGAGGGCGGCACCAACACCAACGTCGTGCCCGGCAAGGTGGTGTTCAAGCTCGACCGGCGGATGATCCCGGAGGAGGACCCGACGCGGGTGGAGGCCTCGCTGCGCGAGCTCATCGCCGGCACCGCGGCCACCCTGCCCGGCATCGTCGTCGAGGTGCGCCGCCTCCTGCTCGCGCGGGCGCTGCGGCCGCTGCCCGGCAACGCCGAGCTGGTCGCGGCCTTGCAGCGCCACGGGCAGGCCGTGCTCGGCGAGCCGGTGCCGGTGTCCGGCACGCCGCTCTACACCGACGTCCGCCTGTACGGCGAAGCCGGCGTCCCGGCGGCGATCTACGGCGCCGGCCCGCGCACCGTGCTCGAGTCCCATGCCAAGCGAGCCGACGAGCACCTCGTCCTGGCCGACCTGCGCAGCGCGACCCGCGTCGTCGCGCGCACCCTCTTCGACCTGCTCGCACCGAAGCGGGCGGCGTGACCCGGAACCGCGGGTTCATCTTGGTGCACAAACCGCGTCGCTCGCGCACAGAATTTGCATTCCTGCCGCTCGAACCGGCCGCTGTCGCGGCTTCCTCCTTCGTCTTCTCCGGAGCTTCCCGAATGTCCATGACCCTCGCCCGCCGTGCGCTGCTCGGCTCCGTCGCCGCCCTGCTCGCCGGCGCCGTCGCCCTGCCCGCGCTCGCCCAGGAGACGCCCATCAAGTTCCAGCTCGACTGGCGCTTCGAGGGTCCGGGCGCGCTGTTCCTCGTGCCGCTGGCCAAGGGCTACTTCAAGGCCGAGAAGCTGAACGTCACGGTCGACGCCGGCAACGGCTCGGGCGGCACCGTGACGCGCGTCGCCTCGGGCGCCTACGACATGGGGTTCGCCGACATGGCGGCGCTGATGGAGTTCGCGGCCAACAACCCGACCGCGCCGAGCAAGCCGGTCGCCGTGATGATGGTCTACAACAACACGCCGGCCGCCGTGCTGGCGCTGAAGAAATCAGGGATCAGGACGCCGGCCGACCTCAACGGCAAGAAGCTCGGCGCCCCGGTCTTCGACGCCGGCCGCAAGGCCTGGCCGATCTTCGCCAAGGCGAACTCGATCGGCGCGGTCAACTGGACGGCGATGGACCCGACGCTCCGCGAGACCATGCTGGTGCGCGGCGACGTCGACGCCATCACCGGCTTCTCGTTCACGTCGCTCCTCAACATCGAGGCGCGCGGCGTCAAGACCGACGAGATCGTGGTCCTCCCCTATCCGGACCACGGCGTGAAGCTGTACGGCAACGCCATCATCGCCAGCGAGGACTTCCTCAAGAAGAACCCGGAGGCCGTGAAGGCCTTCCTGCGCGCATTCACCAAGGGCGTGAAGGACGTGATCGCCGACCCGAAGGGCGCGATCGCCATCCTCAAGCAGCGCGACGGCATCATCAACGAGGAGCTCGAGATGCGTCGGCTGAAGCTGGCGCTCGATGCAACCGTGCTGACCGCCGACGCGCGCGCCGACACCTTCGGCGCGGTCAGCGCGCCGCGCCTCAGCCTGATGGCCAGCCAGGTGTCCGACGCCTTCGCGACCAAGGACCGGGTCAAGGCCGACGCCATCTGGAACGGCAGCTTCCTGCCGGCGGCGGCGGAGCGGAACATCTTCGCGACGATGAAGAAGTGACGTCCTTCGTCGACTTCGACGGCGTCTGGCTGGCCTACAACGAGGAGCTGCTCGCCGAAGGGCACTACGCCGTCGAGGACATCACGCTGCAGGTCGGGGCCGGCGAGTTCATCGCCATCGTCGGGCCTTCGGGCTGCGGCAAGTCGACCTTCATGAAGCTCGCCACCGGGCTGAAGATGGCGTCGAAGGGCACCATCCTCATCGACGGGCAGCCGGTCACCGGACCGTTGAAGATCACCGGCATGGCGTTCCAGTCGTCGTCGCTGCTGCCGTGGCGGACGACGCTGGACAACGTGCTGCTGCCGCTCGAGATCGTCGAGCCGCACCGCTCGCGCTTCAAGCAGCACCGCGCCGAGTACGCCGCCAAGGCGAGGAAGCTGCTGCAGAGCGTCGGCCTGGGCGGCTACGAGGACAAGTTCCCGTGGGAGCTCTCCGGCGGGATGCAGCAGCGCGCCTCGATCTGCCGGGCCCTCATCCACGAGCCGAAGATGCTGCTCCTCGACGAGCCCTTCGGGGCGCTGGATGCGTTCACGCGCGAGGAGCTGTGGTGCATCCTGCGCGACCTGCACGCGGCGCAGCGCTTCAACGTCATCCTCGTGACGCACGACCTGCGCGAGGCGACCTTCCTCGCCGACACGGTGTACGTCATGAGCCGCAGCCCGGGCCGTATCGTCGCCCGCCGCGACATCGACCTGCCGCGGCCGCGCGACCTCGAGCTGACCTACAGCAAGGAGTTCACCGACATCGTCCACGAGCTGCGCGAGCACATCGGCGCCATCCGCAGGCCGGTGCTGCCGGTCGCGCCATGACCGAGGGCGCCAGGCGGGCTCGCCGCGAGCGCTGGGCGCCGTGGCTCCTGCTCGTCATCGTGCTCGTGCTCTGGGAGGCGATCTGCCGCGGCTTCAGCGTCTCGGAGTTCATCTTCCCCAGCCCGTCGCGCATCGTCCAGCAGCTCTGGGAATTCCGCGGCGTCATCGCGCTGCACGCGTGGCGGACCTTCTGGGTGACGATGGTCGGCTTCGGCCTGTCGATCGTCGTCGGCACGCTGCTCGGCTTCCTGATCGGCAGCTCGCGCACGGCGTACGCGGCGATGTACCCGCTGATGACCGGCTTCAACGCGATCCCCAAGGCGGCCTTCGTGCCGATCCTCGTCGTCTGGTTCGGCATTGGCGTCGGCCCGGCCGTGCTCACGGCGTTCCTG
>JAESGR010001008.1_pt1 | contig 11758 bp, 11 predicted proteins | sample 9269771 | NCBI WGS metagenome assembly JAESGR01 (sample SAMN15739572, study PRJNA653492) | algae metagenome | isolation source: Chroococcus sp. CMT-3BRIN-NPC107 and co-occurring heterotrophs from well... | place: USA: Clark Mountains Wilderness, California | collected 2010-04-18
AGCCCGCCGACGTACACGAGGCTGCCGAACATGTCGGGGGCGAACCGGCTCCCCTCCTCGTTCGTGAAGAACGCCACCGCCAGCGGCCGGTCGAGCTCGACGCCACCGGTGATCACCGTCTCGATCGCCTCGAGCCCGGCGAGCACACCCAGGTTGCCGTCGAAGCGTCCGCCGGTCCGGACCGTGTCGATGTGCGACCCGGTCATGACCGGCGGCTCGGTGGCGTCGGGCGGCCAGGTGCCGACCACGTTGCCGATGCCGTCGACGTCGACGCGCAGGCCCAGCTCCCCCATCCACGACACGACGAGGTCGCGCCCGTCCCGATCCGCGTCGGTCAGCGCCAGGCGCGCGCAGCCTCCGTCACCGGTGGACCCGACCTCGGCGAGGGCGTCGAGGCGGGCGGCCAGCCGGGGCCACGAGACGCGCAGCCCGCTCATCGGTCGCCGTCGGCGCTCAACGGCCGGTCACCCGTCGAGGCCGACGATGTCGGCCGGTCGCACCGGCACCCGCACCAGCGGCCGGCCGGTGGCGGCCCGGATCGCGGCCACCACGGCGGGGGTCGACGAGATGACCGGCGGCTCGCCGATGCCCTTGGCACCGAACGGCGCCTCCGGCTCGGGCACCTCGATCCAGTCGATCAGGACGTCCGGCACGTCGAGCGCGGTGGGGATCAGGTAGTCGGTGAAGGACGGGTTCCGGGGTCGCCCCTCCACGAGGAGCATCTCCTCCATCACCGCCAGCCCGACGCCCTGGGCGATCCCGCCCTCGACCTGGCCGATGGCGGCGGTGGGGTTGAGGACCTTGCCGACGTCCTGGGCGGTCGCGATCTGCACCACCCGCACGAGGCCCAGCTCCGGGTCGACGTCGACCACGGCGCGGTGGGCGGCGCACGCCACCGAGACGTGGGCGTCGCCCTGGCCGTCGGCGTCGAGGGGGTACGTCGTGCGGTGCTGGAAGCGGACGCTGTCGGAGAAGGCCCGGTCGGCCGTGAGGTCGGCGAGGGCCACGTCGACCGGCACCGCCCCGGACCGGGCGACCACCCGCCCGCCCACCAGGTCGAGGTCGGCCTCCTCGGCGCCGTGGGCACCGGCGACCCCGGTGAGCACCTGTGCTCGCACCGACCGGCACGCCTTCTCGACGGCACCGCCCGACATCCAGGTCTGGCGGCTCGCCGAGGTCGAGCCCGCCGAGCCGATCGCCGTGTCGGCCGGGGCGACGACGACATCGTCGACGCCGAGCACCTCACGGCCGATCTGCTGGCAGAGGGTGACGAACCCCTGGCCGACCTCAGCCGCCGCGCAGGTGACGGTGACGATGCCCCCCTCGAGGTGGCACGACGCGTGGGAGTCGTCGTCGTAGCCCTCGGCGTACATCAGGTTCTTGAAGCCCACGGCGAACCCGGTGCCGCGGACGACGTCGCCGTGGTCGGTGGTGCGGCCCGCGCCCCCGGGTCGGCCCATCGGATCGCTGGCGGACGGGTCGGCGGCGAGCGGCTCGGGCAGCGGGAGCGCGGCGGTGGCCCGGATCACCTCGGCCACCGGCAGGGCGCCGTCGACCACCTGGCCCGTGAGCAGCGTGTCCCCCGGTGCCATCGCGTTGCGCAGCCGGAGCTCCACCCGGTCGATGCCGCAGGCGTCGGCCAGCTCGTCCATCTGGGCCTCGTGGGCGAAGCACACCTGCACCGCGCCGAAGCCGCGCATGGCCCCGCACGGCGGGTTGTTGGTGCGCACCCCGAGGCCCTCGACCACCGCGTTCGGGGTGTTGTACGGCCCGGCGCTGAAGCAGGCGGCGTTGGCGACGACGTGGTAGCTCGAGGACCGGTAGGCCCCGCCGTCGAGCACGATCCGGGCCTCGTAGCTGACGATGGTCCCGTCGGCGTCGGCCGAGTGCCGCATCCAGAGGCGGCCGGGGTGGCGGTGCACGTGGCCGAGGAAGGACTCCTCCCGGCTGTACACCATCTTCACCGGGCGCCCGGCCCGCTGCGCGAGCAGCGAGGCGTGGATCTGCAGGCTGACGTCCTCCCGGCCGCCGAACGCTCCGCCGACGCCGCCGAGGGTCAGGCGCACCTTGTCCGGCGGCAGGCCGAGCGCCTCGGCGATCTGGTCGCGGTCGTTGTGCAGCCACTGGGTCGACACGATGAGGTCGATGCCGCCGTCCTCGGCCGGGGAGGCCAGCCCCGCCTCGGGACCCATGAACGCCTGGTCCTGCATCCCGAGCTCGTAGGTCCCCTCGACCACCACGGGCCCCCGCGCCGTCGGGTCGCCCTTGTTGATCAGCAGGCGGCGGAAGGTGTTGCCGTCGGGGTGGAGGTCGGGTGCGGTGAGGGCCTCCTCCGGATCGAGCACGGGCGGGGTGACCTCGTAGTCCACGACGATCGCGGCCAGCGCCCGCCGGGCGGTCTCCGGGTGGTCGGCCGCCACCGCCGCCACCGGCTCGCCGGCGTAGCGGACCTGCTCCCACGCGAACACCGGTTGGTCCCGGTGCTCGAGGCCGTAGTACTTCGAGCCGGGCACGTCGTCGGCGGTGACGACGGTGGTCACGCCGGGCAGCGCGAGGGCCGCCGACACGTCGATCGACCGGATGCGGGCGGAGGCGTGGGGCGACCGGAGCGTCGCGCCCCAGACCATGTCGTCGGCCCAGAGGTCGCCGCTGAACGCGAACTCGCCCCGCACCTTGGGACCGCCGTCGGGCCGAGGCGCGTCGACGCCCAGCGCGCCGCGACCGGTGCGGGCGCCTGCGGCCGTGGCGTCGTCGACCGTCTTGTCGTCGACCGTCTTGTCGTCGACCGTGCTCATCGCCCGCCCCGGTTCACGACACGACCCCACGACGGACGGCGACGGCGGCCTCGACGGCGGCGAACACCCGGCCGTAGCCGGTGCACCGGCAGAGGTTGCCCGAGATCGCCTCGCGCACCTCGAGGTCCGACGGCTCGCTCGTGCGGTTCAGCAGGTCGTGCACGGCCATGACGAGCCCCGGCGTGCAGAAGCCGCACTGGACCGCGCCCTCGTCGACGAAGGCCTGCTGCACGTCGGTGAAGTCGCTGCGCTCGGGCTGGAGGCCCTCGACGGTGGTGATGGCGGTGCCGGTGGCCGACGCCGCCAGCACGAGGCACGAGCACACCAGCTCGCCGTCGACCTCCACCGAGCACGACCCGCACTCGCCCTGCTCGCACCCCGACTTGGAGCCGGGCAGGCCGAGCCGCTCGCGCAGCACGTAGAGCAGGCTCTCGCCCAGCCAGGCGTCCTCGACGGTGCGCTCGGTGCCGTTGACGGTGAGCACGTAGGGCGCGGTCACGCCGCGACCTCCCTGTCGGGTGCGCCGGGCGCGCACGCGGTGCGGAGGCTGCGCTCGGCCAGCACCGCCACCGCGTGGCGGCGGTAGGCGGCGGTGCTGCGGTGGTCGTCGATCGGCGACGCCGCGGCGGCCACCAGCTCGCCGAAGCGTCGGGCGGCAGCGGGGTCGACGAGCGTGCCGGTGGCCCAGTCGATCGCGTCGGCGGCGAAGGCCGAGGCCTCGGGTGCGGGCAGCGGCACGGGGCCGACGGAGCCGAGCCCCACGCCCACCCGCCGGTCTCCCGGATCGACGCTCAGGGCGACCGAGGCGACGGCGATGACCATGGCGTTGCGCACCCCGACCTTGCGGTACTGCTGGGCGCCGCCCGTGACCGGCACCCGCACGCCGGTGATCACCTCGGCCGGCCCCAGCGCCGTGCGCTTCGGCCCGGTGGCGAACTCGACCATCGGCAGGGAACGACGGCCGTCGGGACCAGCCAGCTCGACGGTGGCGCCCAGCGCCACGAGGACGGGGAGCGCGTCGCCGGCCGGCGACGACGTGCCGAGGTTGCCCCCGATCGTGCCGGCGTTGCGGATCTGCGGTGAGCCGACGGTGCGCGACGCGTGGGCCAGGCCCGGCACCAGCTCGGCGAGCTCCGATCGGAGGAGCTGCCCGTAGGTGACCCCGGCGCCGATGACGAGGTGGTCGTCCTCGCGACGCCACGTCGCGAGCTCGGCGACCGTGCGGAGGGCGATCACCGCCTCGGGTCGGGTGGCGCCGGCGTTGACGGCCACCATGAGGTCGGTGCCACCGGCGAGCACCGCCGCCGCGGGCTGCTCGACGCGGGCGGCGACGACCTCGTCGACGGTGGTGGGCAACACGACGTCCATGGACCAGCAAGCCTCCTGGCGCTTCAACAGTTTGTCAACGCGACACCGTGACGGCTGTGTGAACTGTCCCGCTCAGCGAGGTCGGGAGACCCTCACCCAGGTCGGGAGACCCTCACCAAGGTCGGGAGACCTGGGTGGCGACCCGACTGGCGCCGGCGGCCAGGGCGGCGCGCACCACGCGGTCGAGGGCCTCGAGCACGTGGTCGTCGTCGTCGCCGGTCAGCTGGGTGCCGAAGGGGCCGAACTCGACCTGGAGGCCGGAGTCGGTGGCGGCCCGCAGGGCGGCCTCGACGTGGGGGCCCGGCGTCCCCTCCACGAACGGCTCGACCGTGAACTCGACCACCAGCGGCATGGCCCCGGAGCCTACGGGGCCCCGCCCGTCGCAGGGACCGGGAGGGTCACCCCTGCTCGCTCACCCCTGCTGTTCGGTGGGGCGGATCAGCACCTCGTTCACCGCCATGCGGCGGGGACGGGTCACGACGTAGGTGATGGCGTCGGCGATGTCCTCGGGCTGCATGATCTCCACGCCGCTGAAGCGCTTGGCCATGCCGGCGCGCACCTCCTCGCGGACGTGGGTGGCCAGCTCGGTGGCGACGGCCCCGGGCTCGACGAGCGCCACGCGCACGTGGCGCTCGGTGACCTCCTGGCGGAGCGACTCGCTGAACGCCCCGACCCCGTGCTTGGTCAGGTTGTACACGCCGGACCCGAGGCGGGCGATCCGCCCGGCCACGGAGCTGATGTTGACGAGGTCGGCCACGCCACGCGGCTCGGGCTCCGCCGCGGCCCGGAGGAGGTGGGGCAGCGCGGCGCGGGCGACGTAGAGCAGGCCCTTGACGTTGAGGTCGACCATGCGCTCCCACTCGTCGAGCGGGGCGTCCTCGATGGGGCCGAGCAGCATCACCCCGGCGTTGTTGATCACGATGTCCAGCCGGCCGTGCTGGCCTGCTGCCTGGTCGACCAGCGCGGCGGCCTGGTCGCCGTCGGTCACGTCGACCTCGGCGGCGACGGCGGTGCCGCCGTCCTCGCCGATCGAGGCCACCAGCTCGTCGAGGCGGTCCTTGCGCCGGGCCGCGGCCACGACGGTCGCCCCCTCCGCCGCCAGGGCGCGGGCCGTCGCCGCGCCGATCCCGCTGCTGGCCCCGGTCACCAGGGCCACCGTGCCGTCGAGTCGTCCGTTCGCTGCCATGGCGGCGCACGGTACCGGCGACGCCGGGGTTCAGGCGGAGAAGCCGCCGGCCTCCGCGGGCGGCGCGGGGGCGACGCTCAGGTCGAAGCCGCCCGGGAGGTGACCCGTGTCGTTGTAGCGGCGGAGCACCCACCGGTCCTCGGTGACGACGAGGTGGGTGATGCTGCCGTTGTCGCAACCGGTGAAGGCGAACGGCTCGCCGCCGGTGGCCAGCGCCGTCACCAGGCCGATGATGCCGCCGTGGCTGAACGCGGCGACGCGCTGGTCGGGGTGGGCGTCGGCGATCCGGCCGATGGCCTCGGTGGTGCGGACCACCAGGTCCTCCTGCGACTCGGCCCCGGGGATGACGTCCCAGCGGCCGACCTCGGCGAGCTGCTTGGCGATCGGGTCGCCCGACGCGACCTTCTGGCGGAAGAGGCCGCCCTCCCACTCGCCCAGGTGCACCTCCCGCAGGTCCCGCTCCACCACCGGCTCGATCCCGGTGCGAGCGGCCAGCGGGGCGGCGGTCTCCACGGTGCGGCGGAGGGTGGTGACGTAGATCGCGTCCAGCTGCTGGTCGGCCAGGCGCTCGCCCACGAGCTCCGCCTGCTCCCGGCCATCGGGGGCGAGGGCGGGGTCGCCGTGGCCGTCGACCAGCGGGAACGGCCGCCCGGGCACCGCCGGCTCCGACTCGCCGTGGCGGACCAGGAAGATCTCGGTGGCGCCCGGGGGACGGCGGAAGCGGTGCTGGCGGTAGGTCGTCTCGGCCATGGGGCGACGGTACCGCCGGTCAGGTGCGGCGCCCGCCGGAGGGGTCGAGCCCGGTGCGCTCCGGGGTCAGGTGGGCCAGGAACCGTTGGGCGAGCGGACGGGCGATGCCAGGTCCGAACGCGGCCACCTCGCGCCGCAGCGCCGGCCGGAAGGCCACGGCGAGGTGGCGCTCCTCCGGCGGCACGGAGATGGCGGGGACCATGGCGGGCCCGAGGCCGGCGGCGGCCAGGCGCACCGCGGTGTCGATCTGGCGGGTGCGCACCGCCGGCTGCGGCGAGAAGCCGGCATCGGCGCACGTCTGGACCACCAGGTCGTGCAGGCCGTGGTCGGCGTCGAAGAGCACCCACGCCACGCCGGCGAGGGCCTCGAGCCGGACCGGCCCGCGCCGCCCGAGCAGCGGCGAGCTCGGCGGCAGCACCAGGACGTAGCGCTCCCACCCGAGGCGCACCTGCGGCCCGCCCCACCCCGCCGGCGGTGCCGCGATGGCGACGTCGCGGTCGCGCCGGTCGAGCGAGGCGACGAGGTCGTCGCGCCGCAGGTGCTCCCGCACGCGCACCGAGACGGTGGGCTCCTCGGCGTGCCAGGCGGCGAGGGCCGGCGGCAGGATCGTCGCCGCCAGCGACGACACAACGCCGATGGTCAGCACGTCGTCGTCGGTGGCGGTGCGGCGCGCCGCGTCGAGCCCGCGACGCCCCACCTCCAGCAGCTCGCGACCGCTGGCGGCCAGCACCCGGCCGGCCTCCGTGGGCCGCACGCCCCGCCCGACCCGCTCGAACAGGGGCACGCCGACCCGCCGCTCCAGCAGTGCGAGCTGGTGCGACACCGTCGGCTGGGTGACGTGCAGGAGCGATGCGGCCCGGGCCAGCGTGCCGAGGTCGACGACCGCGACGAGGTACTCCACCTGCCGAAGGGACAGGTCACCGCTCAGCTCGTCCACGGCTCATTCCTAGACCACGGTCCCATAGACGCACTGCATCGGTTGGTGCAGAAGATGCAGTGGATCCGTACGGTGCGGTCGCCCACGATGGTCGTCATGACGACGCTGGTGCTGCAGGGCGGTCGGGTCATGGACCCGGCCTCCGAGACCGACACGACGACCGACGTGGTGATCCGCGACGGGGTCATCGCCGCCATCGGGCCGGTGGACCCGACCGTCCTGGCCGAGCCGGGCGTGGAGGTCGTGGATTGCACCGGCCTCCTCGTCACGCCGGGCCTCATCGACCTCCACGTGCACGTGATGGCCGGGTTGGGCGACTTCTGCGTGGAGCCGGACAGCGTCGGCGTCGCCATGGGCGTGCCCGTGCTGGTCGACGGCGGCACCAGCGGCGTGGCGACCTTCGACATCAGCCGCCGGGCGATCATCGACCACCCGGACACCAAGACCCGGGTGCTGTCGTTCATCGACCCCAACCAGCTCTACCTGGCCACCAAGGACTTCATCTGCCACAAGCTGGAGATCGCCAACGACCCTCGGAACCTCGACTTCGAGTCGCTGGCCGCGTCGGTCGAGCGGAACCGGGACATCCTCGTGGGCGCCAAGGCCCGCGCCTGCCACACCGGCGACCCCGAGTTCTCGCCGTTCCTCGATGCCGCCCAGCGCGCCATGGGCGACCTGCCCGTGATGGTGCACCTGGGCCGGTTCCCCTTCACGCCCGTGATCACGCCCAAGGCCCTGCTGCGCCAGCTGCGCGGCGGCGACATCATCACCCACGCCTTCCGCGGCGCGGGCGGCATGTGCGGGCCGGACGGCAAGGCGGTCCCCGAGTTCCGTGACGCCGTGGACCGCGGCGTGATCCTCGACATCGGCCACTCCGGCACCGACTTCCGCTTCAAGGACGCCCGGCGGCTGATCGACCAGGGCTACCTGCCGGATACGCCGTCGACCGACCTCAACGTGTTCAACATCTCCGGACCGGTGTTCTCGCTGGCCGAGACGCTCACCAAGATGCTCGCCCTCGACCTCGACCTGCGCCACGTGATCGCCATGGCGACCTCGAACACCGCACGGGCCATCAAGCGCAGCGACGAGCTCGGGGCGCTCGCGGTCGGGCGTCGCGCCGAGGTGTCGGTGCTGCGCCTCTGCACCGACGGCCCCTTCCCCGTGTCCGACGGCGTCGAGGTGGTCGAGTCCCCGACCGCGCTCCAGCCCGTCGGCTGCGTCCGGGCCGGCGCGTGGCACGAGACGCCGACGCTCCCCACGTACGCCGACACCGGCAAGACGTGGGGCGAGATGCCCGACGACATCGACTGGTGACCGGCCGCGACCGACCTGCTGGTCAGGAGCGGGCGTTCAGGTAGTTGTAGACGGTGAACCGGCTGACGCCGAGGGCGTCGGCGATGTCCTCCACGGCCTTGCGGTAGCGGAACGCACCGCGCTCGTTGAGCCGGGCCACCGCGACCTGCTTCTGCTCGCGGGTCATGTCGACGAGGCGACCGCCCATCTCGGCCTCGACCCCGGCGATCAGGCGACTGAGCCCGGCGTCGGACTCGCCCAGCCGGAAGCCGCCGACCACCTCGCCCTCCCACTCGAGCGGGATGTCGTCGGTGCGGACGCGCGTGCGGCCGACGATGGTGGCCCCGACCGCCTCGGCCACCGGCTCCAGGGCGACGAGGAGGGGGTGGCGGGCCGGCACGGCGGCCACGCTAGGCCGATCCCCCCGGAGGCATCGCGGTCCGTGCTCGCCGGGGCGCTCGGTGCTCCCCGCCGCGGCGTGAACCGCTCGTGAACAAGGCGCCTGGTGCGTTGACACCTGCGTGGCGACGGGCGACCGTCGCCGCCATGGCCACGCTCGTCCGCAACGGCATCGTCCTCCCCATGACCGGTGGCCGTGCCCGCCTCGACCCCGGATCGGTGTTGGTCGACGGTACGACCATCGTGGCCGTCGGCGGCGTGGAGGATCTCGACGCCGATCCCCGCTCGGCCAGCGCCGAGGTCGTCGACGCGACCGGGCACGCCGTGCTCCCGGGCCTCCACAACTGCCACCTCCACTCGGGGCTGCTGCGCGGCACCGCCGAGAGCATGTCGCTGTGGGACTGGCTCAAGACCTACGTCGACCCGGCCCACCGGGCCCTCACCCCCGAGATCGCCGAGGCGGCGTCGCTCCACTGCTACGCCGAGAGCCTCCTTGCCGGCACCGTCTCGGTGATGGACATGTGGCGGTTCATGGAGGGCTCGGCCGCAGCCGCGACGACGCTCGGCATCCGGGCCACGCTCGTGCCCTACGTCGCCGACCTCGAGGGCTACGACTACTTCGAGACGATCGAGACGAACCGGAAGCTGCTCGAGTCGCACCGCACGGCGGCCGACGGCCGGGTGCGCTCGTGGGTCGGCCTCGAGCACCTCTTCTACTGCTCGCCCGAGGCGTTCCGAGCCGCCGCCGACCTGGCCGACGAGTTCGACACCGGCATCCACACCCACTCCTCCGAGTCCATCTGGGAGGTCCAGGAGTCGCTGCGGCAGTTCGGCCGCCGGCCGATCGAGGAGTTCTACAACCGGGGCATCCTCGGCGACCGCACGGTGGTGGCCCACTGCGTCTGGCTCGACGACCGGGAGATCGAGCTGCTGGCCGCCACCGGCACCTCGGTGGCGCACTGCCCGTGTTCGAACATGAAGCTGTCCTCCGGTCCGGCGCGCATCGGCGACCTGCGCGCCAAGGGCGTCCACGTCGGGCTGGGCAGCGACGGCGAGAAGGAGAACAACAACCTCGACCTGGTGGAGGAGATGAAGTTCGCGTCGCTCCTGCAGAAGGTGACGACGCTCGACCCGACCAGCGGCGACCCGTGGGACGTGCTCGCCATGGCGACGATCGACGGGGCCCGGGCGCTGGGCCTGGGCGACGTGAGCGGGTCGTTGGCACCGGGCAAGCGGGCCGACCTGATCACCATCGACCTCGGCGGGCTCCACACCACGCCGGTCCTGCACGGCGAGGACTTCAACGTGGCCGCCCACGTCGTCTTCTCGGCCAGCGGGCGGGACGTGCGCGACGTGTTCGTCGACGGCCGCCGGGTGGTGGCCGGGGGCCAGCCCACGACGTTCGACGTGGCCACCGTCCGGGCGCGGGCCCAGGCCGCGGCCGAGGAGCTCTTCGAGCGACGGGCCGCGCTGTCGGCGCAGCCGGCCGGGTGAGGCGCGACGGGCCGAGGCCAGCCGGGTGAGGTGGCTGGGCGAGGGGCTGGGCCGACCGGGCCGCCGACGGGGGCGTGGCAGGCTGCGGACATGCCCGAGGTCAACCCCGCCGACGCGGTCAACCCCACCGACGCGATCAACCCGACCGATGCCACGGACGCCGCCGATCGCGAGGAGCTGACCTGGGAGGCCTTCGGCGACGCCACCCGGTCGTTGGCCGAGGCCATCGCCGCCGACGGCTGGATCCCCGACATCGTCGTCGCCGTCGCTCGCGGCGGGCTGACCGTCGGCGGCGCCCTCGCCTACGCCCTCGGCGTGAAGAACTGCGGGGCCATCAACGTCGAGTTCTACACGGGCGTCGACGCCCGCCTCGACGTGCCCGTGGTGCTGCCGCCCAGCCTCAACCTGCTCGACATCACCGACCTCGACGTGCTCATCGCCGACGACGTCGCCGACACCGGCCACACCCTCCGCCTCGTCCGGGAGGTGCTGGCCCAGCACGTCCGCGAGGCCCGCACCGCCGTGCTGTACCACAAGCCCCAATCGGTCATCGCCCCCACCTACGCCTGGAAGCAGACCGACGCCTGGATCAACTTCCCCTGGTCCACCCTCCCCCCGGTGGCCGGCCTCCCGCCTCGCTGATCGGTCCCGGCCGGCCCGTCGACCGTCCGACTCGGAACGGTTCGAGAGGGGCCGAAAGTGTCAGACCCCCTCTCTAGGGTTGGGCATGTCCTCGGAGGTGGCGGATGCGCAGCAGGCGGCGGCGTTCGATGCGGTGTCGCGGGCGCTCGACGGGTTGGCGGCCGTGGGCGTGGCGCCGTTCGACGCGGCCGATGCGCGGGTGGTGATCGCCGAGCTGGAGGTGTTCGCTCGGCGCATGCGCTCGTTCCAGGTCGACGTGGTGGACGGGGTGGAGCAGCGCGGGTTGCATCGGGTGGACGGTCATGCGTCGGCGAAGGTGCTGGTGCGCCACGTCGCCAAGCTCTCCGACGTCGAGGCGCACCGGCGGGCCCAGGCCGCGAGGGCGCTGCGGGACCTGCCGTCGGTGCAGGCGGCGTTCGCGACGGGCCGGGTCGGTGGCTGTCAGGTCGATCGCATCGCCCGGGCCCACGCCAACCGGCGGGTCCGTGAGCGGTTGTGCCGCCAGGACGAGGCGCTGGCCCTGGCCGCCGAGCACCTGGCCTATCGGCGCTTCGACGGGTTGGTGGGTGATTGGGTGCGGCGCATGGACGAAGACGGGACCTGTGACCGCGACCAGCGGGCCCATGAGGATCGTGACGCCAAGATCGTGCAGGACCTCGATGGCGGCTGGGCCACCACCGCGTTCTGTGCGTCGGTGCAGGGGGCGGAGCTCCACTCGATCTTCCGGGCCTACGTGGAGGCGGAGTTCGTCGCCGATTGGGCCAAGGCCCGCCTCACCCACGGCGACGAGACCACCGTCGAGCACCTCGAGCGCACCGACGCCCAGCGCCGCTTCGATGCCCTCTTCGAGATCTTCCAACGCGCCGCTTCTGCCCACGCCAACGCCGACGG
>JAESGR010001009.1_pt1 | contig 11731 bp, 9 predicted proteins | sample 9269771 | NCBI WGS metagenome assembly JAESGR01 (sample SAMN15739572, study PRJNA653492) | algae metagenome | isolation source: Chroococcus sp. CMT-3BRIN-NPC107 and co-occurring heterotrophs from well... | place: USA: Clark Mountains Wilderness, California | collected 2010-04-18
GGGATCTGGGCCGGCCGACAATGCACTAGTGGAGAGTGAAGTGGAGCTTTTGCGCTCCGACGCTATTCTCCGCAAAGTCATTGTCGCTGAGAACCTAGCAGGTGATCCGGACCTAGCCGCCCCACAAGGCCTTAGAAGCCGCCTTCTAGCACTTTTCGGCTTCCCACCCCCACCGTTGAGCGAAGATGAGCGGCTGGGTCAAGCCGTAACGCGGCTCCGTAGTGCTGTTAACGTCCAGCGGCGGGGACCCACCTATCTCATAGCTATTAGCGTGCAAGCCGCTGGTGCTGCGCAAGCCGCTCGGCTGGCGAATACAATCGCCCAAATCCACATCGATGACCAAGTCACCGCCAAAGTGGCATCGATGCTCTCTTCACGTGATGTTCTTCAGGCACGGTTGGCCCAAGCACGGGACGAGATCGTCTTGTCTGAAGCCAGTTTCAACGAGTTCCTGAACCAAAGCACCGTCCAACTCGCCACTCTCCCCCAAGGTTCTAGCCTTCAAGACCTAACAGGGCAGATTGATGCGCTCTTCGTCGAGCGTAAGCGAGCAAATGATGAGGCGCAAAGACTGGTTGCTGACTTGGCGACCGAGAATTGGGACGTCCTCGCAGCTGCCCTCGCCAGCAACGAAACGGCGCTCCTGCAAGAACAGCGCAACAAACTGGCGGCGCAGCTTTCCGCGGTTGATGTTAGCTCCCCGGCCGCCCGAGAGCTTCAGGTTCAACTAGCAAGCGCCGAGGCGGAGCTGACCACCCTGGTCAATGCTGAGCTTGCGACCCTTCGCGAGCAACTCACCAATCTGGATGCCCAACAGGTCAGTTTGCGCGATGCATTGCGCACAGAGGTCATGCAGAGCGATCTACCGGCCGACATTCTGACCGGCCTTTATGACTTGCAAAGCAAAGCGGTGTTCGCGCGCGAGCAATACCAAGCGCTGCTCAATCGCTCCCTGCAATTGGAAAACCAGTCCGGCTTGCAAATGGCCGACAGCCGCATAGCATCTCCAGCTGTTGCTCCATCTACTCACGCCTTCCCAAATACCGGACTGTTCCTGATCGTAGGCGCCGTCCTTGGTCTCGTTCTTGGTATTGCCGTCAGCATAACCTACGAAAGCCTGGTCGGCGGCTTCATGACACAGGAGCAGATCGAAGCAATTTTGCGGACACGCGTAGCCGCAACGGTTCCGCGCCTTAAGCTTGAACCAGGCAATGACACCCTAGCAGATTTGGTGATTACCGCACCGCTTTCCCGGTTTGCCGAAGCGATGCGCCGCACGAGAATGGCAATCGATCAAACCTTGAGCGGAACAGCTGCGAAGCGATCCAATACCGGCCAAGTGGTTATGGTTACATCCACCGCGCCGCAGGAAGGCAAATCAACGACAGCCACGGCGCTTGCCCGGTCCTATGCTCTGGCAGGCCGGCGTGCCCTGCTCATTGATTGCGATCTACGCCACCCGGCACTAGCCCGGCAGCTCGATTTGGTGCCCGAACTTGGTCTTCTTGAGATGCTAGAAGGACGTAACGGGCCGGCGGACCTTAGCCGTATGCTGCGGCGGGAAAATGACACCGACCTGTCGCTTCTCCTCGGTGCTCGCGGCACAGATGGCCCCACCGAAACGCTACTGGCCGGCGCTCGCTTTGAGCGATTGATTTCGGCCGCGGCGGAAATCTTCGACGTCATTGTGCTCGATACCCCGCCAATCGAACCGGTTGTCGACGGGCTTTACATCGCGCCACATGCCGATTTGATCCTGCTGGTAACGCGATGGGCGAGCACATCACAGCGCGAGACCAAGCAAGCCCTTGCTCATCTGACACAGGCAAAGCGCCCTTCTGCCCAGATCATCAGCCTGCTTAACGCCACCGCTGAGCCTAGAGCCGATCGAAAGCAGCACAACCGTAGATTTCACAGTCCAGATTACGCCTAATACCATTGGAGTTGGGCATGATCCCGCGCACCTACGACGTTTTCGGCATTGCCGTTTCGTGTACATCCGAACTCGATCTTGCTCTGCAAATTGAGAATTGGGCCAAGGACGACACGCGTAGCGGACAGATCATCTGTTTCAGCGATACCCATGGCTTGGTGCAAGGTCACGACAACCAGAGCATGAACCATGCCCTAAGCACAGCGGACATAGTTGTGCCGGACGGTCACCCCATTGCCTGGATCGGGCGGGCCCTTCATGGATTGCCGGCACAACGAACCAGCGGTCCTGACCTGTTCGAGCTTGTCCTGTCCCGTTCGCCTCAGACAGGGCTCAAGCACTATTTGTTTGGTGGCAAGCCGGGCGTCGCTGATGAACTGGCGGAGACACTCAGGGGTCGCCACCCGGGCATCAATGTCGTTGGCAGTGACAGCCCACCAATGGGCAGTTCGTCGCCTGGCCAAGTAGACAAACAAATCGCTCGCATCAACACGGCCAAACCCGACGTGGTCTGGATTGGACTGGGCGCTCCCAAGCAAGAAATCTGGATGGCGCAATACCGGGACCGGCTGCCGGGATTAACGCTCTGCGGCATTGGAGCAGCCTTCGATTTCCAAACCGGACATGTGCAACGGGCACCACTTTGGATGCGGCAGCGTGGTTTTGAATGGGCCCACAGATGGTGGAGCGAACCCAAGCGCCTCGGTCCAAGATATCTCCGCACCATTCGCCGGTTTTTCATCCTGCTAACCCGGCAAGTTTGGCGCATGGCCTGGGCTGGCTTGCTGCGGCGCACGGCCGGCGCAGCGCAAGCAAGCAAGCCGTAGGAGAACACATGCGCATAGCAATGTTCTTCTGGTCGCTCGAACTTGGGGGTGTCGAGCACATGATGGTCGAACTGTCCCGCGCATTGGCAGCCCGCAATCATGACGTGACGCTTATTCTCGCCCGCGCACCGCAGCCCAATGAATACCGTCCCGACTCCCGCGTCAGGGTCTTGCGCCTCGATGCCGCTAGCACGGGGAAGGCCGTTATGCGCTTGAGCCGGCACTTGCGAACGACAGAATATGACGTCCTCTACACGGCCATGCCGACCACCAATGTAACAGCGATTATCGCCTTGGCTCTCTCCGGCGCCGCCACCAAGCTGGTCATCTCCGAGCGCTCAAATCCAGCGCTTGAAGCGAAACACTCCAAGACTTGGCGGTACCGCGCCGCCTTCGCCCTGCAACCCATTCTGTACCCAAAAGCTAACGCCATCGTCGCCGTTTCGCATGACCTGGCGGACGATCTTGCCAGCTATGCTCGGCTGCCCCGCGAAATGATTAAGGTGATCTACAATCCAGCGTTTGTCGAAAAAGCCGACTCTAGCGAGGCTGTGGCCACTCACCCCTGGCTCGACGAAAGAGTCCATCCCGTCATTGTCGCCGCAGGGCGCCTTACCGCGCAAAAGGACTTTTCAACGCTCCTAAAGGCCTTCGCTCAACTTCAAAGAACAATCCCCGCCCGCCTCATCATCTTGGGCGACGGGGTCCTCCGCTCCGAACTGCATCGGCTAATCATCGAGCTAGGCATCGAACAATCCACCGCCCTGCCCGGCTTCGTCCCTGACATCACACCATACCTCGCAAGAGCCGACGTTTTTGCGCTCAGCTCGATCTGGGAAGGCTTCGGTAATGTGCTTGTGCAAGCGCTGGGCGCAGGTTGCACCATAGTGTCTACGGACTGCCCCAATGGACCCGGCGAAATCCTCGATCGTGGCACGTTCGGCACCTTGGTGCCCGTCGGCAACGAGGCCGCGTTTGCCGGAGCATTGTACGCGGCGATAAAAAAACCCTCCGACCCCGCTCAGCAGCGCCAGCGTGCTCAGATGTTCAGCGTCTCCAAATCTGCCGATGCTTATGAGGCGCTGTTCAGCAACCTGCTCGCCACTGGTTGTTAAATGGCGGGCGCTCGAAGGTTCAGACACTTCGCTTTCGGTCTTGCAGCGATGCTTGTGCCCGCGGCCATGCAACTGGCACTCTTCGCCTTCTTTGCGCGGGTCCTCGGACCGCGGGACTACGGCCTCTACATCGCTCTCATGAGTTGGGTGCCCATCTGCTTCGAAATTGTCGGCTGGGGAGCCGGTGAATACCTTCTCAAGCGCACAGCGCAGGACCGGCTAAACCTGCCACCGGCGCAGTCGCACCTGAAAACGACCACCCTGCTGACCTTACCCGTGGGTCTCCTCCTTTTCGTCATTCTGACCAGCAGCTTACTCAGCGATAACGTCAGCCTCTGGACCATCGCAATGATCGGCTTAGGCGAGTTTCTTGGCCTTCGTCTCCTGGTCAATGCGGAACAAACCGCACTGGCACTAGAGCGATTTGCGTCGGCAAACTGGCTCCGCAGCATGCAAGTGGCGCCACGCATCGCCGCAATCGGGATTACGTATTTCGCCTTGGGCTTGCAAACCTTCGAAGTCCTTGCACTCGCTGGTTCCCTAGGCATGCTGATTACAGGCACTGCAGCAACGCTAATTGCCCGCGGCCGCATTCCCCGCTTCAGTCTCTCCTCTGAGGGGCTTCGCCAGGGAAGCTGGTTCATGGGCACCCAACTCGTGCGCGCCAGCCAGCAGAACATCGATCGCGTCGTGCTCAGCTCTCTCTTGGACCCGACGATCCTTGCCTTGTACAGCGCCGCACAGCGCATCGTGCAAATCGGCCTGCTCCCGCTACAGGCCATCCTGCGCCTGACCTATCCGAACTTCTTCAGAGCCGGCGTGAATGGCATCGGTGCTTCCGCACGCTACGGTTTGACTGTCCTACCCGCCGCCTTTGGCGCAACAGCCCTGACCGCTTTAGCATTGATGACCTCGGCACCATACCTGCCACTTCTAATCGGCGCCGAGTTTGAGCCCGCCGTTGAATTCCTATTCTTGTTGGCGCCCACACTACCCCTCTTCGCCCTCAACTCGACGATGGCCGACACATTGTCCGGCGCAGGCCACCTCTCCTTGCGCCTCCTGCTTACCGCTACTGGCGTAGTCATTCAGGCACTCACGTTCGCCCTCTTCCATGACGGCTTGCAGCTCGTATGGGCTAGCTACTGCGGCTTGGGCATCAACTGCCTACTGACCTCCAGCGCGGTCGCCATACTGACCTGGCACGAGCAGAAAGCTCTACGAGCAGCGGCAGTCGCGCGATGAACAAAGTCCCGCTACGCCTCGACTGGCTAGACACCTGCAAGGGCCTCGGTATTGTTCTGGTCGTCGCCGGGCATGTGTTGCTGCGCTCCGACTGGCCAGTTGCTCAAAGCATCACCCAGTTCATCTACCTCTTCCACATGCCGCTATTCTTCGTCCTAGCCGGCATCACCCTTCGGCCAGAACCATTAGGGCCCTTCGCCATTCGCAAAGCTTTGGCACTCCTCGTACCTTATCTCTTCTTCCTGGCTCTCCTTGGCGCCCCAGCCCTGGCCTCCACCTGCGGGTTCGGAACACCAATTTCTGCTCTCGGGATTGACCGATGCGCCATCATGGCCGCCAAACTGCTCCTCGGCGGCAGTTCCCTAAGCGGCATTTTCGGCGCCTTCTGGTTCATCCCATGCCTCTTATTCGCCCTCCTGCTCGCACAATTCCTGCTCAGGAAATGCCCCGCCAGCGGCCTCCCGTGGACCCTTGCACTTACAACTCTACTGATTGTCGCATACGCCCTACCCCACTTGCCAGGCTCCACCGCCTTGCTGTCCCTCGGCGTCGTTCCCATGGCCACCCTGCTCGTGCTCATCGGCTACGCCGCGTCGCGTTGGTCACGACATATCAGCTCTCCCGCCCTCCTGGCTTCCGGCGCCCTCGCAGCGCTCGCAATCTCCTTCGGCCAATCCATCGACATGAAAGCTGGCAACTACGGCCAGCCCGTCCTCACGATCGCAGCTGCCGTCGCCCTAACCTTGCTCGCCATCAAACTTTGCCAAATCGTGACGCTTTGGCCCCCTGTTTTCTCACCCCTCCAAGCCCTAGGCCGTCGGACTCTGACCATCCTCTATCTGCATCAAGCCATCCACCTCACCTTGCGCGAACTCGGTCTGAACCAGGACGTGCCACTAATTATGGCCTCCCTGCTCGCCCCGGCACTGCTGCACACCCTTCTTACGCGAACAACCACGCGCATCAGCATTCATTTATCCCCGAAATCCTCTCCTGCCTGACGGCCCCTACCATCGGCCGATCACAATGGAGATTATTGATGTTTGGATTGGGTCTAAGTCTTGGGTCGTCCCTGGCCATTCTGCCGGCACTTTCATCTGGCACCGCACCGCCGTTCGTGCCCGCCGGTTGGGCTTTAGTCACCTATGAGGGCAGCTACCTCGTCTTTGCTGGACATTTCCTAGTCGCAAAGGTGAACTGATTATGCCCATCCTGGACCTTTCCCTTCTTGGCGCAGCGCAGGCCAACTTCATCGGCAAACTGCAGCAGCCTTACCCCTTTCCCGCCAATTCGAACGCCTATCCACTCACGCCTGGCCAGATCTACGGTCAGATCGCCACCAATTGCCGCCTCGTGAACGCCAAAGCCGGCACCAACAAAGGCATCAGCGCCCGTAACCATCACCGGGCACGCGGCTCCATCTCTGAGGTCGCGATGGTCCTCCCCAATTGGTATGTCGAGCGCAGCGCCAGCAAATTTGAATACCCCAATAATGCCGGCACCATCTGCGCGGCATCTGTCGAATACCCCGCCGGCACTTTCCACCGCCTCACCTTTGACGGCGCTGTCCGTCAACTCGCCAACGGCGGCGGCTTCATCGTCTCGAGCTTCGTTCCCGTCACCATTCCGGATAGCGCAGAATTCTGGACCAATATCTGGGTCTCGGCTGCCTCGACCATTTTGTTCTTCAACGGCAGCACCGGCCAAGTTGCCGTCAACGGCGAAAAGGGCACCGTATCAACGACGGACGTGACCGACTTCACCATGAACAGTCACACCGGTTCCGCTCAGACCTATGGCCTCTGGCCACTAGCGCTGATCGGGCGGACCACCGCCCGGCCATTAGTCGTACTATCCGATAGCATCGGCGAGGGCGTTGGCGACGTTGCAGACAGCGCTGATCACGTCGGCATGCTAGCCCGCTTCGCCGGCCCGTCGCACCCATACATCAATCTGTCCCAAAGCGGTGACCGGCTGGAGCTGTTCCGCCAAAGCAATTCCAAGCGTCTGGCGCTCCTTGCCTATGCCAAAAACGTCATCTTCGGCATGGGCGTCAACGACATCGGCACCGGCCGCACTCTGCCTCAAATCCAGTCTGACATGATCGCTATCTGGACTCTCGCAAAAGCGAGACTGCCCCAGGCCGGACGCATTCTCCAAACCACTATTACCCCCAGCACAACCAGCACCGACAGCTTCGCAACCCTGGCTAACCAAACCGCCGCCCCGAATTTCTCCACCTCAGGCACTGGAACGCGCGAACAACTCAACGATTGGCTGCGTGACGGCGCCCCCATGCTCGCCGGCGCCCCAGCCTCGACCGGCACTCCCAACGCCCTTCGCGCTGGCAACGCCCTCCACCCGCTCCATGCCGTACTGGACCTAGCGGACACAGTCGAAAGCGCTCGAAATTCCGGAAAATGGAGCGTCGACGGAACCGCATCTAAATGGACGACCGACGGCCTCCACCCAAGCGCCTACGCGCACGCTCAAGCGGCCGCTGCAGCGGCTCCCTATCTCGGCTTGCTCGCTTGAAGGTAGTAGCCTTGGCATAATGAAAGTCTGTGCTGCCAATCTCGAGAAAATTTCCGAAATAGTGCATGGGCAGACTATACCCGCAATTATACCTATGTTAATCATGTTACTAGGGGCATTGAGTAAGAATGAGACTGGTCACTAAAGCACGATAGACTGTCGAACAGACATTCTTCGCCCCAAAATTGCCGGGCAAATACATTCAAAAGTACTTGTTTCACTGTCTTGCAATGCATTTGCAGCGGCGGTCCGACTATGCACAAATATTGTACCGAGTTGTGAGGCTTTCGTGGTTAAGACAGCACTTGTTTGTGGCGCAGGCGGGTTTATTGGAAGCCATCTGGTCAAACGACTCAAGCGTGAGGGGCTTTGGGTCCGCGGTGCGGACCTAAACCTGCCAGCTTATTCAATCACGGAAGCCGATGAATTCGTCCGGGGCGACTTACGCGACATTGATGTTGTACGTGGCCTTTTCGACCGGCAGTTTGACGAGGTGTATCAATTAGCTGCCGACATGGGCGGCGCCGGCTATATTTTCACCGGTGAACACGATGCCGACATCATGCACAACTCGGCGCTGATAAACCTCAACGTGTCCAGCGTAGCTCGCGAAAACGGCTCTGCCCGAACCTTCTACTCGTCATCGGCTTGTGTCTATCCGGCCCACAATCAGAACGACCCCGACAACCCAATTTGCGGCGAAGACTCGGCTTACCCGGCCAATCCCGACAGTGATTATGGTTGGGAAAAGCTGTTTTCCGAGCGCCTGTACCTCGCGGGTAACTGCAACTATGCCGCGCAAAACCGTATTGCCCGCTACCACAACATTTTCGGTCCTGAGGGAACTTGGAACGGCGGAAGGGAGAAGGCGCCCGCAGCGATCTGCCGCAAAGTGGCGGAAGCTTCCAATAACGGCTCGATCGATATCTGGGGCGACGGGCATCAAACCCGGTCATTCCTCTACATCGACGAATGCATCGAGGGCACGCTGCGCCTGACACGTTCGTCGTTCGAAGGACCACTGAACGTCGGTTCGCAGGAGATGGTCACCTTGAACCAACTGGTCGATCTGGTGTCCGATATAGCCGGCAAAACTCTCCACAAGAACCATATAGCAGGACCTTTGGGCGTTCGCGGCCGGAACTCGGACAACACGCTCATTGCAGAAAAACTCGGCTGGAAGCCAAGCCAACCACTCAAGATTGGCCTTGAGAAAACTTATGCTTGGATCGAAAGCCAAGTGCATGCTGCTGCCCGGATAGCCGCCGAATAGCCCTGCTACTTCAGGCGAGCACTAGGCCATGAACATCGTGTTCGCAACGACAAGCTTGCCGCACGGGCAGACGACTGGCGGGGAAATCGCCAGCCAGGCCTTCATTGATGCCATTCGTGTAGCCGGACATTCTGTTAGGGTAATCGGCTTTTCCCGCAAAGGATCATCGCTTCCCGCCGGCTCAACCTCGGCCGGCGGGCGCGCCATCGAGACTGCCTCTGCGGGGGCAGGAAAGTATATTTGGCTGGCCCGCTCCCTTCTGTCCGGCCGCCCTTATGTCTGCGAGAAGTTCCGGGCCAAATCCTATCTGGACCAGATCAGGCGCCTGACCGGTCAGCGTAAGGCCGATGTGCTTGTAATCGATCACGCGCAGATGGGCTGGCTCCTTCCGCAATCGCACGAATTGGCTGAGCATATCATCCTCATCGCCCACAACCAGGAAGCCCCGCTCTATGCCGCCGAAGCTGCAAACAGCCGCTCAATATTGCAGCGTTTCCTGCTTAATCGAGATAGCCGCCTGCTTAGCCGCTTGGAGCCGCTGCTGGCGAACAATGTCGACCAGGTCTGGACGTTGAGCGAAGCCGACCATGGTGCCTTCTCGGCCATGACGGATCCTGGCAAAGTCAGCCTCATGCCTCTTGCGGGTCGCGCGATCCCGCCGCGGCCCAAATCTGCACTCCCGCTCTACGACATCGGCCTATTGGGCACCTGGGCCTGGGAGGTCAACGGCCGCGGCCTGGACTGGTTCGCCCGCGAAGTAGCCCCTTTCCTCCCTGCTCACATCAGCATAGCCGTGGCTGGCAGGGGCTCGGAACGGGTCAACGGCATGTTGCCAAATCTTCAAGGCATCGGCTTTGTCGATAACCCGATCGCCTTCATGCACCAAAGCCGCGTCCTCGCTGTACCAACGTGCGCCGGTTCCGGCATCCAGCTCAAGACCATCGAAGCGGTAGCTTCGGGAACCCCTACAGTCAGCACAAGCATGGGCGTCCGGGGCCTTAACGACTTGCCGCCCTCTTTGCTCATCGCCGACACGCCACAAGATTTCGCTATCGCTCTCCAGCGACACCTGCGAGTGCCTCTCGCGGCAAATTCGTCGGGACACCAATGGGCAGAAGCCCGCAGGGAAGCATTCCTCGGTGGAGTATCTCAAAAACTGCGCCAGTTGGAGCCTAACCAACTCCCTTCCGCAGCTGCCTTCGAAAACGCCGCGCCATGAACAAGCAACGCGTCCTTGTCTTCACCGAAACGGCTCTCGCTCTGTCAGAGACCTTCATCGCCGACCATTGCCGCTCTTTGTCCAAATACGACTACCGCCTCGTGGCACTCCATGGAAACCACGAAAACCACTCCGACGTGCCACGCTACTTCCTGTTCAATAGCAAGCCATCCCGAGTAGCCCGCCTTGCGTTCCGCCTGGGACATAGCCAACAACTCAACATGGCGATCGAACAGTTCAAACCCGACATCATTCACGCCCACTATCTCACCAACGGCGCTTTCCTGCTGCCGTATGCGAAGCGCCACGGCATTCCCCTGGTCACCACCGCTCATGGCCACGACGCAACGCGACCGATCCGGTGGAACTCGGCCTATGATCAACTTTATCGCCTTAAGCGTCAGCGCCTGATCGAACATTGCGACCTCGTACTGCCGGTATCAAATTATCTGCGCAGCAAGCTCGTCGTTGCAGGCTTTTCACCCGATCGCACCCGAACACATTACCTTGGAATACCCCTGCAGGACGCTCCCCCTGTTTCGATTGAAAACAACCCACCACGCATTGTCTTTGTCGGCAGGCTGGTTGCCAAAAAAGGCATCGACATCGTGCTTGCAGCTTTTGCGGTGGTACAGCGTACGAGGCCAGACGCCGAACTGCACATCGTGGGCGACGGTCCCTTGCGGGCTCTGGTCGAGGCGAGCGCCAGTACCATTAGCAACGTCACCATTCACGGCGCCCAGCAACCGGCGCGCACACGCGAAATCATGGCAACTGCACGGCTCCTAACTCTTCCCAGCCGGCCGGCAGTCGACGGAGACATAGAGGGTTTCGGCCTGGTCCTTATCGAGGCGCAGGCGCTCGGCACTCCCGTCGTCACATCAAACCAGGGCGGAACGGCCGAGGCGCTGATCGATGGCGTAACCGGCTTGGCAGTTGATCCCAGCAACGAAACTGAGCTTGCCGCAGCCTTCCTCACCCTCCTGAACAAGCCGGAACAGGCGCGCGCCATGGGCGTCAAAGCCTACGCCTTTGTTCGCGAAAATTTCGACATCGAACGCCAAACCGCGTCCCTGGAACGCATCTACGACAGTTTGCTCGAGCAGAAAGACCTTCTGCGGAAAACATTATGACACCCGCCGAGACGTCGTCGCCTTCAGCAATGCGAACCGTTGACCAGGACGTTCTGGCACTACTCGATCATGCCTTGCCAGTTGTTCTCATTCTGAAGCTCAGCGGCGCCTGGCTGCACCCGAGCTTCACGCCCAGCGACACCGCCCCTGGCCTCGCCCTGCTTAACGCCTTGTTTCTCGCATTCTGCCTCTACGGCACCATACGGCTTTTGTTCGCCAAACCATTGGCAGCCATCTTTTCCGAACCCGCCTACTCCGCGCTTCTGGTGTTTGCCGCGTTGGCCGCTTTCGTCTCGGTTTCCCACGCCAACAGCTTCGCCATGGTCCGCACTGCGGCCCTGTTCCTTGGCGCTTGCCTTTTCATCCGCTACCGGTTTCCACCACTCTACACCCTGCGTCTCTTTGCAGGGGGCCTCGCAATTCTAATGGTCCTTTCCATCTTCGCCGCCTT
>JAESGR010001010.1_pt1 | contig 11725 bp, 13 predicted proteins | sample 9269771 | NCBI WGS metagenome assembly JAESGR01 (sample SAMN15739572, study PRJNA653492) | algae metagenome | isolation source: Chroococcus sp. CMT-3BRIN-NPC107 and co-occurring heterotrophs from well... | place: USA: Clark Mountains Wilderness, California | collected 2010-04-18
CAACCCCGGAACGCCCCGCCCGTGACGCAGGCACCGGCCCGACCGTCTCTCCGTGACCGGTCCGATGCGGGTGAGATCCAGCGTCTCGTAGATGCCTTGGAGCTCGACTCGTCCGTCCGCGAGAGCCTTGCGACACCCAGCCGATAGCTTCCACGAACCGGGAGTTGCGCTCGTGCGACCGCATCGACGGCGTCCCCGGGCCACTAGCTCAATTGGCAGAGCATCGGACTTTTAATCCGCCGGTTCAGGGTTCGAGTCCCTGGTGGCCCACCACGTCGTCCCCATCGCCGGGCGGCGCGCCCGCGAGCGCGGCGCCGTACCCTCGGGTCGAGGAGGTCGTGATGACCACAGACGGTTCGCTCACCGCCGAGGACCGCACGTTCCTGGCCCGACCGCTGCACGGGTTCTTCTCCGTGGCGGCCGGGCCGACCCCGCCGCAGCCCCGCCCGGTCTGGTTCGAGGCCACCGCCGAGGGGACGGTCCAGCTGTTCACCGGCCCGACGACGGCCAAGGTCCGGCGCCTGGCGCGGGACGCCCGCGCCTCGATCGTCGTGGCCTCGCCGGTCGGTGAGCGCGAGCGATGGGTCTCGGTTGCAGGCGCGACAACCGTCGTGCCCGACGGCGCCCAGGACCTCGTGACCCGCCTGGCCGCCCGCTACTGGGACCTCGACGACCCGGTACGAGCCGACGAGCTCGACGGCATGCTGGCCGAGGAGTGGGTCCGCGTGGTCATCCACCCGGACACCGTCAGCCGCTACACCAGCTGACGTTTACCGGCGAGGCCCTCCAGCGCGTCCCGTCTGCGGCGTCAGCCCAGGACCGAGTCGTCCTGGGCTGTACGCCCAGGTCTCGACGGCCTTGCCGTCCACGGCCCGGTCCACCAGCACGTCGAGCGTGCTGACCTCGCGGCCGTCCATCGTCGCCGTGCCGGAATCGACCGGTGGCATGTTCAGGGCGGAGATCGTCCAGTGCTCGCCGACGACGACTACGGCACGGTCCTCCGGCGCATGTGCGCCTCGGCGCGGGGCGAGGCAAGGTGCTTGCGCCGGATCAGGCGTCGACAGCGCTCGGGGTACCGTCCGCTCGGAGCGACGCGAAGAAGGCGTGCACGGCCGCCGCGACCTCGTGGGGACGGTGGACGTGGGCCAAGTGCCCGACCCCGCGCACGTCGGCGGTGGCGATGCCCGCCGGGAGCCGGTGCAGCGGCGTGGGGATGTTCGCCCGGACGTAGAGCCCGGGCACCCGGAGCTCGGTGAGCGCTCGCTGACCGTCGTGGGTGAAGGTGTCGCGGACGAGCCCGCCCATGACGGCACGGTCGGTCTCTGCCAGTCGCCTCAGCACCTCGCTGCGGAAGCGCTCGTCGTCGGCTCGGTCGAACGTCGCACGCATGGAGCACCGCGTGAGGGCGGGCCACCAGGCGCTCGGCACGGCTCGCAGCACCCCGCCGAGCAGCGTGCGGGCCACACGTGGCACCAGGACGGGCGAGTCGAGGACCACCACCGCGGCCACCGCCTCGGGGTACATCGCCGCCATGCGGAGGGCGGTGAGGCCGCCCTGGCTGTGACCCAGCACCACGTGCGGACCGGGGCCGGCGCCGGCGACGACCTCGCGTGCCTGCGCGTCGAGGCCGATCGCGGCGGCCGGGGGATCGACGGCCAGGACGCGCAGCGCCGGACCGAGGTCGAGGGCATCGATGAGCGGCCCGAACTCCCCGGCGTGGCCGCCGACACCTGGCAGCAGGACCATCGACGCAGGAGGCGCGCGGCGCTCGCCCTGACGCGGTGTGGGCGCCACCACGTCGCGCTCGAGCCGGCGCCCGATCGTGGATGGTGACGCCGCGGGCGTGCTCACGGCCGGACGGCGCGGACGGCCCAACAGGTGCTGCCGTAGGTGACGCCGTCGGCGCCCTCGTGGGCCGCCGTGGAGGCGTGCAGCGCGTCGAGCGCTCGGGCTCGTCCGTCGTCGTCGAGGCCGGCGAGCAGCCAGCCGAGCTGGCCGAGGATGAAGGTGCTGGCGTCGTCGGCGTCGTGACCGAACCACATCGGCGACGACGCGCGCTCGAGCTCGACGTCGACGAAGCCGGCTCCGCCCAGCAGGGACCGCACGTGGCCCTCGTCGGACAGGCTGAACGGACCGGGTGCGTCGGGGGGCGGGGTCGGCAGGTCCCGGCCGGCGGCGAGGGCGCCGGCGATCTCCCGCATCCACTCGTTGTCGGCCAGCGACGCCCACGTGGCCATGACCAAGCGACCACCGGGCCGCATGGCCGATCCGACGTTGGCGAAGGCGGCCGCGGGGTCGCCGAAGAACATGGCACCGGTCCGGCTGACGGCGACGTCGAAGCTGCCGGCCTCGAACGGGTGCACCTGGGCATCGGCCTGCACGAAGGTGGCGTTGGCCACGCCCTCGGCCGAGGCCCGGTCCCGAGCCACGTCGAGCATCCCGGCCGAGAGGTCGACACCGAGCGCCTCGCCGTTGCCGGAGGCACGGGCCGCGTCGCGCGTGGTCTGGCCCGTCCCGCACCCGATGTCGAGCACGCGCTCGCCCGGCGCGATGGCGGCCTCGGCGAGCAGCCGGCGGTGCAGCGGGGCGACGGAACGGTCGTAGCGGTCGGCGTGGGCGGCCCAGTAGGCGCCCTCCTCGCCGTCCCACGCTGCGAGCTGGGCGGCGTTCGACGGGTCGACGGTGGTGGTGGTGCTCATGGGTGGTGGTCCTTCGCTACTCTCCCTTTGGGACAACCACTGTCTCCCAAAGGGAGTACCGATGTCAACCGGACCGGCGATGACCACCACGTCGTACGCCATCCTCGGCCTGCTGGCGATCAAGCCGTGGACCACCCACGAGCTCGTGCAGCAGGTCGATCGCACGCTCCGCCGCTTCTGGCCACGAGCGCAGAGCAAGCTCTACGAGGAGCCCAAGAAGCTCGTGGCCCACGGCTACGCCAAGGCGGCCGACGACCCCGTCGGGCGCCGCCGTCGCACCCGCTACACCATCACCGCCCAGGGCCGGCGGGCGCTCGCCGCCTGGGTCGCCACCCCGGGCGAGGGTCCGGTGCTGGAGTTCGAGCAGCTCGTGAAGATCAGCTTCGCCGACGGCGGGACGCGAGCCGACGTGCTTGCCAACCTGGCCGCCACCCGGGCATGGGTCGCCACCCAGAACGAGGTGAACCTGGCCGCAGCCCGGGCGTACCTCGACGGCCAGGGCGAGTTCCCCGAGCGGGGCGCCCTGAACCAGCTAACCGGCCGCTTCCTCACCGACCTCTACGTCATGGTCGACGACTGGGTCGACTGGGCGACGGACGTGGTCGCCGACTGGCCCGACGACGTGCGGCAGGCGCCGTTCAGCACCGCGGTGGCGGAGGACGCCGTCCGGCGCTCGCAGGCCGTCGCCGACCGCCACGGCGGTGCCCGTCGGAGCGATCGGAAGCGCTGAGCAACCTCATCCTGGCCGCCTGCGGCAGCCCGCCGTGGAGGTCGCTCGTGGACGAACGACCCCTGGACGTCGGACGATGGCCCCACGACCAACGAACGCATCGACATCATCGAGGCCGCGACCCGCCCGGCGGTCCTGGCGGATCAGCGGCGGTGGGACGGTCGCTCGCGTCGATGGGGGCGGGCATCCGCGCCTACCGGGCGTCGAAGGCGGCCCTGAACGCGTTGACCCGCATGCTCGCCGCCGAGCTGCGCCGCGACGGGATCCTCGTCAACAGCACCGGTCCCGGGTGGGTGGCCACCGACATGGGCGGCGCCGGCGGGCGTCCGGTAGAGGCGGCGCGGCCAGCGTGCGGTGGGCGGTCGAGCTCCCCGACGACGTCCCGACCGGCGGCTTCTACCGAGACGGCGCCCCGCTCCACCTCTGACGCCTCCGCCCCTCGGCCGCACACCCGGTCGCAGTTCCTGGGAACCTTGGCGGTGCTGCGGGCATGGAGGGGTGACCGTCGGCAGGGACGAGGACGCCGTGCGCCGAGAGCACCAGGGCCCGGACACCGGGCAACCGCACGCCACCCCGCCCGACGATGCCGCGCTGTGGGCGCGCATCGCCGCGGACGACGCCGACGCCTTCGGGCTGCTCTTCGAGCGCCACGGTGCCCGCATCCACGGCTACGCCCTCCGGCGCACCGGCGACGTCGCCGCCGCCGAGGACATCGCCGCCGTGGTGTTCCTCGAGGCGTGGCGCCGGCGGCACGAGGTGGTGCTCGACCAGGCGTCGGCGCTCCCCTGGCTCTACGGCGTGGCCGCCAACGTGATCCGGCGCTGGCACCGCACCCGTCGACGGCACGGCGCCGCCCTCGCCAGGCTCGCCCAGCTCCCCTCGCCGACCACGACCCCCGTCGAACGCCACGCCGAGGCCGTCGCCGAGGCGGCGGCGGTGATGGCGCGGATCCGGCACCTCCCGGCTCGAGAGCGGGACGTCCTGGTGCTCTCGGTGTGGGAGGGCCTCTCGCACGCCGAGATCGCCGTGGCCCTCGACACCACCGTCGGCACCGTGAAGTCCCGCCTCCACCGGGCGCGCGCCCGGCTCGGCACCGTCGACTCGGGCGGCGGTGGCACTGGGACCGCCGCTGGTACTGCACCACCCGTGATCGCCGACCGCCCGCCCACCTCGCCGGCACCGGTCGCGTCGGTCGACCCACTGCCGGCACCCACCCCCCGCACCAAGGAGCCCTGACATGCCCGACGACCTCGACCCCGCCTCCTCGCCCGAACCGAGCAGCGCCGCACGGGTCACCGGCGCCACCGCGCTCGCCGACCCCACGCTCGACCCGGACCGCGGCGCCGACCTGCGCGCCTTCCTGGTGCGGGAGGCGGCCGCCGACACCGCCCGCCCGACCGCAGCCGCAGGACGATCGACACCGCGTCGTCGGCTGGCCGCCGGGATGGTGCTGGCCCTGGCGCTCGCCGGCGGGATCGTCGCCGTCGACGCGGTGACGGGCGGTTCGGGGTCGAGCCGATCCGCCGAGGCCGTGGCCATCACCGAGGAGGGTGCCTGGACGACGATCCGCATCGTCGACCAGGACGCCGACCCCGACGACGTCATGGCCCAGCTCGAGGCCGGCGGCATCCCGGCGCTCCGACGGACGATCCGGATCGGTCGGGCGAGCGACGGCAGCCCGACCGTGCGCCCCGAGGACATGGCGCCGGTGGGCGACCCGGCCGGTCAGGGCGCAACCGTCTTCGTCGTGCCCCAGGAGCCGCCGGGCGAGCGGGGCCTGGTCGCCCTCTCGGTCACCCGCACCGGCGCCGACCTCGACACCAGCCGGGATCGCACCGCCGAGGAGATCCGGGACGAGGCCCAGCGCGACTGGGCGGCCAACGGTGCCCGCCTGTTGGCCGACGGCTCGGTGTCGATCCGGGAGGGCTCGGGCAACACCGTCGTCGTCTACACCGCCGCGTGATCGGCCCGAGGTGTCCGCTCCCTGACGCGCCCCGGAGCAGTTCGCGGTGGGCGGTCGTAGGGTCCTGGCCGATGACGAACCTCGGCTACCAGATGCCCAACTTCACCTATCCCGACACTGCGCCGGCCGACCTGTTCGGCGTGATCGCCCGGCAGGCCCGAGAGGCCGAGGCGGGTGGCTTCGACACCGTGATGGTGATGGACCACTTCTACCAACTGCCGATGCTCGGCCCGCCCGAGCTCGAGATGCTCGAGTGCTACACGCTGCTCTCGGCCCTGGCCCAGCACACCTCCCGCGTGCGCCTCTCGGCGCTGGTCACCGGCAACACCTACCGCAACCCAGCCCTGCTCGCCAAGACGCTCACCACGCTCGACGTCGTCTCCGGCGGTCGAGCCCAGCTCGGCATCGGCGCCGGCTGGTTCGAGCTCGAGCACGACTCGCTCGGCTTCGAGTTCGGCACCTTCACCGAGCGCTTCGAGAAGCTCGAGGAGGCGCTGCAGATCATCAAGGGCATGTTCGCCGGCGACCGCCCCAGCCTCGACGGCAAGTGGTACCAGGTGCAACAGGCGATCAACTCGCCGGCCCCGCTCGGCCCGATCCCGATCATGATCGGCGGCGGTGGCGAGAAGAAGACACTGCGGCTCGTGGCCCAGTACGCCGACGAGTCCAACCTCATCTGCGGCGTCGACGAGATCCCCCGCAAGCTCGAGGCCCTCGCCGGCCACTGCGAGCGCCTCGGCCGCGACCGCTCCGAGATCACCGTCTCGTACCAGGGCCTGGCCTGCGTCGCCCCCACCCACGACCAGGCGGTGGCGGAGCTCGACGCCCTGCTCGCCAGCCGGGGCATGGACGTGTCGTCGATGTCCGAGGAGGACGCCGCCTCGGTGCGGGCCATGGTCCCCCACGGCGACCCCGACGAGATCGGCGAGGTGTTCTCCACCTACCTCGCCACGGGGGTCGACGGCTTCACCGTCAGCGCGCCGGCCAACGGCCACGTCGAGGGGCGCGTCCAGCTCCTCGGCGAGACGCTCACGCGCGTCCTCGGCTGATCACCGACCGGGCCACGGAGGGCGCATGACGTCCCTCGTGGCCCGGCGGCGCCTCGGGGTAGGGCGGGTGGCGTGAGCCCGCCCGACGCCACGGATCGCCTCGAGCGCTACCGCAGCATGCGGGACTTCGAGGTCACGCCCGAGCCGTCCGGCGCGCCCGGCCCGACCGCTCCGCCCACCGGCAGCGCCCGCTTCGTGGTGCAGCGCCACCGGGCCCGCCGCCTGCACTACGACGTGCGCCTCGAGATGGGCGGCGTGCTGGTGAGCTGGGCGGTGCCGAAGGGCCCCACGCTCGACCCCGACGCCAAGCGCCTCGCCGTCCACGTCGAGGACCACCCGCTCGAGTACTTCGACTTCGAGGGCGTCATCCCCGCCGGCGAGTACGGCGGCGGCGACGTGATCGTGTGGGACTGGGGGACGTGGGAGCCGGCGCCGCGCATGGGCGACCCGCTCGAGGCGGTCGCGGGGGGCGAGGTGCACGTCGACCTGTTCGGCGAGCGCCTGCGGGGGCGCTTCGCGATCGTCCGTCGGGGGCGGCGCGACGGCAAGGAGCAGTGGCTCATGTTCCACAAGCACGACGACGCCGCCGTCGCCGGCTGGGACGCCGAGGACCACCCGACCTCCGTGAAGTCCGGCCGCACCAACGACGAGGTGGCCGCCGACCCCGACACCACGTGGGACTCCAACGCCCCGGCCGCCGAGGCCGCCATCCCCGTCGCCCGCCGGGCTCCGGTGGGCGGACCGCCCCGCGAGGTCCCGACGTGGGCGCCACCCACCGACGACGAGCTCGCCGCCCTCGACGAGCTCGGGCCGAAAGGGGGCGAGTGGCACGTCGACGGCGAGGTCGTGAAGCTGACGAACCTCGAGAAGGTGCTGTTCCCCGCCACCGGCGACGAACCGGCCACGACCAAGCGCGATCTCATCCGCTACCACGCGTGCATCGCGCCGCACATGCTCCCGTACCTCGAGGGGCGCGCCGTCAACCAGAACCGGTTCCCCGACGGCGTCGACCGCAAGCACTTCTGGAGCAAGTCGGTGCCGTCGAACGCGCCGGCGTGGCTGCACCGTTGGCGCAACGCAGAGGCCGACCCCGGCGAGACCGAGTGGTACGTCGTGGCCGACCGACCGGCGGCGCTGGTCTTCCTCGCCAACCAAGCATCGCTGGAGCTGCACCCGTGGACCTCGCGCACCGAGGCCCCCCAGCAGCCGACGTGGGCGTACATCGACATCGACCCCGGCCCGTCGTCGACCTTCGAGGACGCCCTGGTGCTGGCCCGCCTCTACCGCACCGCGCTCGACCACCTCGGCGTGGTCGGCTGCCCGAAGGTCACGGGCAAGCGCGGCATCCAGATCTGGGTGCCGGTCGCGGACGGCTACCGCTTCGACGACACCCGGGGCTGGGTGGAGAAGGTCTCCCGGGCCGTCGGGGCCACCGTGCCGGACATGGTCAGCTGGAAGTGGCACAAGGCCGACCGCCAGGGCCTGACTCGGCTCGACTACACCCAGAACGCGATCAACCGCACGCTGGTGGCGCCGTTCAGCGCCCGCCCGGCGCCCGGCGCGCCGGTCTCGGTGCCCATCACGTGGGACGAGCTCGACGACCCCGACCTCCGCCCCGACCGCTGGACGGTGCGCAGCGTGCTGGCCCGCCTCGACGAGGTCGGCGACCCGCTCCGCCCCCTGGTCGGGCAGCAGCAGGTGCTCCCCGACCTCGGCTGAGGCCTCGCCGTCGTACGCTCCGGCGATGGCGGAGCACCCGGTCGAGCCGACGCTGTCGATCCAGCTCCAGAACTTCGCCGCCGAGGCGCCCGCCGGCTGGGAGCCGCTCCTGGAGCTGGCGACGATCGCCGACCGCGTGGGCGTCGACCGGGTCGTCGTCTCCGACCACGTCGCCTTCGGCGAGCGCCTCGACGCCTACGGCGACCCGAAGGCCGGGGGCACCGCCGGCGGCCGCCAGCCGACCGGGCCGGACGGCCACTGGCTGGAGCCGCTCACCGTGCTCTCGGTCATCGCCGGCCGCACGACCCGGGTCCGCCTCGGCACCGCCGTGATCCTCGCCGCGCTGCGCACGCCGGTGGTGCTGGCCAAGCAGGCGGCCACGCTCGACGTCCTGTCGGGTGGGCGCCTCGACTCGGCGTGGGCATCGGCTGGCAGCGCGAGGAGTACGAGGCCGCCGGGCTCGACTTCTCCCGGCGGGGCGTGTTGCTCGACCGCTGCCTCGCCGTGTGCCGGGCCCTGTGGACCGAGCCGGTCGCCGCCTTCGACGACGGCGAGCTCGCGTTCGCCGGCATCCACGCCATGCCGAAGCCGGTGCAGCCCGGTGGGGTGCCGGTCTGGGTGAGCGGGCGCATCGGGCCCCGCACCGTCGATCGCCTCGTGCGCTTCGGCAGCGGCTGGATCCCGTGGGGCGACGACGTGGCGGACCCGGGGCCGGGCGTCGCGGTGCTCCGGGACGCCCTCGCCGCCGCCGGTCGCGACCCTGCGACGCTCCAGGTGCAGGGGACGCTGCGCGTGGTCCGGCGCGACGGCGACGGCGGCGTCGACCTCGAGCGGACGATGGCGGCGGTCGCCCCGCTCCTCGACGTCGGGGTGACCGACCTGCGCCTGTCCGCCCGCTGGGGACCCGACCCGGCCGAGGCCGAGGCCCTGCTGGGCGAGGCGGTGCGGGCGTTCCGCGCCGCCGTCGGCCGCCCGGCGCCCTGAGGGGCGCAGGGTCGCGATCAGCCGAACAGGTTGCCGATGGCCTCGGCGGCCTTGGCGCCCAGCGTGACCGCGAGGCCGATGCCGCCGGCGCCCACGACGAGCCCGGCGATGACGAAGGCGGCGTCGCCGAGCAGCATCCCGAGGGTGATCAGCACCACGCCGAGCGCGGGCAGCGTGTCGAGCCCGGAGAAGGGCGGCGCCAGGATCGCACCGATGGCGAACACGGCGATGGCGAGGCCGATCACCGCGCGCCCGGGCCGGGAGGCGAGGAGGCCCGACAGCCGGGGGCGCGAGACCTTCTCGCACGTGCGGATGGCGCGCACCAGGAAGCCGATGAACTTGGCCGAGCGGCTCCCGAGGTCCTTGTCCCTCCACCGCTTCGGCACCCACAGGGACCGTCGGCCGATCGCGATCTGGATGGCGGAGATCAGGGCCAGGACGTTGAGCACGTCGGTGGCGCCACCGGTGGGGATGGGCAGGGCCGAGGGCGCCACCAGCACGAGGCAGGCGACGGCGAGGATCTCGTCGCCGAAGGCGTCGGTCAGGCTGCCCATGGTGTTGGGCTCGTCGTTGGTGAGCCACTCCTCGAGCTGGTCGCTCACCGGCTGACCCGGGGCGGGGGTCGCCTCGTCCGCCGTCGCGGCGTCGCGCTGGTCGGAGGCCATGGCGTCGCCCCTACCCGGACGAGGCGCCGAGCACCGCCTGAGCCCTACACCGGTTGGGCGATCCGAGCGCCCGGGGCCACCAGCGGCCACGGCTGGTTGCGCTCGACGGCGAGGGCGACGTCGAGCAGGCGGGCGTCGTGGTGGTGCGGCGCCAGGACCTGCATGCCCACGGGCAGGCCGTCCATGGTGCCGGCGGGGATGGAGACGGCCGGGTTGCCGTAGACGTTGGAGATGATGGTCAGCGCGCCCATCGACACGAGGTCGGGGAACCGCTCGGTCACCGCGCGCACCAGCTTCGAGGGCAGGCGCGGCGTGGCCGCGGCTGCCAGCCGGGTGCCGCCGAGCAGGCCACGGAACGCCACCCGGCCCAGCGGGCCGCGCGTCGCCAGGTCGAGGAAGCTCTTCTCGCTGCTGCTCTTGACCGCCTCGGCCGGGAAGGCCGGACCGGGGTTGGTGGCGGCGACGATCAGGTCGCACCCCTCGAACGCACGGGCCATGGCCTCGTTGGCGGCCACGCGGAGCTCCTCGGCGACCGCCGCCATGTGCAGGTTGTAGAGCGACTGCGACAGGAACAGCCCGATGGCCATCTCGTCGGTCATCTCCGGGGCGCAGCGCGGCCACCGGTCGCCGAGCTCGGCGAGGAGGGTGGCGAGGTTGCCGAGCATCCACTGGGCGGCGAGGTTCGGCGGGGTGACGTCGATCTCGACCCGCTGCATGCCCGTCCACGCCACGAGCTGCTCGGCCTGGGCCTCGATGTGCTCGGCCATGCCGGGGTCGAGCCGGGCGCCGCCGATGGCGGGCACCACGGCGACGCGCAGGCCCTTCAGGTCGTGGCTGCCCAGGTCGCGCTCCCAGCCTCCGGGCGACGCGAGCGTGCTGGGGTCCCACAGGTCGATGCCGGCGCAGACGTCGTAGTAGCGGGCGGCGTCGCGCACCGAGCGGGCCACGTTGCCCCCCACCACGGTGTTCGGGCGCATGTACGCATGCGGCGCCCGGGTGATGCGGCCGAACGTGCCCTTCAGCCCGAGCAGGCCGTTGTAACCGGCCGGGATGCGGATCGACCCGCCACCGTCGCCGCCGGTGGCCAGCGACACGAGGCCCCCCGCCACCGCGGCGCTCGACCCGCCCGACGAGCCGCCGGCGGTGCGCCCGCGCTGCCACGGGTTGTGGGTGACGCCGTTGAGCTTGGTGACGCTGACGTTGAGCCCGCCGAACTCGCTGGCCGTGGTCATGCCGACGGGCACCACGCCCCCCCGGCCGAACAGCCGCTGCAGGTGGTGCGACGTGTGGTCGCCGATGCGGTCGCGGAACACGAGCGACGCGCCGGTGTCGGGCCAGCCCTCGACCGAGCTCATCTCCTTGATGCCGGTGGGCACGCCACCGAACGGCAAGGAGAGGTCGGCCTTCGCCGCCGCCGCCCGGGCCCGCTCGGCGTCGACGAAGGAGAAGGCGTTCAGGTCGCTCCGCTCGATCGCCGCCAGCGTGGCCTCCAGCTCCTCCGCCGGTGAGCGCTCGCCCGCCCGGAAGGCATCGACCAACGAACACGCATCCCCACCCCATGGTGCATCCATCCGTGCATTCTGGCGCACGGGCCGCAGGGGGCCCGGACGGTACGCGAGGCTCTGGCATGGCACGGATGCGGCTGCACGCCCCGCAGGCCCAGTCGGTCACGTTCGTCGAGCTGTTCTTCGACCTCGTGTTCGTCTTCGCCGTCACCCAGGTGACCGTGCTCACCGCCCACCACCTCGACGCGGCCGGGGTGGCGCAGTCGGGCTTGATCTTCTGGCTCATCTGGTGGGCCTGGACCCAGTTCACCTGGACGCTGAACCCGGCCGACACCCAGCACACCCTCGTTCGGGCCCTCACCCTGGCGGCGACCGCAGCGGCGTTCGTCATGGCCGCGTCGGTCCCGCAGG